>FZPV01000019.1_pt1 | contig 143481 bp, 152 predicted proteins | sample 1534821 | NCBI WGS metagenome assembly FZPV01 (sample SAMEA104161955, study PRJEB21768) | metagenome | isolation source: underground water
TTTTTTTTTAATGATACGGCGACCACCGAGATCTACACTCTTTCCCTACACGACGCTCTTCCGATCTTTTTGTAGTAAATAATCGGTCGACCAATTGTAGTTGGCCCCTTAACAAGAGGAAATTAAAATGAGCTTAGGACTTGTCGGTCGCAAGATTGGCATGACCCGCGTATTTACCGAAGACGGTTCGTCGTTGCCGGTAACTGTGCTGGAAGTGTCCAATAATCGTATTACTCAGGTTAAATCCGTGAATACCGATGGCTATACCGCTGTGCAGTTGGCACATGGTGTGCGCCGTCCCGGTCGCGTCAGCAAGGCTGCCGCCGGACACTACGCCAAGGCGGGTGTGGAAGCGGGAAGTAAACTGAAAGAATTCACTGTATCCCCTGAGCAACTCGAAGGTCTGCAGGCTGGTTCTGCGGTCAGTGTCGAGATTTTCCAGGTGGGTCAGCTCGTCGATGTGACGGGTACAACCAAGGGTAAGGGCTACGCCGGCACCATCAAGCGTCACCACTTCAAGTCTGGCCGTGCGTCGCACGGTAACTCCAAGTCGCATAACGTACCGGGCTCTATCGGTATGGCGCAGGATCCAGGTCGCGTGTTTCCGGGCAAGCGTATGACCGGTCATCTCGGTGATGTGCAGCGTACCGTTCAAAATCTACAAGTCGTTCGTGTTGACGTCGCTCGTCAATTGTTGCTGGTCAAGGGCGCCGTTCCTGGCTGCACCAACAGCAGCATTGTCGTGCGCCCCGCAGTGAAGGCAGGTGCGTAATGGAACTCAAAGTCATAAATGATAAAGGTCAGGCGACCGCAAACCTGAGCGCTTCGGACGAATTGTTCGGCCGCGAATACAACGAGGACCTGGTCCATCAGTTGGTTACCGCCTACATGGCGAACGCGCGCGCTGGCAACAGCAAGCAAAAGGGTCGCAGCGAGATCGCCAAGAGCACCAAGAAGCCGTTCGCCCAAAAGGGTACCGGCCGTGCTCGTGCCGGTATGGCATCCAGCCCGTTGTGGCGTGGTGGTGGTAAGATTTTCCCGAATACCGGTGAAGAGAATTACACGCAAAAAGTGAACCGCAAGATGTACCGCGCAGGCTTCGCTTCGATCCTGTCCAAGCTGGTCAGCGAAAACCGTCTGGTGGTCGTGGACAGCCTGACGGTTGATTCTCCGAAGACCAAGCAGCTGGCGCAAAAGATCAAGGGCATGGGGCTGGATTCCGCTCGTGTGCTGATCATTACCGACAGCGTGGATGAGAATCTGTACCTGTCTTCGCGCAATCTGCCTAACGTATTGGTGTTGGAAGCCAATCAGGCTGACCCGGTCAGTCTGGTGCGTTTCCCAAGCGTGGTGGTTACACGCAATGCGGTGGCTAAAATGGAGGAGATGTTCGCATGAGTACCCAACAATTCAGCCAAGAGCGTTTGATGAAGGTGTTGCTCGCTCCGCAAATCTCCGAAAAGGCAACCTATGTTGCCGACAAGAACGAGCAAGTGATATTCCGTGTTGCGCCTGATGCGACCAAGCCAGAAATCAAGGCGGCCGTCGAGATGATGTTCAAGGTCAGCGTTGATAGCGTGCAAGTGGCATGCGTCAAGGGCAAGGTCAAGCGCAGCGGTCGTTTCGTCGGCCGTCGTAACAACTGGAAGAAGGCGTATGTATGTCTGACTTCCGGTCAGGAAATCAATTTTGCTGCTAGCGAGCAAGGATAATCATCATGGCATTGATTAAACTAAAACCAACAACCCCGGGGCAGCGCGCCGTAGTGCGCGTCGTCAATCCTGAGTTGCACAAAGGCAAGCCAGTTGCTGCATTGCTGGAAAAGAAAACCAAGACCGCAGGTCGTAACAACAATGGCCATATCACCACGCGTCATATGGGTGGCGGGCACAAGCAGCATTACCGCCTGGTCGATTTCAAGCGCAACAAGGATGGCATTCCTGCCACCGTTGAGCGTCTGGAATACGATCCGAACCGTAGCGCTAACCTGGCGTTGCTGTGCTACGCCGACGGCGAGCGTCGCTACATCATCGCACCTAAGGGCGTTTCTGCCGGTGCGACGCTGGTGAGCGGTTCAGAGGCGCCAATCAAGCCGGGCAATGCCCTGCCGTTGCGCAACGTGCCGGTCGGTTCGACCATTCACTGCATCGAGATGTTGCCGGGCAAGGGCGCGCAGTTGGCGCGTTCTGCCGGGACTTCCGTGCAGCTGTTGGCTCGTGAAGGCAGCTACGCGCAGTTGCGTTTGCGTTCCGGCGAGATCCGCAAGGTGCACATCGATTGCAAGGCGACGCTGGGCGAAGTGGGTAATTCCGAGCACAGTCTGCGTTCCATCGGTAAGGCCGGTGCGATGCGTTGGCGCGGTGTTCGTCCTACCGTTCGCGGTGTGGTCATGAACCCGGTAGATCACCCGCATGGTGGTGGTGAAGGCAAGACCGCAGCAGGTCGTCATCCAGTCAGTCCATGGGGTGTGCCAGCCAAGGGCTTCCGCACACGTCGCAACAAGCGCACCAGCGGTATGATCGTGCGTCGTCGCTTTCAGGTTTAAGGGGTAGATATATATGGCACGTTCCATTAAAAAAGGTCCGTTTGTTGACGCTCACTTGCTCAAGAAGATTGAGGCGGTGCGCGCGACTAACGATAAGCGTCCGGTGAAAACCTGGTCACGCCGTTCCACGGTGTTGCCCGAGTTCGTCGGTCTGACAATCGCGGTGCACAACGGCAAGCAGCATATCCCTGTGTACGTATCCGAAAACATGGTGGGTCATAAGTTGGGCGAGTTTTCCCTGACGCGCACCTTCAAAGGCCATGCTGCAGATAAAAAAGCAGCGGTCAAGAAATAAGGGGGCATGATGACAACGACTACTGCAATTGCAAGAAACATTCATCTCTCCGCGCAAAAAGGCCGCCTGGTTGCGGATCAGATTCGCGGTCTGCCGGTCGCGCAAGCGCTGAACATCCTGAACTTCAGCCCGAAGAAGGGTGCAGGAATCATCAAGAAGGCTCTGGAATCCGCGATTGCGAATGCCGAGCACAATGATGGTGCTGACATCGACGAGCTGAAGGTGACCACCATTTACATCGACAAGGCATCGTCGCTGAAGCGCTTTATCGCGCGCGCTAAGGGTCGTGGCAACAAGATCGAGAAGCAGACTTGCCACATCACTGTTAGCGTCGGAAACTGAGGATAAATTATGGGACAGAAAATTCATCCAACCGGTTTCCGGTTGAGCGTTCGTAAGAACTGGGATTCGAAGTGGTATGCCAACAGCGAGAATTTTGCTGCCTTGTTGCTGAAGGATATCGAAGTTCGTGCATTCCTGAAGAAGAAGCTGGCTAGCGCCGGCGTTTCCAAGGTCGTCATCGAACGTCCTGCCAAGAATGCAAAGGTGACGATTTACACCGCGCGTCCAGGCATGGTGATCGGTAAAAAAGGCGAAGATATCGAGTCATTGCGTGCCGAGTTGCGTAAGCGCATGGGGCTGCAATCCGTCGATGTCGCCATCGAAGAAGTGCGTAAGCCTGAAACCGATGCGCAGCTGATCGCCGACAGCATCACTGCGCAGCTGGAAAAGCGCATCATGTTCCGTCGTGCGATGAAGCGCGCGATGCAGAACGCGATGCGTCTGGGTGCACAGGGCATCAAGATCATGAGCGCCGGCCGTCTGAACGGTATCGAAATCGCGCGTACCGAGTGGTATCGCGAAGGCCGTGTGCCATTGCATACTCTGCGTGCCGATATCGACTATGGCACCTCGGAAGCAAAGACTACCTACGGCATCATCGGTGTGAAGGTATGGGTGTTCAAGGGTGAAATTACGGGTCAGGAAGTCGCTGCACCAGTCGCCGCTGAACCGGAAAAGAAAGTAAGAAAGTCGGGAGCAAAGCATGCTACAGCCAGCTAGAAGAAAATACCGCAAGGAACAAAAGGGCCGTAATACCGGTGTCGCCACCCGTGGCAACAAGGTGAGTTTTGGTGAGTTTGGTCTGAAGGCGGTTGCACGTGGTCGTTTGACGGCTCGACAAATCGAAGCCGCACGTCGTGCGATGACCCGTCACATCAAGCGTGGCGGTCGTATCTGGATTCGCATTTTCCCGGACAAGCCGATCTCCAAGAAGCCAGCGGAAGTTCGTATGGGTAATGGTAAGGGTAACCCCGAGTACTACGTCGCCGAGATTCAGCCAGGCAAGATGTTGTACGAGATGGATGGTGTGGATGAAACATTGGCTCGCGAAGCTTTCAAGCTGGCATCCGCAAAGTTGCCGATCGCAACCACATTCGTTGTTAGACAGGTAGGTGCATAACATGAAGGCAAGTGAACTGAAGGCCAAGTCTGCGGAAGATCTGCAACAAGAGCTGTTGTCTCTGACCAAGGCGCAATTTGGTATGCGTATGCAAGTTGCGACACAGCAAATGACGAATACCAGTGAATTGCGCAAAGTGCGTCGTGATATCGCTCGCGTAAAAACCGTATTGAAAGAGAAGGGTGCCCAGTAATGAGCGATTCCAAACTGAAGCGTACCCTGACCGGTACCGTAACAAGCGACAAGATGGACAAGACCGTAACGGTGTTGGTCGAGCGTAAAGTGAAGCATCCGTTGCTGGGTAAGATCATTCGCGTTTCCAAGAAGTACCACGCTCATGATGAAGCCAACGAGTTTCATACAGGCGATGTGGTGATGATTGAAGAGTGCCGTCCGCTGGCTAAAACCAAGGCATGGCGCGTTGCAAAGCTGCTGGAAAAGGGCGCTGCAATTTAATTGTAATTTTCTGCTTGCATCTTTTCACAATTTGCATATAATGCGCGGCTTCGTTTCTCGCCGCTCGCGGCGACCTAACCCTTACGGGTTCCAAAACTGGCCGCCGCTAGCGGAAAAAGTTGGAGATTAAATAATGATACAAATGCAGTCTGTTTTAGATGTGGCTGACAATACCGGTGCACGCTCTGTCATGTGCATCAAGGTGCTGGGCGGTTCCAAGCGTCGTTACGCTGGCGTAGGCGATGTCATCAAGGTCAGCATCAGGGATGCAGCTCCGCGCGGTCGTGTTAAGAAGGGCGAGGTCTACAATGCCGTGGTGGTTCGCACTGCCAAGGGCGTGCGTCGCTCGGATGGTTCTCTGGTCAAGTTCGATGGCAATGCGGCAGTGTTGCTGAATGCAAAGCTTGAGCCGATCGGCACCCGTATCTTTGGGCCGGTCACACGCGAGTTGCGTACCGAGAAGTTCATGAAGATCGTTTCGCTTGCACCTGAAGTGCTGTAAGCGGTAACGGATCGAGTCGAGGAAAATCATGCGCAAGATTAAGAAAAACGATGACGTTATCGTAATTGCTGGTAAAGACAAAGGCAGTCGCGGCAATGTGCTGCGCGTGCTGGGTGAATACCTGGTGGTGAGTGGCATCAATAAGGTCAAGAAGCATCAGAAGCCTAATCCTGTGAAGGGTTTGTCTGGTGGGATCGTGGAAAAAGAATTGCCGATTCACATTTCGAATGTGGCGATCTACAACGCGGCTGCCAAGAAGGGCGATCGAGTCGGTATTAAAACGCTGGAAGACGGGCACAAGGTACGTGTGTTCAGGTCCAACGGCGAAGTGATTGACGCTTAAGGGGTAATAGAGCATGGCTCGTTTGTATCAGTTTTACAAAGACCAGGTCGCCAAAGACCTGATGAAACAGTTCGGTTACAAGTCCGTTATGGAAGTGCCGCGCATCGAAAAGATCACCCTGAACATGGGTGTTGGTGAGGCGGTTGCTGACAAGAAGGTGATGGATTTTGCGGTTGGCGATATGCAAAAGATCGCAGGCCAGAAGCCGGTCGTCACGATGTCCAAGAAGTCGATCGCGGGTTTCAAGATTCGCGAAGGCTATCCGGTCGGTTGCAAGGTGACATTGCGCAAAGAGCGTATGTATGAATTCCTGGATCGCCTGATCTCTGTTGCGATCCCGCGTATTCGCGACTTCCGTGGTATCTCTGGTAAGTCTTTCGACGGCCGTGGTAACTACAACATGGGCGTGAAAGAGCAGATCATTTTCCCGGAAATCGAATACGAAAAGATTGATGCGTTGCGTGGTATGAACATCACCATCACCACCTCCGCGAAGACCGACGAAGAAGCTAAGGCTCTTCTGCTGGCTTTCAAACTCCCATTAAAGAAATGAGGGAATAATAATGGCTAAGATGGCATTGATTAACCGCGAGCAAAAACGTCGCGATACCGTAAAGAAGTTTGCGGCCAAGCGTGCGGAGTTGCTGGCAACGATCTCTAACATGAAGCTCAGCGATGAAGAGCGTGCAGCCGCACGTTTGAAGTTGCAGGCGCTGCCACGTGACGCAAGTCCGGTCCGTCTGCGCAATCGTTGCGCGCTGACAGGTCGCCCACGCGGGACTTTCAGGAAGTTTGGTTTGGGGCGTATCAAGGTGCGTGAATTCGCGATGCGCGGTGAGATTCCGGGTATCGTTAAGGCCAGCTGGTAGGAGAAATTATATGAGCATGAGTGATCCAATCTCCGATATGTTGACGCGCATTCGCAATGCGCAGATGGCGGAAAAAAACACAGTAAAGATGCCTTCTTCGAAGCTGAAGGTGGCGATTGCTGAAGTGTTGAAAGACGAAGGCTATGTCGACGGCTTCAATGTCGTCGCTAGCGAGGGTGGCAAGGCCACGCTTGAAATCGGGCTGAAGTATTACAGCGGACGTCCGGTTATCGAAAAGATCCAGCGTATCAGCCGTCCAGGTCTGCGTATTTACAAGGGTTCCGATGATATTCCTAAGGTGATGAACGGCCTGGGTATCGCCATCGTTTCTACGTCCAAGGGTTTGATGACCGACCGCAAAGCGCGCGCCAATGGTATTGGTGGTGAAGTGCTGTGCGTAGTCGCGTAGTGAGGTAAGCATGTCTAGAGTCGCAAAGAATCCTGTTGTCGTGCCTAGCGGTGTTGAAGTTGCACTGGCTGCACATGAAGTTTCGGTAAAGGGCCCGTTGGGTACCCTTAAGCAAGCATTGTCGGGTGATGTGAGCGTGGTGCGTGAAGGCGACAGCCTGTTGTGCAAGGCACAAAACGCTACCAAGCAAGCTGATGCGATGTCCGGTACGGTTCGCGCATTGCTGGCTAACATGGTGCAGGGCGTAAGCAAGGGTTTTGAGCGTAAGCTGACCCTGGTCGGCGTGGGTTATCGTGCGCAAGCCGCCGGTGACACGCTGAACCTGACGCTGGGTTTTTCCCATCCAGTCGCTTACAAGATGCCTGCTGGCGTGAAGGTCGAAACTCCGACACAGACTGAAATCGTGTTGAAAGGTTCTGACAAGCAGCGCGTCGGACAAGTTGCCGCTGAAATTCGTGCATTCCGTGAACCTGAGCCATACAAAGGCAAGGGCGTACGCTATAGCGATGAAGTGGTGATCCTGAAAGAAACCAAGAAGAAATAATTGAGGCGGATATGTTGAACAAGAAAGAGTCCCGTCAGCGCAGAGCACGCAAAACCCGTGCACGCATTGCTGAGAAAAAAACTGTACGTCTGGCAATCCACCGTACCAACTTGCATATCTATGCCCAGGTGATTTCTGCTTGCGGTAATAAGGTGTTGGCGAGTGCCTCCAGTGTAGAGGCTGACGTTCGCAAGGATCTGGCGAACGGTGGCAACAAGGCTGCGGCGGTTGTGGTTGGCCAGCGCATCGCTGAAAAGGCGAAGAGCGCGGGCATTACCCAGGTTGCGTTCGACCGTTCCGGTAATCGATATCATGGTCGTGTCAAGGCGCTGGCTGAAGCTGCGCGTGAGCATGGTCTGCAGTTCTAATTGGAGTTGAGTGATGGCTAAGCCGCAAGGAAAAATGCAACAACAAGAAGCGCGCGATGATGGCATGATCGAAAAAATGATCTCCGTGAATCGCGTCACCAAGGTCGTTAAGGGTGGTCGCATCATGGGTTTCGCTGCGCTGACCGTGGTCGGTGATGGCGATGGTCGCATCGCGATGGGCAAGGGCAAATCCAAGGAAGTTCCAGTTGCCGTGCAAAAGGCGATGGAAGAAGCGCGTCGCAATATGGTCAAGGTGAGCCTGAAGAACGGCACCCTGCACCATACGGTGATCGGCAAGCATGGCGCGGCGAAGGTGCTGATGCAGCCAGCTTCTGAAGGTACCGGCATCATCGCTGGTGGCGCGATGCGTGCAGTATTCGAGGCGGTCGGTGTGCGTGACGTGCTGGCCAAGTGTATCGGTTCCAGCAATCCTTACAACGTCGTACGTGCTACGTTGAACGGTTTGAAGGCGTTGAATTCGCCGTCCGAAATTGCTGCCAAGCGCGGCAAGAACGTTGACGAGATTCTGGGGTAAGACATGACTAAAGCTAAAGCAGCCGCTAAAACAATCAAAGTGACACAGATCAAGAGTCTGATCGGCACCAAGCAATCACATCGCGATACCATCCGCGGCTTGGGTCTGCGTCGTATCAACCATACCGTCGTGCTCGAAGATACTCCTTGCGTGCGCGGCATGATCAACAAAGTGTTCTACATGGTTAAGTGCGAGGCATAACAAATGCAACTCAATAATATACAAGCTGCACCAGGAGCCAAGCACTCCAAACGTCGCGTCGGACGCGGCATCGGTTCCGGTCTGGGCAAGACTGCCGGTCGTGGTCATAAAGGCCAGAAGTCCCGTGCTGGTGGTTTCCACAAGGTCGGTTTCGAAGGCGGTCAAATGCCGCTGCAGCGTCGTTTGCCCAAGCGCGGCTTCGTCTCGCTGACACGCAACGACACAGCTCAGGTACGTTTGTCTGACCTGCAAAAGATGCCGGTAGACAGCATCGACCTGTTGGCGCTGAAGCAAGCCGGTGTGATTCATGCCAATGCCTTGTCCGTTAAAGTTATCCTGTGCGGTGAGATTTCCCGCGCTGTGAAGCTGCAAGGCCTGCTGGCAACCAAGGGTGCGCGTGCAGCGATCGAAGCAGCCGGCGGCAGCATCGCCGAGTAAGGTCGATACGTGAGCACGGCTAAGGGTGTGAGCAAGAGTAAGTACGGTGATCTAAGCCAGCGTTTGTGGTTCCTGCTGGGTGCGTTGGTGGTGTATCGTATCGGTGCGCATATACCGGTGCCGGGCATAGATCCAGTGGTGTTGGCGGATCTGTTCAAGTCGCAGAAGAATGGCATCTTGGGCATGTTCAACATGTTCTCGGGCGGTGCGTTATCCCGCTTTACCATCTTTGCCTTGGGCATCATGCCGTACATTTCTGCATCGATCATCATGCAGTTGGCAGCGATTGCAGTACCGCAGCTCGAGCAGTTGAAAAAAGAGGGTGAAGCGGGGCGTCGTAAGATTACCCAGTATACCCGCTACGGCACGTTGGGATTGGCGGTGTTTCAGGCATTCGGAATCGCGGTAGCATTGCAGGCGCAGCCTGGACTGGTGCCGAATCCGGGTTCGATGTTCCAGATGACCACGGTGATTACCTTGGTGACTGGCACGATGTTCCTGATGTGGTTGGGTGAGCAGATCACCGAGCGTGGTTTGGGTAACGGAATCTCGCTGATCATCTTTGCAGGTATTGCTGCTGGTTTGCCTAGTGCGATCGGCAGCACGCTGGAATTGGCGCGTACCGGAGCATTCTCGATCCCGCTGGTGCTGTTCCTGATGGTAGGCGCGTTTGCAGTCACCGCCTTGGTGGTGTTTGTAGAGCGCGGCCAGCGCAAGATCTTGGTGAACTATGCCAAGCGTCAAGTGGGTAACAAGGTGTATGGTGGGCAAAGTTCCCATCTGCCGCTGAAGCTGAACATGGCCGGTGTGATTCCGCCGATCTTCGCCTCCAGCATCATCCTGTTCCCTGCGACGATTGCAGGCTGGTTCGGTACAGGCCATGGCATGAACTGGTTGAAGGACATCAGCGACAAGCTGTCTCCAGGTCAACCTGTGTATGTGATGGTGTATGCGGCAGCGATTGTGTTCTTCTGTTTCTTCTATACGGCTTTGGTGTTCAGCCCGAAGGAAACAGCAGAGAACCTGAAGAAAAGCGGTGCGTTTTTGCCCGGTATCCGACCAGGCGAGCAGACAGCCCGCTATGTCGAGAAGATCATGTTGCGCCTGACGTTGATTGGCGCGGTGTATATCTCCCTGGTGTGTTTGCTGCCAGAGTTTCTGGTGGTGAAGTGGAATGTGCCGTTTTACTTTGGCGGTACGTCATTGTTGATTCTGGTGGTGGTAACGATGGATTTTATGGCGCAGGTGCAGTCTTATTTGATGTCACATCAGTACGAAAGCTTGCTGAAGAAGGCTAATTTCAAAGGTGGGCTTGCGCGCTAATGTCTAAAGAAGATGTGATTCAGATGCAGGGTGAGATTGAGGAGTCGCTGCCGAATGCAACGTTCCGAATCAAGCTGGAAAATGGTCATGTGGTGTTAGGTCATATTTCCGGAAAGATGCGTATGCACTACATTCGCATTCTACCGGGGGATAAAGTGACCGTTGAGTTGACACCCTATGATTTGAGTAAAGCGCGAATTGTGTTCCGCGCCAAATAGTTAAGCGTGTAAGGAGAAGCAAATGAGAGTCCAGGCATCAGTAAAGAAGATCTGCCGTAACTGCAAGATCGTAATCCGTAAACGTGTGGTGCGTGTGATTTGCACTGAGCCACGTCACAAGCAACGCCAAGGCTAATTGAATGAAGTTAGCTGTAGGTGATATAATTTTCGTTTTTCAAAGATAGGGTAGCTGCATGGCACGTATTGCAGGGGTCAATATCCCCAACCATCAACACGCTGTGATTGCCTTGACTGCAATCTACGGTATCGGACGTACACGCTCGCAAGCTATTTGCGCGACTGCAGGTGTGAACGCGACCACAAAAATGAAGGATCTGACTGACGCTGAAGTTGAAAAGCTCCGCGAAGAAGTCGCCAAGTTTACGGTGGAAGGCGATTTGCGTCGTGAGACGACGATGAACATCAAGCGTCTGATGGACCTGGGGTGCTATCGCGGCCTGCGTCATCGTCGCGGTCTGCCATGTCGCGGTCAGCGCACTCGCACCAATGCACGTACCCGTAAAGGTCCGCGCAAGGCGATTGCCGGTGCCAAGAAGTAAGTTCGCTATAACGCTTTAGAGGATTAGATTATTATGGCTAAGCCAAGCACGAAAGTGCGCAAGAAAGTCAAAAAGAACGTAGCCGAAGGTATCGCGCACGTTCACGCTTCCTTCAATAACACCATCGTCACCATCACCGACCGTCAGGGCAATACTCTGGCCTGGTCCACCAGTGGTGCGCAGGGTTTTAAGGGTTCGCGTAAGAGCACGCCGTTTGCGGCTCAGGTTGCAGCCGAAGTGGTTGGCAAGTCTGCTGTCGAATGCGGTGTTAAGAATCTCGAAGTGCGCATCAAAGGACCGGGCCCAGGCCGCGAGTCCGCAGTGCGTGCTCTGAATGCTGCTGGTTTTAAGATCACCAGCATTTCCGATATTACACCGGTGCCGCACAACGGCTGCCGTCCGCCTAAAAAGCGTCGTATCTAATTTTTTGGGAGTCGATCTTGGCTAGAAATCTTGATGCAAAGTGCCGTAAGTGCCGCCGTGAAGGCGAGAAGCTGTTTCTGAAGGGTGAAAAGTGTTTCACTGACAAGTGCGCTGTTGAACGCAGAGCATACCCTCCCGGTCAGCACGGTCAGAAGAAAAACACCCGCTTGTCCGAGTATGGCGGCCAGCTGCGCGAAAAGCAGAAGGTACGTCGTATCTACGGCGTGCTGGAAAAGCAATTCCGCCTGACCTACAAGCAAGCGGAAAGCCAGCGCGGTATCACCGGCGAAAGCCTGTTGCAGATCCTGGAATCGCGCCTGGACAACGTCAGCTACCGTATGGGTTTTGGTGCATCGCGCGCCGAAGCGCGCCAAGTGGTGCGCCACAATGGTCTGCTGGTGAACGGCCGCCGTGTGAACATTCCGTCGTATCAAGTTCGTCCTGGTGACGTGGTTGAAGTGGCTGAAAAATCCAAGGCGCAACTGCGTATCAAGTCTGCAATCGCTGCGGCTGAGCAACGCGGTTTCCCGGAATGGATCGAAATGGACACCAAAGCATTTAAGGGCACATTCAAAGCCAAGCCACAACGTGCCGAACTGCCTGCAACCATCAACGAGCATCTCGTGGTTGAGTTGTATTCTAAGTAATCCACGCGGAGTAGCTTATGTCTAGCAATGAATTTTTGAAGCCTCGCATCATTGAAGTCCAAAAGATTTCCGACACCCAGGCAAAAGTGGTGATGGAGCCTTTTGAACGTGGCTACGGCCACACCTTGGGCAATGCGTTGCGTCGTATCCTGTTGTCTTCCATGGCCGGTGCTGCACCGACCGAGGTAAAGATGTCAGGCGTGTTGCATGAGTATGCAACCATCGACGGCGTGCAGGAGGATGTCGTGGACATTCTGCTGAACCTCAAGGGTGTGGTGCTGCGTCTGCACAACATGCAGGAAGTCGTGCTGACTCTGAAGAAAGAAGGTCATGGCGTGGTCACTGCAGCAGACATCAGCGGCAACGCAGATGTCGAAGTGATCAACCCGGATCACGTGATCGCGCATCTGTCTGCAGGCGGCAAGCTGGACATGCAGATCAAGGTTGAGCAGGGTCGTGGTTACGTATCCGCGATCTCGCGTCAGATTCCGCATGAAACACGTGCGGTCGGCCATATCGCGCTGGATGCATCGTTCAGCCCGGTTAACCGTGTCAGCTATGCGGTGGAAAGCGCGCGCGTTGAACAGCGTACCGACCTCGACAAGCTGGTGATGAACATCGAGACCAACGGCGCAATCGATCCTGAACAGGCGATCCGCAATGCGGCGCGTATCCTGGTGGACCAGTTCTCCGTGTTCGCTGCGCTGGAAGGCACCGAGCCGGTTGTTGAGAAGGTACAGGCACCGAAGGTCGATCCTATCCTGTTGCGTCCGGTGGACGATCTGGAACTGACCCCGCGTTCTTCGAACTGCCTCAAGGCACAAAGCATTCATTACATCGGCGATCTGATCCAGTACACCGAAAACGATCTGCTGCGCACCCCGAACCTGGGCCGCAAGTCGCTGAACGAAATCAAGCAGGTTCTCGCCGAGCACAATCTGTCGCTGGGTATGAAGCTGGAAAACTGGCCTGTTGCTGTCGCTTAAGCAGCGCAACAATACGAGAAGTGCGCTTAAGCAGTGGAATAACAAAGTCCGCTTTAAGCACTGAAATAACAGAAGTTAAGAGAGGCAAATTATGCGTCACCGTTTAGGTTTAAGAAAACTCAACCGTACCAGCAGCCACCGTCTGGCGATGTTCCGCAACATGACAGTGTCGTTGTTGCGTCACGAACTGATCAAGACCACGCTGCCTAAGGCCAAGGAACTGCGCCGCGTCGCAGAACCTATCCTGACACTGGGCAAGACGCCGAGCCTGGCAAATCGCCGTCTGGCATTTGCGCGTCTGCGTGACCGTGAGATGGTCACCAAGCTGTTCGATGAGCTCGGTCCACGTTACGCAGCACGCAACGGCGGCTACCTGCGCATCCTGAAGTTCGGTTTCCGCAAGGGCGACAACGCTCCTATGGCGCTGATCGAGCTGATGGATCGTCCGGCTGATGCCGTAGCGGTCGACGCAGAGTAATAGCTGAGCTACATTGCAGCCAAACAAAAAGCCGGGGAAACCCGGCTTTTTGTTTGGTACACTTTGCGCATGATTTAACCGGGAGACAATCATGGCAAACTGGTACTCAGACAATGCGCAATCCATCGGGCGCACCCCGCTGGTGCGCCTCAACCGCATCACCGACGGCGCACCTGCCACGATACTGGCCAAGATCGAGGGGCGCAATCCGGCCTACTCGGTCAAATGCCGCATCGGTGCCGCGATGGTCGCGGATGCCGTACAGCGTGGAGTGCTCGGCCCCGGCAAACACATCGTCGAACCGACCAGCGGCAACACCGGCATCGCGCTGGCGTTCGTCGCCGCAGCACGCGGCATCCCGCTCACGCTGACGATGCCGGAAACCATGAGCATCGAGCGGCGCAAGCTGCTGGTCGCGTTCGGCGCCACGCTGGTGCTGACCGAAGGCGCCAAAGGCATGGGCGGCGCGATCGCGAAGGCCGAGGAGATCGCGGCCTCCGATCCAAAGTACGTGCTGCTGCAGCAGTTCAAGAACCCGGCCAATCCGGCGATACACGAGCAGACCACCGGCCCGGAGATCTGGAACGACACCGACGGCAAGGTGGACATCTTCGTCGCGGGCGTCGGCACCGGCGGCACCATTACGGGCGTGTCGCGCTACATCAAGAATACCCGAGGCAAGGCCATCACGACGGTCGCGGTGGAACCGTCTGCCAGCCCCGTCCTGACCCAGAAGCGCGCGGGCGAACCGCTCAAGCCCGGCCCGCACAAGATACAGGGCATAGGCGCCGGCTTCATTCCGGACACGCTGGATATGTCTATCGTGGATCAGATCGAACAGGTCAGCAACGAGGATGCGGTGCTGTATGCGCGCCGCCTGGCGCATGAGGAAGGCATTCTATCGGGTATCTCGTGCGGAGCAGCGGTCGCCGTGGCAGTCAGGCTGGCCAAGCGTCCCGAGAACGCCGGCAAGACCATCGTGGTGATCCTGCCCGACTCCGGTGAACGTTACCTCAGCTCTATCCTGTTCGAGGGGATGTTCGACGAGAAGGGTGTCGCCGCCTAGATAAAGCACGGATGGCAGGCGTGGCTATTCCGCTACCTTGCCGCGCGACGATTTCAGTTCCCCGCGCCTGGTCTTAAGCTCCAGGCGCTTTTTCTTCGAGCTCCGGGTCGGCTTGGTCGGCGTGCGTCTTTTCGGCACCATGCCTGCGCTGGCGATCAAGTCCTGCAACCGCGCCAGCGCATCCTCCCGGTTCTTCTCCTGGCTGCGAAAGCGCTGCGCCTTGATGATCACCACTCCGTCGCCGGAGATGCGCCGGTCGGCGAGTTGCCTGAGCCTCTCCTTGAACTCGTCCGGCAGCGACGACGCAGCGATGTCGAAGCGCAGATGGATCGCGGTCGAGACCTTGTTGACGTTCTGCCCGCCCGCGCCCTGAGCGCGGATCGCATGCAGCTCGATCTCGGCATCGGGGATGTCGATGTGGCTGGATATTTTGATGGTTTTTGTCGTAGGGGCGCGATGAATCGCGCCCCTACTGGTCTATTCGATTCTTGAAATAGAACCGGATAACTTGAAAATTACTTCGCCAGCACCGGCTTCAGATATTTCCCCGTCACGCTGTTCTTGTTCTTCGCGATGTCCTTGGGCGAGCCTTCCGCGATGATGCGGCCGCCGCCGTCGCCGCCTTCGGGGCCGAGGTCTATCACCCAGTCTGCGGTCTTGATCACGTCGAGGTTGTGCTCGATCACCACCACGGTGTTGCCCTGGTCGCGCAGCTTGTGGATCACCTTCAGCAGCAGCGCGATGTCGTGGAAGTGCAGGCCGGTCGTCGGTTCGTCGAGGATGTACAGCGTGCGCCCGGTGTCGCGCTTGGACAGTTCGAGAGAGAGCTTCACGCGCTGCGCCTCCCCGCCGGACAGCGTGGTCGCGGACTGGCCCAACGTGATGTAGCCGAGGCCCACGTCCAGCAGCGTCTGCAGCTTGCGCGCGATGATGGGTACCGGCTTGAAGAACTCGTGCGCCTGCTCGACGGTCATCTGCAATATCTGGTGGACGTTCTTGCCCTTGTAGTTGATCTCCAGCGTCTCGCGGTTGTAGCGCTGGCCGTGGCACACGTCGCACGGCACATACACGTCCGGCAGGAAGTGCATCTCCACCTTGATCACGCCGTCGCCCTGGCAGGACTCGCAGCGTCCGCCCTTCACGTTGAACGAGAAGCGGCCCGGCCCGTAGCCGCGTTCGCGCGCCGACGGCACGCCCGCGAACAGTTCGCGTATCGGCGTGAACAGGCCGGTGTAGGTGGCCGGGTTGGAGCGCGGCGTGCGGCCGATCGGGCTCTGATCGACGTTGATCACCTTGTCGAAGAATTCCAGCCCGGTGATCCCGGCATGCGGTGCGGGTTCGGTGTTGCTGCCGTACAGGTGTTGCGCCACGGCCGGATACAGCGTGTCGTTGATCAGCGTGGACTTGCCCGAGCCGGACACGCCGGTGATGCACACCAGCAGGCCGACCGGCAGGTTCAGCGTGACTTCCTTCAGGTTGTTGCCGGACGCACGCTCGATCTGCAGCATGCGCTCCGGGTCGGGCTTCAACGATTTTGCCGGCATCGGGATGCTGCGGCGGCCGGTCAGGTAATCGCCGGTGAGCGACTGCTCGCTCTGGCAGATCTGCTTGGGCGTGCCCTGTGCCACCACCAGCCCGCCGTGTTCGCCCGCGCCCGGCCCCATGTCCACCACATAGTCGGCATGGCGGATCGCGTCCTCGTCGTGCTCGACCACGATCACGCTGTTGCCCATGTCGCGCAGCTTCTTCAGCGTGTCCAGCAGGCGGTCGTTGTCGCGCTGATGCAGGCCGATGGAAGGCTCGTCCAGCACATACATCACGCCGGTCAGCCCGGAGCCGATCTGCGACGCGAGGCGGATGCGCTGCGCCTCGCCGCCGGACAGCGTCTCGGCGGAGCGTTCCAGCGACAGATAGTCCAGCCCGACGTTGTTCAAAAAGGTCAGGCGGCTGGCGATCTCCAGCACGATCTTCTCCGCGATCGCCTGCTTGTGTCCCTGCAGCGTCAGCCCCTGGAAGAAAGTCAGCGCCTGCTTCAGCGGCAGCGCGCTGATCTCGTACAGGTTCTTGTCCGCGACGCGCACATGGCGCGCCTCCAGACGCAGCCGCGTGCCCTGGCATTCCGGGCAGACGCAGCCGTTCAGGTATTTCGCCAGCTCCTCGCGCACCGTGGGCGAGTCGGTCTCCTTGTAGCGGCGCTCCAGATTGTTGACGATGCCCTCGAACGCGTGCTCGCGCAGCGTCGGTTTGCCGCGCTCGTTCGTGTACTGGAACGCGATCTCGGTCTTGCCGCTGCCGTACAGGATCACCTGCTGGATCTTCTCCGGCAGGCTCTCGTACGATTGCTCCAGATCGAAGCCGTAATGCTTCGCCAGGCTGGCGAGCAGCTGGTGGTAGAACTGGTTGCGCCGGTCCCAGCCCTTGATCGCGCCGGAACTCAACGATAACTGCGGGAAGGCGACGATGCGCTTCGGGTCGAAGAAGCTGATGTTGCCGAGGCCGTCGCACTTCGGACAGGCGCCCATCGGATTGTTGAACGAGAACAGCCGCGGCTCCAGTTCCGGCAGCGAGTAGCTGCAGATCGGGCAGGCGAACTTCGCCGAGAACAGATGCTCCTTGTCCGTATCCATCTCCACCGCAACCGCGCGCCCGTCTGCGTGGCGCAGTGCGGTCTCGAACGATTCGGCCAGACGCTGCTTGGATTCCACATTGACCTTCAGCCTGTCCACCACGATCTCTATCGTGTGCTTCTTGTTCTTCTCCAGCTTCGGCAGCGCGTCGATCTCATACACCTTGCCATTGATGCGCAGCCGCGTGAAACCCTGTGCGCGCAGCTCGTCGAACAGATCCAGCTGCTCGCCCTTGCGCTCCACCACCAACGGCGACAGGATCATCACCTTCGTGCCTTCCGGCAGCTCCAGCACATGATCCACCATCTGGCCCACGCTCTGCGCCTGCAACACCAGGTCGTGCTGCGGGCAATACGGGTCGCCCGCGCGCGCGAACAGCAGGCGCAGGTAATCGTGTATCTCGGTGACCGTGCCGACCGTCGAGCGCGGGTTGTGCGACGTGGCCTTCTGCTCGATCGCGATGGCAGGGGAAAGCCCCTCGATCAGATCCACATCCGGCTTCTCCATCAGCTGCAGGAACTGCCGCGCGTACGCCGACAGCGATTCCACATAGCGCCGCTGCCCCTCGGCATACAAGGTGTCGAACGCGAGTGAGGACTTGCCCGAACCGGACAGACCGGTGATCACCACCAGCTTATGCCGCGGCAGATCGAGGCTGATGTTTTTCAGGTTGTGGGTGCGCGCACCGCGAATTTTGATTTGTTCCATGACAGGCTGCGATCCATAAATACGACCGGACAATATACGCGATTTTTTGTACCTTTTCTAAATCATCCAAGTAGCCGGGTTGTGAGTAGGGTGGAGGGGCGTGATAACCGTCTTTCTATACTTGCATATACCTGTCGGCAGCCATGACGACCTGCTAAAATGCTCGGGTTTTTCAGTCAATATAAACCCTCATGCAAGACAATAAAGATTCAATGACCCTGGCGGAACGCCGCGCCAGCCTTGGTTTGGCGGGCATCTACGGCCTGCGCATGCTCGGGCTGTTCATCATCCTGCCGATTTTCGCGCTGTATGCCGAGCACCTGCCCGGCGGCGAGAGCCATCTGCTGATGGGCGTCGCGCTCGGCGCCTACGGGCTGACGCAGGCGATCCTGCAGATTCCGGCGGGCTGGATGTCCGACCGCTACGGGCGCAAGGCGGTCATATACGGCGGGCTGCTGGTGTTCGCGATCGGCAGTTTCATCGCGGCCTCGGCCGACAACATCTACTGGGTGATCGCCGGGCGCGTGGTGCAGGGCGCGGGCGCGATCAATGCGGCGGTGATGGCGCTCACTGCCGACCTGACCCGCGAGGAGCATCGCACCAAGGCGATGGCGATGATAGGCATGACCATCGGCATCACGTTCTCGCTGTCGCTGGTCCTGTCGCCGCTGCTCAACAGTGCGCTCGGCGTGCCCGGTATCTTCGCGATGACCGGCGTGCTGGCGTTGGCCGCGATGGCAGTGGTGAAATTCGTGATCCCCGATCCGGCCATCACGCGCTTCCACAGCGACACCGAGGCCAGCGGCAAGAAGTTCGCCGAAGTGCTGCGCAACAAGGATCTGCTGCGCCTGGACTTCGGCATCTTCACGCTGCACGCGATCCTGATGTCGGTGTTCATGCAGGTGCCGTTCGTGCTGCAGGCGGACGGGCTGGATGTGGCGCAGCACTGGCATGTCTATCTGCCGGTGATGCTGGTCGCGTTCGTGCTGATGGTGCCGCCCATCATCATCGCCGAGAAGAAGGCGAAGATGAAGCAGGTGTTCATGGGCGCGGTAGCGCTGGCGCTGGCCGCGCAGGCCCTGCTGATGTTCGCGCAACACAGCCTGTGGGGCGTGGCCGCGGCATTGCTGATATTCTTCACGGCGTTCAACGTGCTGGAAGCCACGCTGCCGTCGATGATCAGCAAGATCGCGCCGCTGTCGGCCAAGGGCACGGCGATGGGCGTATATAGCAGCGTGCAGTTCCTCGGCGCGTTCTTCGGCGCGGCGGCCGGCGGCGCGCTGATGCAGTTCGTCGGCGGCAACGCGGTGTTCTGGTTCAGCATCGTGCTGCTGGCGCTGTGGCTGGCGGTGGTGTCCGGCATGCGGCCGCCTGCAGCGGTGCGCACCAGGCTGTATCATCTGGAACAGATGAGCGATGCCGAGGGCGTGCAATTGCAGCAACGGCTCGCGCAGCAGCAGGGCGTGCGCGAAGCGATGGTGGTGGCGGCAGAGGGTATGGCCTGCATCAAGGTGGAGATGCAAGGATTTGATGAAGCAGCGGTAGAGCAACTCGTGAAAAAAGGAGCATGACATGTCGGTGAACAAAGTAATCCTGGTAGGCCGTCTGGGCAAAGATCCGGAGACCCGTTACATGACCAACGGCGAAGCCGTGACCAACGCCACGCTGGCGACTTCCGAAAACTGGAAGGATAAGAGCGGCGAGAAGCAGGAGAAGACGGAGTGGCATAACCTGGTGTTCTACCGCCGTCTGGCCGAGATCGCCGGCGAGTACCTGAAGAAGGGCGCGCAGGTCTACATCGAAGGCCGTATCCAGTCGCGCAAGTACCAGACCAAGGAAGGCCAGGAACGCTACATCACCGAGATCATCGTCAACGAGATGCAGATGCTGGGCGGCAAGTCATCCGGCGGCGGCAGCTTCGAGGTGATGGAAAACCAGTCATCGGCTCCGTCGCGCGCACCGGCTGCAAAATCCGCACCGGCCGCCGCTTCGTCGGGCTCGGGCCAGGGACGCAGCTTCGACAACTTCGACGACGACATCCCCTTCTGATCGAAATCCGGATCGCAGTCGCACATGAAAGGCCGTCTTTGTGACGGCCTTTTGCATTGGCTGTCACGGAGATTCTGCGCACGGAAGATTCTTTGCCTGCCTGCAGATCGAGTTAATTGCATGGTTTATTGCCATCTGATCGGGGGTTGGCGGACTGCGGCTATGCGATACCTTGATAAGAGTAGGGGGAATTGCCGAGCAAAGTGTGGGGGAAATATGAAAAAGAATCTACCCGTGACGCAACAGGAAATCGATTACCCGGAAAGCAATGTATTTGTCACGAAGACCGATACCAAGGGCATCATCACGTACGCGAACGACTCGTTCGTGGAAGTCAGCGGCTTTTCCCGCGACGAACTGCTCGGACAGAGTCATAACATGGTCCGTCACCCGGACATGCCGGAATGGGCCTTCAAGAGCCTGTGGGATACGCTGAAGAGCGGACATCCGTGGCGCGGCATCGTGAAGAACCGCGCCAAGAGCGGCGATTTCTACTGGGTGCGCGCTACCGTATCGCCCATCACGGATAACGGCAAGATCACCGGATACATCTCGCTCAGGAAGAAGCCGGCGCGCGCCGAAGTGTCGGAGGCGGAAGCGCTGTATAAATCGGGCCGTGTACCCTCTGAAAAGCTCCCGCTCGCCAAGCGCTTCCAGAATCTCTCGTTGCAAACCAAGCTGCAGCTGTTGATCCAGCCGGCCCTGCTGCTGATGCTGGGCGTCGGCAGTGTCGCCATCATCAACGATAACCGGGTCAGCATGTTCGATGCGGCGCAGCAGCATGCCAGAACGGTGTCAGACGAGGTCATCGACAGCGCGAATATGCTGATGCTCACGGGGCAGATCGGCGCCCCCGAGACGCGGAAGCTGCTGATCAAGAAACTGTCCGGTTCGGGGAACATTATCGGGCTGCGTTTCATGCGCACCGAGCAGGTCGCCAAACAGTACGGCGCCGGTTTGCCGGAAGAACAGATACAGGACGAGGTGCAACGCAAAGTCATTGCGAGCAGGCAGCCTTATTACGCGCTTGAGGACCGGGATGGCAAGCCGGTCTTCCGCGCGGTGACGCCCTATCTGCTCAGCCACAATTACAATGGTTCGGACTGTATGACTTGCCATCAGGGCGAGGAGGGCAGCGTGAATGGCGTCTCCGACATCCGGATCGACCTGAGCGCGGGGTACGACAAGCTGCATAAGGTCATCATCGAGCAGATCATCATCCAGATCGTGTTCCAGCTGGTGCTGTTCTTCTTCATCCGATTAATCGTGCGCCGCTTCGTGGTGAAGCCGGTCGACGAGATCAAGAAGCACCTGAGCGAAGTCATCAACGGCCACATGTCCAGCCAGGTCGATATTTCGGGGCGCGACGAAATGGGGGAGGTGCTGTGCTCGGTGCAGTCCACCAAGGTGCTGCTGGGCTCGATCATCGACCAGATCGCCTCGGTATCGGGGCATATCGACGTCCGCGCGAAGCATTTGACGGAAGCCATGACGAAAGTGGCGGAAGGCTCGCAGTCCCAGTCGGAAGCGGCAAACACCATGTCCAGCGCCGTCGAGAAGATGACCGCAAGCATCGACCTGATCGCGGAGAATGCGGGTGAGGTCAGGCGCGTTTCGGATAACTCGACTTCGCTGGCAGGCGAGGGCGGCAAGATTGTGCGCCAGGTCGTCGAAGATATGTCACGGACCAATCAGTCCGTGATGAACACGGCCCAGACGATGCAGCAATTGGGTGAGCAATCGGACCGGATACAGAATGTGGTCAAGGTGATCAAGGAGATCGCCGACCAGACCAATCTGCTTGCGCTCAACGCGGCGATCGAGGCCGCGCGGGCGGGCGAGCAGGGGCGGGGGTTCGCGGTGGTGGCGGACGAGGTGCGCAAGCTCGCGGAGAAGACCGGCAAGTCGACTCAGGAGATCGCCGGCATGGTCGAGGAGATACGCGGCAGCACCAGCCATGCCATCGCCGAAATGGTGGCGACCGTCGAGATGGTCAAGGCCGGTACTGCCATGGCCGAGAAGGCCGGCAGTGCGATCGTGGAGATCAACGACGGCGTGTCGCGCGTGCTGATCGGGGTCGAGGACATCTCTTCATCCATCCAGCAGCAGAGCCTGGCGAGCCGCGAGATCGCCGTGAATGTGGAGAAGGTCGCACAGATGTCGGGTGAGAACAGCGATGCGGTCAGGGAGGTCTTCGGTACCGTGGAGAACCTCGAGACGCTCTCCAGCGCACTCGAACAATCCGTCAAACACTTCCAGGTGTGAGTCGTTGATGCGGCCCCGAGGGCGATCAAACAGAAAGGCCGTCTGACAGACGGCCTTTCTATGAAGCGGACTGCGGCAATCCGGGCTAGACCCGTTCCAGCACCGCCGCGAAGAAGCCGTCCGTGGCATGCAGGTGCGGGCGCAGTTCCAGATAGTCGCCCATTTCCAGCGCAATCTTCTGTTGTTGCAGCACCTCGCCGGCCGGGCGCAGCACGAAGTCGGGATGCGTGGCCAGGAACGCCTGCACGATGTGCTGGTTCTCTTCCGGCAGGATGCTGCAGGTCGCGTACACCAGGCGTCCGCCTTTCTTCAGCAAACGGCTGGCGGAGGCGAGGATCGCGGCCTGCTTCTGGTTGAGCTCGGCGATGCTGCCGGGCGACTGGCGGAACTTCAGGTCGGGGTTGCGGCGCAACGTGCCCATGCCGCTGCACGGCGCATCGACCAGCACACGGTCGATCTTGCCGGCTAGGCGTTTCACCTTCAGGTCGTTCTCGTGCGCGATCAGCATCGGCTGGATGTTGCTCGCGCCGGAACGTTTCAGGCGCGGCTTCAGGTTGGTGAGGCGTTTTTCCGACACGTCCATCGCGTACAGCCGGCCTTGCGAGTTCATCAGCGCGGACAGCATCAGCGTCTTGCCGCCTGCGCCCGCGCAGAAATCGACCACCATGTCGGTACGCTTGGGCGCGAGCATAAAGCCCAGCAGCTGGCTGCCCTCGTCCTGCACCTCGACCTTGCCTTCGGTGAACAGCGCGTCCTTGTTCAGCGGGATCTTGTCCTTCAGGCGGATGCCGATAGGCGAGTAGGGGGTGGCGGTCGCCTCGATGTTCTTGTCGTGCAGCTGCTGCAGTACGTCTTCGCGTTTGGCGAGCAGCGTGTTGACGCGGATGTCCAGCGGCGCGCCCTGCTGCATGGACTGGCCGATGGTGAGTATGTCGGCATCGGAGTATGAGGCGCGCATCTTCTCCACCAGCCATTCGGGCAGTTCTGCCTGCACCGACAACGGCTGGTCTTCCAGCTTCACGCCCTTCACGGTGGCGAGCCAGTCCTTTTCGTCGCGCACCAGCACCGGTTCGATCTCGCGCAGGTTATAGCCGCCGAAGCGGATCAGGTGGGCGAGCGCCATGCGGCGTGGCGTGGCATTGCCGGCGCAGGCCACTTCCAGTAGCAGGCGGTGGCGCAGCACGCCGAACACGGTCTCGGCGACGAAAGCGCGCTCATTTGAGCCGATGCGTTCTTGCTGGAAGAAATAGCGCAGCGTGGTGTCTGCGGGATGCGCCAGCGGCAGGATGGAGCGCAGTGCAAGGATGGCGAGGTCTAGGCGGTATTCGGTAATCAGCATGGCAGGGTAAGCTTCAAAAATTCAGGCGCGCAGTTTAACAGGTTGTCGGCACAACGCTCCATGCGTGAGGGTAATGGGTCCCGGTGTGGATGAGGCAGGGGGCTGCGCAATGACTCATTCGAAATACATAGGCATATATGCCTATATGCGCTATTCGCCCGGAAGAGTATAGTTTTTCGCACACAGCGGCGCATGGATATCGCGGTGATCCTATTGCGGGAGGGCATGATGGGTTTGTTTTGGACGGAAGGATTGAGCGTCGGGAATGCGGCGATCGATTTTGACCACAAGGTCTTGATAGACATGGTCAACCATGTGGAATGCGCGCTGAAATCAGGGGAAATATCGGGCTTCTCGCGAGCCTTCGAGTTGCTGGATGATTTTATCTGTGCGCATTTTAACCACGAGGAAAAGCTTGCGCAGGCGGTAGATTTTGATTTTGACGAGCACAAGCTCGCACACCAGGATTTGCACGAGAAACTCAGGCACCTGAGGGATGAGCTGATTGCTTTTGAGGGAGTGTGGCCCGACGATATGCTGGAATATTTCACCGATCTTCTGGGGAATTGGGTGATCGAGCATCTGACCCGTGACGGGATATTGATGCGGCCGGCGCTGCAAGCCTACCCGTACGATTTCAAACCCGCTTAGCGTTGCTTGCCGTTGCGGCGGTTACTCATCCGCGACGCGTATATCGGAAATGACCATTTCTCCGGCGATCTCTCCTGTGCGGTCGATCTGGCGTATCTTGACCGGCAGCAGCCGGTACTCGACGCCCAGCCAGATATCCAGCCCTTCTTCCCCGGGCGCATGCACCTTGCGCAACGGCAGCGCGCGCAGCTTACCGAGGCGGGTCTGGATCTCTTCTTCTTCGCCGACAGCCAGTTCATAGCGTTCCAGTTTCTTCCCGTTGCTGATGTACATCGGTATCGTGCCTTGATCCAGCGCTGATTGAGATAGCTGATACAGGAAGCTGATGATGTCCTGGGTCTGGTCGGGCAACGATGTCTTGTTGCCATTCGAAAACGACAGCGTCTTGGCTTCCCAGTCGAATTTTGCGTCCAGTGCTTCCTTGCCCTTGGCCGTGTTCTTGGTCTCGCTGAACTCGTTCGGGTGCAGTCCTGTTCCCGTCAACGTGCCGCTGCTCTGCTGGTTCATTTCGAAGGTCTTGAACATGCTGGCGATGCCGGTGGTGTTCATGCCGACCTTGAGCGTGTAGCTTTTGTCGTCGCCGATGTCCAGACGATGGCGTGCTTCGCCGAGCTGCATGCCTCCCTCGCCCTTGTAGGCGGCGAAGGTCAGTTGTGCGTGCTTGGGGAGCGGATGCGCGGGTTTGGTTTCTTCCGCAGCAGGCGGCGGCTCGGCAGGCGCTTCAGGCTGAACCGTCTGATCGTCTGCGACCTTGTCCGCGACGGCCGGCTGTTCTGTCACGACGGGTTTGGGCAAGGCAGGCTTGGGCTTGCGTTTCTTTACCGGTGCGGGTTTTGCGGCGATCTTCGGCAGCGGCTCCAGCTTGGCGGTGAGCGGCGGCAGCGGTATCTCGGCGGGGGCTAACTGGATCATCGGTGCGAACAGCAGCAGCGCGTGCGCCAGCAGCGACAGTGCGATGGCTAAAGCGATGCGTCCGGTGGCGGTGCGCGGCAGCAGGATCACGGCTTGATGTCGAGTTTACTCAATATCTGGGTGAGTTGATCGCCGTTGGCATCGGTGACGATCATCTGGCACGGCAGGTTGTGGTGCCGCGTGGCCAACCAGATCTCGGTGCGGCTTTCTCCCGCTTTCGCCAGGCTGTCCAGATACAGCGTGTCGAATTCTCCGGCCGGGGTCTTGAGTCGCTGATTGGGTGTCAGCGCGTAATGGTAGTTGTCCAGCTTGTTGCCGTTGGTCATCGCGAAGTCCAGCGTGCCCACGGATTTCAGCGACAGGAACATGAACTGGTACATCGCACTCAGGCGGTCCTGCGTGCCGTCCGGCAACGCGATCACGGTGCGTTGAGCGTGATGGATCAGCGCCAGTTTCCTGGTGTCCCAGTCGAATTCGGCGCGGCTGTCACGGTCTTCGTTGCGTTCGCGCCGGTGGCTGAACAGCAGCGGCCGCAGCCCCTGTTTGCCGACCAATCCGCTGCTGTTGATGAAGATCTTTTCCGGCCTGAACACCGCGAGGATACCGACCGGTGTCGTGGTGCTGGACAGCGTGTAGAGATCCTTGTCGCGTATGTAGGTTTCCTCGATCCTGCCGACCTTCATGCCTTCCTTGTAGACATCGTAGCTGGCCTGCACGCTGCGGGGCTCGGCGGCGAGTGCCGGGGCGGCGGCACACAGCATCAGCCATGCAAAAGTTCGCAACGACGATTTCATGGTCACTCCAGGCCGGGTGAGATCAACGAGAAGGCGGATTGCTTGCGCCTGAGGAATACGACCTTGCCGTCTGCGCCAAGCTCGATCTGGTCGGTGCACAGCCAGCGGATGGCCTGCGGATAGATGCGATGCTCTTCGTGCAGCACGCGCGCGGCGAGCGTGTGTTCGGTGTCGTGACACAGCACCGGCACGGCTGCCTGGATGATGATGGGACCGTGGTCGAGATCGGGCGTGACGAAATGTACGGTGCAACCGTGAATCTTCACGCCGTCGTGCAGCGCGCGCGCATGGGTGTGCAGGCCGGCATAGGACGGCAACAGCGAGGGATGGATATTGATCAGCTTGCCGTGATAGCGCGCCACGAAGCCTGCCGTGAGTATGCGCATGAATCCGGCCAACACCACGATGTCCGGCTGATAGCCGTCTATGGTCTTGGCCAGCGCGGCATCGAAGCTGTCGCGATCCGGATGGTCGCGATGCGCCACGACCGCCGTGGCGATGCCGTGCGCCTGTGCCGTCTTCAGCCCTTCGGCATCCGCGCGATTGCTGATCACCGCCGCGATGCGGCAGGGCAGTTGCGCTTCCAGCAGCGCCTGCATGTTGCTGCCGCGGCCGGAGATCAGGATGACGATGTTTTTCATCGGGTCAGGCGACCTGGGTCTGGTGCTCGTCGCCGTTGCGTGCGCGTATCGCGCCGATCACGGTGGCGGTCTCGCCGCTCGCGTTGAGCTGTTTCAGCGCCGCATCCGCATCGCTCTTTGCCACGATCACCACCATGCCGATGCCGCAGTTGAACGTGCGGTACATCTCCTGCGGCGCGACGTTGCCTTGCTCGCGCAGCCAGTGGAACAGCTTGGGCATCTGCCAGCTGTTGCCGTCGATGGCGGCCACGACGTTCTCCGGCAGCACGCGCGGCACGTTCTCGGTGATGCCGCCGCCGGTGATGTGGGCCATGCCTTTCACGGTCAGCGTTTGCATCAGCGCCAGCAACGGCTTCACGTAGATGCGCGTCGGGGCCATGATGCAATCGGCCAGCGTGCGCTCGCCGTCGAACTTCGCGTCCAGGTCAGGCTTGCTGCGTTCGATGATCTTGCGCACCAGCGAATAGCCGTTGGAATGCGCGCCGTTCGAGGCGAGGCCGATCACTACATCGCCGGCCTTGATGTCGCCGCCAGTGATGATGTTGGCTTTCTCCACCACGCCGACCGCGAAACCGGCCAGGTCGTATTCGCCCACCGGGTACATGCCGGGCATCTCGGCGGTCTCGCCGCCGATCAGCGCGCAACCGGCCTGTTCGCAGCCATAGGCGATGCCCTTGATGACTTCGGTGGCAGCATCCACATCCAGCTTGCCGCATGCGAAATAATCGAGGAAGAACAGCGGCTCGGCGCCCTGCACCAGGATGTCGTTCACGCTCATGCCGACCAGGTCGATGCCGACCGTGTCGTGGCGATCCAGCTCGAATGCCAGCTTGAGTTTGGTGCCGACGCCATCGGTGCCGGACACCAGAACCGGCTCTTTGTACTTCTTGGAAATCTCCACCAGCGCGCCGAAGCCGCCCAGTCCGCCCAGCACTTCCGGGCGCATCGTGCGCTTCGCAAACGGTTTGATGTTCTCGACGAGGCGGTCGCCCGCATCGATGTCCACGCCCGCGTCGCGGTAGGAAAGGCCTGTGCCGTTGACGGATGCAGGGGTGTTGGTCGGGTTATTCAAGTTGAGTTCTCGCTTTCTTCAGGATAAAGTGCAGCACATTTTTGCCGCGAATTTTACCTGAAATGACCTTATCCCGCTTTGCTGCCGTGCAATGGCTCTCCGTGGCCGGGGTTGCATCCGTGCTGCTGTACCTGCTCAGCCCGATACTGACGCCGTTCGTGGCGGCGGCCATCCTTGCCTACATCTGCAATCCGCTGGTGCAAAAGCTGTGTGTCTGGAAGGCGCCGCGCACGCTGGCGGTGCTGCTGGTGATGGGCGGGCTGTCGCTGCTGTCGGCCGCGCTGCTGCTGATCATGTTGCCGCTGCTGGAGAAGGAGGTCGGCCTGTTCGTCACGCGTCTGCCGGACTGGATAGCGACGCTGAGCGGCCGGTTGCTGCCCCAGTTGCAGCAGTGGTTCGGCACAGATCTGCAGTGGGATAGCCAGACATGGAAGAACCTGTTGCTCAGCCACTGGCAAAGCGCGGGCGGGATGGCCGGGAAGTTGCTGCCGTGGCTCACCAGCAGCGGCAGCGCGATCGTCGGCGTGCTGGTCAATGCGCTGCTGATCCCGCTCGGGATGTTCTATCTGCTGCGCGACTGGGACGGCATCGTCGCACGTATCGATGAACTGATCCCGCGCCACTGGCATGCCAGGGTGCGCGCAATCGGCATCGAGGTGGATAGCGTGCTGGCGGAGTTCCTGCGCGGGCAGATGTCGGTGATGCTGCTGATGAGCGTCTTCTACAGCGTCGTGCTGTATCTGGTCGGCCTCGAATTCGCGCTGCCGATCGGCATCGTCGCGGGCATGCTGGTGTTCGTGCCGTATCTGGGCATGGTCACCGGCCTGGCGCTGGCCACGCTGGCGGCCGCGATGCAGTTTCCGGATTTCAGCGGCGTGCTGTGGGTGTGGGCGGTGTTCGGCGCGGGCCAGTTGCTCGAGGGCATGCTGGTCACGCCGCTGCTGGTGGGTGAGCGCATCGGCCTGCATCCGCTGGCCGTGATCTTCGCGCTGCTCGCGTTTGGCCAGTTGTTCGGTTTCTTCGGCGTGCTGCTGGCGCTGCCGATGTCGGCTATCCTGCTGGTCGCGTTGCGCCACGGCAAGGGATGGTATTTCGCCAGCGGCATGTATAACAAATCATGAATCAGTTATTGCTCGACATCGCCCCCGAGAGCCAGCCTACGCTGGCGAACTTCATCGCGGATGGCAATCAGGAATTGCTCGCGGCATTGCGCCATGCGCTGGACGGCAGCGGCGGCGAGCGGTGTTTCTATCTGTGGGGCGAGGCCGGCAGCGGCAAGAGCCATTTGCTGCAAGCCTGCGTGCAGCAGGCGCTGGATCTAGGCGCGGTCTATGCGCAGGGCAGCGTGCCGGAACCCGCTACGGTAGTGGCGGTGGACGATGTCGGGCAGCTGGATGACGCGGCGCAGATCGCGCTGTTCGACCTGTATAACCAGATGCGCGACAGCGGCAAGATGCTGGTCGTGAGCGGTACCGAATCGCCGCTGCACCTGAGGCTGCGCGACGACCTGCGCACGCGCCTGGGCTGGGGGCTGGTGTATCAGGTGCACGGCCTGAGCGACGCGGAAAAGGTACAGGCGCTGACGCAGCACGCGCAGGAAAAAGGCTTCGTGCTGCCGCCCGAAGTCGCGCAATATCTGCTGCGACACGGACGCCGCGACCTGCCCAGCCTGATGGCGGTGCTGGACGCGCTGGACGAACATTCGCTACGCCTGCACCGCGCACCGTCCGTGCCGCTGCTCAAGGAAGTCATGCAACAAGAGATGAACATAAAAACGGCAATTCAAGCCACAGAGTTCACAGAGAACACAGAGAGTGACAGGTTTTCTTCGCCTTTTTTGGGCTCACCCAAAAGGTGAGTTCGTCTCGTGTTACAGCCGGTTGGTTTTTCTCTGTGATCTCTGTGTTCTCTGTGGCTAACTGCTTTTTCTAGGATAAAAGGTAATTGAAGTGAATTTAGCGTTATTTGATCTGGACAACACCCTGCTCAACGGCGACAGCGATTTCGAGTGGTCGCAATTTCTGATCCGCATCGGCGTGCTGGACCGCGAACTGTTCGAGGTGAAGAACCTCGCATTCTACGAACAATACAAGGCCGGCACGCTGGACATCCACGAGTTCCTGGATTTTCAGCTGAAGCCGTTGTCGCGCCATGCGCGCAAGACGCTGGACGAGTGGCACCGGCAATTCATGCGCGAGAGCGTGCTGCCGATGGTGACGCAGCCGTCGCGCGACCTGGTGCGTCAGCACCGCGAGGCGGGCGACGTGTGCGTCATCATCACCGCGACCAACAGCTTTGTCACCGCGCCGATCGCGCGCGAATTCGGCGTCGAACATCTGATCGCGACCGAGCCGGAACACCGGGACGGCGAATTCACCGGCCGCGTCGCGGGCGTGCCGTCGTTCCGCGAAGGCAAGATCACCCGCCTGGACAACTGGCTTGCCGAGCGCGGCTGGACGCTGGACAGCTTCGCCGACAGCACGTTCTACAGCGATTCGCTGAACGACCTGCCGCTGCTGTGCAAGGTGAAGAAACCCGTCGCGGCCAACCCCGATGCGACGCTGCGCGCACATGCCGAACAGCACGGCTGGCGCATCATCAATCTGCGCTGAGCGGGGCGCTTTGGTTGAGTGGAGTGCGATATGCTACCCTTAAGAAAAATTGTTGCGGAGCAGCTATGAAAAAGAACCTGAACGACGATACGCGTTATGTGAAGAAGTGGGAAGAAACCAAGGCCGAGAAAAACTGGGGATGGATGCCCGTCCTGTTGTTGGTCGCGTTGATCCTGCTGCTGGCCTATTTCATTTTCTGATCAGTAGTGCTCTGCGATTTAATAGCCTACGCGGACTGTATTCCGCCGCAAAGGGCGTGATTGGCAGAATTGGGTATTAGCGGAAATGGCGGCGTAGGCTGACGGTGAGCAAAGCGAACCTCAGCATGTTCATGCACATCAAACGTCGGGGTTCGTTCCTCACCCCAGCCTACCGCGCTTTTACCTCAATCAAATCCCCGCCCACCAGCGCCTCAACCTGAGGCCTGCCTCCGTGGTGTAGCCGACCTCGACGAAATGTATCTGTCCATCCGTGCCGATGATGAAACTGGCGGGCACCGCATGCACCCCCCATGCGCGGGCGATGCTGCCGTCCGGGTCGTTCAGCACCGGGAACGCGATCCCCTGTTGCCGCATGTGTTGCGTGACTTCATCGGGTCTGCCGCTCTGCATCGCGACGGTGATCACGTTGGCATCGTCATGCGCGATCGTATTGATGGAGCCTTGTTCGGCGCGGCAGACCGGACACCAGGTCGCCCAGAAGTGCACCAGCACCGGCTGTGCTGGGTGGTCAGGCAGCCGGTATGGCAGGCCCGCGAGCGTGATGCCCTGCAAGGCCGGAGCTGTACCGCCGGGCATGTCGCGTTGTTGCCAGATGCGGATACCGGCCACCAGTACGACGAACAGCAGCGCGTTGATTGCGTAGCCGCGCCATTTTTTCAGGCGCGCAGCGCGGCCGGTTTCATTCGTCATGTTTGAATCTTTCGATCAGGCGGCGGTCGCGTTTGGTCGGTCTGCCCTTGAACGAGAAGGGCGGTGGTTCGGCCCTGAGCCGGGCTGCGATCTCGGCACGCCGCTCGCGGCTCTCGTCGCTTTCGCGGTAGAGTTTCTGCGCTTCCGGTGCGGGGCCGCGCTTGCCGGACAAGGCCAGCACTTCAACTACGAACTGGTACTGGCCGATGCGGATGTCCAGCATGTCGCTCGGCGCGATGGTCTTGGCCGGTTTGACGCGCACCTCGTTGACCAGCACCCTGCCGTTCTCCACTTCATCCGTGGCGAGGCCGCGCGTCTTGAAGAAGCGTGCGGCCCACAGCCATTTGTCGATGCGCATCTTTTCGGTTTCGTTGCCGGTCGTCATTTGCTCATCCTTCACATCCGCCACACCAGCAGCGTGGAGCGGTGCAGGTCGTCCACCTGCAAGGTCTGGTGGGGCGCCTGCTCCGGCACCGCGAAGGTGCTGCTGATGAACACCGTGCCGGGGCGCATCTCGGCGCGCGCCTTGCGCCAGAGCCGCTCCATCGGCACCGGCGACAGGTAGGCAAACACCACGTCGTATCGCGCCAGATCGCAGGCGCTGTGATCCCAGATGCTGCCCCAGTGCACCTCGCAGTTGCGGTAGCCGCCCAGCCTGATGCGCAACTGGCTCCACAGCAGCGGCAGCGGGGCGGATTCCACGCCGGTGTAATGCCCGTCGGGACGCACAGAGGCCAGATGCGTCAGCACGCCGCCCAGCCCGGAACCCAGGTCGATGAAGCGGAAGCTCGATCCGGTTCTTTTTTCCGGCAGCAAATCTTCCAGCGCGCGCCATACCTTGTCGCTGGACAGGTACAGCGGCACCTGGGTGCGGAAGGTGCTCCAGTACACCGCCAGCATCACGACGAATGCGGCGAGGAAAACCACGGGCGGAATGTCGAAGGTCAGCATCAGCACCAGCGCGGGAGCGAACAGCAGCTGGATGACCAGCCACCAGCGCGCCAGTCCGGCGACGTGGCTGAGCGTCGCGGCGAGCAGGCCGCACAGCAGCACGAAGGCCAGCGGGGAGGGTTGCAGGTTTACCGCACGCACGCTCAGCAACACGAACGCGAATGCGGCGGCTTGCAGCAGCAATGCGGTGATGGAGGGCGGGAGTTTGGAAAGGAAGTTCACTGGCTTGATTCGTTGTTATTGGTTGCGTTTGTGCCGAATACTGAATTGTCAGAGTACCTCGAAAAACCGTAGCGAGCGGCTTGAGTGCAAGGCGCACGGAACGGAGAAACCGGAATGTACTTAATGTACATGAGGATTTCGAGTACCGCGCAACGCAGCAATCAAGTCGCGCAGTAGGTTTAGCGAAGTACTCTCAGCGTACTAACCCGGCTTCGACTTCCTGGCGTTTGGTATGACCGGCCAGCCGTTCCACCAGTACCAGCGCGAAATCCATTGCCGTGCCGGGGCCGCGCGAGGTGATCAGTTTGCCGTCTTCGACGACGGCCGCGGTCTGCAGATGAACTCTGGGGTATCCATCCAGGCAGGTTGGGAAGCAGGTGGCTCGTTTGCCGTCGAGCAGTCCGGCGGCGGCGAGCACCGAGGGCGCCGCGCAGATCGCGCTGACGTATTTGTCTTCCGCGCTCATCCGCTGCACCAGCTTCAGCACGCGCGCATCGGCCTTCAGATGGTTGGTGCCGGGCTGGCCGCCGGGCACCACCACGAGGTCGAAGCTGTCGTGCAGTACCGCATCCAGCGTGGCGTCCGGCATCAGCATCGTGCCGCGACTGCCGCGCAATGCGCCGGCAGTCAGCCCCGCCAGCGTGACGGTGACGCCGGCACGACGCAGTATGTTGACGACCGTGACGGCCTCCAGTTCCTCGCTGCCGTCGGCGAATAACACCAATGCGGTTTTCATGTTTCCACTCCCAGCTGGTAAGCCTGGATCAATGCATTCTTGAGTTGAGGATGCTGGTCGAGATCTTCGATGCCCATTTCGCGCAACGCGATGGATTGCAACGAGTCGATCAGATGGCTTTCACCCCGGCGTGCGATGAAGCCCTCCAGATCGAATACGCCGTCGTTCAGGAATTCCGCAGCCAGCCCCCGCGCGTTGTCGAACCGGATATCTTCTTCCAGCATCACCTCGTAGAGGTAGGAGTAGGTGTTGATGCCGTGCTCGACCGCCAGCGCGAGATGCAGCGACGGCAGGGTGAGGTACTTATCCAGTACCTTGTCCAGATCCAGCGTGGAGGTGAGCGTATGCGTCTCTCCCTTGAAGCTGAATTCGATATGCGCGTCTATGCTGTTGGTTATGCCTGCAGGCGGTGATGCGTCGGATATTCCCATGCCTACATGCGTCCCAGATCCTCGATTGCATCAACGACCATGCCCGTCCCTACCGCGATCAGCAGGATATCGCTCGCGACGCGCACATAACGATGCCCCGATGGCGGAGTGCCGAGCTGAACCACGACTTGGGGCGGCAGATCGTAGTAAATCACGTCTCGTGGCAGAGGCCTGCCCATCGCCCATTTCTTCGCCTGTCCGGGCGGGATGCAGCCGTTGTGCTTTTTGGCGAGGCCGGGCGGACAGCGGCCGGCGCGATATTGTCCGGCAAAATAGTCATGGGCGATTTCGCGCTTACGGTCGTCGAAATGAGACTGCCTGCCGCCCTCGCGTTTGTCGCGCTGCGCATCTCTGCCATCTTCTGATGTCTTCTGTTTTTCGCGAGCCTGTTCATGTTTTTCAGATTTGTCGCCGCCTGCCCATGCCGGCTTGTCGGCGAGTGCAGATCCGCTCGCGAGTACTCCCGCGAATATAAGGGCCAGCATATGATTCGATTGCACCGTGATTCGTTGCATGATCTGCCTCCTGAGTGAAAGAGTTGCGGACTCGCATTGTCACCCAGCCGTATGTCACCCGCAATAGGCAATATCCCACGAGGTGACCTCCCGCCCAAGGCGGCTATGGCACAGTTGGATCAAACGGTGCAGGGCACAGTCCGGCAGGGCAGGCCATGATGGCCTGCCCTGCCGAGAGACGGTCAGTCGCGGAAGTTCTGGTACTGCAGCGGGAAGTCGGTGATGGTCTTCTTCACGAACGCGATCGCGTCCTGCAGGTCGTCTCGGTTCTTGCCGGTGACGCGCACGGTGTCGCCCTGGATGCTGGCCTGCACCTTCAGCTTGCTGTCCTTGATGTGCTTGACGATCTTCTTCGCCAGCTCGATCTCGATACCGGTCTTCACTTCGCAGCCGCGTTTCACCTTGTTGCCGCTGACCTTCTCGACCTTGTCGCTGATCTCCAGGCACTTGATGTCCACGCCACGCTTGGCCAGCTTTCCGTTCAGGATGTCCTGCACCTGATCGAGCTGGAAGTCGTTGTCGGCCCACACGGTGAGCTTGAGTTCGGCCTGTTCCACGCGCGCATCCGAACCCTTGAAGTCGAAGCGGGTGCTGACTTCCTTGTTGGTCTGCTCGATGGCATTCTTGACCTCGGTCTTCTCTACTTCTGAAACGATGTCGAAGCTTGGCATGGTGTTCTCACTCTAATGAAAATAGAAACTTGGTCCGCAGATTACACAGATTAGACAGATTTAAAACACAAGAAAATCAATCTGCGTGAATCTGCGTAATCTGCGGACAACTGGTTTTTCAGACTAACCAAAGCTGCACACGTAATCCACGGCCTCGGTCGCCTCGATCACGAACTTGCCATTGGCCGGCACCGAGAACTGGCTGCCTGCGGCGTAGGTCTTGAACTCCGGCTCATCATTGATCTTCACGCGGCAGGTGCCGGCGGTGATCTCCATGACTTCCGGTACGCCCACGTTAAAAGTCAGGGTGCTGGGCAGGATCACGCCGACGGTCTTGCGCGTGCCGTCGGCGAACAGCACCGAGTGCGAGACGCACTTGCCATCGAAGAATACGTTGCTTTTTTTGACTACGCTGATGTTATCGAATTGCGACATGTTGTTTCCTTATTTGCTTGGTTCGTTGGCTTTGACGCCTTTTTGGTAATTGGCATACACATACACTGGAATGCCGAGATCGCCGAGCTGTTTTTCAATCAGCGGCTTGACCTCGTTCCAGTCCAGGCCTGTGATGCCGCACGCGAGGCGCGGCAGCGCGAGGCTGGGTAACTTCTCTTTTTCGACCAGCGCGCGCAGTGCGTGCAACGTGTGATTCACATGGCTGAGCGTGGCATCCCCCGGCTTGCTGCCGTGCGCGTAAGCGGCTTCCTGCGTGAGCAGGTTGACGATGTAACGGCCATCCGGACTCATCCAGGTCCACAGGCCGCCGGACTTGGGGTGCCTGGTCTGGCAGAAGTGACGGAAGTCCTTGTACATCGCGGGCATGCGCTCGCGCAGCTGCAGGGCCAGCCCATGATGAAAGTCATCGTTGGGCGCAACGCCCTGAACTATGGCTTTCGCACCGCTCAACAGTATGTCGCCGCTCAGTTCATGGATCATGGCCGCATCCCTGATGGAAGTTACTTCTTGTTGTGCAGATTCGCCGCGATGCGCAGGCGCAGCGCGTTCAGCTTGATGAAGCCCGCCGCATCCTTCTGGTCGTACGCGCCCTTGTCGTCCTCGAAGGTGGCGATGGTCGGGTCGAACAGCGAATCGGTCTTCGAATCGCGGCCGACGACGATCACGTTGCCCTTGTACAGCTTGACGCGCACCCAGCCGTTCACGGTCTTTTGCGTGCTGTCGATCAGCGTCTGCAGCGCGAGACGTTCCGGTGCCCACCAGTAGCCGTTGTAGATCATCGAGGCGTAACGCGGCATCAGGTCGTCCTTCAGGTGCGCGACTTCGCGGTCCAGCGTGATCGACTCGATCGCGCGGTGCGCCTTCAGCATGATGGTGCCGCCCGGGGTCTCGTAGCAGCCGCGCGACTTCATGCCGACGTAGCGGTTCTCCACCAGATCGAGGCGGCCGATGCCGTGCTTGCCGCCCAGCTCGTTCAGCTTGGTCAATATCTGCGCGGCGCTCAGCTTGGTGCCGTTCAGCGCGACGATGTCGCCGTTGGCGAACTCGAGGTCCAGGTATTCGGCGGCATCCGGCGCTTTCTCCGGCGACACCGTCCAGCGCCACATGCTGTCCTCGGCTTCCGCGGCCGGGTTCTCCAGATGGCGGCCTTCGTAGGAGATATGCAGCAGGTTCGCGTCCATCGAGTACGGCGAGCCGCCCTGTTTGTGTTTCATGTCCACCGGGATGCCGTGCTTCTCGGCATAGGCCATCAGCTTCTCGCGCGACAGCAGATCCCATTCGCGCCACGGCGCGATGACCTTGATGTTCGGATTCAGCGCGTAGGCGCCCAGCTCGAAACGCACCTGATCGTTGCCCTTGCCGGTCGCGCCGTGCGAGATGGCCTGTGCGCCGGTCATGTTGGAAATCTCGATCAAACGCTTGGCGATCAGCGGACGCGCGATCGACGTGCCGAGCAGGTATTCGCCTTCGTAGACGGTGTTCGCGCGGAACATCGGGAACACGAAATCACGCACGAACTCTTCGCGCAGATCGTCGATGAAGATGCTTTCAGGTTTGATGCCGAACTTCAGCGCCTTCTGACGCGCCGGTTCCAGTTCCTCGCCCTGGCCGAGATCGGCGGTGAAGGTGACCACTTCGCATTGATAGGTGTCCTGCAGCCATTTCAGGATCACCGAAGTGTCGAGGCCGCCGGAGTAGGCGAGAACTACTTTTTTGATGTCGCTCATTTTACGTTCCTGATAATTGTTGATTCATTAATTCCGTCATTCCGGCGCAGGCCGGAATCCAGTCATTGAAGAAATCCCCCGCAACGCGGGGACAAAATCTAACGGCATTTTTGATAAGACCGCTGGATTCCGGCCTGCGCCGGAATGACGAAGTCGTTAGGCGACCTTACCCAGCAGCAAATATTCCATCAGTGCTTTCTGTACATGCAAACGATTTTCCGCCTCATCCCATACCACGCTTTGCGGGCCGTCGATGACTTCGGCGGAGACTTCCTCGCCGCGGTGCGCGGGCAGGCAGTGCATGAACAGCGCGTCCTTCGCGGCGACGTTCATCATGTCCTGATCGACCTGCCAGTCGGCAAAGTCCTTCAGGCGTTCGTCGTTCTCGGCCTCGAAGCCCATGCTGGTCCACACGTCGGTGGTCACCAGATCGGCGCCGCGCGCGGCTTCCATCGGGTCGGCGAATTCTTCGTAGTGCTCGTGACCGTACAGGCCCGCGCGTTCCGGCTCGACTTCATAGCCGGGCGGGGTCGAGACATGCACGTTGAAATCCAGTATCTCGGCCGCCTGCAGCCAGGTGTTGCACATGTTGTTGGAGTCGCCTATCCAGGCCACGGTCTTGCCCTGGATAGAACCCCGCTGCTCGATGTAGGTGTAGATGTCGGCGAGAATCTGGCACGGGTGGTATTCGTTGGTCAGGCCATTGATCACCGGCACGCGCGAGTGCGCGGCGAAGCGTTCGATGATGGACTGCTCGAAAGTGCGGATCATCACGATGTCGCTCATGCGCGAAATGACCTGGCCGGCATCTTCCACCGGCTCGCCGCGCCCCAGCTGCGAGTCGCGTGTGTTCAGGTAGATCGCCGAGCCGCCGAGCTGCTGCATGCCCGCCTCGAAGGACAGGCGTGTGCGGGTGCTGGCCTTCTCGAAGATCATCACCAGCGTGCGGTCGGTCAGCGGCCAGTACTGCTGGTAGGCCTTGAATTTCTGCTTGATGATGCGCGTGCGCTCGAACAGATATTCAAATTCGTCGCGGGTGAAATCCTTGAACTGTAAAAAGTGTTTTACCGGTTTTGCTGCCATGATGGTTTTCCAATCAGGATTGCAGAAATTCTTTGATCAACGGGCACAAGCCATCTATCAACAACTGTGCTTCGTCTTGTGTCATCACCAGCGGCGGCAACAGGCGGATCACGTTGTCGGCGGTCACGTTGATCAGCAGGCCTTGGGCCAGCGCGAGTTTGACCAGGTCGCCGCAAGGTCTGTCGAGTTCGATGCCTATCATCAGGCCCTGGCCGCGGATATCCGTGAGGCCATGCACGCCTTGCAACGCGGTGGCGAAGCCGTCGCGGATGAAGCGGCCCAGGCTGTCGGCGTGCGCCAGCAGCTTGTCCTGCTCGACGATGTTCAGCGTGCTCAAGCCTGCCGTGCACGCCAGCGGATTGCCGCCGAACGTCGAACCGTGATTGCCCGGCTGGAATGTCCCGGCTGCCTTGCCTGCGGCGAGACATGCGCCGATCGGCACGCCTGAGCCCAGGCCTTTGGCGAGCGTCATCACATCCGGCAGGATGCCGGTGTGCTGGTAGGCGAACCACTTGCCGGTGCGCCCGATGCCGCATTGCACCTCGTCCAGCATCAGCAGCCAGTTGTGTTCGTCGCAAATCTTGCGCAGTTGTTGCAGATATTCGATGTCCAGCGTGCGGATGCCGCCTTCACCTTGAATCGGTTCGACGAGCACCGCAACCACGCTGTCGTTGTGCTGGGCGACGTGGCGGATCGCCTCCAGGTCGTTGTATGGCACGCGCACGAAGCCGCCGACCAGCGGCTCGAAGCCCGCCTGCACCTTGCGGTTGCCGGTGGCGGAAAGGGTCGCGAGCGTGCGGCCGTGGAAGGCTTTTTCCATCACGATGATGGAGGGCGATTCGATGCCGCGCTGGTGGCCGTGCAAGCGCGCCAGCTTGATCGCCGCCTCATTCGCCTCGCAGCCGGAATTGCAGAAGAATGCCTCCTGCATGCCCGACAGGCTGCACAGTTTGTCGGCCAGCAGTTCCTGGCCGTTCACCTGATAGACGTTGGAGCAGTGGATCAGCTTGCCGATCTGTTCGTTCAGCGCGGCAGTGAAGCGCGGATGTGCGTGCCCCAGCGTGTTCACGGCGATGCCGGACAGCCCGTCCAGATAGCGTTTGCCTTCGGCATCCCAGAGCCACGCGCCTTCTCCGCGCACGAAAGCGACGGGGAGGCGGGCATAAGTGTTCATCACGTGTGACATATAAAATAATGACGGCGGACCTGGCCGCCGTTCAGCAATGTGTAAGGGGGCGTATATTGAGCCAAACAGCCCCGTCTAGGCAAGGGGAACGATCCGAAAGCAAACAAGCCGACATCGCTGTCGGCTTGATGGAGCAACCCGCAATCAACCTTCAAACGCCGGGCAAGCGGCTGGTCGTGTTGCGGTGAATCGACGCGGCTGCGGCGGATGCCACAGCGGACGCGATTACGCCATTGCTTTGATGGCTGCAGACAGGCGGCTCTTGTGGCGAGCGGCCTTGTTCTTGTGGATGATCTTCTTGTCGGCGATGCTGTCCACGGCGCTGACGGAAGTCTGGAAAACGGCTTGAGCGGCGGCCTTGTCGCCAGCTTCGATCGCCTTCACAACCTTCTTGATCGCAGTGCGCAGTTCAGAGCGCAGGCTGCTGTTGTGAGCATTTTGTTTAACTGCTTGACGGGCACGTTTCCGGGCTTGTGCGCTATTTGCCATGACTACTCCTTGAGAATTCGGTACGACGAAAGGCGAGCATTCTAGTGACTCATTCGGTCTTTTGCAAATCTTTTTGCGAGGACAGGCGGTTAGGCTGGTTGGCTGGGGCTTTCCTGCCCGCCATTCGGCAGTCATCTCCGCAGTCCGGCTTGTCGCGTGCAGCCAGACAGGGGGCTTGGTTTGCCGTGTTCCGGTGGTATGATGCGCGCGGTTTTATCGTCTTGGAAGATAACGCGCAGGGGAAAAGGCATGTTTGCACCACAACAAGAAGAATGGGTGATTCTGGGCCGGACGCTGGACGGCGAGGTTTTTGCGATACCGGACTGGGCGGAGCGTTTGTGCGGGATGTTGTCCGCACAGGCTCATGACAATCGCCTGAGCTATTCGGATTATCTGCATCCGGCAAGGATAGAAGGTTTGCCTGCCGTGGTGATGCGTACCAGCCTGGTGCAGGACGATCCGCAGGCTTTCGAGACCATCAGGCGCTTCGTCGAGGAGAATCAGCTCAAGCATCGGCCCGGCCGCTCCAGGCGCAATGCCGAGACCACCGGGCGCTACCGGGCGCAGCATGCCGAGCGCCGCGAGTCGGAAAGCAAATGTTAGCGTGCGCTGCTAACCCAGGTTTGTCCCTTTAAATGAATCTGCTCAAGTCGTTGGCGACCATCAGCGGCCTGACGCTGGTGTCGCGCATCCTGGCATTCGCCCGCGATGTGCTGATCGCGCGGGTGTTCGGCGCGGGCATGGCGACCGACGCGTTCTTCGTCGCGTTCAAGCTGCCCAACCTGCTGCGCCGCATGTTCGCAGAGGGCGCGTTCTCGCAGGCTTTCGTGCCGATCTTCGGGGAATACAAGCACCGGCGCGGCCACGAAGAGACCAGGCTGCTGGTGGATCACGTCACCACCATGCTGGCCCTGATCCTGTTCGTGGTCACCCTGGTGGGCATCGTCGCCGCGCCGATACTGGTGTACATCAGCGCGCCGGGCTTCGTCGAGGATGCTCAAAAGTTTGATCTCACGGTGCAATTGCTGCGCATCACCTCGCCGTATATCTTCTTCATCTCGCTGGTCGCGGTGGCGGCGGGCATACTCAACACCTACAATAAATTCTGGGTGCCGGCTTTCGCGCCCATCCTGCTCAACCTGTGTTTCATCGGCGGCGCGCTGTGGCTGGCCCCGTACTGCAACCCGCCCATCATGGCGCTGGCCTGGGCGGTGTTCGTCGCCGGCATCGTGCAGCTGGCGTTCCAGCTGCCGTTCCTGAAGAAGATCGGCATGCTGCCTTCGATACGCTTCAGCCTGAAGGACGAAGGCATGTGGCGCGTGATCAAGCAGATGGGCCCGGCGGTGTTCGGCGTCTCGATCAGCCAGATCAGCCTGATCATCAACACCATCTTCGCGTCGTTCCTGGTCGCGGGCAGCGTGTCCTGGCTGTATTACGCGGACCGGCTGATGGAATTCCCGTCCGGCCTGCTGGGCGCGGCGCTGGGTACGATACTGCTGCCCTCGCTGTCCAAATGTCACGCCAGCAACAATCATGCGGAATATTCCAGGCTGCTCGACTGGGGCCTGCGCCTGACCATCATGCTGACGCTGCCCGCCGCGCTGGCGCTGGGCATGATCTCCGTGCCGCTGCTGGCGACGTTCTTCCAGCGCGGCGCATTCGCCGCACACGACGTATTGATGACCAGCCAGGCATTGATCGGCTACAGCGTCGGCCTGATCGGCATGATACTGGTGAAGATCCTCGCGCCGGGTTTCTACGCAAGACAGGACATCAGAACCCCGGTGAAGATCGGCATCGTCACGCTGATCGCGACGCAGGCGATGAACGCGCTGTTCATCGGCTGGATACAGCACGCCGGACTCGCGCTGTCCATCGGCCTCGGCGCCTGCCTGAACTCCGCGATCCTGTTCCACTATCTGCGCAAACACGGCATCTACCAGCCCGAACCCGGCTGGGCAAAATTCTTCGCCAAGGTGGGCATCGCCGTACTGGCCTTGGGCGTCACGCTGTGGTTCGGCATGGGTACCGAGCAGAGTTGGCTGGTCAGTACCGGCTGGTCGCGCATCCTGCGCCTGACCGCGCTGGTGACGGGCGGCGTGGTGGTCTACTTCGCGGTGCTGGCCGCGCTGGGTTTCCGCCCCAGGGATTTCTCCAAGCGGGCGATCTCCTGATCACTGGTCATTCAGCAATCCTGCATCGCGACCACAACTAAGGGAGCTTCCGTTTCTTTCTGAAATTAAGACGGTCTTTTGTTTTGAGTAGGTGAAGTGCTAAATTGAACTGTCCGGAAAAGCCGGGTTAGCTCACCTTTGATTCTCGCCTTGATTCTCTGTTGCCGGGACAGATGGGTCTGGATTTATAGGAGGATTGTATGTGCGAAAAAAAGAAATCGCCCCCGGTACCTTTGGTCATCCTGACTCTTCAGAGGGGATGGAAGGTTTGCCGGAATTTTTTTGTATTGATGGTGGCGGCAGGGTTGCTCTTGTCGGTGTGCGCCTCGGCGGAAGAGGCAGCGTTCCCCTCTCCAAAAGATTCGATGCCGCAAAGTGAGTTGTCATCGGATTACGCCGAACCGATTATCTCGATTGATGAAGTGTTGAATCCTACTTCGTCGATGGAGGGAGCTTATCCAGTTCACAGCTATGGTAGTTATGGTGGTTTGTACTTCTGGATGGATAACCATCGACTTGTTTTTAGCGTTTTGGACAAAGAGGAAAAAGATCAACTGATAATCAGTTGGGATGTAGATAGAAATCAAGTTGCTCGCATTGGTTTTGGGCGAATTGTGTGTTACGAAAATGGCATGGTTAGGAAGGGTGAAAACCGACCAGATTTGCCTGCGCATGTTATGCGCGATTTGTTTAGAGGACCACTTGGGCAAGAGAAAAAAGAACGTACATTTGATAAACGCCCTCGCGTGTATGGCAACCAATTTGAGTGTAACGAACCCCGGTTGAATTTGGCATCCGTATATGCGGAGTCTCATCAAGATGAAATGGTTTTTCCATTGCGGGAAGAGGATGGTTTTCTGGTTACCGCAAAGCGCACGATATTTCCTGATGGCAGAACCAAGGAAGTCCATCATCAAACAGAAATTGTTTATCGCAGGCCAGGCAAACAGCCCATAACAATTCCTGTGCGATCCAATAATCTTTCGGCTGTTTATTACCCCTTTGTAAAGACGTATGTATTGGTTAATTCAACGGGAGTGTTCGGCTGGGAAAATGCGCACACTCTTTCCGTTGATGGTGATGTGAAGTCAATTTCATTCCCGAAAAGTTTGGAGTTTTCTGCGCCCATCCTAAGTCGACGAGGGGTGGTGTGGAGCAATGGGAGCGTTCTTCCACAGTCCGACAACGGTTTGTACTTATCCCGCGGCGAGAAGGTGGAACGTATTTCTTCCGAAAATATTCAAGGTGGCAAAGTTTCCCCCAACGGTTGCCGCCTAGCCTACACCACCACCCGCGTAGATGTTCTCGGGCAAATCACTCGTCCCACTCTCAAAGTAATCGATCTTTGCAAAGGAGATAAATGATCAAAGGTACCGGAGTCGATTTCTTTTTAATGAATTTAAGAGGGAAACACGCCACGTCGTTCACGCATTAAAAATAATGCCTGGTTACTCCGTTAAGGATGAGGCATGCATCGCTCTGGCAACCACTTCGCGGGTCAGGTGCGGGGCGAACAGTTCGATGAAGTCGTAGGTGTAAGCGCGCAGGTATTCGTTCTTGCGTATCGCGATGCGCGTGGTGCTGGGTTTGAACAGGTGCCCGGCTTCTATCATGCGCAGGTGACGGTCGCGTTCCGGGATGAAGGCGATCCTGGCGAGTATGCCGATACCCAGCCCCAGTTCCACATAGGTCTTGATCACGTCGGCGTCGATCGCGGTCAGCGCGATGTTGGGTGCGATGCACGCCTTCTCGAATGCATCGTCGATCTTGCCGCGCCCGCTGAACGCGAAGTCGTAGGTGATGATGGGGTATTGCGCGATCTTCGCCAGCGTCAGCTTCTTCGCTTCCAGCAGCGGGTGGTGCGGCGGGACGATGACGCAATGGTTCCACTCGTAGCAGGGCAGCGTGACCAGATCCTCGTACAGCGTAAGGCCCTCGGTGGCGATCGCGACATCGGCTTCGCCGTTCAACACCTGTTCCGCGATCTGCGTCGGGTTGCCCTGGTGCAGGCCGAGTTTGACCTTGGGGTAGCGCTTGATGAACTGCTTGACCACCGGCGGCAGCGCGTAGCGCGCCTGCGTGTGGGTGGTGGCGAGGGTCAGGTGGCCGCTGTCCTGCGACTGGAACTCCTGACCGACCTGCTTGAGGTTCTCGGCGTCGTGCAGCATGCGCCCGGCGATCTCCAGGATGGCCTTGCCGGGTTCGGTGACGGCGACGATGCGCTTGCCGTTGCGCACGAAGATCTCGATGCCCAACTCTTCCTCGAGCAGCTTGACCTGCTTGCTGATGCCGGGCTGGGAGGTGTACAGCGCGTCGGCGGCGTCGGATATCTTCAGGCCGCGCCGCACGATTTCGCGCAGATAGCGTAATTGTTGCAGATTCATGGGAGGTCTTCCATATTCCTGTTGGTTATAAAATCCTAACATAAAACCATTTAGAAATATAACCGCGAGGGGCTAGAATGCGCGCCTGAATTTTTGGGGTGACGCGCATGGATTGGATGTACACGTTGTCCGGCTTCCTGGTCGGGCTGATCGTCGGGGTGACCGGAGTGGGCGGCGGGTCGCTGATGACGCCGCTGCTGGTGCTGTTCTTCGGCGTGTCTCCGGCGACTGCGGTCGGAACCGATCTGCTGTATGCCTCGCTGACCAAGTCGCTGGGCGGCTGGGTGCACGGACGCAAAGGCACGGTGGACTGGAAGGTGGTCGGGTTGCTCGGTCTGGGCAGCCTGCCTGCCGCGGTGGTCACCATCGCGCTGCTGAAATATCTGGCGCTGGACGAGAAGACCTTGCGCGGCCTGGTGACCAGCGTGCTGAGCGTGGCGTTGCTGGCGACCGCCGCCGCGCTGTTGCTGAAGGAGCAGATCAAGAAGCTGGCGCGCCGCAAGGATGGTACGGTGTACGAGTTGCACCACCGCTATCTGCCGGCCGCGACCATCGCGACGGGCGTGGTGGTGGGTTCGCTGGTGACGATCTCCTCGATCGGCGCGGGCGTGCTGGGTACGGTCGCGCTGTTGTTCCTGTATCCGCGCATGCCGGCGGTGAAGGTGGTGGGTACCGACATCGTGCATGCCGTGCCGCTCACCGCGCTGGCCGGGATGGGGCATCTGGCTCTGGGGACGGTGGATCTAGTGTTGCTGGGCAGCCTGCTGCTGGGTTCGTTGCCGGGCATCTATATCGGCAGCCATCTGAGCGCAAAAGTGCCGGAAAAGGTGCTGCGTCCGGTGCTGGCGACGATGCTGCTGATCATCGGTCTCAAGATGGTTTTTTACAAATGATTGGTAGGGTGGGCACGTTTTATGTGCCCACGCGCAACAACTCTTCGCTACAGCGTGGGCACATAAAACGTGCCCACCCTACGAGGGTAAATTTGGAATGAGGAAATAAACATGAGTACGAACAAACCCAACAAACCCAAACAAGTCAGCTGGTTCAACGGCTGTGGCGGACGCATCGGTATCGTGGTCGGGCAGACGGGCGAGCATGCCTATATCGGCGCGGCGCTGCGCCACGACGAGGATGCGGATGTGGAATATATTTTGATGTACGGCGCGAAATTCCCGCTGGAGGCCGCACTGCTGCTGCCCGTGTCCAAGCGTTATCCGGCAGAAGGAAAGTAAATGTATCGCTACGATTCATTCGATCACCAGATCACCGCCGAGCGCGTCGCGCAGTTCCGCGACCAGGTGCGCCGCCGTTTGTCGGGTGAGCTGACGGAAGACGAGTTCCGCATCCTGCGTCTGCAGAACGGCCTGTACATGCAGATTCACGCGTACATGCTGCGCATCGCCGTGCCATACGGCCTGATAAGCGCCGCGCAGATGCGCATGTTTGCATCCATCGCGCGCAAGTACGATCGCGGTTACGGGCATTTCACCACGCGCCAGAACATCCAGTTCAACTGGTTCAAGCTGCAGGATGCGCCGGATGCGCTGGCCGACCTGGCAACGGTAGAGATGCACGCGAACCAGACCTCCGGCAATTGCATACGCAACATCACCAGCGACGAGTTCGCCGGCGTGGCGCGCGACGAGATCGTCGATCCGCGCCCCTATGCCGAGATACTGCGCCAGTGGAGCACCTTCCATCCCGAGTTCGGCTACCTGCCGCGCAAGTTCAAGTTCGCGATCACTGGCGCGAAGGATGACCGCGCCGCGATCCAGGTGCATGACGTCGGCCTGCAGGTGGTGAAGAACGCGCAGGGCGAGATCGGCTTCCGCGTGCTGGTCGGCGGCGGCCTGGGCCGCACGCCCATCATCGGCACCGAGATCTGCGCGTTCGTGCCCTGGCAGCACGCGATCACGTATCTGGAATCCATCGTGCGCGTGTACAACGAACACGGCCGCCGCGACAACATCTACAAGGCGCGCATCAAGATACTGGTGAAGGCGATCGGCATCGAGGAGTTCAAACGCCAGGTGGAAGCCGACTGGCAATTCACGAAGGACGGCCCTTGCACCATCACGGAGGCAGAGTTGAACCGCGTCGCGGCGTGCTTCACCGCTCCCGCTTACGAACAGCTGCCGGGAGACGATGCGTCCGTGGACGCGTTGCAGCTCGACAACAAGGCCTTCGACAACTGGGTGCAGCGCAACGTCAAGGCGCACAAGGTGCCGGGTTATGCGTCCGTGATGCTGTCGCTGAAGAAGACCGGCATCGCGCCCGGCGATGCGACGGCGGAGCAGATGGACGCGGCGGCGGAACTGGCGGAGCGTTTCAGTTTCGGTGAATTACGCATCACGCATATGCAGAATCTGGTGCTGGCAGACGTCAGACAATCCGACCTCTTTGCGCTGTGGCAAGCAGCCAAAGACTTGGGCATGGCCACGCCCAACATCGGGCTGCTGACCGACATGATCTGCTGCCCTGGCGGCGACTTCTGCACATTGGCGAATGCGCGTTCCATCGCGCTCGCCAAGGCGATCTCGGAGTGCTTCGACGATTTCGATTTCCAGCATGACATCGGCGATCTCGAGCTGAATATCTCAGGTTGCATCAACGCCTGCGGGCATCATCATATCGGGCACATCGGCATCCTCGGCGTGGATAAGAACGGCGAGGAGTGGTATCAGGTGTCGATCGGCGGTGCGCAGGGCAACGATGCCAGTCTGGGCAAAGTCATCGGGAGTTCGTTCACGTTTGAGCAAATGCCCGAGGTGATCGCGCGCCTGTTGCAGGTGTATGTGAACGAGCGTTTCGACGACGAGCGTTTCATCGACACCGTGCGCAGGATAGGCTACGCGCCTTTCAAGGAGTATGTGTATGCGACAGCCATAGAGGAAGACGAAGCGTTGACGGGTACCGAATACGACTTGCTGGAAAAAGGCACACCCTATGACACGCCCTATTATTCGCCGAGGTTCTGAGCCATGATTATTAAAAACAAGACTATCGTGGATGACGACTGGAGCGTGCTGCGTCTGGGCGAGAACGACACGCCGGAAAGCGTCGTTGTTCCCGCAGGCAAAGTCATCGTGCCGCTGAACGTGTGGCAGGCGCAACGCGGCACCCTGCAACAGCGTGCGGATCGGGGCGTGTGGCTCGCCACGGATGAACGCGCCGAAGACCTGCAGGACGATGCGGAAAAGTTTGCCGTGATCGCGGTGCATTTCCCCAAGTTCGGGGATGGGCGCGGATATTCCATCGCCTACCATCTGCGCACCCGTCTGGGCTATCGCGGCGAACTGCGCGCGATCGGCGATGTGTTGCGCGACCAGTTGTTCTACATGCAGCGCGCCGGTTTCGACGCGTTTGCACCCAGGGCAGATAAAGACATACACGAGGCACTGAAGGGGCTGAGCGATTTCTCACTGAGCTATCAGGCCTCGGCAGATGAAGCGCAACCGCTGTTCCGGCGGGTGCAACGTGGAGATGGACGATGAGTGCATTGCAGCAAAAGATCGAACAGACCGTCGCGGTGTTGCAACAGGCCGCGCGCGAATTCGCGCCGGTGACGTTTGCGAACAGCCTGGGTGCGGAAGATATGGTGCTGACCGACCTGATCGCGAAACACCAGCCGGACATCGAGATGTTCAGCCTCGACACAGGCCGCCTGCCGCAGGAGACTTACGACCTGATGCAGGAACTGCGCAAGCGTTACAGCGTGCCGCTGAAGATCTATTTCCCGGACAGCGTGCTGGTCGAGGAATACGTGGCGAAGCACGGCGTGAACGGTTTTTACGACAGCGTGGAAAACCGCAAGGCATGCTGCCATATCCGCAAGGTCGAGCCGCTGAAGCGCGCGCTGGCGAGCAAGAAGGCATGGATCACCGGCATGCGCCGCGATCAGGCCGTCACGCGCGGCAGCCTCGAAGTGTCGTCCTTCGATGCGGATCACGGCCTGCAGAAATTCAACCCGTTGCTGGACTGGACCAACGCCGAGGTATGGGAATACATCAAACAGAACGATGTCCCGTACAATAAGCTGCATGACCGGTTCTACCCCAGCATCGGCTGCGCACCTTGCACCCGCTCGGTCACGCCCGGCGAAGACATCCGCTCCGGCAGATGGTGGTGGGAAAATCCCGAAAACAAGGAGTGCGGGCTACACGTAGCCAGCACTCCTCTCAAGCGCGTGTAACGCGCTTGTTTTCGGGATTTCGGTGAAGGGTAATGTCCGACGCGAAGCGGCTGACGTTAGCCGGAGCCAAAACCCGGAGAACAAGGAATGCGGCTTGCACGTTGGAAAAAGCAGTCCAATAAAACGTGGATGAATAAATCGTCATTCCCGCGAAGGCGGGAATCCAGTTGATTGATAATTCTGCGCAGCAGACAGAATCAAAATGATGTTGTCCCGCTACGCGGTGATTGATTTGATTAGCTGGATTCCCGCCTTCGCGGGAATGACGGTAGCGACAAGAATTGATAAACAGAAAGATACGCAATATGAGCAACCATACCTTTAGTCACCTGGACGCGCTGGAAAGCGAATCCATCCACATCATGCGCGAGGTCGCGGCTGAGTGCAAAAATCCGGCGCTGCTGTTCTCCGGCGGCAAGGATTCCATCGTGATGCTGCGCCTCGCCGAGAAGGCGTTCCGTCCGGCGAAGTTCCCGTTCCCGCTGGTGCACATCGACACCGAGCACAACTTCCCCGAGGTGATCGCGACCCGCGACAAGCTGGCCGCCGATCTGGGCGAGCGGCTGATCGTGCGCTCGCTGGAAGACTCCATCAAGCGCGGCACCATCGTCATCAAGGATGAGAGCAAGCCGCGCAACCCGTACCAGTCCGTGACGCTGCTGGAGACCATCGCCGAGTTCGGCTTCGATGCCTGCATGGGCGGCGCGCGGCGCGACGAGGAAAAGGCCCGCGCCAAGGAGCGCATCTTCTCGTTCCGCGACGAGTTCGGCCAGTGGGACCCGAAGAACCAGCGCCCCGAGCTGTGGGACATCTACAACACCCGCGTGCATCAGGGCGAGAACATCCGCGTGTTCCCGATCAGTAACTGGACGGAGATGGACATCTGGCAATACATCGGCCGCGAGAAGCTGGAGATACCCTGCATCTATTACGCACATGAGCGCGAAGTGATCCGTCGCGGCGGCAATGTGATTCCGGTGTCGCATCTGGTACACCCAAAGCCGGGCGAGAAAGTGGAAATCGCCACCGTGCGTTTCCGCACCGTGGGCGACATGACTTGTACCGCCCCGGTGGAATCCACGGCGCGCACCGTCGACGAGATCATCGAGGAGACCGCCACCACACGCATCACCGAACGCGGCGCGACGCGCATGGACGATCAAACATCTGACGCATCGATGGAACTGCGCAAGAAGGAAGGGTATTTCTAAGCTGTCATTCCCGCGAAGGCGGGAATCCAGTCAGAAAATAATTTCCCGCAGCGCGGGACAAAACCAGAAAGCATGTTGAATAAAATCGCTGGATTCCCGCCTTCGCGGGAATGACGAAGCTGAGAAATTTAGAGGTTAGACCATGAACAACACCACACAACTGTTACGTTTCATCACCGCCGGCAGCGTGGACGACGGCAAGAGCACGCTGATCGGCCGTCTGCTGCACGACTCGAAGTCGATCTTCGAAGACCAGTTTTCGGCGATCTCGAAGACCAGCGAGAAGCGCGGCATGGCCGCGGTCGACCTGTCGCTGCTGACCGACGGCCTGCAGGCCGAGCGCGAGCAGGGCATCACCATCGACGTGGCGTACCGCTACTTCGCGACGCCGAAGCGCAAGTTCATCATCGGCGACACGCCGGGCCACGAGCAATACACCCGCAACATGGTGACGGCCGCGAGCACGGCGAACCTGGTCGTGATCCTGGTCGATGCGCGCAAGGGCGTGCTGGTGCAGACGCGCCGCCACACCTATCTGGCCAGCCTGGTCGGCATCCCGCACATCGTGCTGGCGGTCAACAAGATGGACATGGTCGATTACTCCGAGGCGCGCTTCAACGAGATCTGCACCGAGTATCTGGCCTTCGCCGCACAGCTCGGCCTGCACAACGTCACCTGCGTGCCGCTGTCGGCACTGGTCGGCGATATGCTGGTGGATAGGGGCGACAACCTGAACTGGTACCAGGGCGCGACGCTGATGGAATTGCTGGAAACCGTCGAGATCGACCATGACGTGAACACCACCGATTTCCGTTATCCGGTGCAATGGGTGTGCCGTCCGCAGACCGACGAGTACCACGACTTCCGCGGCTTCATGGGGCGCATCGAGGCGGGTTCGGTGTCGGGGGGCGACGAGATCACCGTGCTGCCGTCGGGTCGCACCAGCAAGGTCAAGGAGATCGTCACCTACGACGGCAACCTGCAGACGGCCTATGCGCCGCAGTCCATCACGATCACGCTGACCGACGAGATCGACATCTCGCGCGGCGACATGTTCGTGAAGGCGGATGCGATGCCGACCGTCGCGAAGGAATTCGAGGCGATGCTGTGCTGGCTGTCCGAGACGCCGCTCGACAAGAACCGCAAATATCTCGTCAAGCACACCACGCGCACCGCGAAGTGCCTGTTCTCCAGCATCGACTACCGCGTGGACGTGAACACGCTGGAGCAGCATGCCAACCCGGCGGTGAACATGAACGACATCGCGCATGTCTCGATGAAGGTGCAGCAACCGCTGGCATTCGATCACTACCAGCGCAACCGCGCGAGCGGCAGCTTCATCGTGATCGACGAGGCCACCAACAACACCGTCGCGGCCGGGATGATCGTTTGATGCAAATAATCCATTAGCCCGTCATTCCCGCGCAGGCGGGAATCCAGCAAGGACAAACGTCCCGCGCAGCGGACAAAACGGCAATATTGTTCCGCTTCGCGGGAAATTTTTAATCATCTGGATTCCCGCCTGCGCGGGAATGACGCCGTTTTGTGCTATCTTTCGTATCATCTGATCGTTGATACTTTTCTGATGCCATGAGCCTGTTCGCCTTGATCGCCGCGCTGCTGCTGGAGCAACTCCATCCGCTCTCTTCGCGCAAATATCTGCACGGCTGGTTGTCCGGCTACGTCAATTTTTTCCAGCATCACTTTAATGCCGGGGAACACAGGCACGGCAAGATCGCCTGGATGCTGGCGGTGCTGCCGCTGCTGGCAGGAGTCGTGGTGTTGTCGATACTGCTGTACCGCGCGCATCCGGTGTTCGCCTGGGCGTTCAACGTGCTGGTGCTGTACCTCACGATGGGCTTCCGCCAGTTCAGTCATTACTTCACCGACATTCACCATGCCCTGCGCGACGGCAAGCTGGACGAGGCGCGCAGCCTGCTGGCCGGATGGCGCGGCATTTCGGCGCATGAACTGAATGCCGAAGAAGTCGCGCGCGTGACCATCGAAGAAGCGTTGCTGGCTTCGCACCGCAACGTGTTCGGCGTGATCGTGTGGTTCGTGCTGTTCAGCGCGCTCGGGCTGGGCGGCGCGGCGGGCGCGCTGCTGTACCGCCTCGGGCAGTTCCTGCGCAGCCGCTGGGGCGACGAGGATCCGGACGAGTTCGGACAATTCGGCAATTTCGCGCGCCGCGCATTCTACCTGCTGGAATGGTTGCCGATCCGGATGACCGCCGCGACCTTCGCGATCGTCGGCGACTTCGAGGACACCGTGTATTGCTGGCGCACCCAGGCGGCTACTTGGCCGGACAAGGAAGCGGGGATATTGCTGGCCAGCGGTGCAGGCGCGCTGGGCGTGCGTCTCGGCATGCCGATCCCGCAAGGCGGCTTGCCGTTCGACAGGCCGGAGCTGGGCATCGGCGACGATGCCGATGCCGACTTCATGCAAAGCACGATCGGGCTGGTGTGGCGTTCGGTGGTGTTCTGGCTGATCCTGTTGCTGCTGCTGACGCTGGCGAGCTTGCTGGGTTAGGGGGTGCTAAATTTTTAACATTCAACCCAATCGGGACATTCGCAGAATGAGTGTCAGTTTGTACACCGCTAAGGTGCCTTTGCCGGCACTTTTTAGGGTGTCTACATTACGTTAGCTCTCTTACACCATATGACCGATGTTCCTCCGAACTTTGGTGGCCTACTGGAACCACCAATTTCAAATGATCGAAACTTTCTCGATCACTATTTCGCAAGCGTGTACAACAAGCTTGAGGCCGATGCGCTGCTGTTCAATCGAAAGCTTCCGCATTCCGGTCTGGTTGGATCAGAGAACGAGAACGCGATTGCATCCGTGCTGAGGGATTTTCTCCCAAGCCAATTCGGCGTTGAGGTGAACGCCATAGTCATTGATCGATTGGGGCACGCAAGCCGCCAAGCCGACATCGTCATCTATGACGCGCACAGACAGCCGAGCTTCTTCCGGAAAGTGTTTCCGGTTGAGATTGTCTACGCTGTCATTGAGGTCAAAACATCGATGGGAAGCACTGAAGCGAAATCCGCTCTTGATAACCTCGCGTCCATCTCCGAACTGGAGTTTCGTCCGCTCTTAAGCCCCTATTGGCAAACCCAGACGGTCAAGGAACAATTCCATCACTCGCCGCCATCTTTGTACGTGTTTGCTTATCGAACAGATTGCCAGTCATTTGAGACTTTTGCGCGCTGGTTCGACTGGGAATTTTTGTCACGCGGCGTAGAGCTTGCTGATGCTGCGCCGACTTACCCCGAGATTCGCACACTAACCGTCGCTGCCCTTGACCAAGGTGTTATCCGAATGGAGAGCACGAATGGTCATGTGCAAAGGTGGTTAGCTGAAGCGGTCGATGCTGGCGTTACTCGTGCGTTTCAAACACACCTCCTCGGCAATCCCGTTGCCGTTGATCCTGCTAAGGCGCTCTTCCTATTCGTGCATCGACTTTGGTGCGACCTTGAAGGTCACCACCTTCATCCTGGCTTCGATATTCGTTCTTACATGAGCATGGTTCTCGGAACGGTAATTCCGGTATCAAACGAAATCCTCTATCCACCGGGGAAGACGTAAAGTCATTCATTCTCTAGAGGGCTAACCCTTCGGTGCAAACTAAAAGTGCAAACTAAAAGGGTCAGCTTCGCAATAATCATCTGGGATGTGGCCGCTGCACTGCCGTACAATCCCGCCCATGCAAACCCAACATCCTTTTAGTTCCCTGACGCCTGATACGGTGCTCGATGCGCTGGACAGCATCGGGCTGCGCGGCGACGGGCGTCTGCTGGCGCTGAACAGCTACGAGAACCGCGTGTATCAGGCGGGCATGGAGGACGGTGCGCCGCTGGTCGCGAAGTTCTATCGCCCCGAGCGCTGGACGGATGCTGCTATCCTGGAAGAGCATGCGTTCGTCGCGACATTGGCCGAGCGCGAGATCCCGGTCGTGCCTGCTTTGATCATCAACGACCGCACGCTGCATGAGTTCAACGGCTTCCGCTTCACGGTGTTCACCCGGCACGGCGGTCGCGCGCCCGAGCTGGACAACCGCGACACGCTGGAATGGATGGGGCGTTTTATCGGGCGCATCCATGCGATCGGCGCGCTGGAGCCTTATCAGCATCGTCCCACGCTGGACATCGAGAGCTTCGGCGTCGAGCCGAGCACGTATCTGCTGGCGCACGATTTTATTCCGGTTGAACTGGTCGAGGTGTATCGCGGCGTGGTCGCGCAGGCGCTAGACGGCGTGCGGCGCTGTTTCGACCGTGCCGGTGATGTGAAGACCTTGCGCCTGCACGGCGACTGCCATACCGGCAATGTGCTGTGGACGGATGCCGGGCCGCATTTCGTGGACTTCGACGACAGCCGCATGGGGCCTGCGATTCAGGATTTGTGGATGCTGCTGTCCGGCGAGCGCGCCGAGCAGACCCGGAAATTCGGCGACCTGCTGGCGGGCTACGAGGACTTCTGCGACTTCGAGCCGCGCGAGCTGCATTTGCTCGAAGCGTTGCGCACCTTGCGCCTGATCCACTACTCGGCCTGGATCGCGCGGCGCTGGGACGACGCGGCGTTTCCGGTCGCGTTCCCGTGGTTCAACACCCAACGCTACTGGCAAGACCGCATCCTGGAATTGCGCGAACAGATCGCGCTGATGGATGAGCCGCCGTTGTCAGTGTGATGAAAAACTACCGATGAACCTCAATCATTTATCAGTTGCGTCATTCCCGCGAAGGCGGGAATCCAGCGAAACAAACAATCCGCGAAGCGGACAAGAACTTGATTCTGTCCCGCTACGCGGGGATTATTCAATCAACTGGATTCCCGCCTTCGCGGGAATGACGGATAAGAAAGAACCGAATGACTAACGAAACCGAAACCATCATCGCCGACACGCAAGCTTGGCTGGAAAAAGCCGTGATCGGCCTCAACCTGTGCCCGTTCGCGAAGGCCGTGCACGTCAAGAAACAGATACGCTATGTGGTCAGCGCGGCCACGACGCCGGAGGCGTTGCTGGAAGAGTTGATGAACGAGCTGCGCAGACTGCAGGACACCGATCCCGAGGTGCTGGACACCACGCTGCTGATACATCCTTACGTGCTGACCGACTTTCTGGATTTCAATGACTTTCTGGACACCGTGGATATCGCTGTGTCGGAGCCGGAGTTCGGCGATGCATTCCAGGTTGCCAGCCTGCATCCGCAATACCAGTTTGCGGGCACGGCACCGGACGACATCGAGAACTACACCAACCGCGCGCCATACCCGACGCTGCATCTGTTGCGCGAAGACAGCGTGGACCGCGCCGTGGACGCATTTCCCGATGCGGACAAGATCGTCGATGTGAATATCGAGACGTTGCAGAAGCTGGGGCACGAGGGCTGGGCGAAGCTGAGGTTGTTGAAATAACGCGGCTTTCTTTATGTCCGTCATTCCGGCGAAGGCCGGAATCCAGCGCTGCTATTCAAAAGAGCTTTAAGGTCTTGTCTCCGCTTCGCGGAGGGCTTTTTTCATTGACTGGATTCCGGCCTTCGCCGGAATGACGGCACCGTCGTTACGCCTTATTTGCCGCGATCTGCTGGAACAGCTCCAGCCTGCGCGCGTCGATCTTTCCTGCCGCGACGGCCTCGCGCAGCGCGCAGCCGGGTTCGTGCAGGTGGTGGCAGTCGCGGAAGCGGCACTGGCCGAGATACTGCGCGAACTCCACGAAGCCTTGTTCTATCGCGCCCAGGCTGAGGTGATGCAGGCCGAACGCCTGCACGCCGGGGCAGTCGATCAGGCTGCTGGTCTCGTCCAGGAAATACAGCCGCGCGTGGGTGGTGGTGTGTTTGCCGGAATCCAGTGCGGTGGAAATCTCTCGCGTGGCAGCCTGTGCTTCGGGCAGCAGCGCGTTGATCAGCGTGGACTTGCCCATGCCGGACTGGCCGACCAGCACGCTGATGTGGCCTTGCAGGAAGGGGCGCAGCGCGGACACATCCTGTCTCGCGCTGAGTTCCAGCACGCGGTAGCCGATGGCGCTGTAGGGGGTCAGGCGTTTGCGCGCGGCGGCTGCGGCGTCGGGCAGGTCGCATTTGTTCAGTACGATCAGCACGTCCAGTTGCTGGTCGTAGGCTGCGACCATGCAGCGCGCCAGCAGCTCGTCGCTGAACGACGGTTCGGCGGCGACCACCACGATGATCTGCGTGACGTTCGCGGCGATCAGTTTCTCGCGGAACGCGTCGGAGCGGTGCAGCAGCGAACGGCGCGGCGCGATGCGTTCGATCACGCCTTGTCCGTTGGCTTCGAGTTCGGTCGAGGCATCCGTCCTGAGCGCGGTCGATGCCTCGGCGGTGCGCTGCACTTCCACCCTGTCGCCGCACACCACTTCGCTCTTCTTGCCGCGCGTCAGGCAGGCCAGGTCGCTGCCGTCATCTAACCGCACCAGATACTGTCTGCCGAATGCGGCGACTACACGGCCTGTCAGCGGGGTACTCAAGGCTTGAACAGCGCGTCCACTTTCGCGGCGCAGATGAAATCGTTTTCGGACAGCCCGTTGATCGCGTGGGTGCTGTATTCCACGCGGCAATTGTTATAGCCGACGGCGAGGTCGGGGTGATGGTCTTCGCGGTGCGTCATCCAGGCGACCGCGTTCACGAACGCGATGGTCTGGTAGTAGTTCTTGAACGAAAAGCTCTTGCTGATCGTTTGCCCCTGCTGCAGCCAGCCGGCCAGTTGCGCCATCAGGCCGTCGATTTCGGGTTGCGAGAGCGGCGGCACGCCGCCTTCGCAGGGTTTGCATTGCTTGCTGGCGAGATCGCAGACGTTGTTCATGGCAGTCTTCCCGGTGTTGATTCAATGGACGTTTGCAGCGGATTTCTATTCTCTGATCGTCTGATGATGTTCCGTCAGGCGCGCTTCCAGATAGCTGCGATCGGATGCCAGATTGAACTTGTTGAACTGGACGCCGGCCCTGAAGGTCATATGCTCTCCATCGTGGACGGTATACACGACCCTGCCGTGGACGACTATGGTTCTCGGTTTTCCGTGTCCGGTCAAGGAGGGGATGTCGATGCACAAGATGACCTTGGTGGACGGGACGAGGTTGCGTCCGACCAGTATCGATGCGCCGTTCTGTGAAATGTCCCTGATCTGCCCGTCATGGAAGTCCTGCCCCTGAATGATCACGATGATCTTCCATCTTGCCCTGAAACGGGGATCCTGGCGGTGCTCCTTGGTACCTTTGGGCGGTACCGCTTTGACGGGCGAGATGTCGTCATCAAAAGCCCCGCTTATGCCAAAAATATCGTCATCCATGTTCATCTAGCTGATCCGTAAATTATGCCGGGTACGGCGCTGTCCTTGCGTTCCAGCACATGCATCGCCTGTATCCGTCCTGTCACTTCAGGTTGTAATAGCGGTTGAGGTAGGCGCCGAGATGCTGCTTGTCCTGCGGCGTCAGGTTCGCGCCGACGTTGCCGCTGCAGATGCCGATCTGTTCGACGAGTTCGGCCGCGTCATGCACCTTGCGGTCGGCGCGCGTGAACATCGCGCTGCCGTCGCCGCCCAGCATCGCGGCATGGCAGCGGCTGCATTTGTATTGCTCGAACAGCTTCTGTCCGGTCTGTGCGTTGCCGTCCGGGAACGGGTTGGCCGTTGCGGCCGTCGCCGCGCATAACAGCATCAGTGTGGCGATCAGTTTCATGATGTTCCTCCTGATTCGAAAATACGGCTCATTGCGCCTGCAAATGGGCGATGCGCACGGCCGCGGGCGGATGCGAATCGTAGAACTTCGAATACAGCGGATCGGGGGTCAGCGTCGCGGCGTTGTCCTGATACAGCTTGACCAGCGCGCTCACCATATCCGCCGCCGCAGTCTGTTTCGCGGCGTACGCGTCGGCCTCGAACTCGTGCTTGCGCGAATAGGCCGATATCAGCGGATGCAGCAGGAAGCTGAACACCGGCAGTGTCATGAAGAACAGCAGCAGCGCGAGCGCGGTGGACTGGGTGTTCACGCCCAGACCCTGGTAGAACCACGCGGTCTGCATCAACTGGCCGAGCAGCCACAGGAATCCCAGGCTCATCGCAAAGGTCGCCACGATGCGCTTCAGCACATGGCGGCGCTTGAAGTGCCCGAGCTCATGCGCCAGCACCGCCTCGACTTCGTCGCCGCTCAGGCGTTGCAGCAGCGTGTCGAAGAACACGATGCGCTTGGTCTTGCCGAAGCCGGTGAAGTAGGCATTGCCGTGCGCGCTGCGCTTCGAGCCGTCCATCACGAACAGGCCGCTGGCGGCGAAACCGCATTTTTTCAGCAAGGCCTCGATGCGCGCCTTCATCGCCTCGTCCTGCAGCGGCGTGAACTTGTTGAACAGCGGCGCGATGAACGTCGGGTAGATGAACAGCACGAGCAGGTTGAACGCCATCCACACCAGCCACACATACAGCCACCAGTAGCTTCCCATGCGCTCCATCAGCCACAGCACGCCGGCCAGCAGCGGCAGGCCCAGGATCGCGCCGAGCAGCAGGCCTTTCAGAGCGTCGATCAGATACAGTGCGAATGTCATCTTGTTGAAGCCGAAACGCGCCTCGATCACGAAGGTGCGATACAGGCTGAACGGGATCTCCAGCAGCGAGGAGATCAGCAGCACCGCAACCAGGGTGGCCATGCCCTGCATGAACGGTGTGCCGAACCAGTGCGTGCTGAGGTCGGCGATGAACTGGATGCCGCCGGCTACGGTGAAGACCAGCAATGACGCGGCCTCGAACAGCATGCCGAACATCGCGATGCGCGTCTTGGCAGAGGTGTAATCGGCGGCCTTCTGGTGATCGGCCAGCTGGATCTTTTCGCGGAATGCGTCCGGCACGGCGGCTCGGTGTGCGGCGATATGCGCCAGATGGCGGCGCGCCAGCCACAGTTTCGCCAGCGTGGTCAGCAACAATGCGGTGACGAAAATGAATGTAAATTGTGTCGCGGTCATGGGAGTGTGAATTCAGTTTTCGTGAGGAGTGGGCTTGTGACACAATACGCGTCTTAGCGTTCACTTTTGAGACATGCGAATTATGGCACAAAACCAAAACCACCTTATCTGGATAGACTTGGAAATGACGGGTCTCAACCCAGACACGGACCGGGTGATCGAGGCCGCCATCGTCATCACCGACAGCAATCTGGAAACGATCGCCGAGGCTCCGGTGCTGGTGCTGCATCAGCCGGACAGCGTGCTGGACGGCATGGATGCCTGGAACAAGTCCACGCACGGCAGATCCGGCCTGATCGAGAAGGTGAAGGCGTCGACACTGGACGAAGCCGCGGTCGAGGCACAGATGGTCGAGTTCCTGAAGGAATACGTGCCGACGCGCACCTCGCCGATGTGCGGCAACTCGGTCTGCCAGGACCGGCGCTTCCTGGCTCGCTGGATGCCGCAATTCGAGGAATATTTCCATTACCGCAACCTCGACGTGAGCACGCTCAAGGAACTCGCGAAACGCTGGAAGCCGGAAGTGGCGCAGGGGCTGAAGAAGCACGGCAAGCACGAGGCGCTGGCCGACATCTACGAATCCATCGCCGAGCTGAGGCATTACCGCGAGCATTTCATCAAGCTGTGATCGTAGTGGCAGCGGGAGGCTGAACGCACCCATCCCGGAGGGCTACAGGCTGTGCGGAGATACTACAGGATGGTGAACAGCAGGTTGAAATTGGCGGTCGCCAGCGTTTGTGCGACATCCCGGTTCGGTTTGCTGAGCAGTACTTTTTTTGCTTCCCGTTTTGCGCATTCGCGCAGCAGCAGCAACATTCCGAGTGATGAACTGTCGAAATAACTAATATCGCTCATCTCGATCTCCAGCGCTCCTGGCGCCGGTTGCCTGAGCAGCGCCTGATAAGCCGACCTGAAGTTGTAGTGTTCGCTGAAATCGAAACGCCCGGAGATCTTGAGGATCGTCCTGTTGCTCATGTTCATTGTGCTGATGACCATGTTCTATGCCCGGTCGCGGCGGATATGCTGGAAGCATGCGGACGGTGATGGAATGCTCATGGTGGTCTCCCCGTATCGAATAGCCTGTCGCTCCGTCATGTCGCCGTGACATCGTTCGTCCCGATTAGAGCGCGCAACGTTTCAGAGCGTCCGGATTGTGCCGGCCGGGGACATGGCACCACCATCGGGCTAGGATGATTTCGCTATCGGAATGGACGTCCCTAAGGTAGGGGGATTCTTAGACACTGCGCCATGGCTGACGGCAGAGGAGCCAGGTTCGTGTGGCGGATCAGATCTTCTGTTTGATCGCCAATACGGCCTGGTTGCGCAGGGTGCGCAACAGCGACAATTGATGTTGCGACATGTTGAGGCTGTTGGCTTCGGACATGTCTGCGTAGAACATGCCTATCGCCTTGTCCTTGATCATCACCGGCAGCAGCATGAAGCAGGGTGCATTGATCGTGTCGCGATACCACGCGGGTATCTTGTCCGTGATGTTCGATGCGCGGGTGTCCTCGATCGCGATGTCCAGCCCTTTTTCGATCGACAGGTGGAACGCGTCCGGCACGAATTGCAACGGGAAACGGAATTTCGGAATGATCGCGTCGATGCCCGCGCCGAACCCGAATCGGGCGACCATGGAGGCATCCTTGTTGTTGCGTATCAGAATGATCGCGCGATTGAAACCCATGCCCCGATAGATCGTTTCCAGCACCATCTGCAGCACGTCGTTGAGGTTGAAATCGCTCACCAGCGAGGCGGTTACATCCTGTATCCCGGCGCCGAGTACGGCGTCCGGATTCAGCGGACGATTCCGTTCATCCACGCCCTGATCTTCTTCGGCCGCTGACTTATCCAGTTTGGTGATGCCGCCAAGTCCATCGTCGGTTTTTCCTTTCGTCCGGCTGGGCGCCGAATATTCGCACCAGCTGCGCACCTTCTTCAGCAGCGGACTTCTGCCGGTGCTGATGCCCAGTATGCCGGCACGGAGCGTCAATTCGCCCAGGCCTGCCTCCAGCGCGCCGGACAAGTCGCGCTCCGAGATTTTGTTGGCCTCCTCGTAGCGTTGCGCGAGATCGTTCAGGGATTGCGGCTTGTTCTGGATGGTGGTCGACGACGCGATGTCACACAGCTCATACGCGAGATTGACGGTGACCGTCAGCTGATCCAGCTCGCTGGTCGCGGGGCGGATCTTGCCATTGTTCAGCTTGCGCATGCCGGCGAGCAGGCGGGGCGGGAAATTCCAGCTGCGCGCCACGCCCAGCCCCAATTCAGGATAAGGGATGCCCAGCACCTTGATGGCGGCGGCCTCTTCGCTCTCGCCATCGGCCATCAGACGCAGGATTTCCTGGCTCTCATCGAAGAAATAGAACGTAGCCAGCAGCGATCCCAGATTGTGGAACATCGAGCAGACGATCACTTCTTCGGCATCGCGGATGTTTTGTCCGGCCGACAGCTTGGCGGCGACGATGCCGGAGAACACCGCTTTGACTATCTCGTCCTTGAGCTGCGCGGCCTGCGCCTTGTTCTGCAGGAATTCGAGCAGGATCAGCGTCATCGCGATATTGCGCACCGTTTCGAAGCCGAGGATAACCACGGCCTTGGATATGGTGTTGATCGTGCCGCCGAACTGGCCGAAGGAGGCGGTGTTGACCAGTTTCAGCAGCTTGTTGGTCAGCGCGAAATCCTGCAGGATCGCACCGGCGAGTTTGCTGGTGCTCTCCGATTCGGACGAGACGATCTGGTTGATCTCGGAAATGACGCTGGACAGCGCGGGAAAATCGCTTTTGCTGCGCATGCGGCGCAGCAGGAATTCCATCGTGCTATGGGTCGCGGCCGCCTTGGCCTCATCGAGATAGCCCTGCAACGCCTGCTTCATCAGTACCGCGCTCTGATAGCGCTTGCCGGGATCTTTCGCCAGCGCCTTGAGGATGATCGCCTCCAGTTTCTCGTCCACTTCCTCGTTGTGAGTCGATGGAGGGACGATCTCCTCATGTGCCGCGCGGTTCAGGACCTCGAAGATGTTCTCGCCGCGCACGGCGAATTCTCCGGTCACCATCTCGTAGAGCATCGCGCCGACCGAATAGATGTCCGCCATGAACGCGATCTGTTTGCCCGAGATCAGTTCGGGCGCCATGTATCTTGGCGTGCCGCTCAGCGTGGCGTTGATCTGGGTTTCCTGGTGGTTGGCCGTCTTCGCCAGCCCGAAATCCATCACCATCGGTACGCCATTGTTGGCGATCATCACGTTGGACGGTTTGACATCCAGATGGGACACATCCTGCGAATGCGCATAGGCCAGGCCTTCCAGCACGCCGCAGGCTATCTCGACAGCGCGCACCAGCGGCAGGGTTTTTTCCTGTTTCAGCAGCTGTGCGAGCGTCTTTCCTTCGACGTAGGCATAGACCAGATAGGGCGATCTCTCATGTTCGCCGGTGTGGAACAGCGTGATGATGTTGGGGTGTTGAAGCTTGCTGACGATGCGCGCCTCATGTTCCAGCTGTTCGGTCTTGTGGCCCAGGTTGCGCAGGGTCTTGATCGCGACCAGACGATCGAGTTGCGTGTCGCGCGCGAGATACACGGCTCCCTGTCCGCCCTTGCCGAGCTCGCTCAGGATTTCAAAACGGCCAATGTAGTGTTCGGGCATGTTCGGCTGGAATTAGGTGCAAACGGGAGATGCCCGCGTCTATTTCATGATGTCGTAGCGGCTGAATTATAGGGGCTAGGCGCAGCAGCGTGGGAAATTCTTGATCGTTTCCGTGCGCGTCAGGATTCGTCCGTCAGGCTCAGCACCTCGACATCGGCTCTCCATAGCTGTGAGATGACCGGCTGCGACCTGTCGGGCGCACCGCTGGTCCAGAATCGTTCCGTGCCTGCACGGGACTCGTCCGACAACAGGCCGAGATCCGCCAGTCTGCGGCGCAGTTCGCGTGCGATCGCGGCGGCGGGATCGATGATCGCGACGCCCGGGCCGGCTATCTCCTGGATCAGCGGCGCGAGGAACGGGTAGTGCGTGCAGCCCAGCACGATGGTGTCGGCCTTGCGCTCCAGCAACGGCAGCAGGTATCGCTCCAGCAACGCACGGGTCTGGTCGCCCGACAAGTCGCCGCTCTCCACCTGCTCGACCAGGCCGGGACAGGCCTGAACCAGGAGGTCTATGTCGGTTCCAAAGCGTGCGGACAGCTTCGCGAAGTTATCGCTGCTGAGCGTACGGCTGGTCGCCAGCACGCCGACCACGCCGGACTTCGTGTGGGCCGCCGCCGGTTTGACGGCGGGCTCCATCGCGACGATAGGCACCGGGAATCTGGCGCGCAGCGTGGAGATCGCTGCGCCGGTCGCGGTGTTGCAGGCCACGACGATGGCCTTGGCGTGCCGGCTGAGCAGGAACTCGATGATCTCAATCGACCGCGCCTCGATCAGCTGAGGCGGTTTGTCGCCATACGGCGCATGCCCGGAATCGGCCACATACAGCAGGTCTTCGCCCGGCAGCTCGCGGCGGATCTCGCGCAGCACCGACAACCCGCCCACGCCGGAATCGAATACGCCAATTGGATTTTCAGCAGTCATGTTCTGAAACCTGTTAGTGGGAAATTCCCACAATATCGTTCACATTTTACAGGGAAGGGGGAAGAGAGAAGGGGGAAGGGGGAAGGGTATAACCATCTCTCCGAAAAAAGGCACGAGGGTTCTACCCTTCTCCCTTCCCTCTTATTCCTTCACGGTTTTTAGCGCAGACGCTTGCTTTCGGTCTTTTGATGTTCCGAAGCCTGGCATGCGCGGCGGTAGGCCAGCAGGGTTCTCTGGGCGTGGCCCAGCACGCTGCCATGCTGATAATGGCCGGTATCGTTCGCCACGCCTGCGGGCATGCCGGTGAGCAGTTCGATGCCCGCGCTCACATGCTCGACCGTGTGGATATGGAACAGGCCCTGGGCGACGGCCTCGACGACCTCGCGCCCCAGCATCAGGTGGCGGCGGTTGCGCTGCGGGATCAGCACGCCCTGATTGCCGTCCAGCCCGGCCTTCGCGCAGATACGGAAATAGCCTTCGATTTTTTCGTTGATCCCGCCCACCGGCAGCACTTCGCCGTGCTGGTTGAGCGCGCCGGTCACCGCGATGCCCTGCTTGAGCGGCAGACCCGACAGCGACGACAGCAACGCATACAGCTCCGCGCAGGAAGCCGAGTCTCCCTCCACGCCGCTGTATTCCTGTTCGAACACGACGGACGCATTGAGCGCGAGCGGTGCGTTGCGGGCGAACAGCGCGGACAGGTAATTGTGCAGGATCAGCACCCCCTTGTCGTGGATAGGCCCGGACATCTCCACTTCGCGCTCGATGTTGAGCAGGCCGTCGTCTCCGGCATAGGTGCGCGCCGTGACGCGCACCGGGAAGCCGAAACGGTAATCGCCCAGATCCACCTGGGTCAGGCCGTTGAGCTGGCCGACTTTCTCTCCGCGCATCTCGATCAGCAGATCGCCCTCGGCGACTGCTTCCTGCAGGCGCTGGTCGGGATAGTCGTGGCGCAGGATGCGCGCGGCCAGTGCCGCCTCGACATCCGCAGCCTCGACCAGGTGGCCGGTGCGCGCACGGCACAGGGCGGAGCTTTCCATCACCAGTGCCTCGGTGCGGGCGAAGATCGCGGTCTGGCGCGACTGGTCGTCTACGTCGCGGTGGCCGTCCTCGAGCAGACGCGCGACCGCGGCGGCGGAGAAATGCGGCAGCCCCATCTCGCGGCACGCGTGGGCGACGAAGATCGAAGACGCGCGGCGCGTCTCGGCGCTGGACGAGAAGCTCTCTGCGAAGTCCACTTTGACGCGGAAGCGGCGCGCGAACTCCGGATCTTCCTCCTGCAATTCGTAATACTGTTCGCGCGAACCGATCAGCACGATCTTGACGTCCACGTCCACCGCCTCGGGTTCGAGCGAGACAGTCGCGATCGGCGTGAACGCGGTGCCCGGTTCCTCGATCTGCAGCCTGCCGCTGCGCAGCAGGCGCCGCAACTTCTCCCACACCAGCCCATCGGCCAGCAGGTCGCGCAGGTGCAGCATCAGGAACCCGCCGTGCGCCTTGTGCAGGCTGCCGGCGCGTATCCGGGAAAAATCGGTCATCAGCACATCGTTCTCGGACTGGTATTCGATGCTGCCGAACAGCGGGCGGAACAACGGGTTGTCTTCGATGATCACCGGTGCGCCGTGCAGGCCGTCGTTGTCCACGATCAGGTTGACCCGGTAGCGCGACAGCACTCTGCGCAACGCCTCCTGGCGAATATCCTCATCGCTGTCGGCCACCTTGAACAGCTCCAGATTCTCGAGCACGTCATGCGCGACCTGTTCCAGATATGCGCCGAGTTTGACGGAATCCTTGATCTGTTTCTTCAGCTCGACGCGTATCTCCTGCAATTCGCGATCCAGCAGCGGTTTCACGATCTGGCGCCGCAGCGCCGCGAGCGCCTCGTTCAGCACGCGCTCCATCGGGCGGGTCTTCTCGAAATAACGGGCGATCTCCGCGCGCAGTTCCAGCTCGGCCTGCGCGATCTCGGCGCGGCGTTCCTTCGGCAAGGCCAGCACTTCGTCCTCGGTATAGGCACGCCCCTTCTTGCCCAGCAGCGTGAACAGGATATGTCCGGTTTCGCGGTGCATCGTGAAATTCCGGGCTTCGGCAAAGGCTTCGAGTTCGGCGTAGGCTTTGGCTTCTTCCGCCTTGTGGGTCTTCTCGATGCGCTCGCTTTCGGCCTTGAAATCCTGCCCGTCCAGGTGTTGCGGTATTTCCGTCTGCAGGGTCTTCGTCATCTGCACCATCAGTTGCCGCAGCAGCCGTCCTTGCCCGGCAGGCAGGCGCAGCGCGCGCGGCCGCTCCGGCGCATCGAAATTGTGCAGATAGCACAGGTCGGGCGGCACGGCCTTGTTTGCCGCCACCGCCTGCATTGCTTGCTTGAGCAGCGACGAGCGCCCGCTGCCGACCTCGCCCAGCACGAACAGGTTGTAGTCCGGTTGGACCATGCCGAGCCCGAAACGCGCGGCCATTTCCGCGCGTTGCTGGCCGATCCACGGCAGCGGCTGATCCAGCAGTTCGGACGTGTCGGCGAACCCCAGCGTGTCGGGTGCGATGGTGAGGCGAAGCTCGGCGGGAGTCAGGTGTGCGATCGGCATGATATTTTTCCCATCAGAATTTTGCTCACGGAAAACGCGCGGGCCATATACGGGCTATTTTTGGGCACCCATCGCCAGCGCGCGCAACCGGCCTTGTTCCAGTTCGGCCGCATCCGGTGCGATCAGCCAGCCCTGCAGGTTGTCCTGCACGATGTCCGTCAGCGCGTGTATCCAGTCCGGACGCTCGTTCAGGCAGGGGATGTAATGGTATTCGCCGCCGCCCGCATGCTGGAAGTCTTCCTTGCCTTCCATCGCGATCTCTTCCAGCGTCTCAAGACAGTCGGCGACGAAGCCCGGGCAGACTACGTCGAGGCGCTTGGTCTTTTGTTTTCCGAGTTCCTTGAGCGTGGCGGTGGTGTAGGGCTTGAGCCATTCGGCCTTGCCGAAACGCGACTGGAAGCTCAGCGAGTATTGCTCGGGTTTCAAACCCAGTTCCTGTGCGAGCAGGCGTCCGGTCTTCAGGCATTCGCAGTGGTAGGGGTCGCCCTTGTCCAGCGTGTATTGCGGCAGGCCGTGGAAGCTCATCAGCAGTTTTTCCGGCCTGCCATGCTTCATCCAGTAGTCGTTGATGTTGTTCGCCAGCGCCTTGATGTAGCCGGGATGGTCGTGGAAATTCCGGATGGTGCGTAGCGCGGGCATGTTGCGCATCTGTTGCAGTTCGCCGAATACGATGTCGAGCACCGTCGCGGTGGCGCTGGCGGCGTATTGCGGATACATCGGCACGATCAGGATGCGCTGGCAGTTCTGCTCCCTGAGCTTGCGCAGTACGTCCGGAATCGACGGGTTGCCGTAGCGCATCGCGTAGTCCATGACGAACGGGGCCTTGGTGCGTTCGCCGAGATAGCCTTGCAGCATCACGGTCTGTTTCTCGGTGTAGACGCGCAGCGGCGAACCCTCAGGCAACCAGATCGATGCGTATTTTGCGGCGGATTTCTTCGGCCGGGTGTTCAGGATGATGCCGTTCAGGATCAGCCACCACAGCGCCTTGGGGATCTCCACGACGCGCGGGTCGCCGAGGAATTCCTTCAGGTAGCGGCGCACGGCTGATGTCTCGGGCGCGTCGGGGGTGCCGAGGTTGATCAGCAGGATGCCGGTTCTGGCGGGCGTGCCGTGGGTGTGGGCGGGTTCGGTCTGGTAGGTCATGTTGTCTTTCAGTTGTGCGACAGCGCATTGCCGAGCAGGCGTGCGGTGATGTCCACGATCGGGATTACGCGCTCGTAGTCCATGCGTTTCGGGCCGACTACGGCGAGTGTGCCGATCACCTGCCCGTCGGCGGAATAGGGGGCGGTGATCACGCTGCATTGGTCCAGCGAAGCCAGCCCGGATTCGCTGCCGACGAAGATGTGGATGCCTTGCCCTCTGCGGCCGGCATCGAGCAGCTGCAGGAGTTCGGTCTTTTGCTCGAACAGGTTGAACAGGCCGCGTAACCGGCCCATGTCGCCGGAAAAATCTTCCACATGCAGCAGCTTATGTTCGCCGCTGATGACGTAATCCCCGGACTGCTTGGCTTCCGCGGCATCGCCTGCCTCGAGCGCCGCCGTCATCAGCGCGTTCATGTCCTGATGCAGTTGCTGCAACTCGCCGCGCAGCCGGTCGCGTATCTGCGAGAAGCTGCAGCCGATGTAATGCTGGTTCAGGAAATTGCCCGCCTCGGTGAGCTGCGACTGGGTGTAGTCGCGTTCCATCAGCAGCACGCGGTTCTCTACTTCGCCGTCCGGCATCACGATGATCAGCAACACGCGCTTCTCGCCCAGGCGCAGGAATTCGATCTGGCGCATCGTGATCGCGCTGCGTTTCGCGGTGGCGACCACGCCTGTGAACTGGGTAAGTTCGGACAGCATGTTGGAGGCCTGTGCGATCAGGCGCGACGGGTTGTCCGGCTGCAACTGGTATTCCATCTGTTGCACGCGCGCGTCGTCCAGCGGCTTGGTGACCAGCATGGTGTCGATGAACAGACGATATGCCATGCCGGTCGGGATGCGGCCTGCCGAGGTGTGCGGGCTGCTGACCAGCCCGATGTCTTCCAGGTCGGCCATCACGTTGCGTATGGTCGCAGGGCTGACCTCCAGACCGGAATACTGTTGCAGCGTGCGTGAACCGACCGGCTGGCCATCGCTGATATAGCGTTCCACCAGGGTCTTGAGCAGGATTTGTGCGCGGTCGTTGAGCATGTGCGGATTCTACCATCGGCGATGCGCGGCTTAAGCGACTTTAAGACCGCTGCCCTTCCGGTGGAGTGTTGCGGGCATGGCGGCTAGGGAAATCCCTGCACGTTACAGGGTATTTTTCTGATGGAAATTTCAGGCTTGCCCGATGTTTTTCCGTTGGGAAAATCTGCATCATCCTTCCTGCACGTTTCTCTTCCCTGAGCGTGAGTCTTAAGTCGCATGACTAAGACACTGCCCCCAGTCATCCCCCTGGCTGGGGGATTTTTTTGCGCGGGCAGTCTTCAGATCGGCTGCCGGAAGCAAAAACGGCATCACCGTGAATAGTGATGCCGTTGTCGGCGTACTGCTTTCGTTCAAGGCAACCTAGAGCTTCTTCTCGGCCTTTTTGATGCCAGCCTGGATGTCGGCCTTGCGTCCCGCGTCGGCATCTTCACGGCCGGAGCGTGCCGGCGCATTCAGCGCCTTCTTGAAGTATTCCAGAGCCTTGGCATATTCGCCGCGTTCGAGCAGGAAGTCCGCGTAGAAATAGTTCTGGTCTATGCCGTTCGGGTTGACCTTCAGCGCGCGCTCTAGGTATTCGCGTGCCTTGTCGTAATCGCCGAAAGAACCGAAGCGCGGCACCTTGTAGTACAGGCTGCCCAGCGAGGTCAGCGCGGAACCTTCCAGCGCATTGGCATCAATTTTTTCAGCCGCCAGCAGCAGGTCGCGCGCGGCCTTTGCGGTGCCGCCAGCCGATAAGAAGCTCTGATACTTGGCGAGGGTGCTGGTGATGATGCCTTCCCAGATCAGCGGCTCGGCGCGCCCCGGATTGGCGGCAGACACCTGATGCGCCTGTTCGGAAAGTTTCTTGAGTGCTGCTTCGCGGTCCTTCTCGGGGGTCTGGTAGTTGGCCGTCGCCCATTCGTGCTGCAGCTTCGCGATGGCTGCGTCGAGCGGGGTGGTTTCGGCGAATGCGGTATTTGCGGCGAACAGCAGTGCGATTATCCAAACATACTTCTTCATTGACGGCTCCTTGAGTGAAAAGACTACTTGTTAATGGATTGGGCGTATTTGCGGGCGATGCGGGTGTTCTTCAGCAGGCCGTTGTCGACCAGACGCGGGAACATGCCGTTCAACCGGGCGAAGAAGGATTCAGGCTGGCCGATGAAATGCTCCTTGCGCTCGCGCTCGATCGCCAGCACGATCTGGTCGGCGACATATTCCGGCTCGTCCATATTGGTCTTGGTCTCTTCCAGCATCCGGGTGGTGGTCTCGTTGTTCAGCGGCGTCTTCGCGGCGCGCGGTGCGACATAGGTGACGCCGACCTGGCTGTCGACCAACTCGCGTCCCAGCGCCTCGGAGAAACCGCGCATCGCGAACTTACTGGCGCAGTAGGTGGCGAAATGCGCGAAGCCGATCGAGCCGAATGCCGAGCCGATGTTGACGATGCGCCCGCTGTTCTGCGCCAGCAGATGCGGCAATGCGGCCCGCACCAGCAGCATCGGCGCGATCACGTTCACGTTGATGGTTTGCTCGATGCGCTTGGGCGCGTGACGGTCATACAGCGTGAAGTCCATGATGCCGGCGTTGTTGATGACCACGTCCAGCCCGCCCAATGCTTGCAATGCGGCGGATACGACCTGGTCTGCCGCGCCTTCCTCGGCCAGATTGATCACGACGGGAGTGGCCGAGCCGCCGTTGTTGTTGATCTCGGCGCATATCTCTGCCACGCGTTGTGCGTTGAGTTCGACCAGCGCCAGGCGCGCGCCCTTGGCGGCGAGGCTCAGCGCCAGCCGGTAGCCGATGCCGCCGGCCGCGCCGGTCAGGATGATGCGTTTGCCGGACAGGTTCATGTTGTAGCTCCAGATGGGATGAAACGGTTGCCCAGGTCGCGGAAGATGTCGCCGTACAGCTTGTAGAACATCTTCGCGCTGTGGATCAGGCAGGCCTGGTCGGCAGGGTCGGTGACGCGGTTGATCAGCGATTCGTAGAAATCCACATGGCTGACGTCCAGCGAACCGTGCGAACTCAGATAGGAGAACGCATCGTTGCCGAGGTTCAGGCTTTGCTGCAGCGCCTTGCCCGCGTGGGTCGCCAGTGCGACGCTGGTGCCTTCCAGCACCAGCACCATGCCGAAGAAGCCGACAGGGTTGACGCGTGCGATGGTGTCGTAGGCATAGGCCACCATCAGCTCGGTCGCGATGCGCGGTTTGCCGTTACGCACCGCTTCGGCATCTCCGCCGCAGGCCTTGATGTCGCTCAGTATCCATTCCTGATGGCCGACTTCTTCCTCGATGTATTCGGCCACCGCGGTTCTCAGCCACTCGTATTTTTCCGGCAGACGTCCGCCGCATGCCATCAGCAGCGGGGTGGTGTGCTTCACGTGGTGATAGGCCTCGGTCAGAAATGCGATATAGGCGGCAAGGCTGACCTGGCCGGTCGCACCGGCACGGATGATCGGCAGGCTTTGCAGTTCGTTGCGCTCCGCTTCGGTCGCGGCCAGCAGTTGCTCATAAATTGTCATCGGATTTTTCCTTGTACAGTTGTGCTATGGATGCCTGATACAGCGACCAGATCGTCTCGCGTTTCAACCGGCCGTTTGCGGTCAGTTGCCCGTTTTGTGGCAGGAACGGCGCTTGCGCCGGTAGCCAGTATTTTACCTGCGCATAGTCCGGCAGAACAGTGTTCGCTTCGGCGATGGCCTGATTCACGGCCTGGATGATCTCGGGCGTATTGCCGCGCGGCACGATCACCGCGACGTTCCACGGACGCGCTTCGCCGAATACCGCCGCCTGCGCGATGGCCGGATGCAGCGTCAGTTCGCGTTCCACCCATTCCGGCGACACGTTGCGTCCGAACGAGGTGATGAAGATGTTTTTCTTGCGTCCGGTCAGGTGCAGGAAACCCTGCGCGTCGAGATGGCCGATGTCGCCGGTGGGCCAGTATTCGCCGGCCTGCACAGGCTCTCCGCCGGTATAGCCGAGCAGCGTCGCGCCCGCGACCAGGATCTCGCCGTCTGCGGCAAATTTCAGGTGCGCGTGCGGCAGCGGTTTGCCGACGCTGCCCGCAAGGCGGTCGCGTTCGGTGTTGAGCGCGACCACCGAGGCGCATTCGGACAAGCCGTAGCCTTCATATACCGGCAGGCCGACTGCCTGGGCGCGTTGCAGCAGGCGCGCGGACACCGGCGCGCCGCCGATCGCGACGAAGCGCAACTGCTGCGGCGCGGGATGTCCGGCCTCGATCGCGGCGACCATCGCGTGCAACAGTTGCGGGGTCAGGATCGTGGTGGTGGCATTGGATTGGATCAGCGCTGCCAGCATCTTCTTGATGTCCAATCCGCTCGAACCGCTCAATCCCACCGTGGCTAGCGACAGCAGGTGGCAGGCCGCTCCGGCCATCAGCGGCACATACACGCCGGCGAGATTTTCCAGCAGCGTGGCCAGCGGCAGCACGCTGACATGCCGGTCGTCCGGCTTGCCTTGCGTGGCAGCCAGCAAGGATGCGGCGACCCGTTGCAGCGCATCGCCACCCAGGCATACGCCCTTGGGATGTCCGGTGGTGCCGGAAGTGTACGTCACCTTGACCGTGCCGGACGGCAGCGTCTTTGCGGCGATGTTGCGCAAGCGCATCTCGCTGTAAGACTGGCCGTTCAGCTCGTGCGCCAGGATGGTTGCGATCTCCATGCCTGCGGCTTCGAGCAGCTTCCGGTACTGGTCGGGCTGGTCGGTGAGTATGCAGTCGATGCCCGCATCGCGGATGCTGTGCGCGATCTGTTCCACCGAGAAGAAGAACGGCAGCGGGATGACGGTTTTTCCGGTATTCAATCCGGCCAGATCGAGGAGCACCCAAAGCGGGGAATTGTCGAGGGCCAATCCTATTGTGTTCGCAGGCGCGGCACGTAGCTGTGCGCTTGCCTGTTCGATAGCGGCGGCCAGTTCGCGATAGCTGAGCGAGAACTGCTCGCCCACCAGCGCACGGGAGTCCGGGTGTTGCTCGCCCTGCCGGGCGATCGCGTCTAGGATGGATGGATTCAAGTCTCTTGCCTCATGTCATGCGGGAAGTTTTGGAAACGGAATCCGGGGCTTGCTGCGCCGCTCGATGCGCCGTATCGCCATGATTTGCGGTTTGTTGTCGTAATAGCTGCCCCATTCTGCCTGCTCATCGGCGGGCAGCCTGTCCTTGTCCGCATCGCACAGGATTTCCAGCTTCATGTTCAGTTTGGTGAACGCATTGCGCAAGACCGGCACTGCGGTAAACACGGCCCATTGCTTGGATGTGGCATAGAGTTGATCGTTGATCGCGGTGATCAGATAGCGCGACATGCCCAGCTCCGCGACGGAAAAATTGCCCACCTCTATGATGTCATTGCGATCGACAGGTATCCCGGCGTGTTCGGCGAGCTCTTCTTCGATGGGCCTGTCCAGATAGATCTCCAGGAACGGCGCTTCGATCGCGGCGCTGCGCAATCCGCAAACCGCCATCAACTTGCCATTTTGGTCGCGCAGGCTCATCAGGTAGGGCATGAAACGTTTTATGCGGGCCCCATAGACCTGGTAGAAAATGTCGCCGATGAATTGTTCCAGTTCGGCGCGATCTGCCGTGTCGGGCCGGGAAAAATGCACATCGAACGGGCGCTCTTCCAGGCCAACAACTGGATTGGATATTATTTTTTTCATTGATTGTGCGAGAGCCAGGCTGCTCGCCCTGATAAGTGGCGCTGAAAGTTTTTACTCGGAGCCGGAGTTTTTTGCAGTTGCATGATTTTTCAGAACAACAGTTTGCCACGGAAAATGTCCGGGATGAGGCTATCGGGAAGCAAAAAAGTTCCAATGTTGTAATTTTGCAACTAAGGCTGCCCGGAACGTTGCCGGCTATTTGCAAACTGTTTAGGATGAGAACTATCCGGAATTGATTTCCGCACGCCATCGGGAACTAATTCCCGTTAAGGCTATCGGATGCAACGCAGTACTGTTTTATCAACTTTATAACCGAAGGAATGAATATGAAAAAAATCGCTGCTGTTGTCCTGTTGTCCTCTGCTATGGCTGCGCCAGCTTTTGCTGCTGACCAGGGTTTCTATGCAGGCCTGACTTTGGGTAGCGGTAAGCCTGGCGTTACGCCTTCGGCTGCTGCCTTGAGCAAAAATTCCAAGTCCATCTACGGTGGTCTGGTGGGTTATCAATATAACAAGAACCTGGCTGTCGAAGGCCAATTCACCGGTATCGGCGAAGCCAAGGACGTGAATGGCAATACCATCAAGGGCGATGCATTCAGCCTGTCCGCAGTTGGTTTGCTGCCGTTGAGCGACAGCTTCGAACTGTACGGCAAGCTGGGTTTCGCCAGCACCAAGACTAAGGCCTCTGCGGGCGCCACCAACCTCGGCGCGACTCGTTCCGCACTGACTTACGGTATCGGCGGTCAGTACAATGTGAGCCAGAGCTTCGGCGTGCGTTTCGGCTGGGATCAATACGGCGCGGCTACCACTGCCGCAGGCGTGAAGACCAACAAGAACGCCGATGTGTATACAGTAGGCGCAGTGTTCAAGTTCTAATCGAACGGGTGCACGACAAAAAGCCGGACAACGTCCGGCTTTTTTATTTTCAGGTTCGTTTTTGCGCTGTTGACAGCCATAGTCGCTGCCCCTACATTGCCCACCTTTCTTCGCATCGTTGAATATCCAACATGAAGTACAGCATTCTGCTTGTTGCGCTGATGTCCGCCCTGTCCGGGTGCGGAAAGGAATCCGCCCCGGCTGCCAAAGTCGAGCGCCCCGCGTTGACCGTGGTGGCGGGTTCCGTCCCGGACGCTGGCGGCAATACCTATAGCGGCGAGATACGCGCACGCCACGAGACGCAGCTGGGTTTTCGAGTCGGCGGAAAAATCATCGAGCGCCTGGTAGATGCAGGCACGCGGGTCAAGGCAGGCCAGGCGCTGATGCGTCTGGATCCCGGCGACACCGGTCTGCAATCGGGTTCGGCAGACGCGCAGTACCAGTTGGCCGAGGCCGATGCGAAACGTTACCGCGAATTGCGCAACAAGGGTTTCGTCAGCCAGTCCGCACTGGATAACAAGGAGGCCGCGCTCAGGGCCGCCGCCGCACAGGCCGGGTTGGCACGCAATCAATCCGCTTACACCACGTTGCGCGCCGACCATGCGGGCGTGATCGCCGCAACCTTGGCCGAGGCCGGTCAGGTGGTCACTGTCGGGCAGCCGGTGCTGCGTCTTGCGCCGGATGGCGAGCGTGAAGTGGCGATCGCGATACCGGAAGCGCAGCTGGCCAGTCTCAAGCTCGGCGCCATCGCCGAGGTCACGCTGCTGGCGGATGACGCGGCGCATCTGACCGGCCGCCTGAGCGAACTGGCACCGGCGGCCGATCCGGCCAGCCGCACCTATCCGGCACGCGTCACGCTGAACCAGCCCGGGACGGACGTTGCCTTGGGCATGACCGCGCGGGTGCGTTTCAATACCCGCGAAAAGAATCCGGGTCTGCTGATACCGCTGACGGCGATTTTCCAGCAGCAGGATCAGGCGGCGGTATGGATAGTCGCTGCGGATCGTTCGATCAGCCTGCGTCCGGTGCAGGTCGCTGCCTACCGCGATGATGGTGCAGTCATCGCCGGCGGACTCGCCGCAGGCGAGCGTATCGTCAGCAACGGCGTGCACCGGCTGGCGGCGGGCGAGAAGATCCAGGTGATCGAAGGTCCCGCAGCGCGATGAAGCGTATCAATCTTTCCGCCTGGGCGCTGACGCACCAGCAGATGGTGCTGTACCTGATCATCGTGCTGATGGGGGCGGGGGTGATCTCCTACTTCAACCTGGGGCGCGCCGAAGATCCCGACTTCACGTTCAAGGTCATGGTGGTGCGTACCCTGTGGCCGGGCGCCACGGCGCAACAGGTCGAGCATGAATTGACCGATCGCATCGAAAAGAAATTGCAGGAAACGCCCTGGGTGGACGTGCTGCGCTCGGCTTCCAAGCCCGGTGACTCGATGGTGTTCGTGGTGCTCAAGGATTACACCCCCAAGCAGGAAGTGCCGGAAGCCTGGCGGCAGGTGCGCAAGAAGCTCGACGACATTCGCCATACCTTGCCGGCCGGCGTGCAAGGCCCCTATCCCAACGATGAGTTCGGCGACGTGCAGATCAATATCTTCGCGCTGACCGGGGACGGCTTCGACCTGGCTGCACTGCGCCGCTATGCCGACCAGATCGCGCTGGACTTGAAACTGGTGCCGGACGTGAAGCGCGTCGAACTGATCGGCGTGCAGGACGAGAAGATCTACCTTGAGGCCTCGCCGAGCCGACTGGCGAGCCTGGGCATCACGCCGGGGCAGATCGGCGAGGCGCTGCAGAAACAGAACATGCTGAGCCCGGCCGGTTTCGTGGATACCGCTAGCGACCGCGTGCAGCTGCGCGTGTCGGGCGGATTCGACAGCGTGGAGAGGGTGCGCGACACCGATCTGCTCGTGAACGGGCAGCATTTCCGTCTGGGCGACATCGCCAAGGTGTCGCGCGGCCTCGCCGACCCGCCCACCCCGCGGATGCGGGTCGGCGGGCAGCCGGCGATCGGCATCGGCATCGTGATGGACAAGGGCGGCAACGTGATCCATCTGGGCGAAAACCTGGAACAGGCGATGAAAGGCATCGCGGCGAAGCTGCCTGCGGGCGTCGATGTGCATGTGGTGGCCAATCAGCCGGAGGTGGTGAAGGGCTCGATCAGGTTGTTCGAGAATTCGCTGGCCGAGGCGATCCTGATCGTGCTCGCGGTGTCCTTCATCAGCCTGGGCTGGCGTACCGGCACGGTAGTGGCGCTGTCCATCCCGCTGGTGCTGGCGATCACGTTCTTCCTGATGAAGATGTTCGGCATCCACTTGCAGCGCATCTCGCTGGGCGCGCTGGTGATCGCGCTGGGCCTGCTGGTGGACGACGCGATCATCGCCGTGGAGATGATGGTCGTGAAGATGGAGCAGGGCTGGGATCGTTTCAAGGCCGCGACCTTTGCGTATAAATCGACCGCGTTCCCGATGCTGACCGGCACGCTGATCACGGCCGCCGCGTTTACGCCCGTGGGCTTCTCCAAATCGGCGGCCAGCGAATACACCATCTCGATCTTCCAGGTGGTGACGATCGCGTTGCTCACGTCGTGGATCGTCGCGGTGGTGTTCACGCCCTATCTGGGCTATAAATTTCTCGATCCGAAGACGCTGGTCGCGCAGGCGCAGAAGCATGGTCCGGATATCTACGACACGCCGTTCTACCGCCGCTTCCGCGCGCTTGTAGAGTGGTGTCTGCGCAACCGCTGGAAAGTGATCGCGGCGACGGTGGGCATCTTCGTGTTGGCGATGGTCGCGTTCAACATCGGCGTGCAGAAACAGTTCTTTCCGGCCGCGAGCCGTTCCGAACTGATCGTCGACGTGTGGCTGCCGCAGGGCGCATCGCTGAAGGCCACCGAGGTCGAGATGAAACGCATCGAGCAGATATTGGCCGCCGACAAGAACGTGGCCTCGTATTCTTCCTACATCGGCAACGGCGCGCCGCGCTTCTTCCTGTCGCTGGACGTGCGCCTGTTCAGCGACAACTACGCGCAGGTCGTGATCGTCACGAAGGGGCTGGAGCAACGCGAGGCGCTCAAACATAAGCTGGAAGGCCTCTTCACGTCGGCGGAGGGCGGCTTCTCGCACCTCCATGCGCGCGTGTCGCGGCTGGAGAACGGCCCGCCTACCGGCTATCCGGTGCAGTTCCGCGTGATGGGCGAGGATGTCGAACAGGTGCGCGCGATCGCCGCCAAGGTGGCCGACCTGATGCGTGCGAACGGCCATTTGCAGGATGTCAGCTTCGACTGGAACGAGAAGATCAAGGCGCTGCGCGTCGAAGTGGATCAGGACAAGGCGCGCCGGCTCGGCACTTCCAGCCAAGAGATATCGCAGGCATTGCAGGGCTGGCTGAACGGCGTGGCGCTGACCCAGTACCGCGAGGGCGACCAACTGATCGACGTGGTGTGGCGCGGCAGCAGCGGGCAGTCGGATGGCTTGGCGGATGCGCGGCAGCAGTCGCTGGAGCGGCTGTCCGAGCTGGATGTCCCGTTGCCGGACGGCCGTCATGTGCCGCTGGCGCAGGTCGCGAAGCTGGTGCCGGTGCTGGAGGAAGGGCTGATCTGGCGGCGCAACCGCCTGCCCAGCATGACCGTGCTGGGCGACATGGCCGACAAGACCCAGCCCGCCACCGCGACCGCGCAGATGAATACGGCGCTGGAGCCGATCCGCGCCGGCCTGCCGAACGGTTACCGCATCGAGACCGGCGGCAGCGTCGAAGAATCCGCGAAGGGCGAGACCGCGATCATGGCGGTGATGCCGCTGATGCTGGTCGGAGTGATCACGCTGCTGATGATCCAGCTGCAGAGCATCAGCCGCACCGTCATCGTGCTGCTGACCGCGCCGCTCGGACTGATCGGCGTCGCGCTGGCACTGCTGGTGTTCCAGGTGCCGTTCGGCTTCGTTGCGAATCTGGGCTTCATCGCGCTGGCCGGCATGATCATGCGCAACTCGGTGATCCTGGTCGACCAGATCAGGCAGGACGAGGAAGAGGGCAAGACGCAATGGGAAGCCATCGTCAGCTCCACGGTGCGCCGCTTCCGTCCGATCATGCTGACCGCCGCCGCGGCGATCCTCGCGATGATCCCGCTGACCCGCCAGGTGTTCTGGGGGCCGATGGCGGTGTCCATCATGGGCGGCCTGGTCGTCGCGACCCTGCTGACCTGCCTGTTCCTGCCCGCGCTGTATGCGGCGTGGTTCCGGGTGAAGGAGGATTGATTCCAATTCTCTTTCAATGATCGAATAACTGTGTGTGGGCGCGATGATTGACAAAAACTTGATCGCATCTGTGGAGCAAATCGAATCGCGGATATTTATTATCCGTGGGCAGAAAGTCATGCTCGATGCCGATCTGGCGGAACTCTATGGTGTGGAAACGAGGCGTCTGAACGAGCAGGTGAGCCGCAACAGCGAGCGCTTCCCAGAAGATTTCATGTTTCAGCTTACTGACCAAGAGTTCGCAAACTTGAAGTCGCAATTTGCGACATCAAGTTGGGGTGGGCGCCGCAAACTACCGTATGTGTTCACCGAACACGGCGCCATCATGGCGGCCAGCGTGCTTAACTCTCCCCGCGCCGTGGAAGCCAGCGTTCAGGTAGTGCGCGCCTTCGTGCAGTTACGCCAGATGCTAGCCTCTAATGCTGAACTTTCACGCAAGCTGATCGCACTCGAAAAGAAATACGACATCAAGTTCAGAGCGGTTTTTGAAGCTATCCGCGAACTGATGACACCATCCGACCCTAAGAAAAAACGTCCTATCGGTTTTGCGCCGTGGGAGAAAAAGTGATGCTGAACTGATTTTTTGTGTTTGAAATTGATTGGGAATCAATGGGGTGTGCGTTTTGTATTAAACTCGGCTTGACTGGGAATTGCAGATGTCATAATGTCCGCAAAAATTCCCAGCGACAGGAGCCATCAATGAATGCCACCCTTACCCTTGTCGGCGATGAAGACAAGGCGCTCGCCTATCTGGCCGAGGCCCGCAAACACCATACCCAAGCTGTTGTTGCCAAGCACCTTGGCGTCGGAGTCCGCACCGTCAGCCGATGGGAAGCCAAGCAGACAAAACCTCCAGCCTATCTGGCTCATGCGTTGCAGCAATTGCTTCCGTTCCCGGAAGCACAAACCGAAGCAGGTAGCTTCGACTTCATTGATTTGTTTGCCGGCATCGGCGGCATTCGCAAGGCATTCGAGCAAGTCGGCGGGCGTTGCGTCTTTACCAGTGAATGGGACGGTTATGCGCAAAAGACCTATGCCGAGAATTATCGCGATGGCCACGCCATCGCGGGCGACATCACCCAAGTGGCGGCTGAAACCATTCCGGATCACGACGTGCTGCTGGCGGGTTTTCCTTGCCAGCCGTTTTCGATAGCCGGCGTCTCCAAGAAGAATGCGCTGGGCAGGGCGCACGGTTTCGCCTGCGAAACTCAGGGAACTCTATTCTTCGACGTGGCGCGCATCATCGATACGAAACGCCCGCGCGCCTTCCTGCTGGAAAACGTCAAGAACCTCATCTCGCACGACAAGGGCCGCACCTTTGATGTCATCCGCCGCACCCTGACCGAAGATCTCGGCTATCACATCCACTACCGCGTTATCGATGGTGCGCATTTCACCCCGCAACATCGCGAACGCATCCTCATCGTCGGCTTCCGCGAGCCGGTCGCCTTCGACTTCGACGCCTTGCCCATGCCGCTCAAGGGCGAACGCAAACTCAAGGAAATCCTGCATCGCACCGACGGCACGGAGCCGGTGCTGGAATGGGACGAGGGCCGCTTCTTCGATCATAAAACGAAGCGCGTGCCGGACAAATACACCCTGACCGACAACCTCTGGCGCTACCTTCAGAACTACGCCGAGAAACACCGCGCCAAAGGCAACGGCTTCGGCTTCGGACTGGTTACGCCGGACAGCGTCACCCGCACTCTTTCGGCGCGTTACTACAAGGACGGCTCGGAAATCTTGGTTTATCAGGGCGAAGGCAAGAACCCGCGCAGGCTGACGCCGAGAGAGTGCGCGCGGCTGATGGGCTTCCCGGATACGTTCAGGATTCCGGTGTCGGATACGCGCGCATACAAGCAATTTGGAAATTCTGTTGTTGTCGATGTCATGGCCCATGTTGCAAGGTTGATGCAACCGATGCTGGAAGCTGATACCCTGGAACCTGAGCTACCCCTTCGTTATGCCAATGCTTAAAGGAGAAATCATGCACACCCAATCACGCATTACAAAACTTCACGACACAACCTTCGATGGCGCATTGTTGTGGTTCTCGGAAATGCAATGCAGCAACCTACTGTTTCATCCCGAAGACGATTCCGCAGACATTATTCGTATCTCAAGCGGTGAGCGCCTATTCTCGGAAAACGAGGTGAACGAAATTCGATTTGTGCTAACCGAACTTGAAGAAGGGCTGGGGCATGAGAAGGTAATCGAGGCCGCATATCCGATTTACATGAATGCCTTTGGAAACCAATTGGACGCTTGATGCTTAACGCAGATAGCTAAAAAGGAAGAATATGTTTGCTGATCTTGCTGATTTATTACGGCGATTTTCAGAGCTTGGCGCTGTTCGTGCATTTTGCAAACCGCTCGCAGAAAACGATAACAACAAGCAGCAGATATATCTTGGTGGAAACTTTGATGTAGTGCAGATGTTTCCATTCGAGAGGGTCGAAGCAGACTCGAATGGTGAGGACAGTACCTACAAAGCGAAACTCAACTTCGTATGGGTTAGTAGCGATAAAACTGAACGGGCTGCTGGCGCACAACTTATTCTCTATCCCCAATATCCAGAAGTTCGGCTGTCAGGCTTTCTTCGAGGATGCAAACACGCACCAAACGAGCTGTTGAGGCCAGTTCCCGCAGCTCAACGACGCTTCAATAACGGCCCTGATGGGCGGGTTCTATTTTTTGGAATCACCCGCAACGGTGAAACGCTGACCTACCTTGCTCCGGCGGAAAGCAACCTCGCGCGAGAATTTCGACAACGACAGGCTGATAACGCATTTTCTCAGGAAAGCGTGTTTTTCAATTTGCCGCTGCTGGGGCGCGACTCAAAATCAATTCTTCTAGAGCGGCTGGCGGAAATCAGGGATATTGGTTGGCATTCATCAATGCGCTTAAACAAAGCAGGGAAGATCATCCCATATAAGGCTAGGAATGGCGGCGGATATACGCTCGAAGCATTGCTTGGCATCATCCCCAATGGTCGATCAGAGCCAGATTATTTGGGCTGGGAGATGAAAGCCTATAGCGGCGACAGAATAACGCTCATGACCCCTGAGCCGGACGGTGGAATGTATGGCGAGCACGGGGTCAAAGTTTTCGTTCGCGAATACGGCAAACCCACAAAAGACGATACGTTATATTTCACGGGCACACATCGCGTGGATAGCAGAAATGCAAAGACCGGCCTTACTTTGGTGGTGCGCGGCTTTAATCCGTCCCGGAAAATTATCGAGGATGTGAGCGGTGCTGTGGAGTTGCTTGACGATGTCGGCGATTGTGCTGCCGCTTGGTCGTTTGCCGATCTGATGATCGGCTGGAACAAGAAACACGCACAGGCGGCCTATGTGCCCTATGAAAGTGAAAAGGAGCAGGCCCCTGCCTACCGTTATTTCAGTCCTGCGTTGCTGGGTGAGGGCACGGATTTCAATCGCTATCTGGCTGCGCTGTGCGCTGGGCTGGTGATCTTTGATCCTGGTTCCAAGGTGATGAACGCGAGCACCGAAAAGTCGACCGTGAAAGCGCGCAGCCAGTTCAGGATGTCGGTGCGAAATCTGGCAGAGCTTTACCAAAAATTCGGGCCGGTGGAATTTTGAGCGATATTTGGAGCAAGCAGAAGAGATCGGAGGTGATGTCGCTGATTCGCTCGCGCGGAAACAAGGCAACCGAGTTGCGCTTGATCGGGGTTTTTCGCGAATACGGCATCACCGGCTGGCGGCGTAACCAGCCGCTTCTGGGCAAGCCGGATTTCACCTTCAGGCGGGAGCGGGTTGTGGTTTTTGTGGACGGTTGTTTTTGGCACGGATGTCCAAAGTGCTACAAGCGCCCCGGCAGCAACCAAGAATTCTGGGATACCAAAATCGCCAACAACCGCAAACACGACCGGCTTGTGGGCCGCGAGTTGCGCCGTCTCGGGTGGCATGTGCTTCGCATTTGGCAGCACCAATTGGACAAGCCTGCGCGTGCCGTGGGCCGTCTTGCACGCGCCTTGGAATCGGCCTGAATCGATAAGAACAGCGAGCTTGGTAGATGGGTTGAGCAACGCGATCCTATCGTCTGAATTTGCGCTCGCGCACCAATTCTCTGAACCAATCCACCGGCTTTGTCATTACAGGGGCGATGTGGTTTAATCGCGCCCATGAAATTCCCCTTCCAGAACGTCGCGCTGATCGGCAAATACAAGGCACCGGAAATCACCGGGTCGTTGTTGCGGCTGGCCGCGTTCCTGGAGTCCAGGGGCTTGCACATCGTCGTGGATAACCTGACCGCCGAGCATCTGAAGGACAATCCCTACCCGGCCGTGAAGCTCGGCGAAATGGCCGGGGTGGTGGATCTGGCCATCGTGATCGGCGGCGACGGCACGATGCTGAACATCGCGCGCACGCTTGCGCCATATGGCATTCCGCTGGTCGGCGTGAATCAGGGCAGGCTGGGATTCCTCACCGACCTGACGCTGGATAACATGCAGGAAAGCATCGTCGCGATGCTGGACGGCAAGTTCGTCACCGAACAGCGCCTGCTGCTCTCCGCGCAGGTGCTGCGCGACGATGTCGAGGTGTTCAGCGGGCTGGCTTTCAACGAGGTGGTGGTGCACCGCAGCAATATCAGCAGCATGGTCGAATTCGAGGTGCGCATCGACGGCGAGTATCTGTACAACCAGCGCGCCGACGGGCTGATCGTGTCCACGCCGACCGGTTCGACCGCCTACGCGATGTCTGCGGGCGGGCCTATCCTGCATCCCAGTCTCGACGCGCTGGAGCTGGTGCCGATCTGTCCGCATACGCTGAGCAACCGGCCCATCGTCGTGAAGGGTTCGTCGGTGCTGGAAATCCTGATGCATCGCACCAGCGATATCCGGGTGCGTTTCGACAGCCACACCGCTTACGATCTGCAGTTGCAGGACAAGATCGTCGTCACGCGCCATCCAGAGCCTGTCTGTCTGCTGCACCCGGTCGGGCATAGTTACTACAATACGCTGCGCGAGAAATTGCTCTGGAATCAAACCTTATAAATGCTGAAGTTTCCAGGTAAATGCTGAAATTTCTGGCCATCCGCGATTTCGTCATCGTCTCGTCCCTTGAGCTGGATTTCAGCTCCGGCTTCACCGCGCTGACCGGCGAGACCGGCGCGGGAAAATCCATACTGATCGACGCATTGTCGCTGGCGCTCGGCGAGCGCGGCGACGCGGCCATGGTGCGCAACGGTTGCGAGCGTGCCGAGGTCGCCGCCGAATTCGACATCAGCGCGTTTCCGGAGGTGCAGACATGGCTGCGCGAACAGGAGCTGGACGGTGATGAAGGCGTATGCCTGATGCGCCGCGTGCTGGAATCGGGGGGGCGTACGCGCGGCTTCATCAACGGGCGCAGCGCCACGTTGCAGCAGCTGCGCGAGGCGGGCGAACGCTTGCTCGACATTCACGGGCAGCACGCGCATCAATCGTTGTTGCGCCCGGACGCGCAGCGCAGCCTGCTGGACAGCTATGCGGAGATAGCCGGCGATGCGGAACAGGTTGCCGTCCTGTATCGCGACTGGCAGGCGTTGCAGCGCCGCCGCATCAGCCTCAGCGAGAATGCCGAGGCGGTGGCCGCCGAGCGCGAGCTGTTGCGCTTTCAGCGCGACGAGCTGGACGGGCTGGGCTTCAACGCGGCGGACTGGCTGACCTTGCAGGATGACTACGCGCGCCTGTCCCATGCCGCGAGCCTGCTGGAGACGGCTGCGTTAGGCATCGAAACCTTGAGCGAGGCGGACAACGCCTGCCTCGCGCAACTCAACGCGCTGACATCGCGTCTGCGCGACGGCATCGAACACGACGCGAGCCTGGGCGACACGCTGCGTATGCTGGAAAGCGCGCAGGCCGAGTTGCAGGAAGCGGTGTACGGGTTGCGCCATTATCAGCAGCGTCTGGATGCCGATCCGCAACGCCTGCATGAACAGGAGCTGCGCATCCAGAACGTGATGGATGCCGCGCGCAAATATCGCGTCGCGCCGCAACAGCTGGACGAGGCGTTGCAGGGCGTCGTGGCGCGCCTGGCGGAACTGGGCGGCGATGCCGACCTCGCCGAACTGGAACAACAGGAAAAAGCCGCACATCAACGTTATCTCGCTGCGGCGCAGAAAATAAGCGCGGCGCGCAAGAAAGCGGCCGACAGGCTGGCGCGCGAGATCACCGCAGCGATGCAGACGCTGGCGATGCAAGGCGGCAGTTTCGCGGTGGCGCTGTTGCCGCTGGACGGCGGGAATGCCTACGGCCTGGAGAGCATCGAGTTTCAGGTCGCCGCCAATCCCGGCGTGCCGCCGCGCAGCATCGCGAAAGTGGCCTCGGGCGGCGAGTTGTCGCGCATCAGCCTGGCGATCCAGGTCGCCACCAGCCAGGTCGCCAGCGTGCCGACGCTGATCTTCGACGAGGTGGACAGCGGCATCGGCGGGCGCGTCGCGGAGATCGTCGGGCATTTGCTCAAGAAGCTGGGCAAGGATTATCAGGTGCTGTGCGTGACGCATCTGCCGCAAGTCGCGGCCGCCGCCGATCACCAGTGGCAGGTGAGCAAGGCGGTCGAGAACGGCGTGACGCTGAGCCACATCGCGGTGCTGGACGGCGAACGGCGCGTCGAGGAGATCGCGCGCATGCTGGGCGGCGTGACGATCACCGAGACCACGCGCAAGCATGCGGCAGAGATGTTGGGTGTGGCCGCATAAGGTATCATGCGGCGGCTTTGACTTAGAGATTATCGAGATAACGACTATGCGTATCAAACTGGTTCTGCTTTCCATGCTGCTGGCTTCATGCAGCGACGTTTCACTTCCCTCGCTGACGCCGTACAAGATGGACATCCGCCAGGGCAATTACATCACGCCGGAGATGCGCGAAAAACTGAAGCTGGGCATGCCCAAGACCCAAGTGCGCTATCTGCTGGGCACGCCGATGATCGCCGACGCGTTTCACGGCAACCGCTGGGACTACGTGTACCGTCTGGAACAGCAGGGCAAGCTCGTCGAGAAGCAACGCCTGACGCTGGTATTCGAGGGCGACTATCTGCTGAGCATCGACGACGGCAAGACCGTGCAAACCGCGCCGGTGGTCGTTGCCGCGCCGGCACCCGTGGTCAAGGCCGATCCGGAAGCCGATGTGCTGAAGAGCGTGCAGGGCTGGGCTGCGGTGTGGTCGGCGCGGAATGTGCCCGATTATCTGGCCTCCTATACGCCCGATTTCAAGCCGGAAGGCATGAGCCGCGCCGCGTGGGAAAAACAGCGCAGCGAGCGCATCGGCAAGCCGAAGAGCATCGAGGTCGTGTTGGATGACATCAATGTCAGCCTTGAAGACGACACGCATGCCACGGTGTCGTTCACGCAAAACTATCGCGCCGATGTCTATCACGACCAGGTCGAAAAGACGCTGCAGCTGGTCAAGCAGTCCGACCGCTGGCTGATCGCCAGTGAGCTTGCCGGGAAAGCCGTTAAGGCCAAACCCGGCCAGGCCAAGGCTGATGCGAAAATGGACGCGAAGGCTGACAAGGCGGCGGGTGCTGCAGGCGCCGATCAGCAGGCCGTGCAGGATGCGGTCAGGCATTGGGCGGATGCATGGTCGGCGCGCGATGTGGAAAAATATCTCGCCAGCTATGGCGCGTCGTTCAAGCCGAGCGGCATGAGCAAGGCGGCCTGGGAGAAGCAGCGCAAGGAACGCATCGTCAAGGCCGGTTCCATTGCGGTAGAGGTGAGCGATCTGAACATCAAGCTGCGCGATGAGCGCCATGCCAGCGCGACCTTCAAGCAGGGCTATCGCTCCGATACCCATCAGGACAACACGCGCAAGACGCTGCAGATGGAAAAGGTCGGCGATGCATGGCTGATCGTCTCCGAACAGGCTGCCAAGTAAGTAAAAGGATAGAGCATGAGTAAAATAAAAATCGCGATCGCCGGATGCAGCGGACGCATGGGGCGCGTGTTGCTGGATTGCGTGGCGCAAGCCGATGATCTGGTGTTGCACGCGGCGCTGGCGCACGGCGGCAGCGAGTTGCTCGGCAAGGATGCCGGGGGGCTGACAGGTACGGCCTGCGGCGTGAAGATCAGCGCGGATGTGGCTGCGGCGTTGCAGGGCGCGGATGTGCTGATCGACTTCACCCGCCCGGAAGGCACGCTGCATCACCTCGACATCTGTCGCAAGCTCGGCGTGAGCATGGTGATCGGTACCACCGGCTTCAACGCGCAACAGAAGGCGCAGCTGGGCGCGGCGGCGCAGGACGTCGGCATCGTGTTCGCGCCGAACATGAGCGTCGGCGTGAACCTGGTGTTCAAGTTGCTGGAGACTGCATCGCGCGTGCTCGCCAACGGTTACGACATCGAGATCATCGAGGCGCACCACCGTCATAAAGTGGACGCTCCATCCGGCACCGCGCTGGGCATGGGCGAAGTAGTGGCGCGCACGCTGGGCCGCGACCTGGAACAGTGCGCCGTGTATGGCCGCGAAGGCGTGACCGGCGAACGCGACCCGTCCACGATCGGTTTCGCCACCGTGCGCGGCGGCGACATCGTCGGCGACCACACCGTGCTGTACGCGGGCATCGGCGAGCGCATCGAGATCACCCACAAGGCCAGCAGCCGCGCCACCTTCGCGCTGGGCGCGCTGCGCGCCGCACGCTTCCTGCAAGCCAATCCGGCCGGCATGTACGACATGCAGGATGTGCTGGAACTGAAATAAGAAACGGCATCTTCCGGTTCCCGGAAAGATGCCGTTCTTCGTGGTTGGGTGTCGAGTTTTTAAAAGACCAGGAATTTGATGCCGATCAGGATCAACACCACACCGCCGAAGATCTCCGCCTTGCTCTCCAGCCAGGTACCGCTTTTTTTGCCGATTTCGACGCCGGCCCAGCTGAATGCAAACGTCGTTACGCCGATGATCAAACAGGCCAGATAGGCGTTAAAGTTCAGCAGGGTCAGGCTGAAACCCGCGGCCATCGCGTCGATGCTGGTCGCGACGGCCAGCAGCAGCATCATCTTGTTGGTGATCGCAGCAATGTCTTCTTCTATGCCTTCCTGCAGGCCTTCGTAGATCATCTTGCCGCCGATCAGCGCCAGCAGTCCGAAGGCGATCCAGTGGGAGTAGGCCTCGACCCAGCCCAGCACCCCTTTGCCGCCGAGGTAACCGATGAAGGGCATCAGCGCCTGGAAGGCGCCGAAGAACAGCCCGGCTTTTAAACCCAGTCCGCGGGTATTTCCTTTGGAGCCCAGCCCGATGGAAACGGCAAAGGCATCCATGCTGAGCGCTACAGCCAATACAATTACTTCAAACATGTCGAGTGTATCCAGTCCTGACGGTTAAAAATGGCCCCCATGCAACGGGAGCCCAGAAGCGTGGGATTTTACAGCATTAACCGCCTGCTTTCGCAGCCATAAGGGCTGAGCTTCTGTTTGATGCCGGGCCTCTAATCGGCTATAATGCGTTCCAATCTGAGGCGGGATGAACACATGGTTCGTCCCGCTTCTTTATGTAAACTGCTTTGGGAGTAACTCTGGTGCCGCAAACGAACCCTGCCATTCTTGTGCTTGCCGATGGGACGGTGTTTCGGGGCGTTGCTATCGGTGCCTCCGGAAGCGGAGTCGGCGAGGTGGTGTTCAACACCTCGATGACCGGCTACCAGGAAATCCTCACCGACCCATCCTACTGTAAACAGATCGTCACGCTGACCTGCCCGCATATCGGCAACGTCGGGGTGAATGCCGAAGACGTGGAGTCGCGTCAGGTGTTCGCCAGCGGTCTGATCATTCGCGATCTGTCGCTGACGGTGAGCAACTGGCGCAATACGCAGTCCTTGCCGGACTATCTCAAGGCCAACAACGTGGTGGCGATCGCCGGGATCGATACGCGCAAGCTGACGCGCATCCTGCGCGAGAAGGGTGCGCAGAACGGCTGCATCGCCACCGGTACCGATGAGGCGGCTGCACTCGCGGCCGCGCGCGGTTTCGCCGGCCTGAGCGGGATGGATCTGGCGCAGGTCGTGTCTTGCGACAAGCCCTACGAGTGGACGCAAAGTGTATGGGCGCTGGGCGTCGGTTATGGCAAGGCGGAACACGGCAAATTCCATGTGGTGGCTTACGACTTTGGCGTGAAGAGCAATATCCTGCGCATGCTTGCCGAGCGCGGTTGCCGCATCACGGTGGTGCCGGCCAAGACTACTGCGGCGGAGGTGCTGGCGATGGAGCCGGACGGGGTGTTCCTGTCCAACGGCCCCGGCGATCCCGAGCCATGCGATTACGCGATTGAGGCGACCAGGAAATTTATCGAGGTTGGCATTCCCCTGTATGGCATTTGTCTGGGCCATCAGATCATGGGGCTGGCCGTGGGCGCGAAGACGGTGAAGATGAAGTTCGGCCACCGCGGCGCGAACCACCCGGTGCAGGACATGCAGAGCAAGCGCGTGATGATCACCAGCCAGAACCACGGCTTTGCGGTGGATGCGTCGACGCTGCCCGAGAATGCGCGCGTGACGCATGTGTCGCTGTTCGACGGCACGTTGCAGGGCTTCGAGCTGACCGACAAGCCTGCGTTCTGTTTCCAGGGGCATCCCGAGGCGAGTCCAGGCCCGCACGATGCGGATTACTTGTTCGACAAATTTGTTGGATTGATGGAGAAGAGGAAGTAAGAGGGATTCTGGAGAAGGGAGAAGAGGGAAGGGAGAAGGGTAGAAGCCCTCGCTCTCACGCCCTTCTCCCTTCCACCTTCCCCCTTCCCGAAAATAAATGCCAAAACGTACTGACCTAAAATCTATCCTCATCATCGGCGCGGGCCCCATCGTCATCGGGCAGGCGTGCGAGTTCGACTACTCCGGCGCGCAGGCCTGCAAGGCGCTGCGCGAAGAAGGCTATCGCGTCATCCTGGTGAACTCGAATCCGGCCACGATCATGACCGACCCGGATATGGCGGATGCGACCTACATCGAGCCGATCACCTGGCAGATGGTGGAGAAGATCATCGCCAAGGAGCGCCCGGATGCGATCCTGCCGACCATGGGCGGGCAGACCGCGCTGAACTGCGCGCTGGATCTGGCCAAGCACGGCGTGCTGGAAAAATACAACGTCGAGATGATCGGTGCGTCGCGCGAGGCCATCGACATGGCCGAAGACCGCGAGAAGTTCAAGCAGGCGATGACGCGTATCGGGCTGGCCTCGGCGCGCTCCGCGATCGCGCACAGCATGGAAGAGGCACTGCAGGTTCAGCAGGTGATGGGTTTTCCGACCATCATCCGTCCGTCCTTCACGATGGGCGGTTCCGGCGGCGGCATCGCGTACAACCGCGAAGAATTCATGGAGATCTGCGAGCGCGGTCTGGAGGCCTCTCCGACGAAAGAGCTGCTGATCGAGGAGTCGCTGCTGGGCTGGAAAGAATACGAGATGGAGGTCGTGCGCGACCGCAACGACAACTGCATCATCATCTGCTCCATCGAGAACCTCGACCCCATGGGCGTGCACACCGGCGACTCGATCACGGTCGCGCCGGCTCAGACGCTGACCGACAAGGAATACCAGATCCTGCGCGATGCCTCGCGGGCGGTGCTGCGCGAGATTGGCGTGGAGACCGGCGGTTCCAACGTGCAGTTCTCCATCAACCCGGACGACGGGCGCATGGTGGTGATTGAGATGAATCCGCGCGTGTCGCGTTCATCCGCGCTGGCCTCCAAGGCGACCGGCTTCCCGATCGCGAAGATCGCGGCCAAGCTGGCGGTGGGCTACACGCTGGACGAGTTGAAGAACGACATCACGGGCGGCGCGACACCGGCCTCGTTCGAGCCCTCCATCGACTATGTGGTCACCAAGATCCCGCGTTTTGCGTTCGAGAAATTCCCGCAGGCGAACGACCGCTTGACCACGCAGATGAAGTCGGTGGGCGAGGTGATGGCGATCGGCCGCACGTTCCAGGAGTCGTTCCAGAAGGCGTTGCGCGGCCTGGAAGTCGGCGTGAACGGCCTGGACGAAAAATTCAGGGACCGCGAGGCGGTCTGCTCCGAGCTGGGGAATCCCGGGCCGGAGCGCATCTGGGCGGTGTCCGATGCGTTCGGTTTCGGTATGAGCGTGGAGGAAGTGTTCGCGCTGAGCAAGATCGACCCGTGGTTCCTGGTGCAGATCGAAGACCTGATCCGCCAGGAAAAATCGCTGGCGGATCGCACGCTGGAAAGCATCACGGCCGACGAGATGCGCGCGCTGAAACGCAGCGGCTTCGGCGATGCGCGTCTGGCGTTCCTGCTGGATACCGACGAGGCGGCGTTGCGCGCCTATCGTCATGCGCTCGGCGTGCGTCCGGTTTACAAGCGCGTGGATACTTGCGCGGCCGAGTTCTCGACCGACACGGCTTACATGTACTCCACCTACGAGGAAGAGTGCGAATCGCAGCCGACCAACAACAAGAAGATCATGGTGCTGGGCGGCGGGCCGAACCGCATCGGGCAGGGTATCGAGTTCGACTATTGCTGCGTGCACGCCGCGCTGGCGATGCGCGAGGACGGCTACGAGACCATCATGGTCAACTGCAATCCGGAGACTGTCTCGACCGACTATGACACTTCGGACCGCCTGTATTTCGAGCCGCTGACGCTGGAGGATGTGCTCGAGATCGTCGCGGTTGAGAAACCGATCGGCGTGATCGTGCAGTACGGCGGACAGACTCCGCTGAAGCTGGCGCACGGCCTGGAAAAGAACGGCGTGCCCATCATCGGCACGACGCCCGACATGATCGACTGCGCGGAAGACCGCGCGCGCTTCCAGCAGATGCTGCACCAGCTGGACCTGAAGCAGCCGCCGAACCGCACCGCACGCACCGTGGCCGATGGACTCACCGGGGCGGCCGAGATCGGCTATCCGCTGGTGGTTCGTCCCTCCAACGTGCTGGGCGGGCGGGCGATGGAGATCATCCACGCGCAGGCCGATCTGGAACGCTACATGCGCGATGCGCAGGAGATGTCCAAGACCTATCCGGAACGCATGCCTATCCTGCTGGACCGCTTCCTGAACGATGCGATCGAGGTGGATGTGGATGCCGTGTCGGATGGCAAGCAGGTCATCATCGGCGGCATCATGGAACACATCGAACAGGCCGGCGTGCATTCGGGCGATTCGGCGTGCTCGTTGCCGCCGTTCAGCCTGTCGAAAGAGATGCAGGACGAGTTGCGCCGCCAGACCGTGGCGATGGCGAAGGCGCTGAACGTGGTCGGCCTGATGAACGTGCAGTTCGCGATCCAGGGCGACACCGTGTATGTACTGGAAGTGAACCCGCGCGCGTCGCGCACCGTGCCGTTCGTGTCCAAGGCGACCGGCGTGCCGCTGGCGAAGATCGCGGCGCGTTGCATGGCCGGTCAGAGCCTGGCGCAGCAGGGCATCACCAAGGAGGTGATCCCGCCATATTACTCGGTCAAGGAAGCGGTGTTCCCGTTCATCAAGTTCCCCGGCGTGGACACGATACTCGGGCCGGAAATGAAATCCACCGGCGAGGTGATGGGCGTGGGCGAGACCTTCGCCGAGGCGTTCGTGAAGTCGCAACTGGCCGCCAGCGTAAAGCTGCCGAAAGACGGCAAGGTGTTCATCAGCGTGCGCGACGCCGACAAGTCCGGCGTGGTGGAGATCGCCCGCTCGCTCGTGCAGCTTGGTTTCCCTATCCTCGCGACGCGTGGCACCGCAGCCGTGATGAGTGCGGCGGGCGTCGCGGTGACGGTGGTGAATAAGGTGGCCGAGGGGCGTCCGCACATCGTGGACATGATCAAGAACGGCGAAGTCAGCCTGATCATCAACACCGTGGACAGCAAGCCTTCCGTGATGCGCGATTCCTACTCGATCCGCCATGCGGCATTGCAGGGGCGCATCACGTATTACACCACGCTGGCCGGTGCACGCGCCGCCTGTGTCGGTATGCAGCACCTCACCGGCCTGCAGGTGTACGACGTGCAGACACAACACAAACGACTGGTGGCAAGTCGCTAGGCGCTGGTTTTCAGTCAGAAACAGCGGCGATCAATCAACTGGCGTCTAACGACCAATAACCAAGAGAGTTCCAGCATGAGCAAGATTCCATTGACTTTGATTGGCGCAGAATTGTTGCGCCAGGAGTTGCATAACCTTAAGACGGTAGAGCGTCCCGCGGTGATCAACGCGATCTCCGAGGCGCGCGCGCAAGGCGATCTGTCTGAAAATGCCGAATACGATGCCGCGAAGGAAAAACAGTCGTTCGTCGAAGGCCGCATCGTCGAGCTGGAATTCAAGCTGGGCAGCGCGCAGATCATCGATCCCAAGACGCTCAACGCGAATGGCCGCTGCGTGTTCGGCTCGACCGTGGTGCTGGAAGATACCAATAACGGCGATGTGGTGACATATCAGATTGTCGGCGACGACGAAGCGAACATCAAGATGCGCAAGATTTCGATCAGTTCACCGATCGCGCGGGCGCTGATCGGGAAATCCAGCGGTGACATCGCCGAAGTTCAGGCGCCGGGCGGGGTACGTGAATACGAAGTGGTGGACGTTCAGTACATCTAAAAGACCTCTGCACAACTACTGCGCTTGCTGATACTGCGTTAAAAATCGGCTCAAAATCCTCATGTACAAAAGTACATTCCGGTTTTTCGCCAATTTTTGCCTTGTCTCAGCTTCGCTCGCTACGTTGTGCAGAGGTCTTTCAAGAGTGTGATTAAGGTTAGTTGCGATTACCAAGTTGCTTCTTGGTCAGCGGTTTCTTGCCCTTGTGGCGCGGCATTTTCTTGATTTCGATCAGGTGCGCGTCCGGGTTGGGTTGATAGACCACCAGGATCTTGCCGATGTGTTGTACGGCTGCCGCGTTTAGCTTGGTGCAGATTTCGGTCAGGATGGCTTCGCGTTGCGGACGTTCCGCCATCACGCGAATCTTGATGAGTTCGTGGATCTTCAGCGTCTGCTCGATTTCCTTCAGCACCGATTCAGTCAAACCTGCATTGCCTATCATTACGGTCGGTTTTAATTGGTGGGCGCGGCCTTTCAGGGCGAGACGTTCGGATACGGTAAGAGATAACATGATATTGCCTTTCAGATGAGGCGCGAATTCTAACAGGTTGTTGCTAGAATCGCAGAACCTGTAACTATTCCCTATAAATTGAACCAGACCTCTGCACAACGCAGTCGTTGTGCAGAGGCCTTTGAATACGATGAAGCCTTCCAAAACCAGTAAACAATGGATGCAAGAGCATGTTAACGACCCTTTTGTGCAAATGGCGCAGAAGGAAGGCTATCGCTCGCGTGCCGCTTACAAGCTGCTGGAGATCGATGCCAAGGATCATTTGCTCAAGCCCGGCACCGTGGTCGTGGATCTGGGGGCGACGCCGGGCGGCTGGTCGCAGGTAGCGGCCGCCAGGGTAGGGCGCAGCGGAAAGGTCATCGGTTTGGATCTGCTGCCGCTCGACCCGTTGTCCGGGGTTGAGTTCATCCAGGGCGATTTCCGCGAAGACACGGTGTTGAAGCAACTGGAAGATTTGTTGCAAGGCAAGCCCGTCGGGCTTGTAATTTCGGACATGGCCCCCAATCTATCCGGCATTGCCTCGGCAGACCAGGCGCGTGCGATGCATCTGGCGGAACTGGCGATGGAGTTTGCGCTCGAACACCTGAGGCCGGAAGGCAGCTTTCTCGTCAAAGTGTTCCAGGGTGCCGGGTTCGAGGATTATTACAAGCTGATGCGCAGCTGCTTTGCCAAAGTGGTTACACGCAAACCCAAGGCCTCGCGTGACCGCAGCAGTGAAGTGTATTTGTTGGCAACAGGAAAGCTTGAGCAATCAGGCAAATCATAGTCTAATGGCCGACCGCGGTTGCCGTGATGCGCCGTATAAGGAGTTATTTTGAACAACTTTAAGAGTATTGCAATTTGGCTGGTCGTGGCACTGGTGCTGATGACCGTGTTCAATCAATTCAACACACGCCAGCAGCAGACTGCGCAGGCGCAGCTCGATTATTCGCAATTCCTCGAAGAAGTGAAGCAGGGGCATATCGCCAAGGTGACCATCGAGGGCCGCACCCTGAAGGCCACTACTGCCGATGGCAAGCGCATCACCAGCTATGCGCCGAACGATTTGTGGATGGTGTCGGACCTGCTCAAGAACGGCGTGAAGATCGAAGCCAAGCCGGAAGAAGAGCCTTCCTTCCTGATGAATATCTTCGTGTCCTGGTTCCCGATGATCCTGCTGATCGCCGTATGGGTGTTCTTCATGCGCCAGATGCAGGGCGGGGGCAAGGGCGGCGCGTTCTCGTTCGGCAAGTCGCGTGCGCGCATGCTGGATGAGAGCAAGGAGCGCATCACCTTTGCCGACGTCGCGGGTTGCGATGAAGCCAAGGAAGAAGTTTCCGAATTGGTGGACTTCCTGCGCGATCCGTCCAAATTCCAGAATCTCGGCGGACGTATTCCGCGCGGGGTGTTGCTGGTAGGCAGCCCGGGTACCGGTAAGACGCTGTTGGCCAAGGCGATTGCCGGTGAAGCCAAAGTACCGTTCTTCTCGATTTCCGGTTCCGATTTCGTGGAAATGTTCGTCGGCGTGGGCGCAGCACGGGTGCGCGACATGTTCGAACAGGCCAAGAAGCAATCGCCTTGCATCATCTTCATCGACGAGATCGATGCGGTGGGTCGCCAGCGCGGCGCCGGCCTGGGTGGCGGCAACGACGAGCGCGAACAGACGCTGAACGCGTTGCTGGTGGAAATGGACGGCTTCGAGGGGGCCAGCGGCGTGATCGTAATCGCCGCGACCAACCGTCCCGACGTGCTGGATCCTGCGTTGTTGCGCCCGGGACGTTTCGACCGCCAGGTGGTCGTGCCGCTGCCGGATATTCGCGGCCGCGAACAAATCCTGATGGTGCATATGCGCAAGGTGCCGATCGCACCGGACGTGAAGGCCGACATTCTGGCGCGCGGCACGCCCGGCATGTCGGGCGCGGACCTGGCCAACCTGGTGAATGAGGCTGCGCTGTTCGCGGCGCGCCGCGGCAAGCGTTTCGTCGAGATGGATGATTTCGAGTCGGCCAAGGACAAGATCATGATGGGTGCGGAACGCAAGTCCATGATCATGCCGGAAGAAGAGCGCCGCAATACCGCCTACCATGAATCGGGCCATGCCATTGTTGCCAAGCTGATGCCGAAGACCGACCCTGTGCACAAGGTGACGATCATTCCGCGCGGACGCGCGCTGGGGCTGACCATGCAACTGCCGTCGGAAGACCGCTACAGCATGGACAAGGAACGCATCCTTTCTACCATCGCGGTGCTGTTCGGCGGACGTATCGCCGAAGAGGTGTTCATGCACCAGATGACCACCGGCGCTTCGAACGATTTCGAACGTGCCACCGAGATGGCACGCAAGATGGTGACGCAATGGGGCATGTCGGATGCGCTCGGGATTATGGTATACGGCGAAAACGAAGGCGAGGTATTCCTCGGCCGTTCGGTGACCACGCACAAGAACATTTCCGAAGCGACCATGCAGCAGGTGGATGCCGAGATTCGCCGCATCGTCGACCAGCAATATGCGCTGGCGCGCAGTCTGATCGAAGCCAATCGCGACAAGATCGAAATGATGACCAAGGCCCTGCTGGAATGGGAAACCATTGATGCCGAACAGATCGACGACATCATGGCCGGCAATCCGCCGCGTCCGCCCAAGCCCAGCCAGAGCAGCCAGGCACCGCAGCCGCCTCAGGATCAGGCTCCGACTGCACCGGCCGCCACGCCTACGCAACCCGCGCAGGAAACTTAAAGGCAGAGAAGGGGGAAGAGGGAAGGGAGAAGGGTTAATCCCCCGCGCGCGAAGTGCGCCACCCTTCTCCCCTTCTCCCTTTCACCCTTCTCATGTTTGTCTGCGGCCAATTCCACTTCAACCTGTCCCGTCCTCTCGTGATGGGCATCGTCAATGTCACGCCCGATTCGTTCTCCGATGGCGGTAGCCATGCGACGCGCGATGCCGCACTGGCGCATGCGCGGCAGCTGATCGCCGAGGGCGCGGACATGCTCGACATCGGCGGGGAATCGACTCGTCCCGGCGCGCAGCCTGTCGGCGTTCAGCAGGAGCTGGATCGCGTGCTGCCTGTGATCGAAGGTTTGCGCGGCGCGCCTGTGCCGATCTCTATCGACACTTTCAAGCCGCAGGTGATGCGGGTGGCGATCGCAGCGGGTGCGCAGATGGTCAACGACATCAATGCGTTGCAGGATGCTGACGCGCTGGATGCCGTCGCGGCCAGCGATGTCTCGGTGTGCCTGATGCACAAGCAGGGCAATCCGCAATCCATGCAGCAGCACCCCCATTATCAGCAGGTCGTTGCCGAAGTCGGCGCGTTTTTGCGCGGGCGCATCGCGGCGGCCGAGGCTGCCGGAATCGCACGCGAGCGCATCGTGATCGATCCGGGCTTTGGCTTTGGCAAGACGCTGGAGCATAATCTCGCCTTGCTGCGCGAACTGGAGACATTGCGCGGGTTGGGCGTGCCGATTCTGGCCGGGCTGTCGCGCAAGTCCATGCTGGGTGCGATCACCGGGCGCGAAGTGGGCGAGCGGGTGTCCGCAAGTGTGGCCGCGGCGCTGATTGCGGTGCAGCGCGGTGCAAGCATCGTGCGCGTACACGACGTGCGCGCGACTGTGGATGCGCTGAAAATCTGGAATGCGGTAAATCTGTAATACGTTTATCCGCAGATTACGCAGATTTACGCAGATTAAAAAAACAAAGCATCACTATTTGCTGGATGCGCATGGGGGTGTAGATCAGGGCTATGATTTCTGTTTGATGATTGGTCTTAATCTGTGTAAATCTGTGTAATCTGCGGACAGTATGTTTTTTGGGGGTAGGTGGTATGAGCAGAAAATATTTTGGTACGGACGGCGTGCGCGGACGGGTCGGCGAGCATCCGATCACGCCGCAGTTCGTGATGCATCTGGGCTATGCGGCAGGCAAGGTGCTGGCGAGCACGAGTGATACGTGCGGCGAACGTCCGGGTGTGCTGATCGGCAAGGACACGCGCATCTCCGGGTACATGCTGGAATCGGCGCTGGAAGCCGGCCTGATCGCGGCGGGTATCGACGTGTATCTGGCCGGGCCGGTGCCGACCCCGGCGGTGGCCTATCTGACGCGCGCGTTGCGTCTGCAGGCCGGTGTCGTGATCTCCGCCTCGCACAATCCGTTCGAGGACAACGGCATCAAATTCTTCTCCGGCCGCGGCACCAAGCTGCCGGACGAAACCGAACGCGCGATCGAAGCAGCATTGGATCAGCCCATGCAAACCAACCCGTCGGAGAGCCTGGGCAAGGCCAAGCGCCTCGACGATGCGGTCGGACGCTATATCGAATTCTGCAAGAGCACGTTCCCCTGCGAGCTGGATCTGCGCGGCATGAAGATCGTCGTGGATAGCGCGCACGGCGCGACTTACCATATCGCGCGCCATGTGTTCCATGAACTAGGCGCGGATGTCGTCGCGATCGGCGCGCAACCGGACGGCAAGAACATCAACGCCGGTTACGGCGCGACCGCGCCGCAGAATCTGCAGAAGGCAGTGGTCGAGCATCAGGCCGATCTCGGCATCGCGCTGGACGGCGACGGCGACCGGCTGGTAATGGTGGACAGCGCGGGAAAACTCTACGACGGCGACCAATTGCTGTATGTGATCGCCAAGCATCGTCAGGCTCAAGGCAGGCTGCAGGGCGGCGTGGTCGGGACGCTGATGACCAACCTGGCGTTCGAGCACGCGATGCAGCGGCTCGGCATCCCGTTCCAGCGTGCGAAGGTCGGCGACCGCTACGTGATGGAACTATTGCAGCAGCAGGGCTGGCAACTCGGCGGCGAGAACTCCGGCCACATCATCTGCCTGGACAAACACAGCACCGGCGACGGTATCGTCTCGGCGCTGCAAGTGCTGCATGCGCTGCGCAGCAACGGACGGCAAAGCCTCGCGGTAGCGGCGGGCGATCTGCAGATGTATCCGCAGGTGCTGATCAACGTGCGCGTCACCGGCAAGGCGGCAGGGCTGCTGGAGCTGCCGGCGGTCAAGGATGCGGTGGTTGAAGCCGAACGTGAACTGGACGGCAAGGGGCGCGTGCTGTTGCGGCCTTCCGGCACCGAGCCGTTGTTGCGGGTGATGGTGGAGGGTGAAGACCAGCAGTTGGTTGAACGATGCGCGCAGCGCATCGCCGAGGCGGTGCGCAAGGTTTCGTCGCCGGGTTAGATTGCCGGCTCCGCGCTGTGCGCGCGGACAAACAACTGTCGTAACGGATCCTCGCTGTTGTTTTCGATGACGGCCAGGGTGCAACGCGAGATGCAGATCAGCCGTTCGGCATCGTCAAAGATCGAAACGCCCCACACCTGGGAGCGCTTGCCGCGAAAGATGATCTCTCCCACGCCCCGGACCTTGCCGTGGGTCACGGAGCGCAGATGATTCGCGTTAATCTCCTGGCCGACCACGGCGAGTCCTTCCGCAGCAACGAGGTAGTAACCACCCAGGCTGGCAATCGTTTCGGCCAGCGCGACTGATGCGCCTCCATGCAACAAGCCCACGATCTGGTGTGTCCTGTGATCCACAGGCATGGTGGCGACGAATCTTCCTTCGGTGCACTCGATGACTTCCATGCCTAAAGCTTCGCCTAGGGTCGATTTGAGTAATTGATTGAGCTGGATGATCAATTTGTTTGTCCTTCGAGAAGAAATCAGCCCTGATTTTCCGGTCAGTCTGAATGTGGTGTGCTGAGCATACCCAACATCGCAGCCGGCCGCCAATTCGCTGCCGCCCATCCCAGCACTTCCTCGACGCTGCCTTGCCGCAATTCGGCGGGCGGTTGCTGGCGCAGGAAATCCAGCGCCGAGATCAGCGTTGTGACCACGTGGTCGGTCGAGATTGCCGGAGCCAGCGTCTGTTTGCTGAGTTTTTCGCCCTGTGCGTTCACCGCGACCGGCAGGTGCATGTAGGCTGGGGTGGTTAACCCCAGCAGGCGTTGCAGGTGGATTTGGCGCGGCGTGGAGGCCAGCAGGTCAGAGCCGCGCACGATATGCGTGATGTCCTGGAACGCATCGTCCACAACCACCGCGAGCTGATAGGCGAACAGGCCGTCGGCACGCTTGACGACGAAGTCGCCGATCTCGCTTTCGAGGTGTTGCGCGATATGCCCCTGGAGTTCGTCGTCGAATCCGACAGGTTCGTTGTCGGTGCGCACCCGCCATGCCCGGCCTTCGCGCCCGGTCGGAATGCCATCGCGGCAGGTGCCGGGATAGACCGGTCCGTCTATGCCGTGCAGCGCGGAATCGGCGATCTCGCGGCGGGTGCAGCAGCAGGGATATGCTGCGCCGATGTCCTTCAGCTTATGTAGTGCTTCCTCGTAAGCGGCGGCGCGCCGGCTCTGGTAGATGACTGCTTCGTCCCAGAACAGGCTGTAGGCTTCCAGCGTGCGCAGGATGTCGTCGGCAGCGCCGACGACGCAACGCGGTGTGTCAAGGTCTTCGATGCGCACCAGCCACTTGCCTTGGTGATGCTTGGCATCCAGATAGCTGCCGACTGCGGCGACCAGTGAGCCGAAGTGGAGCGGGCCGGTGGGGGAGGGGGCGAAGCGCCCCCTGTAAAACGGATCAGGCAGGGACGGCCTCTTCCTCGAACTCCAGTCCCACCTTCCCGTCCTTGATGTCCACGGTGACCTTGCCGCCGTTCGCCAGCTTGCCGAACAGCAGTTCGTCGGCGAGCGCGGAGCGTATCGTGTCCTGAATCAGGCGCGACATCGGGCGGGCGCCCATCTTCGGATCGAAGCCGTGCTCGGCCAGATAGTCTTTCAGCGCGTCGGTGAACACCACTTCCACCTTCTTCTCGTGCAGCTGTTCTTCCAGTTGCATCAGGAACTTGTCTACGACGCGCAGGATGACTTCCTTGTCCAGCGGTGCGAAGGAGATGATGCCGTCCAGACGGTTGCGGAATTCCGGCGTGAAGGTGCGCTTGATGTCGACCATTTCGTCGCCGCTCGCGCTGCTCTGGGTGAAGCCCATGTTGCTCTTGTTCAGCGCTTCGGCTCCGGCATTGGTGGTCATCACGATCACCACGTTGCGGAAATCGGCCTTGCGTCCGTTGTTGTCGGTCAGCGTGCCGTGATCCATCACCTGCAGCAGGATGTTAAAGATGTCCGGGTGCGCCTTCTCGATCTCGTCGAGCAACAGCACCGCATGCGGCTGCTTGCTGATCGCCTCGGTCAACAGGCCGCTCTGGTCGAAACCGACATAGCCGGGCGGCGCGCCGATCAGGCGCGACACGGCGTGGCGTTCCATGTATTCGGACATGTCGAAGCGGTGCAGCGGCATGCCCATCGCATAAGCCAGCTGGCGCGCCACCTCGGTCTTGCCGACGCCGGTGGGGCCGGAGAACAGGAAGCTGCCGATCGGTTTCTGCGGATTGCCCAGCCCGCTGCGCGACATCTTGATCGCGGTGGCGAGCGCATCGATCGCCTTGTTCTGGCCGAATACCACCGCCTTCAGGTCGCGATCCAGCGTCTTCAACGTGTTGCGGTCATCGCTCGAAACCGTGCGCGGCGGGATGCGCGCGATCCGGGAAATAATTTCCTCGATTTCGTGTTTGCCGATGACTTTCTTCTGCTTCGATTTCGGCAGGATGCGTTGCGCGGCACCGGCCTCGTCCAGCACGTCGATTGCCTTGTCCGGCAGATGGCGGTCGTTGATGAAGCGGGCGGACAGTTCCGCCGCGCTGGTGAGCGCGGCCGCGCTGTATTTGACGCTGTGATGCTCTTCGAAGCGCGTCTTCAGGCCTTTGAGGATCGCGATGGTCTGCTCGACGGAAGGCTCGGGCACATCGACTTTCTGGAAGCGGCGCGACAGTGCGTGATCCTTCTCGAAGATGCCGCGATATTCCTGATAGGTGGTCGCGCCGATGCACTTCAATTGGCCGTTCGACAGCGCGGGCTTCAGCAGGTTGGACGCATCCATCGTGCCGCCGGAAGCAGCACCCGCGCCGATCAGCGTATGGATCTCGTCGATGAACAGGACCGCGTTGGGCGCTTCGCTCAGTTCCTTGAGCACCGCCTTCAGGCGCTGTTCGAAGTCGCCGCGGTATTTGGTGCCGGCCAGCAGCGAACCCATGTCCAGCGAATAGACGCGAGCGTCCTTCAGGATATCGGGCACATCGTCTTCCACGATGCGGCGCGCCAGCCCTTCGGCGATCGCAGTCTTGCCCACGCCGGCTTCGCCGACCAGCAGCGGATTGTTCTTGCGGCGGCGGCACAGCGTCTGGATCACGCGCTCCAACTCGAGATCGCGGCCGATCAGCGGATCGATCTTGCCGGCCAGAGCCTGAGCATTGAGATCGACCGTGTAGTTCTTCAACACGCCCTCGTCGGCGGCCGGCTGTTCCGTTTCAGTCTCGCCTTGTGCGGGTGCCGTGCCGGGCTGTTCATCCTTGCTGATGCCGTGCACGATGTGGTTCACGATGTCGAGACGATTGACGCCTCGCTGGGTCAGGAAATGCACAGCATGGGAATCCTTTTCGCCGAACAGGGCGGCGAGGATGTTCGCGCCGGAGACTTCTTTCTTGTTGGCGGATTGCACGTGCAATATCGCGCGCTGGATCACGCGCTGGAATCCGACGGTCGGCTGGGTATCGACCTCCGCATTGCCCGGTGCGATCGGGGTATGGGAGTTGATGAATTCGGTCACGACCTTGCGCAGATCTTCCGTGTCCACGCCGCAAGCACGTAACACCTGTGCTGCGGAGGCATTGTCCAGCATCGCGAGCAGCAGATGCTCCACAGTGATGAATTCGTGGCGTTTCTGGCGTGCTTCAACGAATGCCAAATGCAGGCTGACTTCCAATTCTTGCGCAATCATTTCAGTTTTCCTCCATGCCGCATCGCAGTGGATGCCCATGTTGTGTTGCGAAATCCGCCACTTGGGCGATCTTGGTTTCGGCGACATCGCGCGAATATACGCCGCACACCGCCGAACCTTCATTGTGTATTTTGAGCATGATTTGCAGCGCGCGTTCACGATTCATCAAAAAAAATCGTTCCAGAACCTCAATTACGAATTCCATCGTCGTGTAATCGTCATTGAACAGGATGACCCTGTACATGCTCGGCGGCTTTGATTTTGCGCGTTCGGGCGCGAGTACTGCACTGTTTTCTTGTTTGGTTGCCATAGTTCTCGAGGTGGATTCTGACACTTTGTTATAGCGGTATGCTTAATGATTAGCGAGGCTTTTTCAAGCCTAATCGCAGAAACTGTGCGGATCATGAAAAATATTTTATTAACCCTCTTGACGGCACGAGCTAAATCAGAGTAAAAAGCGGGCTGGTGTTTGATTCAAAGTATCTGCAGTACTGGTCTTGCCGTGTGCGATCTTAGATTCAAACAGTTTTGCGGGGTAGCTCCCCGTTTTTTTAGTAAGGAAGTAATCACATGGCAACTGGTACAGTTAAATGGTTCAACGACGCAAAGGGTTTTGGTTTTATCACTCCCGATGATGGCAGCGAAGACCTGTTCGCACACTTTTCCGCGATCAACATGAGCGGTTTCAAGTCCCTCAAAGAAGGCCAAAAGGTTACCTTTGAAGTAGTTCAAGGTCCTAAGGGCAAGCAAGCATCCAACATCCAGGCTCCTTAATCGGTTCCTGAGTTGTTAGAAAAGCCCGGCACGCAAGTGCCGGGCTTTTTTTATGTCTCGCTGAATAAAAGCTATTCGCTCAAATGGCGTTCAATGCGGCATTGAGCGTTGCGCTTGGCCGCATCGCTTTAGAGGTCTTGTCGAAATCCGGGTGGTAATAACCGCCCATATCGACAGGTTTGCCCTGTGCCGCGATCAATTCGGCATTGATCTTCGCTTCGTTGTCGGCAAGTGTCTTTGCCAATGGGATAAAACGCGCCTGAATATCCTTGTCCCTGGTCTGTGCGGCCAAAGCCTGTGCCCAGTACAACGCGAGGTAGAAGTGGCTGCCGCGGTTATCGATCTCGCCCACCTTGCGGGCGGGCGACTTGTTGTTGTCCAGTATCCTGCCGTTGGCCTGGTCGAGTGCATCCGCCAGTACCTGCGCCTTGTCGTTCTTGAAGGTTTGCGCCAGATGTTCCAGCGACACTCCCAGTGCCAGGAACTCGCCCAGCGAATCCCAGCGCAGATAGCCTTCCTGCTGGAACTGCTGGACATGCTTCGGTGCCGAACCGCCAGCACCCGTCTCGAACAGTCCGCCGCCATTCATCAGCGGCACGATGGACAGCATCTTGGCGCTGGTGCCCAGTTCGAGGATGGGGAACAGGTCGGTCAGATAGTCGCGCAGCACGTTGCCGGTGACGGAGATGGTGTCCTGGCCTGCGCGGATGCGGTTCAGCGAAAACTGGATCGCCTCTTCCGGCGTCATCACGCGGATGTCCAACCCACTGGTGTCGTGATCCTTCAGATAGCGTTCCACCTTCCGGATGATCTGCGCATCGTGCGCGCGGTTCTTGTCCAGCCAGAAAACGGCTGGCGCGTTGCTAAGTCTCGCGCGGGTGACAGCCAGCTTGACCCAGTCCTGGATAGGCGCATCTTTCGCCTGACACATGCGGAAGATGTCGCCCTGTTCTACATCCTGTTCCAGCAAGGTATTGCCGGACGCATCCACGGCACGTATTTTGCCGTCTGCTGCGGATTCAAAGGTCTTGTTGTGCGAGCCGTACTCTTCCGCCTGTTGTGCCATCAGGCCGACGTTGGGCACGCTGCCCATGGTCTTGGGGTCGAATGCGCCGTGTTTCTTGCAGTCGTCTATGACCACCTGATAGATGCGGGCGTAGCAACGGTCGGGGATCATCGCCTTGGTGTCGTGCAGCTTGCCATCCGTGCCCCACATCTTGCCCGATTCACGGATCATCGCGGGCATGGAGGCATCGACGATGATGTCGCTGGGTACATGCAGGTTGGTGATGCCTTTGTCGGAATTGACCATGGCCAGTTCGGGCCGGGACTGGTAGCAGGCCTGGATGTCGGCCTCGATCTCGGCACGCTTGGCTTCGGGCAAGGTGGCGATCTTTGCGATCAGGTCGCCGAAACCGTTGTTGACGTTTACGCCGAGCTCTTTGATGGTCGCCGCGTGTTTTTCGAATACATCCTTGAAATAGACAGTGACGGCGTGGCCGAACATGATGGGATCGGAAATCTTCATCATGGTGGCTTTCAGATGCAACGACAGCAGCACGCCTTGTTTCTTTGCGTCCTGCATCTGCGCTTCGTAGAATTCACGCAGGGCGCGGCGGCTCAAGACGCAGGCGTCGATGATTTCGCCCGCCTTGACCGGGGTCTTGTCCTTGAGCAAGGTCACACTGCCGTCCTGGCCGACAAACTCGATCTTGAAGCTGCCCGCTTCGGCAACGGTGACGGATTGTTCGCTGCCGTAAAAATCCCCGGCATTCATGTGCGCCACATGGGTCTTCGAATCGGCGCTCCAGGCGCCCATCTTGTGCGGGTTCTTGCGCGCGAACTGTTTGACCGAAGCGGCGGCGCGGCGGTCGGAGTTGCCTTCGCGCAACACCGGGTTCACGGCGCTGCCGAGTACTTTGCTGTAGCGTGCCTTGATTTGTTTTTCGGCATCTGTTTTCGGATCATCGGGATAGTCCGGGATGTCGAAGCCTTGCGACTGCAGTTCTTTGATCGCTGCTTTCAGCTGTGGGGTCGTTGCACTGACATTCGGCAGTTTGATGATGTTTGCTTCCGGAAGCAGCGTGAGCTCACCCAGTTCGGTCAGCTCATCGGCGATCTTCTGGGACGCAGTCAGATGTTCAGGGAAGTTTGCAAGTATCCGTCCTGCAAGGGAGATATTTCTTGTTTCTACGGTAACACCCGCAGCCTTGGTGAAGGCTTGGACGATAGGAAGCAAGGAGTATGTCGCCAGTGCCGGCGCTTCATCGACCATCGTGTAAATAATTTTTGGACTTGTCATGTCGTTCTCGTCTCGTAAAATTTGGCGCATTTAGTTAATGATCAGCAACAATTTCTTCGTATACTTCATGCCGGTCGCTGGTCGGCTAATGTTGTCTGCGATATCTGCACCGTTCGCGGAACGCCGCCTGAGACTTGTTTCACTGGAAAAATGGGCTGCATCGTTGCGCAGCATGTCTATCGCAATAAACGCCGCGATATGTTCATACATCGATTTATCCAGTGATAGCCGCGTGTGAAACCGCAAACTTTGAAGAATAAAATGAAATGAGCCGTATCCTGCTGTTCAACAAACCGTTCGGTGTGATCTGTCAGTTCAGTCGCGATGGCTTGCATCCGACGCTGGCGGATTATATCGCGCTTCCCGACTTTTATCCCGCCGGACGGCTGGATACCGACAGCGAGGGCCTGCTGGTGCTGACCGACGACGGCCAGTTGCAGCACCGCATCACCGACCCGAAGCACAAGTTGCCGAAGACTTACTGGGTGCAGGTGGAAGGTATCCCGGACGAGGGCGCACTGGAACGGTTGCGCAGCGGCGTGGCGCTGCCGGATTTTACGACTCAGCCTGCCGAGGCGCGCCTGATAGCCGAACCGGCCAGCCTGTGGCCGCGCAACCCGCCTATCCGTGAACGCAGGAACATTCCGACCGGCTGGCTGGAACTGACCATACGCGAAGGCAAGAACCGCCAGGTGCGGCGCATGACCGCCGCAGTCGGCTTCCCCACGCTGCGCCTGATCCGCTACCGCATCGGCGAGTGGACGCTGGATGGCGTGGAGCAGGGGCAGTGGCGCATCGTCCAGTAAACATCAGAATCCCGATCGTGCCGCAGTTGATGCAAGATACGCAGCGGCATAGCACAGAGACGGGGCGCGTGTTGGGTGAAAGGCGGTTTTCCCTGGATTACCTCGCATTTCTCCGGGGCTAAGCTCGTTGCAATATTTTTGTAATAGCGATTTGTTACATTGCTGAACGATTGCAATTTCCTGCTTTTCCTCACGGTGAGACTCATATGCTTTTTTTTGACCTGTTTCGACACGACCCCAAGTTCATTGAAATAGAGAGCGGGGAGACCTTGTTCCGGGAAGGCGATCTTGGGGACACGATGTATGTGCTGATAGAAGGGCAAGCCGAAATTACTATCGGTGGCATGTTGTTCGAAGAATGCAGGTCGGGGACATTTGTCGGTGAAATGGCTGTCATCGATGGTTCTCCGCGTTATGCAACCGTCACGGCTCGGACAAATTGCAAATTCTCGGTTGTCGACAACAAGCGCTTTCATTTTCTGGTCGATGAAACGCCGCGGTTTGCGATCGATGTCATGCGAGTCATGGCGCAACGACTCAAGAATTGCGATCAACGCCTGATCCAGGCCGCTTCCGCAAACCGTCCACACGCCGTAGCCTAATTTAGCGAAAGCAGTCGTCGAATTCGCGGGCCGGAACACGCTCCTAGATGGTCTTCCGCGCTCGCAATGCGCCGCTTCAAGATTAATATTTCCCAAACAAAACCTTCATAAAAGTTAAATGTTCAACTGCCATGCTGTTGGCATGAAACGAAACGTCACTTCTCTTTTTCATGTTGGCCGACAATATGGCATGTAGGCCACAGAATTGCCCCGCAATGGGTGAGAGCATCCAGCATGATGCATTTCATACCGTCATTTACGCGACATCAAAATGACACAAGTCCGCTCGATATTCCTTTCTGATATTCATCTCGGAACCAAGGCATGTCAGGCGAATCGTCTACTGGAATTCCTGAAGGAATACTCGGCGGAGAATATTTTCCTGCTCGGTGACATCGTCGACTTATGGGCGATGAGCAGGGGAGCCGTTCACTGGACGCCCGACCAGAATACGGTTGTGCAAAAACTGCTGCGGCGTGCGCGGCACGGCGACAAGATTTTTTTCATCCCCGGCAACCACGATGAGGCCGTGCGCGAATACGTGGGCGCATCGTTCGGAGACGTGGTCGTGGCGCACGAGATTGTCCATACCGCCGCAGACGGACGACGTTATTTGTTATTGCATGGTGATGAATTCGACCAGGTGACGCGTCATCACAAGTGGGTAGCCGTGCTGGGAGACAAGGCGTACGCCGTGCTGGTGAGCCTGAATATCTATCTGTCCTGGCTGCGCAGGACTTTCCGTCGCCCCGGGTATTGGTCGCTGGCCGGTTACGCCAAGCGCAAGATAAAAACCGCCGTCAACTTTATTTTCAATTTCGAGGACTCGGTCATCCATCATGTGCGGGAGCGCAAGCTGGATGGAGCGATTTGCGGCCATATCCACTGGCCGATGATAAAAGAGGTCGGCGGGCTTTCTTATTTTAATTGCGGCGACTGGGTGGATAGCTGCACCGCAATCGTCGAGCACTTTGACGGGCGCATGGAGCTGGTCGCGTGGAATGCAAGTCCGAATCCGGCAACACAACCAGGTTAGAGACGAGTTCATGCAAAGACGAGTGATGGAAAGTCCGCACAAAGGCAAGACCGGGTTCAGGCGTTTAATGAATGCGCTACATTATTCCTGCGCCGGCCTTAAAGAGGCGCATCGGAACGAGGATGCCTTCCGCCAGGAGGTATTGCTGGCGCTCATCCTGTTGCCGCTGGCGTTCTGGCTGGAACCTGCCGCCATCGGACGCGCGCTGATGGTGGGCAGCGTGTTGCTGCTGCTGATCGTCGAGTTGCTGAACTCGGCCATAGAAGCCACGGTTGACCGCATCTCGCTGGACGACCACAGGCTCGCCAAGCGTGCCAAGGACATCGGCAGCGCTGCGGTGCTCATCACCATTATCAACCTTGTGCTGGTCTGGTTGCTGGTTCTGCTCGGCTGACATGATTGCTATCAACTTGGAAAAAACAGTTATCCGCAGATTGCGCAGATTAACGCAGATGAGTCACTTGGTTGGAATGACTGCCTGGCGTGCCTATGTGGTGAAAGAAGTAGAGTCAATAACGTTTTTAGAATCTGCGGAAATCTGCGTAATCTGCGGATGCAAACGCCTTGTTCATATCGATCAACACTACGGAAACTCGAGATGAAAATCCTGTTCATATCCGACGTCTATTTCCCGCGCATCAACGGCGTTTCGACTTCCATCGAAACCTTCCGGCATGAACTGCGCGGGCTCGGCCACACGGTGCACCTGATTGCGCCGGATTATCCCGGCTCCAGCGCCGACGAAAGCGACATCATGCGCGTGCCGTCCCGCCAACTGCCGTTCGATCCGGAAGATCGGTTGATGAAATTCGGCTGGGTGATGGCGCATCTCGGAAAACTGCGCGACGAGAAATACGACATCATCCATATCCAGACGCCGTTCGTGGCGCATTACCTGGGCATCAAGCTGTCGCGCGTGCTGAACATTCCCTGCGTCGAAACCTATCACACCTTCTTCGAGGAATATCTGCACCACTACATACCGTTCGTGCCGAGGGCGATGACGGGGGCAGTGGCCAGGCGATTCTCCCGCCATCAGGGCAACAGCCTGGACGGCATGGTGGTGCCCTCGCGTCCGATGATGGAGGTGTTGCGCAACTATGGTGTGACGACCCATGCGGAAGTCATCCCGACCGGACTCGAACCGGAAAGCTTCGTGCCGGGTAACGGCGATGATTTCCGCAGGAAATACGGCATTGCGCCGTATCGTCCGATGCTGCTGTTCGTCGGGCGCGTGGCGCACGAAAAAAATATCGGGTTCCTGCTGCAGGTGGTCGATCGTGTCAGGAAGGATATTCCCGACGTGCTGCTGCTGATCGCAGGCGCAGGTCCCGCGCGTGAAGGGCTGGAACATGACGCCGGGAAGTTGGGCCTGTCCGGCAACGTGATGTTTATCGGCTACCTGGATCGCCATACCGAGCTCAACAGTTGTTATCACTCGGCGGATATTTTCGTGTTCTCATCGCGGACGGAAACCCAGGGACTGGTGCTGCTGGAGGCGATGGCGCAGGGCGTGCCTGTCGTGTCCACCGCCGAAATGGGCACCCGCGACGTGTTGCGCGAAGGCGCGGGCGTCTGGATCGCCGAAGAAGAGCTGGAGGACTTCTCCGGCAAGGTCATCATGATGCTGGGGCAAGCCGGTGTCAGAGCCAGCCTCGGCGAAGCCGGGCGCGAGTATGCGCACGGATGGTCTGCGGGCAAACAGGCCGAGCGCATGCTGGCTTTTTACCAGTCCGTCATCGGGCAGCGCTGAGGTCGGGAAGCTGTCCAGTTTCCCCGCTTAACCAAATTCCGGTGTCTATTAAAATTCGCTCACGGGGTGACTCGCAGCGTTAACCGCACGCCCCGATCGCGCCGCAGCTGGTGCAGAATTCGCAGCCGTCCTTCTTGATCAGCGTGGTATTGCCGCATTCCTTGCACGCCTTGCCGGGCATGGCCTTGAATCCGGCGGCCCTGCTTTGCGCCTCGGGGATTTCCATCACGCCCATCTGCTGCACCGGATAGCCGTGTTCGTCGAGCACGCCGAGCATCGCGTAGCGGTGGATGATGAGCTTGGCGACGTAGGATACCGTCGAGGGGTAGCTCTCCATCTTGGTGCCGCCCGGTACGCGCGCCATGAAGTCGCCCAGCGGTTCGCCGAAATTCAGCAGTTTGCGCAGCTTCATGCCTATCCACGCCGGGTCGATCACGCGCATGTCCAGGCTCAGCACCTTGCACAGCCCGTCCAGCGCGCGCGGATACACGCCGGCCAGCCACATCGAATAGGGACGGCGTGACCCGTCCGGCAGCATCAGCTCCTTCAGGCCCAGCACGAAGTCGTCGCCGGTTCCGGCATTGGAAATGTCCACGGTCCAGCTCATCGTGCCGTCGGTGCCGGTCTTCGGTTCCTTCTTCGCGAACAGCGCGTCCATCATCGGTGTGGTCACGCCATCGCTGACTTCCAGCGCGCCCAGTTCCTCGATGCGGTATTTCAGCAGATGCGCGAATGCGGCCACCAGACTCGGCATGCGCTTCACCTCGCCGTTAGGCGGCATCGGCATGTCGAAGGCGTCGTCGCCTGCGGTCTTCATCAGCATCTCTAGCTTCATGCGCACCCACACCGGGTCGCGCGCGCGCATGTCCATAGACAGCGATTTCGCCAGCGCGCCGAGTCCGCGCGGCTGTTCCGAGCCGTTCACCCAGACTTCGAACGGATGATTCTGGCCGTTCGTGGTGTGCGAGACGAACGCGACGAAACTGCCGAGCGGATGCTTCACCACCTGCGATACCCAGCCCGCGCTGCCGCTCGGCAATTCCGGGCGACCCGGCCAGCGTAGCGAGGCGAGGGCCGGGTTGGGCGTGGCTTCCAGCACGATGCGCCTGTCCTGGTCGAACACCAGATCCTGCGGCTGTTCTTCCTTCTTTTCCGGCGTGACCGACAGCACCGAACCCAGCACGCTGTTCGGCCTGTAGGTCGCCAGGCCTTTCAATCCGGCCTTCCATGCCTCGGTATAGAGGTCCTTGAAATCCTCATACGGATAGTCGGCGGGCACGTTGACGGTCTTGCTGATCGAGGTGTCGATGAACGGTGCGACTGCGGCCACCATCTTCATGTGGTCGATCGCGGAAATTTCCAGCGCGGTGACGAACGCGGGCGGCAGCTTATTCATATCGCCGCCCATTTTCTTGTACACGCGCCAGGCGTGGTCTTCGACCTGATAATCCTTGGTGCCGCCGTCCGGCATGCGTTTCTTGCGCGTGTAGAACCACGAGAAGGCCGGTTCGATGCCGTTGGAGGCATTGTCGGCGAACGCCAGCGAGATGGTGCCGGTGGGCGCGATCGACAGCAGATGGCTGTTGCGTATGCCGTGTGATCGTATCTTGTCCTTCAGTTCGTCCGGCAGGCGCGACGCGAAGCGCGGCGCGGCGAGATATTGTTCGGCATCCAGCAGCGGGAACGCGCCGCGCTCGATCGCCAGATCCACAGAGGCGAGATACGCCTCGTCGCGCATGATGCGCGTGATGTCGGCGGCGAAGGCGCGCGCCTCGTCGGTGTCGTAGCGCAGGCCCAGCATCACCAGCGCGTCGCCCAGCCCGGTATAGCCCAGCCCGATGCGCCGCTTGTTCTGCGCTTCCTGCTGCTGTTCGGGCAGCGGCCACGCGGTCACATCCAGCACGTTGTCCAGCATGCGCACTGCGACGCGCACCAGTTGTTTGAAAGGTTCGTAATCGAAACCCGAGTGCATCGTGAACGGATTCTTCACCATCCGGGCCAGGTTGATCGAACCCAGGCAGCAGCAGCCATAAGGCGGCAGCGGCTGTTCCGCGCAAGGATTGGTCGCCTCGATCACTTCGCAATAGGACAGGTTGTTGTCGCGGTTCATCAGGTCGATGAACAGCACTCCCGGCTCGGCGTGGTCATAGGTGCTGGCGATGATCTGCTTCCACAGCTCGGCGGCCTGCACTTTGCGGTATATCCACTTGCCGTCGGCGCGTTGGGTCGCGCCCTGTTCCTTGAGCGCGGCGGCTGGTTCGGCGCTATGCACCAGCTCGAACGGCTGATTGTTCTCGACGGCCTGCATCAACGCATCGGTGACGCCCACCGAGATGTTGAAGTTGCGCAGGTCGCCCTGATCCTTGGCGCGGATGAATTTCTCGATGTCGGGATGGTCGCAGCGCAACACGCCCATCTGCGCGCCGCGCCGTGCGCCGGCAGATTCGACGGTCTCGCAGGAGCGGTCGAACACGCGCATGTAGGAGATCGGGCCGCTGGCGCGCGAGTTGGTGCCCTTGACCTGCGCACCTTCGGGACGGATGGACGAGAAGTCATAGCCCACGCCACCGCCGCGCCGCATGGTCTCGGCGGCCTGCTGCAAGGCGTCGTAGATGCCCGGCTTGCCATCGCTGATGCCGGAGATCGCATCGCCTACCGGTTGCACGAAGCAGTTGATCAGCGTCGCCTGTATCTTCAACCCGGCCGCCGAGTTGATGCGCCCGGCAGGCACGAAACCGCTTTCCTGCGCCTGGAAGAACAGCTCTTCCCAATGTGCGCGCTGTTCCGGTTTTTCGGCCTGAGCCAGGCCGCGCGCGACACGGCGGCGTACATCCTCGATCGAGGTCTCGCCGGGTTCGGCGTATTTTTCCAGCAATACTTCGGTGCTGATTTCTTGCGTCATTGCAGTCGTTCCTTCAAAAGCGGGTCGGTTGTGTCGCTGTCATTTTGCAGGCGTGACATATTCTAGTGCGCCAGCAGATGCACCAGCCCGTCCAGTCCGACGAAGTTCAGCGCGTAGCTGGCCTGCTCGCGTACCACCGGCTTCGCGTGATAGGCGATGCTGACACCCGCCTGTGCCATCATCTTCAGGTCGTTCGCGCCGTCGCCCATCGCGATGACCTGTTCCGGTCTGAGTCCCAGTTCCTCGCGCATCTTCACCAGCCAGTCGGCCTTGCCCTGCGCGTCGAGGATATTGCCCAGCACCTTGCCGGTGAGTTTGCCGTCGGCGATCTCCAGCGTGTTGGCGTGGGTGTAGTCGAGGCCGAGGCGCGGCTTGAGCCGTTCGGTGAAGAACAGGAAACCGCCGGATACCAGCAACGTCCTGATGCCGTGCTGCTTCAGCGCGGCCAGCATGATCTCGGCACCGGGATTGAGTTGCAGGCGTTCGTCATACACGCGCTGCAATGCGTGCTCGTCCAGCCCTTCCAGCAACGCCACGCGGCGGCGCAGGCTTTCGGCGAAGTCGATCTCGCCGCGCATTGCCGCCTCGGTGATTGCCGCAACCTGCGGCTTCAGTCCCTGCATGTCGGCGATCTCGTCGATGCATTCGATCGAGATCAGCGTCGAATCCATGTCCATCACCACCAGCCCGAAATCCGCCAGCTTGCGTCCGTGCGGCACGAAGCCGTAATCCAGCTGATGCTCGAAACAGTAGGAGGCGATCCCGGGATGCGGCTGCGCTTCGGCCAGACGGTAAACGTGAGCGGCGACCTGTTCGCGCTGTTTGCTCTGTGCCAGCCCGGCGATGTGGTCGAGATGCGCGGCGGCGATGGCGTGGGTGGCTTGGATGATCAGGTTCATGCGGTAGTGTGTTTATATTGGAGATATGCGACGCTATTTTAACCCAGCGAACCAGGGCGGGACTGTCTTTGTGCCTCGTTACAAAAGCAAAAAGGACTGTCGCCAGTCCTTTTTGTGTTTCGCTGATACCGGGACGATTAGTGTTCGCCGAGTACCGAAACGGTGATGTCTACTGCCACATCGGTGTGCAGCGCGATGCTGACGGGATGATCGCCGATTTGCTTCAGGTGACCTTCAGGCATGCGCACTTGCGACTTCTCTACCGCGAAACCCTGTGCTGCCAGCGCTGTTGCGATGTCTGCATTGGTTACGGAACCGAACAGCTTGCCATCCACGCCGGCTTTTTGTGCGATTTTCACAGTCAGGCCAGCCATCTTTTCGCCGCGTGCTTGCGCATCGGCTAGCTTGGCCTTGTCGGCAGCTTCGATCTCGGCGCGACGCGCTTCGAATTCAGCCATGTTGGCAGCGGTTGCGCGCTTTGCCATGCCTTGCGGGATCAGGAAGTTACGGGCATAGCCGTTCTTGACCTTGACCACTTCACCCAATTGACCGACGTTGGCCACTTTTTCCATCAAAATTATTTGCATGTTAGCTCCTTAGTGCAAATCAGTGTAGGGCAGCAAAGCCAGGAAACGCGCGCGCTTCACGGCGGTGCTCAATTGACGCTGGTAGCGTGTCTTGGTGCCGGTGATGCGAGCCGGGATCAGCTTGCCGTTTTCGGAGATGAATTCCTTGAGGATGTTCACATCCTTGTAATCGACTTCCGCGATCTTCTCGACTGTGAAGCGGCAGAACTTGCGGCGCTTGAACAGATTGTTGCGGGAAGAACGCTTGTTCTTGTCATCTTTCTTCTTGTCTGATGGACGAGCCATGATGTTTCCTTATTCCAAAATTATGTCGTTGATATGCAAAATCAGTTGCCGGCTGCGGATACCTTGCTGAGCTAAAAAACCGCGCACTTTGACGGTCTGTCCTACTGCAAATCGGGCGGCTTTTTCAGCCACCTCGGCAAACGCCAGCGCATTCACTTCGCACTGCACCTGCCGTAAAACGTTTGCTTCAGACTGTTGCGAGCTGTGACTCAACGTCAGTTCCACTCTCGCAACCCCAGCCGGGGTGTACCGCATTCCACTCAGTGCGATTAACTCGCCGCTGATGACAACCTGATTACGCGCCAATTTCCGATATTAAGCAGCCGCTGCTTCAGCAGCAGCTGGTGCAGTACCTTCGGTCGACACGGTGCGGGATTTTTCTTCCTTCATCATGGCGGACGGTTCGGTCACAGCAGCCTTGGTCTTGACGGTCAAATGACGCAGTACGGCGTCATTGAAGCGGAACGCGTGTTCCAGCTCGTCCAGGGTTTCCTGGTTGCATTCAATGTTCATCAGCACATAGTGTGCCTTGTGGATCTTCTGGATAGGGTAAGCCAGCTGGCGGCGGCCCCAGTCTTCCAGACGGTGAATCAGACCTTCCTTGGAAGTGACCAGTGTGCGATAGCGCTCGATCATCGCAGGCACTTGCTCGCTTTGATCGGGATGCACAATAAACACGATTTCGTAATGTCGCATTACATCTCCTTATGGTTAATAAAGCCCCCCGTCATAACTGAATCAGGCATCCACACCCTCCGGAGAGAACGTGGAATTAACACTGGGTATGCGGTGGAGCAAGGCTGAAAACCGAATATCGGTTCTACAGGGGCGCGGATTATAGCGTAATGAGCATATGCGTCAAGGCTCTTCGCAATCCGGCCTGCATGATGCCAAGCCGAATCCGCATGCTATGACCGGGGTTTTCGGCGCTAGAAGCTGATCTCGGCCCGTGCTCCCACCACCCATGCATCCTTCAATGCCGGGTCCATGTTGGGGTTGCCTATGTATTGCAGGGTTGGCTGCAAGGCCAGCCAGGGCCGCATCTGTGCGCGATAGGTCAGCTCAACCACCGTCTCTGCCGATTTGGAGGCATTCAGTTGCCGATACTTGCTGCTGGCATGGCTGGTGGTGACGGCGATGCCGGCGGCATCGTCGTCGCGCCCGTCGAACAACCCCTGATAGTTCAGCCCCAGGCTGCCTGACCAGTCGGCCTGGTAGACATCCTTGTTGACCACGCCGAAGCGGACGAAACCGGCCAAGCCCTGGCCGGGGTTGCCTTGTTCGGCCATCAGCGTGCGTTCAGCGATGATGTAGGCGCCCTGGTCGTTCCGTTGCAGCGCGTTGCCCAGCGCATCCACTTCGGTCAGGTCGCTGGCGCGGGCGGTATAACGCCACAGGCCGATGGCGGTCTTGCTGACCGTACCCTTGTCGCCACCCTCGGGGATGTAGCCGAATTCGGCGACCGCGAGGGTGCCGTCGCCCTTGTTCAGCCTGATCTGGGTGCCGTGCGGGTTGTCGGGGTTGCCCGGCACGCCGTCGGTCACTACAGCTTGCAGGTAAAAATCCGGCACGGTGTATTTCACGCGCACGCCCAGCGCGCCCATCGGGAAGACCGGCGGGCCCCCACGTCCGGTCTTGGCCATTTCGGCGGACATGCCGTAGGGGGGCTGGAGGAACAGGCCGGAGGTGTCGGTGACATAGAACTCGGAGTCGATCGCATACAGGCCCGCCAGCACCGAGAGACTGTCTCCGGCGAAGTTCTGCTGCAGCCATGCGTTGAAGAACTGTCCGGTGCTGGTGCCGGTTTCGATGTTGCTGACGCCGGCGAAGCTGCCGGTATAGTTGTTGATGGACTTGTTGCCGTGCTGGACATGGTACTGGATGAACGCGCTGGCGCCCTCCCATCCGGCGAGTTTGCCTAAATCCATGCTGACGGCGGCCTCGCTGTTCATGAGGCCGACTGCACCGCGTGCGGTGCCACCGGAAGCGTTGGCCAGCAGATCGCTCTTGTGGGTGAGTTCGACGATGACGCCGCTGTCATACAGTGCCGAACGCTTGCCGCCCCAGTCGCCCGTCAGTGTGGCGGTGCTCCAGTCCGGCTTTTCTTCTTCTGCTGCGAAACTCGCGCTGGCAAACGAAACCGCTGCCAACAAGGCAAAACCATTACGTGTGAACATCTTGAACTTTCCTGTAGTTATGCCGGTTACACACGGAAACGGCTGACCGCCGATTCGAAATCCTTGGCCAATTGCTCAAGATGCTTGATACCTTCGGCGGTCTGCACGATGCCTGCATGGTTTTCTTCCGCCATATGGGCGATTTGCTCGACATGCCGGGCGACTTCTATGCTGGCCTGGCTCTGCTCGTGTACGGAGGCCGCGATATCGCTCACACCATTGCTGGCCTCACTCACCGATGTGCCTGCCTGTTCGAGTACGCTGCTTACCTGGTCTATGTGTTGCAGCGTCGTCTGCAGCGAACTCAGCCCGGACTCGATCGAGGCTTCCGCACGGTCGGATTTTTCGCTCAATGTGCCGATCACACGGTCTATCTCGCTGGCCGAATCGGCCGATTTCTCGGCGAGCTTGCGCACTTCGTCGGCCACCACCGCGAAACCGCGCCCCTGTTCGCCTGCACGTGCTGCTTCGATAGCTGCATTCAGCGCCAGCAGATTGGTCTGGTCGGCGATGTCCTTGACTTGCTGCGCCATGCTCGCGATCGTACGCGTGCTCTGCACGAATTCCTCGACCGACTCGGCGATCTGCATCACGGTTTTTTCGACACTACGGACTTCTCGTATCATTTCGATCGCGCTCTCGTTACCTGCACGGGTATGCGCCAGGCTCTGCTCGGAAAGTTTGCTTACCTCCTCTGTGCGGTCTGCGACGGAACTGATGCTGACGGTCATCTGCTCCACGGCTGCTGCCGTAGAAGCCGCGGCCTCGCTCTGGGTCAGTGAGCCATGGGTGATATGCGCCGAGGTCTCGGCCAGTCTCGCCGCAGTGCTCGACACATCGTCCGCCCCGGCATGCACCCGGCGCAGGGTGTCGGACAGGCTCTCGATCAGCGAATCGAATGCCTTGGAAGTTTGTCCGATTTCATCGTTGCTGCTGACCGGCGCACGCAGGGTCAGGTCGCCGGTAGACTGGATCTTCAGCATGGTTTTTTGCAGGTCTTTGGCCGGCTGGATCACATGTTTGATCACGCTGCCCACCACAAAGAACAATACCAGCTGGATGAAAATCTGCGCCACCCACAGGATGATGTTCACTTCGCTGACCAAGGCATATTCGTCCGACACGTCCGATACGATGCTCACTGCGCCGTTGATAGCACCTTCTGGAACGGTGTGGCATTGCAGGCAATTGATGCCGCCATAATTCTTGACGGCCTGGAACGGCACGACCATGCGCAAGGTGGCGCGGCCTGCCTGGTGGGTGACTTCACCAACCTGCACGCCGGCACCAGCCAGCGCACTCCGGTCCATTTCGTCCTGAGGCTGTTCGCCGGGCAGCCCAGCGCCAAATTGATCCTGGACCGGCTTGCCGCGCACCACACGCAGGTCGGCTATGTTCAGATGCTTATCCTGCTTGGCCTCTTCAATGACCTGCTTGCGTTTCTCCGGGTCGCTGATCGACCCGTTCAGCATCAGGGAATTCATGCGGCGAAACGACAGCTCGGCGGACAAGGTCGTTTTCTGTTTTGCTTCTTCCAGCATCCGGTCTTCGAACCAGTTGACGGCCAGGTGTTGCCCAATCAGCAGAACCGACATCAGAATCAGTTGCAGCGGAATCTGTAATTTGTTTTTAAGCGAAAGATTGCTCCACCATGTCTTCATAATTCTCCCCCTGAAAAAATAAGAAATCCCCAAACTTTAATAGTTATATATGCCGCCCATTCGTTGCGATGCAGATCCAAGCCCGAGCAGGGCGTCGGCGCGTCCGATCGTTATGCGTCAGCCATGGCTGGCAGGTTCGGTATGCCGGCAGTTGCGTGTTTTCCGCATCGTCACGCGCATATGTAGTAAGCGGTGACCTCGTTTCCGTTCCCCGTATATTCCAGCTTATAAGCCAGACTTCTGGTCAGTGCGATTCCCCTGCCGTGTTGGGCCTGCTCGAGCTGATCTGTGCCAGCTGCTTGGAGCGATGCGTAATCGAATCCGTTACCGCTGTCTGCAACCCGAATCTTGACGGCTTGTTTGCTTTCTATCAACACTCTTTCGATCTCGATCTCGATTTTTCCGCTGATGAGCGCCTGCATGCGCGCGTCGCGCAATTCGAGAAACTTCTCGAATCCGTCGGTGCCCAGCTTGAGACTGGAATCGAGCCGCAGCACACCGTGATCGAGGGCGTTGTTGAACAGCTCGGACAGGATCAGGAACAATGCGGAATTGTGTTCGCGTGTGACATGGATCTTGGCGACAATCTGCGTCAGCAACGGTACCACGTCGAGGTATTTCAACTCGTTCGCCCCCAGCGTGATCGCGATCCGCCAGTCGTCGCTTTTCTCGCTCGCCGCATGAGGACTCACGCGGCAGGCCAGTGCCTGCTGGTCGATCCCGGTCGGAATGTCCACCATCGCCAGCGAGATGTCATCATGCGCGGGTTGGCCTTGCAGATGCCGATCAAGCTGCGCGATCAGCGCGTCGAACCGGGATTCCGGCGCTGTCGTGGTGAGCAACTCGATTATGCGCTCCTTGCCGAACTGCATATTCCGGGGAGAGGACGCTTCGACCAGGCCATCCGAGAACAGGCACAGCTGACACGCTTCCTGATAACGGTATACCTCGGGCTTGGCGGAGAAACTTTCGCACGGCAGGATGCCCAGCGGCAGATTCCGCGAAGCCCAGCTCTGCAACAGACGGCCGTCGCGGCTGAAGAGTTGCAGTGCGGGTATCCCGCCGTTCCACACCTCGATGACCCGAGTCTGGCGATTGATCGAAATCAGCGTGGCTGAAACGAAACGGTCAGCCGGCATGAATTTGTTGATCTTCTTGTTCAGCTCTTCCGCGATGTGGGCGATGCTGAACCCTTTCTCAGACATGGCTTCAAACGTCTGGCTGAGCGGCAGGACGTTGACTGCCGCTGTCAGGCCGTGGCCTACCGCATCGGCCAGCAGGATGTGCAGCGCATCGGCCGGGGTGCGCGATGCGAGCAGCATGTCGCCGCTAAAATGTTCTGCCGGCCGGATCAGGTGGCGTATCAGCGGGTCCAGCTTGCCGTGAACATTGGTGATGCGTCCCATGATATAGCTGCCGATGCGCTGCTCCTCGTCGATGCGATCGCGGTATACCTCCAGCCTCAGGATTATTTCAAGGAATTGCTGTTGCAATTGCACGATCTTGTTCAGATCCATGCCAGCCCTATGCATGGGCTTGAGAATGCCCGAGATGAAACGCATGGAGAGGAACAGGCCGATCAGTGCGGCAACCGCCAGAACCACAATGGCGCGCCTGTTCTCGGCATCGTGGGCGTTCTCCAGCGCGGCATTCAATTCCCCCAGGCCATTATGCTGGGCATCCTGTATCGCTGTGACGATCGTTTCGGTCTGTTTGAGCATCGCCAGATCTGCGCCTTTGACCTGGTTGTCGACGATCAGGCTCGTTCCCGGTCTGTGGACATCGAAAGACTTCAGCGCCTGATGGTATTGAGCGTTCAGCCGCGCATGCATCTCGATTGCGGTATCCACCGGTTCGGCAGGCAAGCCGATCTGCAGCATGATCGGTTTCAGCAGCCCTAGCTGGTATTCGACCTTGTCGCTCTGCTGGTCGAATCTTTCACGGTATTGTTCAAGCGCAGCCGCATCATGGCCGCGGATCAGGATGTTTTTCCAGATATGGACCTGTTCCTTGAAATCCAGCTCGGTTATCCGCGCGGTATCCAGTGCATAGGCCTGCAAACCGGCGACAGCCAGGCCCTCGACGGCGCGGCGGTTGGCATTCGATGCCTCATATAAGTTGAAGGCGCCCATCACGATCAGCACGCCGAGCAGGGCCGACATGAAGGCCAGCAGCCGGAATTTGATGCTGCGCGCATTCAGCCAGTGCAACAGCGGGTTCTCTATCCGGACGATCTTGCCTTCTTCGATACGCAGCCGGGGCGCCCCTTCCTTGATCTTCGGGTACGCGGCCGCAGCCTGCTCGATCTGCTCCGCTGTGGCCTTGTAACGGAACGACACATATCCGACAGTTTCGCCGTTCGTGAGCAACGGAGTGATGTTGGCTTCCACCCAGTAATAGTCGCCGTTCTTGCGCCGGTTCTTGATCAGCCCCTGCCAGGGTTTGTTGGCCTGTATGGTTTTCCACAGATCGGCGTATGCCTCCGCCGGCATATCGGGATAACGCAGCAGATTGTGCGGCGAGCCGATAAGCTCTTCGCGGGAATACCCGCTGGTTTCGATAAATGTGGCGTTGCAATAGGTGATGACGCCCTTGAGATCGGTTTTTGAAACCAGCACCTCCCCTTCGGGGATCGGGTACTCAATGCCGGTTACGGGTAGATTCAATCTCATAATGCGTAAGTCTGGGGTTGAAAAATTATTTTAACTAAATAACTTACGTGTTCTTCTGGCTGCGGACTTTCTCTTCAGGCTGTTTGCTTGATGGTAAAGATGCGGCTGAAGTTGGCGACTTCCAGCACCTGGGAAACGACGCCGGAAGAGTTCAACAGGGTCACTGACTTGTCGCTTCCTTTGGCACGCTCGTTCAATAGCATCAGCATGCCCAGCGCGGAGCTGTCGATGTAATCGACTTTGCTCATTTCGACCTCGATTTCGCGCACGGTCACATCTTCTATCAGCGGCATATAAGCCTCTTTGAACTCGCGATGTATCTGAAAATCGAAACGTCCCGACATCGCGATGCGTGCAGAGCTGTCTTGAACCCGGACAGTGATAGTCATGCTGTACTCCTTCTACGGTAAATGATTAAACTCGATTGCTCTTGCCGCTATGCGCTGCCAGATATTCCAGCGTACGGCGCGCGATGTTCTGCAATGGCAGCACTTCGCAGGCGCCGCCCAGCGCGATCGCCTCTCTGGGCATGCCGAATACCACGCAACTGGCTTCATCCTGCGCGATGGTGTGTGAGCCGGCCTGCTTCATCTCCACCATTCCTTGCGCGCCATCCTTGCCCATGCCGGTAAGGATGATGCCCAGCGCATTGGCTCCGGCAACGTTGGCAGCCGAGCGGAATAGTACATCAACCGATGGGCGGTGACGATTCACCGGGGGGCCCTGGCTCAGTTCAGTCATATAGTTCGCGCCGCTGCGCTTGAGCAGCAGATGCGAGTGTCCGGGGGCGATGTACGCATGGCCCGGCAATATCCGTTCGTTATGCTCAGCTTCCTTGACCGAGATCTTGCACAGGCTGTTCAAGCGGTCCGCAAACGACTTGGTGAAGTTTTCCGGCATGTGCTGGGTCACCAGAATGCCCGGCACGTCGGCAGGCAGTCTGGTCAACACCTCCTTGATGGCCTCGGTCCCGCCGGTCGAGGCGCCGATGATGATCAGCTTTTCGGTGGAGGCAAAGCGGCCCGCGATACTCGGCAGGATCGCATCCGCAGAAAGCTTCTCCTGGATTACCGCAGCGCTGGCCGTTTTATGCACGCGCGCCTGCGCAGCTGCACGGATCTTCTCGGTGATCTCGATGGCATATTCGGACATGCCCCGCGCGATATCCATTTTTGGTTTGGAGACGAAGTCCACCGCGCCCAGCGCCAGCGCGCGGAAGGTGATGTCGGAACCGCGTTCGGTCAGCGTGGATACCATCACCACCGGCATCGGGCGCAGGCGCATCAGCCGTTCCAGGAAATCCAGTCCGTCCATCTTGGGCATTTCCACATCCAGCGTCAGTACGTCCGGATTGAGCGACTTGATCAATTCGCGCGCGGCGATAGGATCGGGAGCCGCGCCCACGCACTCCATGTCTTTTTCCTTGTCGATGATCTCCTTCATCACGCTGCGTATCAGCGCGGAATCATCGATCACCAGTACTCTAATTTTTCTGTTTTCCATATTCATTCGAATTCAGACAGGCCGCGATCATCCGAACAACTCTACGTCGCCCTCTACCTTGGAGTAATGCAGGCGCGTGATGTATTCCGACTCGCGGTTGATGATGGTGTCGTTATGCACCTGTTTCAGTTTCTTGACCCTGACCAGGCCGGTGCTGGGAAAGTAATAGACCTTGCGCGGATAGATATCGAGCAGATCCTGAGCCAGGATGGGGATGTTTTCCATCTGGAGGAATTTAAGCACGAATTCCGCATTGCGCTCGCCGATATTGGCGACCGTAAAACCGCGCAGCACCGCGCCCCCGCCGAATACTTTCGCCTCGAAGTTCTCGCGTTTCGCTCCCATCTTGAGCAACTGGTTGATCAGGATTTCCATCGCGTACGCGCCATAGCGCGCCGATTCGCCCAGCGGATTGTTCTTGTCCTGACCGGCATCGGGCAGCATGAAGTGATTCATGCCGCCGATGCCGCTTACCTTGTCGCGTATGCAGGCACAGACGCAGGAACCCAGCACGGTGACCAGCACCATATCGCGGCCGGTCGCGTAATATTCGCCGGGCAATATCTTGGCGGCCTCGGTGTTGTGTTGGCGGTCGAAATAGACATTGGGCGCCAGAATCTCTTCGAAGCCATGATCAGCCATGCTGAACCCTCTCTTTCCGCTGCTCCGGCATTGCCACGAGATTATTGGTCATGATTGATGGGCCTTGCGTTTCGCCAGCTCATATACCGTCTTGCCGCGCAGGCTGAATACATGGCCGGCATTGTGAAAGCTCTCGGAATGTCCGGCGAACAGCAGGCCGTCCGGCTGCAACAGGGGGGCGAACCGTTCCAGTATCTTGAGCTGCGTTTCCTTGTCGAAATAGATCATCACATTGCGGCAGAAGATGGCATCCAGCGGGCCGCGGATATGCCAGTCATCGCTGAGCAGATTCACCTGCCGGAACGTGATCATCGCGCGCAACTCCGGTCTTACCCGCACGAAGCCCTCTTGCGCCCCCGTCCCCTTGAGGAAGAAGCGTTTCACCTGATCGGGGGAGAGTTTCTCGACACGCTCCAGCGGATAAATGCCTGCCTCGGCCTTGGCGAGTACATTGGTGTCCAGATCGCTGGCGACGATGGTGACGGGGGGGGTAAAGCTGCCGAAGGCATCCACCATGGTCATGGCCATGGAGTAGGGCTCCTCGCCGGTCGACGCCGCCGAGCACCACAACGAAATGGGGTGCTTTCCCTTATGCTTGAGGGCATGTTCGGCCAGCAGCGGGAAATGATGCGGTTCGCGGAAGAACGAGGTCAGGTTGGTCGTCAGCGAATTGACGAATGCCTGCCATTCGACTTCGTCGTTGCTCTCCAGCAACGCCAGATAATCCTTGAAATTATCGATCCCGGTCGCGCGCAGGCGGCGAGCCAGGCGGCTATACACCATGTCCTGTTTGCTCGGATTGAGATTGATGCCGGCGTGGTCATAGATCAGCTGCCGTACCCGCTCGAAATCCTTGATTGTGAATACGAACTCACGATCCCGGCCTGCACTGGATTGAAGATTTGTAGTGTTCATCGCATCCTGAATAAAGTCATTAAGCCGTATCCCTGCCTGGTCGAGTGGCATAACCAGGGGGAGGAAGGGTGCCGCTAGATCAGAATCCTTTCCACTCTCCCTCGGTGGTTTGGCAATAGCCGGAAAACAACTTTGGTATGGGCGAGCATCGCTGCCGCTCATACCAAATCTGTTTCAGTTATGGGACCTGGATCCCCCTTCCCCGCCAGCCTTGATGGCGGGGAAGGGGGAGGGGGAACTTCGATCACATCAGAACTCTGCCCACTCCCCATCTTCTTCGTTGCCCTTGGCTTGGGGTTTGGCGACAGCCGTGCCTTTATGCGGTCCGGACCTGGCGATGGCGGTAGCCGGTTTGCGGGCAGGGACAGGGTGCGCTGCCGGAGCAGGGGCGCGGCGCGCCACTGCGGTGCTAGCCGCCTTGTCATCCACCTTGAACATACCTACCGACACGGACAGGTTTTGCGCCTGCTCTTCCAGCGATTCCGCAGCGGCGGCTGCCTCTTCGACCAGCGCCGCGTTCTGTTGGGTCACCTCGTCCATCTGGGTGATCGCCAGGTTGACCTGCTCGATCCCCTGGCTTTGCTCGACCGACGCGGCGGTGATCTCGGACATGATGTCGGTCACGCGGCGGATCGAGGTGACGATCTCTTCCATGGTCTGGCCGGCCTGGGCGACCAGCTTGCTGCCGCCTTCGACCTTCTCGACCGAGTCGCCGATCAGTGTCTTGATCTCCTTCGCCGCAGCGGCTGAGCGTTGTGCCAGATTGCGCACCTCGCCGGCTACCACCGCAAAGCCGCGGCCCTGTTCGCCTGCACGGGCGGCTTCGACCGCCGCGTTCAGCGCCAGGATGTTGGTCTGGAACGCGATGCCGTCGATCACCGAGATGATGTCCACGATCTTGCGCGACGATTCGTTGATCGAGTCCATCGTGACGACCACCTGGCCGACCACCGCGCCGCCCTTGCCGGCCACGTCGGAGGCGCCGATCGCGAGCTGGTTGGCCTGCTTGGCGTTCTCGGCGTTCTGCTTCACGGTCGAGGTCAGCTCTTCCATGCTGGATGCGGTCTCTTCCAGGCTGGAGGCCTGTTCTTCGGTGCGTTGCGACAGGTCGGTATTGCCCTGGGCGATCTCCTTGGATGCGGTGTTGATGGTGTCGGTGGCGTCCTTGATCTCGCCGACCAGCACCTTGAGGTTCTCGACCGTGCCGTTCACGCCGTTCTTCATGTCGCCGAACGAGCCGGGGTAGTCCTTGCTGATCACCTGGGTCAGGTCGCCCTTGGCCAGCGCATTGGCTACGCGCACCACGTCGGCGATGCCGCCCTCGGTGACGTTGGACAGCTGGTTCAGCAGGTCGGACAGCTCCTTGGTGTAGCCCTGCTTGCCATTCATATCCATCTTGACGCTGAAGTCGCCACGCACGGCCGCCGCTTCTACGATGCTCTTGATCTCGGCCACGATGCCGCGCAGGCTGTCCTGCATGATCTTCAGCGAATACACCAGACTGCTGGTGTCGCCCTGCTTGATGTCCAGATTGATGGATAGGTCGCCTGTGGCGATCTTGCCCACGGCATGAGCCGCATAGTCCGGTTCGCCGCCCAACTGCTTCATCAGGTTGCGCACTATCATGAAGCCGATGACGATCGCCGCAACCAGCGCGATCAGCGTGACGATGATGATCTGGACCAAGGCAGCCCGCACTTGCTGTTCGGCTTCATCACCGGTCTTCATCATCGATGCACTCTGATGCTCGATGAGTTTGTTAATGGATACGATGTAGGCGTCCTGTAGATCCATGGCCGTCTCCATCATGTAGATCTTCGCTTCTACCTGTTTCCCTTCCTTCTGCAATTTAATGAAGTGCTCTTGTGCAGCGACATACTTGGTGCGTGCGTCCAGCACGCTAGCCAGCGCCGCCTTGCCTGCCTCGGATGCGACCGAGGCTTGCAATTTGTCCAGAGTTTCCTTGATGACTTTGCGCTTTTCCTCGATGCCGTTCAGTTCCTTCTGAACATTCTCCTGTCCCGTCACCAGCAGTGAGTCACGCATGAACAGGCCGATGGCGTTAATGCTGTTCACGACATCGTTCGCCTGGACGGTCTTGGGGAATTTGTCATGGATCAGGCCATCAATGTCATGTTGCAAGGTACGCATATTCATGATGCCCAGAATCGCGACGATGATCAGCAACGTAACCACCGCACCGAAGCCCAAGCCCAAACGGGTTCCCACTTTCATGTTAGCCATGATATTTCTCCTCAGAATTTAAACCAGATTTAAGCAGCAGCCATTTCGACCAGATCCATGTCGCGGCTGGTCATGAGTTTTTCGATGTCCATCACGATGATCATGCGATCGTCCACGGTACCCAGCCCCGTGATGTACTGGGTGTCCAGCGCGGCGCTGAATTCCGGTGCAGGCTTCAGCTGATCGGCGGTCAGCGCGATCACGTCGGACACGCCATCCACTACGATGCCGACCACGCGGTTCGCGATGTTGAGGATGATCACCACAGTGAGCTCGTTATACGTGATATTGCCGAGGTGGAACTTGATGCGCATATCCACGATTGGCACGATGATGCCGCGCAGATTGATCACGCCTTTGATGAAGTCGGGAGTGTTGGCGATCGTGGTCACCGCATCGTAACCGCGGATCTCCTGTACCTTGAGGATGTCGATGCCATATTCCTCGCTGCCCAGTGTAAAGGTCAGCAGTTCCCGGCTTTTCCCATCTGCCGCTTGTCCTTCGCTTGTTTGCATGGTGTCCTCCCTTTTTTGGTTAACGGTTATTCATTGCAACATTGCATAAACCTGCTATTGCTGCGCAAACTTGACCAGCGCGCCGACGTCCATGATCATCGCCACGCGTCCATCGCCCATGATGGTGGCGCCCGACACCCCCACCACCTTGCGGTAGTTGGTTTCCAGGCTCTTGATCACCACCTGGTGCTGCCCGACCAGGTCATCCACGAACAGCGCGACTTTCTTGCCCTCCGCTTCCAGCAACACCAGGATGCCTTGCGCCGGATCGGTGACCTTGGGCTTGATGTTGAACAGCTGATGCAGCGCGATCACCGGCAGATATTCGCCGCGCACATGTACTACCTGGCCTTGCCCGCTGATTTCCTTGATGTCTCCTGCACTGGGCTGCAACGACTCGATGATGAAACTGAGCGGCACGATGTAGAGCTGGTCGCCCACCGAGATGGACAAGCCGTCCAGTATCGCGAGCGTCAGCGGCAGGCGAATCGTGATGGTGCTGCCTTCGCCCGCACGGGAAGCGATCTCGACGCGGCCGCCGATGCCCTCGATGTTCTTCTTGACCACATCCATGCCGACCCCGCGCCCGGACACATCCGTGACCACGGCGGCGGTGGAGAAGCCGGGGGCGAAGATCATCAGCCAGACATCGGCATCGCTGATGTTGTCGCTGAACGGGATGCCTTTCTCCCTGGCCTTGGCGAGTATGCGTTCGCGGTTCAGGCCGGCGCCGTCATCCACCACCTGGATGACGATGTTGCCGCCCTGATGCGCGGCACGCAGCGTGATGGTGCCTTGCGGGTCTTTGCCCTTGGCGATGCGTTCCTCCGGCGATTCGATGCCGTGATCCAGGCTGTTGCGCACCAGATGGGTGAGCGGGTCGCTGATCTTCTCGATCAGGCCCTTGTCCAGTTCCGTGCCTTCGCCGACCATTTTGAGCTGCACTTTTTTGTCGAGCTTGCCGGCAAGGTCACGCACCAGGCGCGGGAAGCGGCTGAACACGAAGTTGATCGGCATCATGCGCACCGACATCACGGATTCCTGCAGTTCGCGGGTGTTGAGTTCGAGCTGCTCCAGTCCATTGACCAGACGTTCGTGCATTACCGGATCCAGATGGGAGGCGATTTCGGCCAGCATGGACTGGGTGATCACCAGCTCCCCGACCAGATTGATCATCTGGTCGACCTTCTCGACGCTGACGCGAATCGAGGTTTCGGCGGCAGGGGGAATCTTGTCAGTCGCGCGCCGATGCGGTGTTTCGTCCGGCAGGGTCTCTTGCGTCGCAGGGGCTGATGGCGCAGCCGGGGTGAGTTGCGCCTCATCGACAAAGAAGCCATAGCCTTGCGCATTTTCCGCCTCGGATTTGATCGCCTCGGGTTCGACGAAGAAACCATAACCCTGTGCATCCTCGACGGCATCCTTGAGTTGTTCCGGTTCGACGAAGAAGCCGTAGCCTTGCTCGTCTTCCGAACTCATCGCGGGAGCCGCATCGCCAAGCAAGGTAATCGTGAGTTGTTCGGGTTCCAGGAAGAACGAGAAGGTGTCGCGCAGATCCGCTTCGGATGCGTATGTCGTCAGCGACAGGGATACGGAATCATCGGCGATCTGCTGGTTCTCGATCTTGCCGACGTTGCCGAGTTCTTCCAGCAGATTGTCGAGTTCGGCCTCGCCAGGGAAGATGACGGGGGATTTGAGGAACTTGATCTGGTAAATATGCTGCACAGAGGGGGCTGGAACGATGCCGGGAGGCGGTGCGGCGGCTGAGCTGTTCTGCAGACCGTGTTGCTGCTCTCCTTTCGCGGTCAATTGCGCCAGCCTGGTGCGGATCGCGATCGACGGGGCCGGGTCGGCGACGGTGCCATTCTGGTGCGCCGCCAGCAGACCTCTCAGCACATCGCCCGCTTTCAGAAAGGCATCCACCATGTCGGCGGTGATCGTGATTTCATTCTTGCGTATGCCGTCCAGCAGGGTCTCCAGAATGTGGGTCACCTCGGTCATGTCGTTGAAGCCGAATGTGCCGCTGCCACCTTTGATGGAATGCGCCGAACGGAAGATGGCATTCAGCTGATCCGGGTCGGGCGCATTGAGGTCAAGCGCGAGCAGCAGGCTTTCCATGCTGTCGAGATGCTCGGCGGACTCCTCAAAGAACACCTGATAAAACTGGCTCATGTCGATGGACATCGGCTTTTTCCTAAGATGAGGTGTGGAAAGTTCTGGCGGGTCTGGGGACAGGCGATGCTGACGCTAACCGATCACTTTTTTGACGACCTCCAGCAGCTTCTGCGGATCGAACGGCTTGACCAGCCAGCCGGTCGCACCGGCCGCTTTGCCCTGGGCTTTCATGGCATCGCTGGATTCGGTGGTCAGCATCAGGATCGGCGTCGCACGGTATTGCGGCAGGCCGCGCAGGGTCTTGATCAGCGTCAGTCCATCCATCTTGGGCATGTTCTGGTCGGTCAGCACCAGGTTCACCGCGTTGGCTTTGGCCTTGTCCAGTCCCTCTTGCCCATCGGCTGCCTCGATGACGGTGTAGCCGGCAGATTTCAGCGTGAAGGCTACCATTTGTCGAATGGATGCGGAGTCATCAACGGTCAATACGGTTTTAGCCATTTTCTTGCGCTCGGTGATTAATAAAAATACTTCAGAAGTGGACTGTCAGATTGCATCATCTGCCCGGAAAATGCAACGCGGAAGTAAGGATTGTGGCCTTGAAGAACCGCAAACTTGCAGGCGCGTATGCCGTTATCTCAAAACTAAAATAATTCGATATCGCCCGTGTCGAAATTGTTCTGTGCGACCGGATTGGATTTCTTCGCGTCCAGCGTCACGACATGCTCATGTAGCGAGTTGTTGTAGGCCGCGATCTGCCCCAGGTATTCCTGGCGGTTCAGGCTATCCGTTCCGCTGCCCATCTGGTTGGCGACTTCCTGCAGCGCTTCTATGCGCATCTGGGCATGGCCGATCAGCTGCGAACTCATGTCCTGGAATTGCAAGGTGGATACCGCCACGGCCACGTTCTGCTCGACTTTTGCATTGATCTGGCTCAGTTCGACGGCATTCTTCGCCATGGTCTCATTCAGCGCGGTGAGATCCGCCATCATCTCGTGGACATGTTGCTTGGAATCCATCACAAAGGTCATGTCGCTGGCCGCCAGCTTGTTGATGGCGGCCTCCGCCGAAACCAGGGAGTCGTTGACATTGTGCACCAGCGTGCGGATTTGCTTGCTGAACTTGTTGGTGTTCTCCGAGAGGTTGCGCACTTCATCCGCCACCACCGCGAATCCGCGTCCGGCCTCGCCTGCGCGCGCCGCCTCGATCGCCGCATTCAGCGCGAGCAGGTTGGTCTGCTTGGCGATGTTTTCTACTTCGTTCAGGATGCCGAGTATGCTGGAGACCTGCGTGTTGATCATATCCATCTTTTCCACCAGTTCCATCGCATGCTTGCTGTTCTGGACGGTGCTGTCGACGAATTCGTTCATCGCATCGGAGGTGGCTTGCACGAAGATCTCGAACTTCTGTTTCGCGCTCTTGCCATCACCGCTTGCCTCGCCGTCCGAGATGAACAGCGTCAAGGCCTGCTGCGCGCGGACTTCCTCGGCCATCGCGGTAAAATTCTCGACCAGTTTTGCGATCGCATCGCTGAGAATCGCCTGGGTGTTGCCCAGCTCGGTATGTGCCGAACTGAGCTGGCTGGATACCTCTTTGCCGAACTGCACGTGGAACGCGTTGCTCTCATGGATGAGAGGCATGAAGTTATTCTCGGCTTCGTCGACGCTCCCGGCAGATTCCTTTACGACATTGATCTGCTTGAGCAAGTAGCTCCACAGGGCCACGATGAACAGCAGCAGTACGGCGTCAGACAGAACCGCATGCTTGCTGCTGAAATACAGCGCATTGACAGCAAACAGGATGCCGCTACACAACGCACCGATGAAGACCAGGAGCGGGAAATTGGATTTTTTCATAACTATTCAGCCCTCGATATTCCTGCCGCAATCGCCATGTATTACGGTAATAATTTTGAAACACTTTGCCGCAATAGTGGCATTTTACGTCTGTTCAGGCAACCGCATCACGGGATTCCCGTCAGGAGTCTCGAGCGGAAGCGGGAAAAGCGGCATGTTTGTTAAGAGGTTGGTGCCCGGAACCGGAATCGAACCGGTACGGAGATTTCTCCCCGACGGATTTTAAGTCCGTTGTGTCTACCAATTTCACCACCCGGGCTGGTATTTGGATGTGAGGATGGCGACCGAACCGGTGTCTATGGAAAGAAATTCCGTCGACTCAGGCATCAATAAATTGACTCGATCACCGTTTTGTCACGAGGCTGATTCTGCGCCTCGGCAGCCCGCATTATAGCGTGATAGTTTTTCGATGGCGAAAAGACTTGGGCTGTTCGTTAAAAAATCTTCGTGGGTCGCTGCGACGATGAAGGTCAGTCTTCCACCAGCAGATCCAGTTTCTTCGCCAGTCACTTGGTGGGTTGGGGCGTATCAGACAGTTCTTGTTGGTGCTGGCTGTCTTAAGGTGGAATAATGGTCGGATTGAAATTTGAAATCCGGAATCCGGAATCGGAAAGGCTGCTGGACCTATGGACTCATTGTTGATTGCCGTCTTCGTAATTGCTTATGCCGCAATTGCTTTTGAGCACCCCCTGAAAATCAACAAGAGCGTTCCTGCTTTGATTGGTGCAGGGCTGCTATGGACTATCTACGCCTTATATTTAGGGCATGTGGGTGAGCAGCTGAATGAGACTCTTTCTGCGACTGCGCAGATTGTCTTTTTTCTGATGGGAGCCATGACCATAGTTGAGGTCGTCGATGCTCACGATGGTTTTGATGTCATTACAGATAGAATCAAAACAACCAGAATGACTACCTTGTTGTGGTTAATTGGCTTCGTAACGTTTTTCTTAAGTGCCGTACTGGATAACCTCACAACAACTATCGTGATGATGGCTGTCAGTCGGAAGCTGTTAGGTCAAAGAGAGGATCGCTTGTTTTTCGCGGGAATCATCATTATCGCCGCTAATGCCGGCGGAGCCTGGTCACCCATAGGCGATGTGACGACCACGATGCTTTGGATTGGGGGGCAGATCACCGCTCTAGCAATTATCAAAGGAGTCTTTATCCCTTCCTTGATAAATATGATGCTGCCTCTATTCGTTGTCAGTTACATGTTTCGTGGCAAGTCGGTCATTAGCCCTGAGAAGATTGAAGGCAACCACCGCAAGTATCAAACAACCCTATTTGAACGGAATTTTATGTTCTACGCCGGGATTGGACTTCTGTGCTTGGTTCCGGTATTTAAGACACTGACTCATTTGCCGCCGTTCATGGGTATTCTGTTTGCTCTGGGACTCCTTTGGCTAGTCGGCGATTTGATTCACCGCCACAAGGTAGATGAAGACAAGCAATATTTAACGCTTGGGGCGGCGCTCCAGCGGATCGATATGTCGTCACTCGTATTCTTTATTGGAATTCTGCTTGCCGTCGCGACACTCGAACATAGTCATATTCTGACTGCACTTGCTCAATGGCTTGATAAAGCGGTAGGGAGTCAAGCGATCATCGTGTCTATCTTTGGTTTTGCGAGTGCCATCGTAGATAACGTTCCTCTTGTTGCAGCATCAATGGGCATGTATTCAATTGCTGATTACCCCACAGATTCCTTTCTGTGGGAATTTTTAGCCTATGCTGCCGGGACGGGAGGCTCTCTTTTGATAATCGGATCTGCGGCCGGAGTGGCCGCAATGGGAATCGAGAAGATCGAGTTCTTTTGGTATGTGCGAAAGATAAGCCCGCTTGCACTGATTGGGTATGTTGGTGGGGTGGTTGCCTACATCTTCATGGCATAGCCACACAACACTACGTCGGGTACGCGGGCCAGCCGCGCGATCAGGCCGGAGAAGGTCCCCACGGCGAGGATGATGCCGAACATCAGCAGTGCGTGTTTGGCTAGTTCCAGTGAGGCTGAAGATTCCATCGCGTCCCTCTATAGGTTGCCGCCGCGACCTGTCTTGCTACAGCAGAACCAGGTTGGTGCGGTGGATGATTTCCGTGTCGCCGCCGTAACCGAGCAGCATCTCGATTTCCTGGCTGGCATGCTGCGCGATCTGGCGCGCTTCTTCGGCGCTGTAGTTGGTCAGGCCGCGCGCGATGTCGCTGCCGTCCTCGCCGATACAGGCGACCACCGCGCCGCGTCCGAACTCGCCGAACACCTGCTTCACGCCTATCGGCAGCAGGCTCTTGCCTTCGGTGCGCAATGCCTTGATCGCGCCTGCATCCAGCACCAGCTTGCCGGCGACCTGCAGGTGATCCGCCAGCCATTGCTTGCGTGCCGCCAGGGGCAGGGTGGGGGCGGTGAGCAGCGTGCCGATGGCTTCGCCCTGCAGCAGGCGCAGCAGCACATCGCGTTCGTGCCCGGAGGCGATGACGGTATGCGCGCCGCTGCGCGCCGCGCGTTTTGCCGCGAGTATCTTGGTGAGCATGCCGCCGCGCCCGATATGGCTGCCTGCGCCGCCCGCCATGCTTTCCAGTTGCGCATCGCCGGCCTGCGCCTCGCTGACCAGCGTGGCGTTCGGGTCTTTTCGCGGGTCGGCGGTGTACAGGCCGCTCTGGTCGGTGAGGATCACCAGCGCATCGGCGTCGATCAGGTTGGTGACCAGCGCGCCCAGCGTGTCGTTGTCGCCGAACTTGATCTCGTCGGTCACGACCGTGTCGTTCTCGTTGATGATCGGGATCACACGCAAGCTCAGCAGCGTGGTCAGCGTGGTGCGTGCGTTCAGGTAGCGTTCGCGATTGGTCAGGTCTGCGTGGGTCAGCAGTACCTGGGCGGCATGCAGGTCGTGCTTGCGGAAACAGCTTTCGTAGGCCTGCACCAGGCCCATCTGACCGACCGCTGCGGCGGCCTGCAGATCGTGTATCGAAGTAGGGCGCGCGCTCCAGCCGAGGCGTTGCATGCCTTCGGCGATAGCGCCGGAGGATACCAGCACGACTTCATGGCCGCTGGCGTTCAGCGCGGCGATCTGGCGCGCCCAGTTGGTGAGTGCGCCCAGGTCGAGTCCCGCACCCTGATTCGTCACCAGGCTGCTGCCTACTTTGACGACGATGCGTTTGCATTTTGTCAGTACGGTTTTCATGGCGTCTTGATTCTTATATCGAGCTGGCGTCGCTTTCCTGCGCGCTGTCTGCGGCAGCCTGTTGTTCCTGCGCGGCGATCTGTTGCAGATGCTCCATGATCGCGAACGTCAGTTCCTTGCAGCCTTCGCCGTTGATCGCCGAGATCGCGAAGTGGCGGTCATAGTCGGTGAAACGCTGCAGGAAATCGGCAATCCTGGCGTCGCGGTCTTCCAGCAGGTCCAGTTTGTTCAGTACCAGCCAGCGCGGTTTTTCATACAGCGACTGGTCGTATTTCTTCAATTCGTTCAAGATCGCGTTCGCTTCGGCGACCGGGTCGATGCCCTCATACATCGGCGCGATATCGACCAGATGCAGCAGCACGCGCGTGCGCGCCAGGTGGCGCAAGAACTGGTGGCCCAGTCCGGCGCCTTCCGCCGCGCCCTCGATCAGGCCGGGGATGTCGGCGATCACGAAGCTCTTCTCATGCGACACGCGCACCACGCCCAGATTCGGGTGCAGTGTGGTGAACGGATAATCCGCCACCTTGGGGCGCGCCGCCGAGACCGAGCGGATGAACGTGGACTTGCCCGCGTTCGGCATGCCCAGCAGGCCGACATCGGCCAGCACTTTCAGTTCGAGCTGCAATTCGCGCGTCTCGCCTTCGGTGCCCGGGGTGCATTGGCGCGGTGCGCGATTGGTGCTGGATTTGAAATGGATGTTGCCCAGGCCGCCGATGCCGCCCTGCGCGAGCAGGATCTTTTCGCCATCGTGGGTCAGGTCGGCGATGACCTCGCCGCTGTTGATGTCGGTGATGACCGTGCCGACCGGCATGCGCAGTATCACATCGTCCGCGCCCTTGCCGTAGCAATCCGAGCCGCGTCCCGACTCGCCGTTCCTGGCGCGGTGCGTGCGGGCGAAGCGATAGTCCACCAGCGTATTGATGTTGCGATCCGCCTGCGCAAATACGCTGCCGCCGCGTCCGCCGTCGCCGCCGTCCGGGCCGCCTTTCTCGATGTATTTTTCGCGGCGGAAGCTGGCGATGCCGTTGCCGCCCTTGCCTGCGAATACTTCGATCTTGGATTCATCAATAAACTTCATGCTGTCTTCACCACAAATAAAAAAGCCCTACCTTGCGATAGGGCTGATTTGCTTCGAACGGCGCTGCTTACGCGGCGACGATGGAAACAGTTCTACGCTGTTGCGCGCCCTTGATGGCGAACACTACCTTGCCGGTGATCTTGGCAAACAGTGTGTGATCCTTGCCCATACCGACGTTTTCGCCAGGATGGAATTCAGTGCCGCGCTGACGCACGATGATGCTGCCCGCGCTGATCAGTTCGCCGCCGTAGCTCTTCACGCCCAGTCGTTTTGAGTGTGAGTCGCGTCCGTTACTGGTACTGCCGCCGCCTTTTTTTGATGCCATGTTATATGCTCCTTACGAGAATTACGCGGAAATTCCGTCGATGCGGATTTCGGTGTAGTTTTGACGATGACCTTGATTCTTCTGGTAGTGCTTACGGCGGCGCATCTTGAAGATGCGTACCTTGTCGCCGCGACCGTGCGAGACGATAGTCGCTTTCACAGTAGCGCCGATCAGCAAAGGCTTGCCCACAGACAGCTTGTCGCCGTCGGCTACCATCAGCACTTTGTCCAGCACAATGGCACTGCCCACGTCGCCGGGGATGATTTCAACTTTTAAAGTTTCACCGTTCGTAACGCGATATTGCTTACCACCGGTTTTAATGACTGCGTACATAACAACCTCGATCTAATGCGGTTTTTGCGAAGGCGCGGATTATACATAAATATCCGGCCCCGTCAAAATCCTTTTTGTTTAAAAAATGGCGGGTGGCCTGTAAAGCTGCCAACTGTGCCGTGCGCGTTGGTGTTAGCGGCGCATGGAGTCGAAAAACTCGGCGTTGTTCTTGGTCGCCTTGACCTTGTCGAGCAGGAATTCCATCGCTTCCAGTTCGTCCATCGGATACAGCAGTTTGCGCAGCAGCCAGATCCGTTGCAGGATGTCCGGCTTGATCAGCAGTTCTTCCTTGCGGGTGCCGGAGCGGTTCACGTTGATCGCCGGGTAGATGCGCTTCTCGGCCATGCGGCGATCCAGATGGATTTCCATGTTGCCGGTACCCTTGAATTCCTCATAGATCACATCGTCCATGCGCGAGCCGGTATCTACCAAGGCCGTGGCGATGATGGTCAGCGAGCCGCCTTCCTCGATGTTGCGCGCCGCGCCGAAGAAACGCTTGGGGCGGTGCAGCGCGTTGGCATCCACGCCGCCGGTCAGTACCTTGCCGGAAGAGGGGATCACGGTGTTGTAGGCGCGCGCCAGACGGGTAATGGAGTCGAGCAGGATGATCACGTCCTTCTTATGCTCGACCAGACGTTTGGCCTTTTCCAGCACCATCTCGGCGACCTGCACGTGGCGACTGGCCGGTTCGTCGAAGGTCGAGGCGACCACTTCGCCGCGCACGGTGCGGGTCATTTCGGTGACTTCTTCGGGGCGTTCGTCGATCAGCAGCACGATCAGAGTGGCATCCGGGTTGTTCGACGAGATCGAGTGCGCGATGTGTTGCAGCATCACGGTCTTGCCGGATTTGGGCGAGGCCACCAGCAGGCCGCGCTGCCCCTTGCCGATCGGGGCGACGATGTCGATGATGCGGCCGGTGATGTTTTCTTCGGCGCGGATGTCGCGCTCCAGTGTCAGCGGCTGGGTCGGGAATAGTGGTGTCAGGTTCTCGAACAGGATTTTGTTTTTTGCGTTCTCGGGCGGTTCGCCGTTGACCTTGTCCACTTTGACCAGCGCGACATAACGTTCGCCTTCCTTCGGTGTGCGGATTTCGCCCTCAATCGAATCGCCGGTATGCAGGTTGAAGCGGCGCACCTGGCTGGGGCTGACGTAGATGTCATCTGGGCCTGCAAGGTATGAAGTGTCCGGCGAACGCAGGAAGCCGAAGCCGTCAGGCAGTATCTCCAGTGTACCGTCGCCGAAGATGCTTTCGCCCTTCTTGGCATGACTTTTCAGCAACGCGAACATCAGATCCTGCTTGCGCATCCGGTTGGCGTTTTCGATCTGATTGGCCGCGGCTAGTTCGATGAGTTCGGTGACGTGTTTTGTTTTTAGGTCGGATAGGTGCATAGCGATGCGAGAATGATGATAGTGAAGAAGGTAAGGAAAGGGTTGAGGGTGGCGACCACCCGCATGGCCTGGAGTGTGTTCGTTTTGTATTTAGACGCTAAGGGACGAAACTGGGAAGGCGATGCGGATGGGACAGTAAACGGATTAAATGTGGCTGTCAATAAAAGCAGTCAGTTGGGATTTCGACAATGCGCCGACTTTGGTGGCTTCGATATTGCCGTTCTTGAACAGCATCAGGGTAGGGATGCCGCGGATGCCGAACTTCTGCGGGGTCTGCTGGTTATCGTCCACGTTCAGCTTTGCGACGGTCAGGCGACCCTCGTATTCCTTGGCGATCTCTTCCAGGATAGGCGCGATCATGCGGCACGGACCGCACCATTCAGCCCAGTAGTCCACCAGCACGGGCAGCGGTGCCTGCAGTACTTCGGCATCAAAAGTGGCATCGGTAACGTAATGTATATGTTCGCTCATGGGTTGGTCTCGCTTTAAGAATTGGGGGTAATGCAATATGCAACGTGGGAAAAGTGAGGATGAATCACTGAAATCGATGCGGCATCCTAACCAAAAAATCGGCTTGTGTGAAGTGCGGCAAAATTGGCGTGTCGTTTCAGTCTGATAGAATGCCCTCAACGAGTATTCTAAATGCTGGAGCTGACTCACACTGAGCTATGACTATAGTCGCTGTATTCAACCAGAAAGGCGGGGTAGGAAAAACCACTACCGCACTCAATCTCGCTGCTGCGCTGGCAAGGCGTGGACGCGAGCCGGTGGGTATCGACCTGGATCCTCAGGCGCAGTTCGGATCCATTATCGGTGTCGTCGCGCGTTCCGGTGATGACAGTGTCTATAGCCTGTTCCAGCGCAATCGCCCGTTGCGCGAACTGATCCAGGAATCGGCCTGCGGCATCAGCATCATTCCGTCGCATGTCGAGCTGTCCAAGGTCGATGCGCTGTATGGCAAGGGCTACAACGCGATCAACAAGCTGAACTCGAGTCTGCTGGCGGAAAAGAGCGCTGGCGAGAACGTGCCCTGGATACTCGACTGCTCGCCGATGGTCGGCGTGCTTTCGCTGAATGCGATATTCGCCAGCGACGGCGTTATCGTGCCGATCTCGGCGGATTACCTGTCTTTCAAAGGGGCTATCCAGATCAGCAAGACCCTCAAGGCGCTCGAGCTGGTGCTGAAGCGCCGCGTCAAGCGCCGGTATCTGCTCACCCGTTTTGATTCGCGCCGGCGCATGGCGAAGGATGTCCTGCTGATGGCGGAAAAGGAATTCGGTGCGGATGTTTGCCGGACGCTGATCGCGGAAAGCGTCAATCTGGCGGAAAGCCCCGCGCTGAATAAGAACATCTTCGAACACGCGCCCACCAGCCGGGGGGCGCAAGACTACGACGCGCTGCTCGATGAGCTGATGGCCGACGGATTCATCGAATAGCACAAGCGGATCGTCATGGCGCCGGCCACGCGTTGCTCAGTCGTTTTTGGCGATCAGCGATAGCACATCCTCTATATCGGCCGACTGCGAAACTTTATTTTCAGGATCAATCACCTTGTATTGAGTCACCTCGCAATTGAGGTACATCTGGCGCAGTTTACGTTCCGCATCTGCCAGGTCTTTGCCATAAATCTGGATGCTCTCGACTTTCTGACCATTCCGGGTTTTCACCGAGAAATCGAATTTCAGCATAACTCCCCCAATAAATTGCTTGCCGATATTAACCCATTCTCGGTTTAGTGTTGCTCGCCCGGCAGGTTTTTTTCATTGCGGGCTCTGCTAGAATGCCGCGACTGTTGATTCGTTTGGAGTGTCGTCATGACTTATGTTGTTTCGGAAAATTGTATCAAGTGCAAGTACACCGATTGTGTGGATGTATGTCCGGTGGACTGTTTCCGCGAGGGGCCGAATTTCCTGGTGATTGATCCGGACGAATGTATCGACTGCACGCTGTGCGTGGCGGAGTGCCCGGCAGAGGCGATCTATGCCGAGGATGATTTGCCCGAGAACCAGCGACATTTCATCGGGCTGAACGCCGAGCTGGCCAAGCTGTGGCAGCCTATCGTGGAAAAGGTCGAAGCACCTGCCGATGCCGATGAGTGGCGCGGCGTGAAGGACAAGCTGCACCTCCTTGAACGCTGATCGAGCGCCGCGCAATCGCCGCATTAGCGGCGTTGTGCGGATATCTCCTTGAGTCCTGCATTCCTTGATGAAATAGCCCGGCATATCCTGTCCTGCCACATGCAGGACTTGCCCGATCTGCGCCGGGCGACCGTGCTGTTGCCCAACTACCATGTCGCCCAGCCGCTGGCCCAGGCGTTGAGCGCGGCGGCCGCTCTGCCCGCTCTCCTGTTGCCGCAGATGGTCACGCTCAGCGACTGGGCGCAATCCGTTCCGCTCCCAAACCCGATACAGCCCGACACGCAGCGCATCGCCGCGCTGTATCAGGCGTTGCGCGAGCGCCGCTGGTTCGCCGATGCCGACCTGTGGAGCCTGTCGCGCGAACTGCTGGGCCTGATGGACGAGCTGACGCGCCATCACGTCGCGTTGCCGGAATCCGAAGCGGAGTTCGCCGAGCAGTTAGCCGAAGCCTATCAGGCGCGCAGCGGGCAGGCGTTGCAGTTCGAGGCGCGCGTGGTGCACGAGCTGTGGTACGCGATGGCGGTGAGCGGCGAACTGGACGGCGTGCGTGCCTACCAGCAGCGGCTCGCGCAGCTGGCGCAACAGGTGGATCAGCCGCTGTATGTGTTGCTGACGACCGATCTGCCCGCACCCGAGGCGCGTTTTCTGGATGCCTGCCGTGCATGCGTGCCGGTCACGCTGTTCGATCTGCGCGCGATGGTTGCGGCTGCGCCGGATTGCGCGCTGCTGGCAAACGCGTTGCAGCGCGATGCGGACAGCAATGATCTGCGCAGCGATGCCGCGCTGCTGCAGACACAGCCCGAGGCGGCTTTGAATCGGCGCGTGCGGTTGTTTGCCGCGCACGGCCTGGAACAGGAGGCGCAGGCCGCCGATGTGCAGATCCGCCGCTGGCTGCTGGAAGGCAGGCGCTCCGTCGCGGTGGTGGTGCAGGACAGGCTGGTGGCGCGCCGCGTGCGTGCGTTGCTGGAGCGCGCCCAGGTGCAGGTGCAGGATGAGACTGGCTGGACTTTCGCCACGCTGTCGATCAGCACCGTGCTGATGCGCTGGCTGGAGGCCGTGCAGAACGATTTCTATTACCAGGACGTGCTCGACCTGCTCAAGTCGCCGTTCCTGTTCGCCGATGTTCCTCTCGCAGAGCGCAAACAGGCCGCGTATATGTTCGAACAGATGGTGCGCAAGCACGGCGTGGTCGCGCACCTGCAGGGTTATATCGAGGTCGCCGGACGCGAAGCGCCCGAGCTGGTGATCGTACTGGTGCGCCTGCGTCAGGCGGCACAGGCGCTGCCGAAGAAGACCTTGCCGCTGGCCGACTGGCTGCGCGCCTTGCATGACAGCCTCGATGTGCTAGGGATAGTGCAGGGCTGGGCGCAGGATGCGGCAGGGCAACAGCTGTTGCAGCTGCTCCATACATGGACGGAAGAGCTGGGCGAGGACGGCACGCGCTGCAGTTTCGCCGAGTGGCGGCGCTGGCTGTCGCAACAGCTGGACCTGAACACCTTCCGCGACACCGCGGCGGAAAGCCCGGTGCTGTTCACGCATCTGGCCGCCACGCGCTGGCGCAGTTTCGATGCGGTGCTGCTGGTCGGCTGCGATGCGGCGCACCTGCCCGCGCCGGCGAACGCCGGACAGTGGTTCAACGATGCGGTGCGTGCCGCGCTGGGCCTGCCGTTGAGCAACGCGCAGCAGAACCAGGTGCGCGACGACCTGCTGGCCCTGCTGGCGGTGAACCACACCGTGCTGGCGACCTGGCAGGCGAGCCAGAACGGCGAGCCGAATCTGCTCAGCCCGTATCTCGAGATGCTGCGCGCGTTGCATCTGCTGGCCTACGGCGACGATCTGAGCGCGACTGGATTGGGAGAGTCGCTGGAGTTTGCACAGGTGCGCAGCGAAGCATTTGCATTGCCGCAAGCGGGTGAAATGCCGCGACCGGCCGCGCAGCCCGCGCTGATCCCGCAGCGCATCTCGCCGTCCGGCTACAACAGCCTGGTCGCCTGCCCGTACCAGTTCTATGCGCGGCATATCCTGCGCCTGAACGAGCTGGACGAGGTGCGCGAGGAACTCGACAAGCGCGATTACGGCACCTGGGTGCATGCCGTGCTGCAACGCTTCCACGCCGAATATCCGCTGCTGCTGAACCATGCACGCGAACTGCTCGCCAGCGAATTGCAGCGCATCAGCACCGAGGTGTTCGCCGACGCGCTGGCGCACGATTACCTCGCGCAGGCCTGGTTGCTGCGCTGGCAGGCGCTGATTCCGGCCTATCTGGATTGGCAGCTGGACAACGAGCAGGCGGGCTGGCGTTATCACGCGGCCGAAGAACCTTTTTCCGTCGAGGTGCTGGAGGGGCTGACGCTGCGCGGACGCATCGACCGCATCGACCGGCGCGCCGACGATCCCGCACAGTTGTGCGTGCTCGACTACAAGACGCAGACCGTTGCGAGGCTTAAAGGCAAGCTGAAAGACGCCGGCGAGGATGTGCAGCTCGCGTGCTATGCGAGCGTGAGCGGCGCCGGCGCGGCGGCATTCGTCAGTTTGGAGAACGACAAGGTGCTCGCTGTATCCCCGCCGCAGGACATCGCCGAACTGGCGCAACTCGACATCGCGCGGCTGCGCGAGGTGTTCGGGCAGATGCGGGATGGCGCTGCGTTGCCCGCGCACGGTGCGGAAACGGTATGCAGCTATTGCGAGATGAACGGGCTGTGTCGGCGCGGCGACTGGGAGGTGGCGCATGGATAACCGCAACGCGCTGGATCCGCGCCACTCCGTCGTGGTCGAAGCCTGTGCGGGCAGCGGCAAGACCTGGCTGCTGGTGTCGCGCATCGTGCGCCTGCTGCTGGACGGCGTGCAGCCCGGCGAGATACTGGCGATCACGTTCACGCGCAAGGCCGCGCAGGAGATGCAGGCGCGCCTGCGCGACTGGCTGTACGAGCTGGCCTCGGCGGACGACGGGCAGGTGCGCGAGTTCTTGCGCCAGCGCGCGGTCGCCGAGGCGGACATCGAACGTATGCTGCCGCGCGCGCGCAGCCTGTACCAGCAGTTCCTGCTGGCGCAGCCGGGCCTGACGATCAGCACCTTCCACGGCTGGTTCATGCAGATACTGCAGCGCGCGCCGCTCACCGCCGGCATGGCGGGCGGCGTGCAGCTGGTCGAGCAGACCGCCGAGCTGTGGCAGGAAGCCTGGCAGACCTTCCTGGACGGCCTGCATACGCAGCCCGACAGCGAGACGGCGCAGGCGATGCTCGTGCTGTTCGAGATGACCCTCGACTATGGAATCGTCCTGCCCCTGATGTTCGCCTGCGTGGTCGCGTACACGACGGCGCGCGGGATCGACGGATGCGCGGTGCGGTGCAGCCACGCGATCACCGCCGTGGTCACCGTGATCTGGAGGAACGGCCCGGTGTGGATCGGCTCGACGGCCTCGCTGTACATGACGATGACGAGCGCCGAGGTGAGCAGGACGCCGAGCGCCGTCGCGATCCCCGCGAACGCCACCGTCGACATCCGCTCGCGCAGCGCCAGCACGGCTGCGGCCGTGGTCGCCGCTGCCAGCCCGACGAACCCCGCGGTCAGCAGCGCGGTCGCGGCATCTCCCACGACCGTTTCGCCATACCGGGTCACCACGAGCTCGTCGACCACGATCGGGCGCACGAGGAGGAACGGGACGTAGAGCAGCGCGTTCCAGGCCGGCAGCATCGGCACGTGCGAGTCGACGACCTCGCTCACCGGCTGACTGCGGACGAAGCCCCACAGGAACACCGGGAACGCGATGGCGACGAACGCGCTGATGGCGTGCATCGCGATCATGATGCCCGCGGAGTCGCAGGCGAGGACCGCGCCGCCCGTCACCGTGAGCTTCGTCCCCGCCGGGAACTTTTGCGCGAACTTCTCCGCGAACAGACGCTCGATATTGGCTATCAGCGTCTCCAGCTCCTCGATGCCCCGGTAGCCATCACGGGCGCGGACGATGATGAAAGCGCGTTTCCCGGCATCGTCGGAGAACCGTCCGTCAATCAAATCCATGGAGCCGCGAAAACCCCCTTGCAGTATCGCCGCAAGCCGCTCCGTCAAGCCGAGCGGGTCGGAGCCAAGATTGCCCCGGAGCGCATCTCCTCCCGGCAGGGTAAGTTTCATGGGCAGTAGCCTGATCGTCCGCAGGGCGCTCTCTTCATCGTAGCCGAAGAGATGGAACCGGCTGGCGAAGAGCGTCTGGAACAGGCTTATCTTCTCTTCATCGCTCAACCCGGCGCGGGCGGTGGCGACTCCTTCAATACCCCGTAGCGCCGCCGTCAGCCCGTCAATAGCGGAGCCTAATCGCTCCGACGGTAGCAGAGGCGCGGGCGATTCGATCATGACGGCGATGCTTTTGAAGGCCGGGAATTCGACGGCGGACTGCGCGGCTATGAACGCCCCTCCTTTGGGGAGCAGGGAGGAGATGTCTGTCTTTACGCGTAGCGACAGGGCGGCTGGCAGGGACGCAACAGTGATGGACAGGGCAAGCAGGCTGTACGTCAGGAGTTTACGGTTCATTTAGGAATAGTGAAAAGGGTGTCATCAAGCGTGGGATTTGGCGCCACATTGGAGAACTCGATGACTGTCCCGCCGCCATCCTTGCTCTCAATGATGGTTTCTTCGAGGATGTAACCTGCGAACCGGAGCGTTATGCCGGTCAAGGGGCCTGCGGCCATGGAGCCTTTCGGCTTCAACTTCACATCATGCCGTCCCGGTTTTGGCTCGTTTATCCGCACCTCAAACCGCTCTGCCAGTTTCTCGAAGTCTCCCTTGATGAACTGGATTATCTGGTGAACCATGAAACCGGCCATCTTGTCGGTTGTAAGGTTCTTTGTCTCCCTGTGGTTAAGCTCTGGGTAGAAAGTGCTCATGGCCGCCCCGTCAATGACCATGATTACCTTATACGGAGCGTCGGTTTCCCATCGCAGTTGGCTGGGCGCACGGTAACTGAGCCGCCCACGGCTGACGATCGGTTCCTTGAATTCCTTGAGAGTCTGGGTTTGCCGGAACGTGGCGGACAGAGTTTTATTCTTTGCGATCTCTTTCTGCAAAATTTCAAGGCTGGCGCCAGAGCCGCTGACGGCCATTGCCATAACCATAAGCATGGAGATAAACGTCATTTGCCATCACCGAAAAAGTCAGATCGGAAGAGCGTCGTGTAGGGAAAGAGTGTAGATCTCGGTGGTCGCCGTATCATTAAAAAAAAAAAAGACAGAGA
>FZPV01000038.1_pt1 | contig 108783 bp, 111 predicted proteins | sample 1534821 | NCBI WGS metagenome assembly FZPV01 (sample SAMEA104161955, study PRJEB21768) | metagenome | isolation source: underground water
TCACGTGACGCAGTTTATCAGGCATTCCGATGGTGGGGTGTCGGAACATTTGGTGCCAAATGGCAATGAGATCAGCGAGTTTATCAGGCATTCCGATGGTGGGGTGTCGGAACTGATACTTTGATTCAGTGACACGCAAATTAAGTTTATCAGGCATTCCGATGGTGGGGTGTCGGAACGGGTATGTTCGCGGCCCCATCAGTACGAGTAGTTTATCAGGCATTCCGATGGTGGGGTGTCGGAACCATAGCTTAACTGTAAATCCTTACGCGGCGAGTTTATCAGGCATTCCGATGGTGGGGTGTCGGAACTGACTCGAATGGCGGGTTAGGCATTAACCGAGTTTATCAGGCATTCCGATGGTGGGGTGTCGGAACCACGAGCGCGAAGGGCTGCACCTGGTCAGCAGTTTATCAGGCATTCCGATGGTGGGGTGTCGGAACGGAGAGCTGGACGGTGCAGTGCTGGAAGGCAGTTTATCAGGCATTCCGATGGTGGGGTGTCGGAACTGGGAGCGGGTGCGTTGACTACGAAGCTGTAGTTTATCAGGCATTCCGATGGTGGGGTGTCGGAACACGCTGAACGACGGCTCGCGCTGGCGGCTGAGTTTATCAGGCATTCCGATGGTGGGGTGTCGGAACTGGCTGGAAGCGCGTAGCCTTGCCCCCGATAGTTTATCAGGCATTCCGATGGTGGGGTGTCGGAACGGTAAGAGTAGGTTGATGACGAGATGAAGGAGTTTATCAGGCATTCCGATGGTGGGGTGTCGGAACGCGGATGCGGGCCTGCATCTCGGTTGCGCCAGTTTATCAGGCATTCCGATGGTGGGGTGTCGGAACAGGACGCTGTGTAGAGGCCCCACAAGGGGGCATCTACACAGCGTCGCGCTCCCCCCTCTTCATCTCAGGCAAGCTTGCCCTGTGCGCCATCTGTACAATATTTCGACATGCCAGACCTAAGCTAAGTCGAAGGACTCACCACGAACGGGTGTCTTGTTCTGCATCGCCTAAAAACTACACCGGATTGTCCTGATCGAAGAAACGGTGCTCCAGACCGAACCGGCTGGCCAGATGCTCGCCCAGCGCCTGTATCCCCAAGCGTTCGGTGGCGTGATGTCCGGCGGCGATGAACGCCACACCGGTTTCATTGGCCAGATGGTAATTCTGTTCGGAAATCTCGCCGGTGATGTACGCATCCGCGCCTTGCGCGATCGCGGCCTCGAAATAGCCTTGTGCGCCGCCGCTGCACCATGCCACTTTTTTGATGCTTTTGTTCGCATCGCCGATGACTTGCGGTACACGCCGTAAACCGTGCGCGATCTGCTGGGAAAATTGCGTCAGCGTCAGGGTCTGCTCGAGCGAACCAATGCAGGCGATGTTCTGTTCGCCGAACCGGCCCTGCTCTATCAAGCCGAGCAGTTTGCCGAGTTGCGCGTTGTTGCCCAGTTCAGCATGCGCATCGAGCGGCAGGTGGTAGGCCAGCAGGCTCACATCATGGCGCAATAACTGTGCGATGCGGCGCTTCTTGATGCCGACGATAGTGGCCTCTTCGTTGCGCCAGAAATATCCGTGATGCACCAGGATCGCATCCGCCCCCCACCCGACCGCTTCGTCCAGCACCTGCTGCGAGGCCGTCACGCCGGTGGCGATGCGCCGCACTTCCGCGCGCCCTTCCACCTGTATGCCATTCGGGCTGTAATCCTTGAACAGTCCGGTTTGCAGCAGGTTTGCGTTATAATCGCGCAATTCATTGAGTAGCATGAAATTCCCTTAATTCGAAACGAGCAGGTTCATCATAGCATGCGCAAACACTGGCTTTTATTCACCCAGACCGTCACGATCGCACTGGCGCTGCTGTTCATCATTCATACGCTCAAACCCGGGCTGCTGCCCACTGCTGCGCGCAACGGCGTGGTGACGCTGTATGAAAGCGCACCGCAGGACAGCGAGAACAAATCGCCCGCCGTGAGCCTGAGCAGCGCCGCGAAAAAAGCCATGCCCGCAGTCGTGAACATCTTCACCAGCACCGTCATCAAGAGCCCCGTCAGCCCCTTCGCGGACGACCCGCGCTTCCGCTTCTTCTTCGGCGACCAGGGCGATGCCGAGCCGCAAAGCAGTTCCAGCCTGGGTTCCGGCGTGATCGTCAGCCCCGACGGCTACATCCTGACCAACCATCACGTGGTGGAAACCGCCGATCAGATCGAAGTCGCACTGACCGACGGACGCAAGGCCAAGGCGCATATCATCGGTTCAGATCCGGAGACCGATCTGGCGGTGATCAAGATCGAGCTGCCCGGCAACCTGCCCGCGATCACGTTCGGTCACCCCGAACAGGTGCATATAGGCGACATGGTGCTGGCCATCGGCAACCCGTTCGGCGTGGGTGAGACGGTCACGATGGGCATCGTCAGCGCGCTGAAGCGCGACCATCTGGGGCTGAATACCTTCGAGAACTTCATCCAGACCGATGCCGCGATCAACCCCGGCAATTCGGGCGGCGCGCTGGTGGACGCAAACGGCAACCTGATCGGCATCAACAGCGCGATCTATTCGCCGAACGGCGGATCGCTGGGTATCGGCTTCGCGATTCCGGCCAGCACCGCGAAGAAGACCATGGAACAGATCATCCAGCACGGCTCCGTGACACGCGGCTGGATCGGCGCAGGCGTGCAGGAACTCACGCCGGAACTGGTCGAATCCTTCAAACTCAGCGACGCCCAGGGCGTGCTGATCACCGAGGTGCTGCGCAACAGCCCCGCCGAAAAGGGCGGGATCAAGACGGGAGATATCCTGCTGGCCATCGACGGCAAGGCGATCAACAGCTGGAGCAGCATGCTGGAGACCGTGGCGGAACTTCCGCCCGGCAAAGTCGTGCCGATCAAACTGGCACGCAACAATACCGAAACGATCGTGCAGGTAAAGATCGGAAAACGACCGAAGCCAAGGGCGCAGTAATGACAAAGGCGTTGCTCGAAAGCAACGCCTTTATGACTTCAAACCGGATCGTTCCTCTGATTCGCCGCGGGTTTCATCCAGCTCGCCACCACGATACCTGCTTCGTACAGCAGCCACAGCGGCATCGCCAGCATGAACTGCGACACCACATCCGGCGGCGTGAAGATCGCGCCGACCACGAACGCGCCGACCACCACGTACGGGCGGATTTCGCGCAGTTTCTCGACGGTCACAATACCCATGCGCACCAGCAACACCACCGCCACCGGCACCTGGAAGGTGATGCCGAACGCCATGAACATGGACAGCACGAAGCTGAGATATTTGTCGATGTCTGTCATCACCGCCACACCCTGCGGCGCGGCGGCGGTGATGAAGCCGAACACCACCGGGAACACCACGAAATAGGCGAACGACATGCCGCAGAAGAACAGCAGCGTGCTGGCGACGATCAGCGGCCACACCAGACGCTTCTCGTGCGCATACAGGCCGGGCGCGACGAAGCGCCAGATCTGGTACAGGATGTAGGGCAGCGCGATCAGGAACGCGGCCATCATCGCGACCTTGAGCGGCACGAAGAACGGCGTGGTGACATCGGTCGCGATCATCTGCCCGCCTTTGGGCAGCTTGGCCAGCAGCGGCTGCGCAAGCATGGCATAGAGATCGGACGCCCACGGGAACAGGCAGATGAATACCAGCAGGAGCGCCACGACGGAATTCAGCAAGCGGGTGCGCAGTTCGATCAGGTGCGCGATGAAGGTTTCGCTGGTGCTCATCAGGATTTATTCGCGGATGTCTCCGGGGACGCCTCGGCCGGCAGCGGCTTTGCGGCGGGTTGCTGCGGCGGTTGCGCAACCGCGCGATTGAGTTGCTGCACCTGCTGATCCAGCGCTTGCGTCGCCTGCTGCACGGACTGCTCTACCGCACTGGCTTCGGCCTGCACCTTCTGCTGCAACTGGCGGAACTCCTCGATCGCCATGTCGCGCGAGATGTCGGCTTTCACGCCGTTCACATAGCGTTGCGCGCGACCGTACAGATGGCCCAGCGTGCGCGCGACTTTCGGCAGGCGCTCCGGCCCGATGACGATGAGCGCCACCACCATCACGACCATCAGTTCGGAAAGGCTGAAGTCAAACATTTTTGCCAGTCAGCACGGAGGCTTAAACGTTGGTGGTCTTCTTGTCTTTCACTTCGCCTTCGATGGTCTGGCCGCCTTCCTTGATCTGCTTGGCGGACTCATCCTCGGAGCGCATGCCTTCCTTGAAACCCTTGACCGCGCCGCCCAAGTCGCTGCCGACGTTACGCAGCTTCTTGGTGCCGAAGATCAGCACGATCACAACCAACACAATCAACCAATGCCAGATGCTTAATGAACCCATGATTTTCTCCTTGTAACTTGTAATTAGCTGCGCCGCACCATGGGCGGGATGTTGCCGCCGCCGATGATATGGATATGCAGATGAAACACTTCCTGTCCGCCGCCCTTGCCGGTGTTGATCACGGTGCGGAAACCGTTTTGCAGGCCCTGCTCTTTCGCCAGCTGGGGAGCCAGCAACAGCATCTTTCCCAGCAACGCGGCATGAGCCTCTTCCGCATCCATCAGCGAAGCCAAATGCAGCTTCGGCACCATCATGAAATGCACCGGTGCGACCGGATTGATGTCGTGGAACGCGAGCACGTCGTCGTCCTCATACACCTTGCGGCAGGGGATTTCGCCGCGCGCGATCTTGCAGAAGAGACAGTCGCTCATGTTCAGCTGTCCTTCCGGCTCTGCTTCTCGGCAATGCCGGACAAGCCCTCGCGCCGCGCCAGCTCGTTCAGCACATCGTCCGCGCTCAGGCCGTGCCGCGCCAGCAGCACCAGGGTATGGAACCACAGGTCGGCCACCTCATACACCAGATGCGTGCCGTCGCCATCCTTGGCGGCCAGCAGCACCTCGCCCGCTTCCTCGATCACCTTCTTCAGGATCGCGTCTTCGCCCTTGCTGAACAGCTTGGCGACATAGGAACTGTCGGGCGACGCCTGTTTGCGCGCCTCCAGCGTTTCGGTCAGACGTTGCAGGATATCTTCAGTCATTCAGGATTTCTTCCCATATATCTCGTCGGGTGATTTCAGCACCTCGTCCACTTCCACCCACTGTCCCTTCTCAAGACGGCTGTAGAAACAGCTCTCGCGCCCGGTATGGCAGGCGATGCCGCCCTGCTGTTCGATTTGCAACAGGATCACGTCGCCGTCGCAATCCAGCCTGATCTCCAGGACTTTCTGGATATGACCTGATTCTTCGCCCTTGTGCCATAACTTCTTGCGCGAACGCGACCAATATACAGCCTCGTTCTTCTGCCAGGTCAGCTTCAGCGCCTCGCGATTCATCCAGGCCACCATCAGCACCCGCCCGTTCGTGGCATCCTGCGCGATTGCCGGCACCAGGCCTTCATCCGACCAGTTGACCTTGTTCAGCCATGCCTCGCTCATAAAAAATCCCGATCAGCCACAGAGCACGCAGAGAGAGTCCATCCACACTTCAGTTCAGCAGGCTTTCTCTGTGAGCTCTGTGTTCTCTGTGGCAAATTGTTTTTTTTCAAAATCACAACCTGACCTCTATGCCCTGCTGCGCCATGAACTGTTTGGCCTGCTGCACGGTGTATTCGCCGAAGTGGAATATGCTTGCGGCCAGCACCGCATCCGCGCCGCCCAGTTTAACCCCGTCGGCGAGATGCTGCAGGTTGCCGACGCCGCCGCTGGCGATCACCGGGACTTCCAGCGCATCGGTCACCGCACGGGTCAGCGCCAGATCGAAACCTATCTTCTGTCCGTCCCTGTCCATGCTGGTCAGCAGTATCTCGCCCGCGCCCAGACTCTGCATCTTCTTCGCCCATTCCACCGCATCCAGCCCCGTGGCCTTACGTCCGCCGTGAGTGAACACTTCCCAGCGGCCGGGGGCGACCTGTTTGGCGTCGATCGCCACCACGATGCACTGCGAACCGTAACGCCCGGCCGCATCGGCCACCAGTTGCGGATTCATCACGGCCGAGGTATTGATGCTGACCTTGTCGGCGCCGGCGTTCAGCAGGTTGCGCACATCGCCGACCTCGCGCACGCCGCCCCCCACCGTCAGCGGGATGAACACCTGCGAGGCGACCTGCTCGATGATGCGGAAGATGATGCCGCGGTCGTCCGAACTGGCCGTAATGTCGAGAAACGTCAGTTCGTCCGCGCCCTGCTCGTCATAACGGCGCGCGATCTCCACTGGATCGCCGGCGTCGCGCAGCTCGACGAAGCTCACGCCTTTGACGACGCGGCCCGCCGTGACATCGAGGCAAGGAATGATGCGTTTTGCCAGCATGGATTAGCGCGCCGTTCCGCTAAAGCCGTTCGCCACGGCCAGCCCGCTCGCGGTCGTCAACTCGTCCGCCAGCGCCTGGGCCGCACGGAAATCCAGCGAGCCTTCATAGATCGCGCGACCGGTGATCGCACCCATGATGCCTTCGCCCTGCACCGCACACAGCGCACGCACATCGTCCAGATTGGTGATGCCGCCGCTGGCGACCACGGGGGTGCGCAAGGGGCGCGCGAGTTCAACGGTAGCCTCGATGTTCACGCCGGACAGCATGCCGTCGCGGCCGATGTCGGTGTAAATGATCGCTTCCACGCCGTAGCCCTCGAAGCGCTGTGCCAGGTCCGCCACGTCGTGGCCGGTCAGCTTGGACCAGCCGTCCACCGCGACCTTGCCGCCCTTGGCGTCCAGGCCCACCATGATGTGGCCGGGAAATGCGTCGCAGGCCTCATGCAGGAAGCCCGGCACTTTAACCGCAGCGGTGCCGATGATGATGTAGGTCACGCCGATGTCAAGATAGCGCTCGATGGTTTCCAGGTCGCGTATGCCGCCGCCCAGTTGTACCGGCACATCCGTGCCGACCACCTCGATGATGCTGCGCACGGCATCCTCGTTCTTCGGCTTGCCGGCGAATGCACCGTTCAGATCCACCAGATGCAGACGGCGTGCGCCTTGTGCCAGCCAGTGCTGCGCCATCGCGGCGGGATCGTCGGAAAACACGGTGGCACCTTCCATCACGCCCTGTTTGAGGCGCACACATTGACCGTCTTTTAAATCAATCGCAGGAATTATTAGCATGGCAGTAGGTTAAAAAATTAAGGTTTCCATTGCACAAAATTTTGCAGCAGCTTAAGCCCTGCCGCATGGCTCTTTTCCGGATGGAACTGCACCGCGAACAGATTATCCCGCGCCACCGCACACACGAAGGGGCGCGGATAGTCGCTCGTAGCCTGCACCAGCGATGCGTCCTGCGGCTGCACGTAATAGCTGTGCACGAAGTAGAAGCGCGCGTCCTGCGCGATGCCATCCCACAGCGGGTGGTCAGCATGGTGCACCTGGTTCCAGCCCATGTGCGGCACCTTGAGTTTATTGCCCTGCGCGTCGTGCATGTTGCTGGCGAAACGCAGCACCTCGCCGCGCAGGATACCCAAGCCCGGCACATCGCCCTCGGCGCTGTGCTCGAACAGCATTTGCAGACCGATGCAGATGCCCAGGAAGGGTTTGTCGCGAGCCGCATCCAGCACCGCATCGCGCAGACCGCGCGCATCCAGTTCGCGCATGCAGTCCGGCATCGCGCCCTGTCCGGGAAACACCACGCGACCTGCCTGGGCGATCACGCGTGCATCATCCGTGACGGCGATCTCGGCATCCGGGGCGACCTTGCGCAGCGCCTGTTCGACCGAGCGCAAGTTGCCCATCCCATAATCTACAACGGCGACATCAACCATGTTGATTTACAGCATTCCCTTGGTGGAAGGCATCACGCCGGCCATGCGCGGGTCGAGCTCCAGCGCCATGCGCAACGCACGGCCGAACGCCTTGAAGATGGTTTCCGCCTGATGGTGGGCATTGTTGCCCGCCAGATTGTCGATGTGCAGCGTCACCAGTGCGTGATTGACGAAGCCCTGGAAAAATTCGTTGATCAGATCCACATCGAACTCGCCGATGCTGTCGCGCACGAATTCGCAATTGAACACCAGACCGGGACGGCCGGAAATATCCATCACCACGCGCGACAGCGACTCATCCAGCGGCACGTAGGCATGACCGTAGCGGCGCAGGCCTTTCTTGTCGCCGACGGCCTGGTTGAATGCCTGCCCCAGCGTGATGCCGATGTCTTCCACGGTGTGATGCGCGTCGATGTGCAAGTCGCCCTTGGCGAGGATGTTGATGTCCACCAGGCCATGCCGCGCAATCTGGTCGAGCATGTGATCGAGGAACGGCAAGCCGGTATCGAACTTGGCCTGACCGCTGCCGTCCAGATTCAGCTCGACGCTGATCTGGGTTTCCAGGGTGTTACGTAAGACTTTCGCGCTGCGCATGATTTTCGCCTTATGCGAGTTGAGTAAGTGTTTCTTTTAATGCCGCGATGAATCGCTCGTTTTGGTTACGACATAACCTGAAGGTTAGTCTCCACCGAAACTCGCTATTCATGGTGCAAACATTCTTGCAATGCTGTTACAAACCGTTCGTTTTCTTGAGGCGTGCCCACTGTCACGCGCAGGCAGTCGTTCAGCATCGGATGCCCGCCGTTCAGATTCTTGATCAGCACGCCGCGCTGCTTCAGACCGTTGAACACGGCTGTCGCATTCGCCACGCGGAACAGCAGGAAGTTCGCCTCGCTGGGATAGACCCGCACGGCGGCGATCTCGCCCAGCTGCCGCAGCAACGTTGTGCGATCCTGCTTGATCAGCTGCGCCTGCTGCAACAACACCTCGTGATGCGCCAGCAGCTTTTCGGCGACCAGTTGCGGCAGCACGCCGACATTATACGGCAAGCGCAGCTTTTCCAGCTGCTCCAGCCATGCCGTGCTGCCCGCCAGGAATCCCAGTCGCAACCCGGCCATGCCGAGCTTGGAAAACGTGCGCATCACCAGCAGATTCGGGTAGCGCGCCAGATGCGGAATGAAGCTGTCGCTGGCAAACGCGTAATAGGCTTCGTCCACCACGACCAGCCCCGGCGCAGCCGCGATGATCTGCTGCACCGCGTCCGCCGAAAACAGGTTACCGGTGGGATTGTTCGGATAGGACAGGAACACCAGCGCGGGCTGTTCGCGCTCGATCGCAGCCAGCGTCGCCGGCAAGTCCAGCGAAAAATCAGTAGCCAGCGGCACGCCGACATAGCGCATCCCGGTGAACGTCGCGATCATCCGGTACATCACGAACGACGGCTCCACGCTCAGCAGCACGGCCCCCGGCTTGTTGACCGCCATCGCCAGCAACTGGATCAACTCATCCGAACCGTTGCCGAGCAGCACCTCCATGCCCGGCGGCAAGCCCAGCACGCTGCGGATCCTCTCCTTCAGGGATGCGGGATTAGGGTCGGGGTAGCGGTTGATCGCGGCATGCGCCACGGCTGCGGCGATCTCCTCGCGCAACACCTGCGGCACGGAATAGGGATTTTCCATCGCGTCCAGCTTGATATAGCCGCTGCTATCCGGCACATGATAAGCGTGCAAATCGAGGATTTCGCGGCGCAACAGCGAGCCTGCGAGTGAGGAAGCGGAAACGGAAGGCATGAAACGAATCGCTCAATAAACGAGTGTGATCACAATGGCGCGCAGCTTATCACAAACGCTGCGCGCCCAGTTGCGTCGAGATGCAGAACGGCGCGACATGCGCCGCGGTGTTATTTACAGCAGGATTACACAACCACCTTGGGGCGGAAATCCACTTTGGACTCCTTGCCTGTCAATATCTTCTGCATCCCGATGCGGGATTTGGTATTGATCAGAATCGGCGCGGAAATATTCGCATACATATTGGCCGCGACCAATTTACGTCCGTTTTCCGGCACCACATTATTCCTGGAAGACAAAGCCGTCAGCACCATCACATCCTCGGGATCTTCGAGCTTGAGCTCGGCCACCTCGCTGTCGGTCAGCACCAAGTCGTAATTGAAACCAAACAGGGTCGGATCCGTCAACGACAGCGACACATCACCATCGTCGATCGACTGCAAGTGGATCACCACGCCGCTCACCCAATTGCCAGCCTCATCGATCTCGTGGAACAGCTTCCACATCGTGCTTTTTTCAAAGCCGGGAATGCCTCTCGGGAAAGTGATGACTTGCGATGGATCTATGCTTAACTCGCCAAACCTTGTATCGACCTTGATATTCGCCACGACTCCTCCTTATTGTTTAATTCACAGCAACCGGCAAATTCTCCAGCTATCCATTCAGGATGTAAAGGTCTTTCGCGCACCGCCGATATTTTCAACAGATAGCCTTGATTACAGGGCTATGTCGTAACGATAGTTGGATAAACAAGGCACTCCCCATCACAAACGCAACATCGATTTCATCGTGGCTCTCCGCCAGGAATTCGTCGCCTACCCGTTGCGGGCCATCTCCATATGGCCAAATATAATCATCTACAATTATCCAGCCGCCACCGATAACCAATCCGCTCCAGGAGGCAATATCTGCCTTCGCCGCAGCATAACTATGATTACCATCAACATGCAGGATCGCTATTTCGCCGCGATAAGTGGTCGTCCCAAACGATGGCGTGATCACATTGCGATGCTCGCGGTAATACCTCGCCCCATCCGTCGATGGCATGCGCAAATAATTGACATGATTGGCGCTGTAAGGCAACAGGTTCATCTCGAAGACCGTCAGCGCCTCATCGGCGTCCATGCGCGCAGATTCGGCATCCACCAGACCACCTGCATCATGCTGAATGAGATGCTCATTCGACCAGGGATCCACGCATAACAAATTGCCTATCCCGTAGCAATGCGCCAGCCTGGCCAGAATGAAAGCGGATTTCCCCCACCAGCTTCCAATCTCCACCACATCTCCAACCGGGCTGCGGCGCGCAATCTCATACAGGGCACAGAATTTTTCACGGTCACACATGCCGGGGATCAGCTCCGCATGCCTGAACAATGAGGCCAGCTCGATTTCCGACAGATGCACTTGGGGCGTCAATGCGGATGCCACTGGAAGCGTCTGATCGAACCGAGCTCTCGCCCAGCTTCTAGCTGCCCGATAGCCGGTCAACTCAGCGCCCACAGGCGATTCGTTGACCAGCGCAACGCCCGGCGCGATCTCTTTCAACTTCCGATTGAGGTAGCCCCAGACCACCGGGTTGGGCGTATAGATTCCCCCGATACCGAACTCCGCAACCGCCTGCCTCAGTTTCTCATTGAACTCGGGCTGGGTAATGTAAGGCAAGAACAACCAGGACGGATATTTCTCCCGCGATACATCGTAATCGAGCGAGGACGCGCCGATGACTGGCAGCCCATCGCGCAGACAGTTTTGCAGATACTCCAGCGAACGCGGCATGCCGCCGGGAAAAATCAAAATGGGTTTATTCATAATTATCTAGTCAAATCTTATTTGCGACTGGACTCGCACATTAAAAAGATACTCGAACACAGGTCCGGGTAGTGCTGCCCCAACTTGTAGCATCCCTCCAGATATTCCTCGGAAATAATATCCGTCTGCAGCAGGCGATCCCACTGGAAGTTCGCCAGTGCCTTGAAGAATATCCCGGATCGATAAACCACTTTCAGGCCGGCCGCCACGGCATCCCGCTCCAGCGTATCCAGCGTGTAGGTGCAACGGTGGCCATGTTCGGCTTCGGCCGGAGTGACCGCCGCATTATGCGAGATCAATCCCATCTTGACGGCAATCTGCCGGGAAGGCGCATTCGCATTGGGGCACACCAGAAAAAAACGCCCGCCTTCCGCCAGCCATTCGTCGTTGATGCGCTTCAGCACCAGCACGGGATCATCCAGGTGTTCCAGCACATGGGTCAGCACGATGTTGTCATAACGCTTGGGCAGGGTCGCCTGCTCGAACAGCGAGTTGACGAACTTCACCTTGTCGCCCAGTTTCTTTCTGGCCTCCTCGACAGCGACATTCGATGCCTCGACGCAGGTGATATCTTCGAAATAGGGCAAAAACCTTCTGGTGAAATCGCCCTTGAAACTGCCGAGTTCAAGCAGGCTCCCATCCCTGAAGAACGGCTCGAACGATTTGATCATGTAAGGATGCATCACATCGAAGTCGAAGCCATATGCATACTTGTGGTCTTCCGTGTCTTTGATCTCGACGTTGTAGTCACGCTTGCTGTTCATTCTCTTCCCCGCTGTTCATTTAAATTCAGGTCCATGGTAACGGATGACCCATTCACCTTGCCCGCAACGAAACCGCTCTTCTCATACAGTCCGACAGCAGGAGCATTGGCGCTCGCCACATCCAGACTGACCTGCCGCATCCCCGACGTTTTCGCGTACTCGATACATTGCTTCATCAAGCTGGCGGCGATGCCCTTACCCATCCAACCGCGCAACACGCTGACGCTGGTGATATAGGCGATGCGTCTCTCCCGGTCGTTGCAATACGCGGCTACCAGCCCGACCAGCTTGTCGCCCGACCATGCCTCGAACCTCATCGCCTTCTCCGCTATCTTCCTTGCATATTCGACCATCTCGACCCGGCTGCTCAGTCGCGGCACGAAGTCGGCATCGCAGTGCGACAGGTGCTCGGCGATCTGCGCTTCGGTCGCCTTGTTCGATCCGAATTCGACAGCCTCGCTCATCTTTCCAGTTCGGCCAGCCCGAACCCGTAGCGCCCGAACTCGTTGCCGTTATAGAACAGGTACACCTTGCCGTCGCATTCGAATACGTGCGGATAACACAGCATGTCCGCATCCCAGTCGCCCGGCGTGACGTCGAGCAACGGATTCTCGTCGTCACGCGTCCAGTTCACCAAATCGTCCGACCAGGCGTGGCCGATACGGTAGCCGCGCCCGCTGTTCTTGCGAAAGTCGAACGACTGGCGATAGCAGAAGAACATGTGATAACGCCCGTCTATCCCGATCACCGTCGGCAGCGCCTGGCTCTCGTCCGACCCCAGCTTGTCCGAAACGATCTGCCTCGCCTCTTCCTTGACCCAGTTGATGCCGTCGCCGGAGGTCGCATGGCCGATCTTGTAGGTGCGGTCCGGCGCTGCGTCCGGTGCGTAGCGCTTCCAGCCGGTGCCGAAGATGTACCACATGTGGAACACGCCATCGATGACCTTCACGAAACCGTCGCCGACCAGGCAGGGCTCGTGCAGCGAGGCCGCCAGCACCGGCCCGTCGCCGATGCGCTGGAAGGTGAGGCCACCGTCGCGGCTGATGGCCAGACCGATGGCGGTATCCACCGAAACCGATACGCGGCGGTTCCAGCCGCAGATGTACCCGTACACGGCATCGCCGTGGCGCATGACGCTCATCGGGAATATGCCGTGCTCGTCGAAACAGCCGAGTCCGCCGAGCGGGATCACGGTCTTGTCGGATACGCGGATGACATCGCGCAGGTTCTTGCTCATGTCGACGAACGCGATATGGCTGAGATACTTGCCGTTGCTCTTGTCCACCGAGCGGGTGGAGAAATAGATGCGCACGAAATCGTCGAACACCAGCGCTTGCGGCGACTGGGCGAACTGGATACAGCCGTCCGGCAGCTTATGCTGCGTCGGGTCGAATATCTTGCCAAGCTTCTTCCACTTCATCGAGCTCATCCCCTACTCCAACTTTCCATCTAGGACGGCCAGGCCGAAGCCGTAACGGCCGACCTGGTCGCCGAGGTAAGCCATATAGGTCTTGCCGTCCAGTTCGAACACATGTGGATAGCTGATCATCTCGGCATCCCAGCCTTCTTCCGACACGACGATGCCGGCCTTGGCATCGTCGCGCACCCAGTTCATCAGATCGGCGCTGGAGGCATAACCAATGCGGTAGCCGTTCTGCTTGCCACGGTAATCGCTGCTGTAGCGGTAGCAGAAGAACATGTGGTATTTGCCGTTGGCGTAGAACACATCGGGGCTGGCCTGCGCCTCGTCTTCTTCGATGCGGCTCTCAATCAGATCCTTGTTGGCCTTGTTCCAGTGGATGCCGTCCTGCGAGGTCGCCATGCGGATCTTGTAGACCGGCTCCGCACGGCCATCCACCATCTTCCACTTGCGTCCGGCGATGTAGAACAGGTACCAGGTGTCGTTGAAACGGCGGATCTTCGGCCCGCTCAGCACGAAAGGCTCGTCCGGCGAATACGACAGCACCGGGCCGCTACCCAGTTTGCTGAAGGTCTTGCCGCCGTCACGGCTGGTCGCCACGCCGATCGCCACATTGAACGGCACCGATTCGCAACGCGTCCAGCCCGCGTAATAGGCGATGACTTCGTCGCCACTGCGGATGACGGAAACGGGATAGGTACCGAACTCGTCGAATTCGCCCAGCCCGCCCAGACTCAGGATAGGCTGCTCGCCGACATGGCGAACCTTGAACAGATCGGCGCGATCCAGATCGACATAGGCGGAATAGCTCACGTACTGGCCATTTTCGTCCGCCGGTGGGCGGCAGGAGAAATAGACACGCACGAAATCGTCGAATATCAGGGTTGCGGGTGCCTGCGCGAATTCCTTCAGCCAGCCGCGCCCCTCCACTTCCTGCGGCGTGAATACCTTGCCTAATTTCTTCCACTTGAACATGGTTCAGATCAATTCGTAGTTAGTCGTAATGCAGGTCCGGATAGTCTCGACTGGATTGAACATCATCACGTCGATGATCGATAGCCAAGGCACGAACTCATTGCCGAACTGGGGATATTCGAACGGCTTCGACCTGATGAACTTCAACTCGATACCCCGTTCCCGGAACGTCTCTTTCGAATACAACTCCATGCCCCCGATGGTGTTGATGTAGGTGGTCGCACCGACCGCTTCGCACAGGGCAAGCACCTTGTCCTGATTCTTCAGTTCATGATCCATAGCGATGCCGGAAGATATCCTGATCTCCGTCGCAATGCCCAGATGCTCGCAGGTCTTGACAATGGAGTGGTGCAGAAAGCGGAACAGGTTCGTATCTTCATAGCGCACGATCTGCTCGACCAGCGGAAACGTCTGCTCGAAATACGGCGCATGCCGGTATGTGCCCTTAAACTGGTTCAGCAATTTGTCGCGATTGAAATCAGCCGCCACCGTCCGCTGGCATATATCCAAATAATCCGAATCACTTTTTAATGGCAGCGAGAACATCACGTCCTTGCCGTTCTGCAACATGCGGTTGCGGTTGATCCAGCCCTTCTTGGTGTATTTGATGTTGTCGTACACGATGAACTGATCCACTGCCGCAATCAGCTGAAAATAGCCGATATAAGGGAAGAAGTATGGCTGCATGATGGCAAGCCTTTTCATCGCCATTTAGCTCGCCACGAGTGCAATGATCGAATCGACCTGCTCACTGGATAGCGCAGGATAAATCGGCAAACAAATTACCTGTTCCGCGACCCTTCGCGACACAGGCAAATTGGCATGTGCCGCCGATGGCATGCCCCGATACATTGGAAAATCGCTTATCAGCGGGTAAAAATAACGCCGCGCATATATGCCATGATCCTGTAGCTTCCGGTACAACGCATCACGACTGAGCAAGTAATCCGGCTGTACCAAAATTGGAAAGTAGGCATAGTTAGCCACGTCCTCCCCGGCATCATGCAGACAATGTATCCCTTTGACGCCATCCAGACCTGCGCGGTAGCGCAGATCGATGGCCTTCCGCTGCTGCAATGCCGCGTCTATACCCTTCAACTGAAGCAAGCCAAAAGCAGCGTTGATCTCACTCATTTTTCCGTTGATGCCGGGGGCAACCACGGTTACCTCGTCCACGAAACCAAAGTTTTTTAAATGATCGATGTGCCGCTTGGTTTTTGCATCCGGACAGATGATGGCTCCTCCCTCAAAGGTATTGAACACCTTGGTGGCGTGGAAACTCAACACAGATACATCGCCGTGATTGAGCACGCTACCGCCATGACATTGCACGCCAAAGGCATGGGCTGCATCGTAGATGATTTTCAGTCCATAGTTATCGGCGATCCTCTGGATGCGCTCCACATCGCATGGGTGTCCATAGCAGTGCACCGGCATGATGGCGGTGGTTTGCGGGGTGATAGCCGCCTCAATCTTGTCTGGATCGAGATTCAGCGTGACCGGATCGATATCCACAAAAACCGGCTTGATGCCATTCCACAGCAAGGAATGAGCGGTCGCCACGAATGAATACGGCGTGGTAATTACTTCGCCCGTGATGCGCAAGGCCTGAAGGGCGGTAACCAGTGCGAGCGTACCGTTGGCGAACAACGAAAGATGCTTTACACCTAAATAATCACACAGCGCCGACTCTAATTGCTGATGAAATGGCCCGCTATTGGTTAGCCACTTGTTTTCCCATATCTGCTGCAAATAGGGGATAAATTCGTCCAAAGGCGGCAACAAGGGTTGCGTCACATAAATCGGTGGTGTTTTTTGTGGCTCTGTCATTTGCCTGCCTCCGGTGTCGCAGCGTCTACCTCTTCCCGGGTCACTTCGAATGATTCCGCCGGCAATCCTGCACACCAGCGTTGCCACATGATCCGCAGCGCGCGTGCCAGCCCGGCCGCAATCACCGCCGGCTGACTCATCGACGACTGCGCAAAGCGCTCCCGCAAACCTGCTCGCACCTCGGCCAGCAATGAAAGATGGCCCGCCCAATACAATCCCTTCGCCACGAAATCGCTTTTATCCCGTGCCACAAAATCGTCCAGCCCCACATGTCCAAGTACCGCAGCGCCCACCCTGCCCGGCATCGTGCTCCCGGCCAGCGTCAATGTAGGTACGCCCATCCACAACGCATGCAATGTCGTGGTGCCGCCGTTGTACGGGAAGGTATCCAGGCAAATATCTACCTGCTGATGCATGCCAAGATAGACATCCAGGCCACTACGCCCGCGGAAGCTCAATCGATCCCGCGCGATGCCCTCCTGCGCAAACCAGTCGATCAGTTCATCGTATTCGCCCTCTGCTGGCATCGCCCCCAGCAACATTTTCGAATCCGGCAATGCGCGCAGCAACTGTGACCACAGCGCAACCACAACCGGACTGATTTTGCTCAGGTGGTTAAAACTGCCGAAGGTCACATAGCCGTTGCTCAGCGCGGGCAGGGCGTTGACCGGCGGCGCGCCTACGGCAGGCAGGAATGGCGCGTTGGCCGGCAGGCGCACGATCTTTTCCGTGAACTGCTCGTCGAATTCCCCCTGAGGCAACAGGAAACGATCCGCCAGATAATAATCCATCGCCCTCAGGCCGGTGGTACCCGGATACCCTATCCAGCTGGCCTGCACCGGTGCAGGTTTGCGGGCAAAGGTCAGCAGCCGGTGTTTAGCGGTATGACCGGACAGATCGATCAGGATATCGATGCCATCGGCACGAATCTTGTCCGCCAGCACGGTATCGGACAGTTCGGCAATCGCATGCCAGTGTGCGAAATACCCACGCATTCGTTGCGTGACATGATCGTCGAGGGTGTTGTTGTAATAAGCGTGCAGCGACAGTTGCGGGTACCCCGCCAGATGCGCCAGCACGGGCTCGATGAAACTAGCCACAGCATGGTCACATAAATCAGCCGACACAACGCCAACCTGCAAAGGACGATCCGAGTCACAGGAGTTGCCATGCTGCTGCCAACCGGCGCGCAACGGCAACTCAAACTGTTCGCCAAAGCGGCAATGTTCAGCGAACAATGCCGCCGCATCCAAAGTCTCATTGTGACTGAAACAGAAAAGCAGATTGCTATGACACTCGACATAATCGAACTTAATTTCCAGCGCCCGCCGGAAGCTTGCCTCTGCAGCAGAGGCTTTTCCTTGATGCAACAGCGCTATGCCCAGATTATTATGCGCCTGGTAATGATCCGGCTTAATCTCCACTGCACGGCGATAACTCTCCATGGCCGCCTCAGTATGCCCTTGGCTCTCCAGTATGATGCCCAAATTAGTGTGGGCATCGACGAAATCCGGTTTAAGCTCCAACGCACGGCGGATGCTTGCAAGCGCGGCCCCATGCTGCCCCTGCTCTGCCAGCATAACTGCCAGATTGAAATGCGCCTCGGCATGGCACGGATCGATCTCCAGCGTCCGTCGAAAACTCGCCATCGCAGCATCGGCCCTCCCCAGTTTCTTGAGAACTCCGCCAAGATTATTGCTCGCCTCGACATAGCCCGGCTTAAGCTCTAACGCACGATGAAAGCTTGTTAACGCGGCATCTAATTGCCCATGAGCAATTTGAACCACGCCCAGGTTGTAATGCGCCTCGGCATAGCTCGGCCCCATCTCAACGGCCTTGCTCAAATTTTCCAGCGCAGCATCAAGCTGCCCTTGAATCAGTAACACAGCTCCCAAATTACTATAGGCCTCTGCAAAATCCGGCTTGATTTTCACCGCACGGCGAAAACAGGCGGATGCCTCATCCATCTGTCCGCTGGACTGTAACAGCAGCCCCATATTGTTATGCGCATCCGCAAGATCCGGATTGATTTTCAAAGCTTGACGCAAACTGGCCATTGCATCATTGCCCAATCCTTTCGATTGCAACACCAAACCCAAGCCGCAATGCGCATCAGCGAGTCTGGGGTTGATTTTGAGCGCACGACGGAAACTTGCGGCAGCCTCATCAAGCTTACCCTGTTCTCTGAGCAAGGAGCCCAAATTGCTGTACGCATGCGCATCGTTTGGCGCCAACTCCACAGCACGTCGCAATGCGCTCTCGCCATTCTTACCCTGCTTGTGCAAGACAGCCCCCTGCACCCCCCAGCCCAACGCCCAGCCTGGATATAAATCAAGCAATGGTTTTATGCGCGCTTCCAGCTCCACATAACGCGCCGCGTTAAATAACGACAATACCTCCTGAATGACCGCCTGAGACGGTTGCGCCTTGCTGCTCCCACCTTTGGCACGCATCAACAATTGCTGTGCCTGAGGTGACTTAATCCCGCGCCTGATCGCTTCTTTGATCAACAACAACGCATCACTGGCATGCCCCATCGCCAGAAGACATTCGGTCAGCGACAACCAGTATTGCCCCACCGACGGATCGGCTTTCCACGCATTTTCCAGATAAAGGAACCCAGTCTCCGCTTTACCCAACTGCAATGCCATCAAGCCAAGATTGTGGTTTGCATCGGGATGGGCAGGCTCCACTTGCAGGATACTGAGATAGAGCGCCTCTGCTTCTTGCAACCGCCCCGCTTGATGGTGGGCGATAGCCTGTTGTAGCACCGCAGGCAAGTCTTGTGGCACGGTAACGTTCATGAGCATGCAGTATTAATCGTTAGCAATCGTTGATTGTATCTTGCAGACGAATGAAATGTATCACATGGAAACGCCAATATATGGCTGAACCAACGGAAGCGATTTCCAAATTGCATAGCTGTCATTTTCCTGCCTCCAGTGTCGCAGCGTCTACCTCTTCCCGGGTCACTTCGAATGATTCCGCCGGCAATCCTGCACACCAGCGTTGCCACATGATCCGCAGCGCGCGTGCCAGCCCGGCCGCAATCACCGCCGGCTGACTCATCGACGACTGCGCAAAGCGCTCCCGCAAACCTGCTCGCACCTCGGCCAGCAATGAAAGATGGCCCGCCCAATACAATCCCTTCGCCACGAAATCGCTTTTATCCCGTGCCACAAAATCGTCCAGCCCCACATGTCCAAGTACCGCAGCGCCCACCCTGCCCGGCATCGTGCTCCCGGCCAGCGTCAATGTAGGTACGCCCATCCACAACGCATGCAATGTCGTGGTGCCGCCGTTGTACGGGAAGGTATCCAGGCAAATATCTACCTGCTGATGCATGCCAAGATAGACATCCAGGCCACTACGCCCGCGGAAGCTCAATCGATCCCGCGCGATGCCCTCCTGCGCAAACCAGTCGATCAGTTCATCGTATTCGCCCTCTGCTGGCATCGCCCCCAGCAACATTTTCGAATCCGGCAATGCGCGCAGCAACTGTGACCACAGCGCAACCACAACCGGACTGATTTTGCTCAGGTGGTTAAAACTGCCGAAGGTCACATAGCCGTTGCCCAGCGCAGGCAGGGCGTTGACCGGCGGCGCGCCTACGGCAGGCAGGAATGGCGCGTTGGCCGGCAGGCGCACGATCTTTTCCGTGAACTGGTCGTCGAATTCCCCCTGAGGCAACAGGAAACGATCCGCCAGATAATAATCCATCGCCCTCAGGCCGGTGGTACCCGGATAGCCGATCCAGCTGGCCTGCACCGGTGCAGGTTTGCGGGCAAAGGTCAGCAGCCTGGTATTGGCGGTATGGCCGGACAGGTCGATCAGGATATCGATGCCATCGGCACGAATCTTGTCCGCCAGCGCAGTGTCGGACAGTCCGGCGATCGCATGCCAGTGTGCGAAATGCCCACGCATTCGTTGCGTGACATGATCGTCGAGGGTGTTGTTGTAATAAGCGTGCAGCGACAGTTGCGCATAACCTGCCAGATGCGCCAGAACGGGTTCGATGAAACTAGCCACGGCATGATCGAACAAGTCGCCGGACACGAAACCTATTTGCAGGCAACGCCCCGGATCACGCGAGTTATTGTGTTGCTGCCAGCCAGCCCGGTGCGGCGCCTCAAATTGCTCGCCGAAATAAAGGTGTTCTGCAAACAGCGCCCTGGCATCCGCCTGTTCGTTGCGGGTGAGACAAAACAGCAAGTTGCTGCAAGCCTCCAAGAAATCCGGCTTGATCTGCAGCGCCTGACGAAAACTCGCCTGTGCCGCATCGAGTTGCCCCTGATGCATCAGAGTATTGCCCATATTATTGTGCGCCTGATAATGATCCGGCTTAATCTCCAGCGCCCGCCGATAACTGTCCATGGCGCCCGCAAGTTGCCCCATATCTCGCTGCGCATTGCCGAGATTGCTGTATGCCTCGACAAAATCCGGTTTGAGTTCCAATGCGCGGCGAAAGCTGTCCACCGCGCCCTCGAATTGCCTGATATCTCGCAGAGTATTGCCCAGATTGTTGTACGCCTCGGCAAAATCCGGCTTAAGTTCCAATGCGCGGCGAAAGCTCTCCACCGCGCCCTCGAACTGCCCAAGGTCTCGCTGGACGTTACCCAGGTTGTTATACGCCTCGACAAAATCGGGCTTGAGTCCCAGTGCGCGGCGGAAGCTGGCTACCGCACTAGCGTGCTGACCCATATCTCGCAATGCATTGCCCATATTACTGTGCATCTCGGCCGAATCAGGCCTGATTTTCAGCGCCCGGCGAAAACTAGCCACCGCCTCATCAAATCGCCCCATGTCCCGCAACGCATTCCCCAGATTGTTATGCATCTCAGCATCATCCGGCAAAAGCTCAGCAGCCTTTTGCAACACGGGTAAGGCATCTTTACCTTGCATCTGAAGAGATGTGCCCAACGCCTTCCATAGAAACCCGGCGTTTGGATATTGCCTTATCAGCAAACGCGTACGCTCCTCCAATTCCAAGTAGCGGCCGGCATTAAACAAAGCGACAAGCTGGTTGATTTCAGCTTGAGATAATGATTTTTGAGGACACACCAACTTTGCGGCACCACTTCCCTTTTGAGCCGACGCGCCATTTATTACGGTGGGTTTCTCGACTTTCGGCAGCTCAGGCTCAGGTATCGCATCAGGCTTTTCTTGAACGTCCATGGAGCGTGCGCCTAACGCGGCAATCTCGGCTTCTTGCAGCAGTGTCCGTGCGACAGGAGAATCCAACCCGCATTGCATTGCCGTCTGCATGACGAGCAATGCCTCTTTAGCTTGTCCAGATGCCAGCAGCGCATCGGCATACGACAACCAGAATTGCCCTCGGGTTGGATCAGCCTCCAGCGCGGCTTTTAAATAGCCCAGCCCATCTGCCCCAGCCAGCAATAGACCGAGATTGTGGTTGGCATCAGGATGATTGGGCTGGGCTTGCAGAATGGAACGGTAAAGATGTTCCGCCTCGGCATTCTGCCCCGCCTGTTGACAGGCAATAGCTTGTTGCAATGTTTCATTCAGGTTCATCATTTGATCCGGCAAGACAATAAATCATCCGTTAACACCCCGAACTGCAAAACCACTTCATTTGCATAGGTGAATCCAGGCAATAGCAATACTAAGCCATATAAATCATACAGCAGTCAAAAAGTTGCTGGCTCTTGCGCCGATGTAGTAATCTCACCCGCTACGGATGTAGCAATCTCACCTACATCAGCAACACTAACCGACTGACCGAATCCGATGCCCAAAAGTTCTCGTAACTTGCCGACCAATCCGCCTCCGGAAAAACTGTCTCCGGACAAGCTGCAAGGCTTCATCGCCAACCTGCCCGGCATGGCCTGCCAGATCGAATTGCAGCAGGACGGTTCCATCACCTTCCCGTATGTCAGCGAGGGCTGTGTCGCACTGCTCGGCATCCAACCCGGCGAACTCCAGGAGGATGCGGCGCGTTTCCTGAATCTCGTCTACCCGGAAGACTCTCCTTCTTTTCTGGCAACCCTGAAACAATCCGCGCAAACCGGCTGTTTCTGGAACTGGGAAGGACGCATCACGCTGCCGCAGGGTGAAACCAAATGGATCAGCCTCGGCGCCACGCCGCAGAACACGCAAGGCGGCCTGCCGCGCTGGGAAGGCATCCTGCTCAACATCACGCAGAGCAAACTGGGCGAACTCGAAGTCAAACGGGTGCAGCAGCAATTGCTGGAGCTTTCCTCGCATATCCAGGATGCCAAGGAGCAGGAACGCCTGCGCATCGCCCGCGAGGTTCACGACGAGATCGGCAGCCTGCTCACCGCGATCAAGATGGACCTGTCGTGGATGCTGCCGCGCCTGCCCAAGGACAAGCCGGCCATCACCGACAAGGCGAAGACCATAGAAGACCTGGTGAACCGCGCGATCACGTCCGCGAGCAATCTCGCACACAGCCTGCGGCCCGGCTTCCTCGACTGCTTCGGCATCATCGCGGCGATCGAAATCGAGGCACAGGAATTCAGCAAACGCAGCGGCATTTCCTGCACGATCATCAAATCGCAGGAAAACATTGACCTGCCCGAGGCGCACTCCATCACGCTGTTCCGCATCTGCCAGGAGACGCTGAACAACATCCTGAAACACGCGCAGGCCAAACATGTCCAGATCGAGATCGTCAAAGGCGCCGACCACCTGGAACTGATCATCTCGGATGACGGCGTGGGCTTCAGCAATACCGCGCGCAACAAGCCGCGCTCGTTCGGCTTGCGCGGCATCCAGGAACGCGTCGCCCATCTCGGCGGCACGGTCAAGATCGCCAGCACGCTGGGGCGCGGCACCCAGATCGCGATCTTCGTGCCGCTCAAGGAAGAGACCCCGCAACAGGCATTGTTCGGGGACGCATCGATATGATAGACATCCTCGTGGTAGACGATCATGCGCTGATCCGCAAGGGTCTGAAGATGCTGCTCGAAGAAGACCCCGAGTTTCACATCAAGGGTGAAGCGGAGACCGGCATCCAGGCCATCAACATGTTGCGCGAACAGCATTTCGACCTGGTGCTGCTGGACATCTCGCTGTCGGACAAGCACGGCATCGACGTGCTCAAGCAGCTCAAATCGGAACAGCCCGACCTCAAGGTCATCGTGCTGAGCATGTATCCGGAGGATCAATATGGCGTCAGGGCGCTGAAAGCCGGTGCGGCGGGCTACGTCAACAAGCAGAGCGCGCCGGAAAAACTGGTCGGCGCGATCCAGCAGGTCATCAGCGGCAAGAAATACATCAGCGAAACGCTGGCCGAACAACTGCTCAGCAACCTGATCGGCGAATCGCAGGAGTTGATGCACCAGAACCTGTCCAACCGCGAATATCAGACGCTGTGCTTGATGGCCTCCGGCAAATCCCTGACTGAGATCTCCGAGATCATGGTGCTCAGCCCCAAGACCGTGAGCGTTTACCGCGCCCGGATGCTGGAAAAGATGGGGTTCAAGAACAATGCGGAGGCCATACACTATGCCATCGCGCATCATCTGGTAGACGTCCAGGAATGAAAAGCGGGCAGACTATGGCTCTGTTCGACGCATCGCAAGCCATATTATGCGCAACAATACAGGTTGTTAAATTGCCCATCGAGTCATGAGCAAACCCGCCCAAAATCCATCCGACCTGGCCCGCGAAACGCTAAAAACGCTGGCCGCACGCAAGACTCCGCCAACACCGGGCAACTACGCCAGGATTTACGCGGAAATCAGCGGGGCAACCGCAGAAGAACACGACGGCGCGGAAAAAGTGTTGCACGACCTCGCCGAACGCCTCACACAAACCCCTAAATCAGCGCCTGTCGGCAACGCATTGCAAAAAGTGGTCGCCACGAAAAACTGGGATCGCTGCCTCGATGAAATCGAAAAAATCCTGCCCAAGCCGGGCGCAGAACAACCCAACCCCTGGTCCGACCTGATACGCGACTTATTGCGCCAGTTGGAAACCCCGCACAAAGGTTTGACCGTCACACGCAAGAAAGAAGGGCTGGAGACCGTATTGACGCGGTTTGCGGCGAACCCGGAAATCCTGTTCGACAAGCTGACTGGCCTGATAAGCTCCTGGTCGAAAACCACGACCTCGACCAACGCCATCGAGATCGACGCCGAACCGCCTGCCACCATTGCCGCGAGTGCCCCCCCCGTTGTGGCCGCGAGCACTACGCCGGCTGGCGATACAGCCGAAATGCTCGGTCAAATTATCGAATTGCTGGTAAAAACGCTGGAGAACACCCTCAGCACACAGCCGGAACTGGCGCAGGAGGTGCAAGCCATCATCCCGCAAGTGCGCGGCGTCAAGACCCCGCAGCAAGTCGCTGACCTGGCCAAACAACTGCGTCAATTCTGGCTCAAGACCGAATTGCGCGGCGATGACCGGAGCCGGATTCAGGAAGGTCTGGTGCGCCTGTTGCGGTTGCTGCTGGCAAACGTCGGTGAAATGGTGACTGACGAAGAATGGTTGCATGGACAGATCGTCACACTGCAGGAGATCATCGCCAACCCGATCGACCGGAACGTCATCGCCGATGCCGAACGCAGCATGCGCGACGTCATCATCAAGCAGGGGCTGATCAACAACAGCCTGACCGAAGCCAAAGCCACACTCAAGAACCTGATGGCGACCTTCATCAACCGGCTGGGCGAAATCACCGAAAGCACCGGCGATTACCATCAGAAGATCGCGAGCTACAGCCAGCAGATCGGAAAATCCAGCAACCTGACCGAACTCAGTCACCTGCTGGACGACATCATGCAGGACACGCGCATCATCCAGGCCAGCGCGCTGCGCTCGCACGACGAGCTGCTCGGAACCCGTAAACAGGTTCAGGAAGCAGAATCCAAGATCAAACAGCTGGAACAGGAGCTGAGCCATGTCAGCGAACTGGTGCGCGAGGATCAACTCACCGGCGCGCTGAACCGGCGCGGCCTGGATGCGGCCTTCGAGATCGAGGCCACCCGCGCTGACCGCAGCGAGGCCCCTCTGTGCGTCGCACTGCTGGACATCGACAACTTCAAGCGCCTCAACGACACCCTCGGCCATCAGGCCGGCGACCAGGCATTGATACATCTGAGCAATGTCATCAAGGAAGCCCTGCGGCCCACTGATTCGGTGGCGCGCTACGGCGGCGAGGAATTCGTGATCGTACTGCCCGGCATCGACCTGAAAGAAGCGGCCGCCGCGCTGGAACGGCTGCAGCGCGAATTGACCAAGAGATTCTTCCTGCATGAAAACGACCGCATCCTGGTCACGTTCAGCGCCGGCGTAGCCCAGCGCGCGCCCAAGGAAGCCCAGCAGGACGTGATCGGCCGCGCGGACAAGGCGATGTATCAGGCCAAGAAAACCGGAAAGAACCGTGTGGTCGCGGCGGAATAGCAACAATCCCTCGCACAGCGAGGGTGGTCACAAGAGTTTGGGGCATGTTAATCGGCTGGCTATGCCCGCAGCAAAGGTAGGGATATAGTATGCAATCAAGCCGGAAGACAAACTGAAGCTAAAGGAGAACTGAAATGCCCTCATATATCAATACCAACATCGCGTCCCTGAATGCGCAGCGTAACCTGACCGGTTCGCAAAGCACCTTGCAGACCGCGTTGCAACGTTTGTCTTCCGGCCTGCGCATCAACAGCGCCAAGGACGACGCGGCCGGTATGGCGATTGCGAACCGGATGACCGCGCAGATCCACGGTGCCGATCAGGCCGTGCGTAACGCGAACGACGGTATCTCGATGGCGCAGACCGCTGAAGGTTCGATGGTGCAGATCGGCAACAACTTGCAGCGTATCCGCGATCTGGCGGTGCAGGCTTCCAACGCGTCCAACAGCGCCGCCGACCGCGCCGCGCTGAACGCCGAAGCGACCCAGCTGGTTGCTGAAATCGACCGCGTTGCCACCAACACCAGCTTCAACGGCGTGAAACTGCTCGACGGCACGTTCACCGCACAGGCCTTCCAGGTCGGCGCCGACGCCGGCGCTTCCAACCAGATCAGCATCTCCAACATCGCCAGCGCGAAAGCAGCCTCGCTCGGTGTGGGTTCCGGTTCCAGCTATGCGTCTACCCTGTCCGGCGCATCCAGCAGCGGCCCGCTCAATGCCGGCGACCTGATCATCAACGGTTATGCAGTCGGTGCCTCAACATCTGACGGCGTATCCAATGTGTCATCCAGCAGCAGCGGCATCGCCAAGGCTGCCGCGATCAATGCGATCAGCGCGACAACCGGCGTGACCGCAACCGTCGGCGCGACCACCACGACCGGCACGACCGTGACCGGCTTCGCTACCGCGCTGGTTGCGAACGACGTCAAGATCAACGGCGTCGATATCGGTGCCATTGCTGTCGCTGCCTCTGCCGCCGAACGCGGCGCGCAGATCGCCGCCGCCGTCAATGCCAAGTCCACGCAAACCGGCGTGACCGCCACCTTCGACACCGCTACCGGTGCGGTGGCACTGACTGCTGCCGATGGCCGTAATATCGATGTCACCACTACCGCTGCGGCAACTGCGGTGACGACCGGCCTGGGTTCCGGCGGCGCGACTGAAGCGATCACCCGTTCGACCGTCTCCCTGACCTCGACCAGTGCCAACGGCATCACCGTAGCCAACGGCGGTACCGGCGTGCTTGCAGCAGGCACGGCAACGACCTTTGGTGCCATCACTGCGGGCGACATCGTGATCAACGGCGTAAGCGTCGCTACTACAACAGGCACCACCGTAGCCACCCAAGTGACCAACATTGCCGCTGCAATCAACCTGCTGACTGCACAGACCGGAGTGACTGCCTCTACCACTGCAACAGGCATAACACTGACCGGAACCGGTGCAGTCAACGTCGTCACCAAAGGAACAGCGACCCTGGCAATGACCAGCTTTGCGTTCGGCACGACAGCAACCGCAGGTGCGGGTGCAACGGCTACAGGCTTGACGGTCGGCAACACGGCCGCCACCACGACCACCGGTGCAGGGATTTCCTCGCTGGACCTGAGTACCGCAGCAGGAGCCGCCGCCGCGTTGAGTACCATCGATGCCGCGCTGAACAACGTGAACAGTTCACGCGCCTCGCTGGGTGCTTACCAGAACCGTTTCTCCTCGGCTGTGAACAGCTTGCAAGCCACTTCGGAAAACTTGTCTGCTTCCCGCAGCCGGATTCTGGATACCGACTTCGCCGCTGAAACCGCAGCGCTGACCCGTTCGCAGATCCTGCAACAGGCCGGTACCGCGATGTTGGCTCAGGCGAACCAGATCCCGAACGGGGTGCTGGCTCTGTTGAGATAAGGTAGTTAGTTGAGTAACCCGACCGGAGTGATTCGGTCGGGTTTTTAAGAGAAGGAGAAGCAAAATGCCCATCTCAAATATAGGCAACACAGTTCAGGCCTCACCTGTCAGACTCACTGGCGATAGTGCGCCTGATGTCGTTCATACCAGCACTGCTGCTACGCAAAGCGCATCTGTTGGCTTACCTGCCGGCCCGGTCGTTGAACCGCAAGCCTCTGCAGCCCAATTACAAAACGTGGTGGACAGCATCAATAAGACGTTGCTGCAAGCCAACAAGAACATCCAGTTCAGCGTGGACAGCGATACCAAGAGAACCGTCGTCAAGCTGATGGACATGGAAACCGGCGATGTGATCCGCCAATATCCGTCGAAAGAGGCACTGGCGATTTCTCAATCGATCGATCAAATCCAGCAGGGCTTGTTGTTGAAACAAAAGGCCTAGCGCGCAAGCGCAGGAGATAGATCATGGTAACCACGACGGCAACTTCGGCAACGAGCTCGACAAATCTGGATGTCAACGGCATCGTTACGCAGTTGATGGCCGTCGAGCGCCAGCCGCTCAACAAGCTCAATGCCCAGGAAGCCAGTTATCAAGCCAAGCTTTCCGCTTTCGGTATGCTCAGCGGTGCGATGTCCACCTTTCAAAGCTCCGTACTGGGTTTAAGCAACCCCAGCCTGTTCCAGGCGCTCAAAGCCACACCGTCCGACACGACGGTTTTTTCCGCCTCAACCGCAAGCACCGCGGTACCGGGCTCTTACACACTGGACGTGACCACGCTGGCCCAGGCCCAAAAGCTCGTTGCCGCCGGACAAACCAGCAGCACCGCCGCGATCGGCACAGGCGCCTCGACCACGCTGACCTTCGATTTCGGCACCATCAGCGGTGGCACTTATACCGCTTACAACCCCGCGACAAACACTGGCGGGACTTATGCCGGTTCGACATTCACCAGCAACGGCAGCGGCCTCAAGACAGTCACGATAAACAGCACCAACAATTCGCTGCAAGGCATACGCGATGCGATCAATGCCGCCGCCATCGGTGTGACAGCCGCGATCGTCAATGACGGCAGTGGAACCCCTTACCGCCTGACGCTGACATCCAACAGCATGGGAGTCAGCAACAGCCTGAACATTGCCGTCAGCGGAGACGCCGCGATCAGCAGCTTGCTGACAAACAACCCGGGAACCGTCGCTGCGGTCGCCGGATCCGTCACGGCCGCCTCGACCCCGAAAGTTGCGACTGGAACCGTCAGCGCGGCAGCAGGCTCGATTGCCGCCGGGGCGCTGGTAGTCACCACCGCTGCCGGATCGGCTAACGTCGGCGCGATCACACTGCCGGGCGGCACTGCCACCGCCAATGGCACAGCAATCGCGGCTGCGATCAGCGCCGCGCTTGCCTCGCTCCCCGGTGGTGCGGTGGCTAACGGCACGGCTGCCGACAACGGCGCGGGCGTGATCACCTGGACGACCGGCACAAATGGCGCCAACACGCTGAGCATGGGCGGCTTCGCAGCCGATTCTGCCACCGCGACGACCAACCAGACCACATTGATAACCCAGACGGGTTTTGATGCCGCGCAGCTGGGCACGCAGGCGATCGGTGCTCAGCACATGGCGCAGTCGGCCGTAGCACAGAATGCCGTGTTCAATGTCAATGGCGTGCAGGTCACCAAGACCTCCAATACCGTTTCAGACGTGATCCAGGGCGTCACGCTCAACCTGCTCAAGCCGGCGACCGGAGCGACCCTGAGCATTGCGCGCGATACCGCCGCGACGACCACCGCGATCACCGGCTTCGTCAAGGCGTACAACGACCTCGCCAAAACCCTTGCGGACTCTTCGGCCTACAACGCGGCCACCAAACAAGGGGCGACCCTGCAGGGCAACCCGACCGTGCGCACGTTGCAGTCCCAGTTGCGCAACCTGTTGAGCGCATCCGTCAGCGGCACCGCCGGGACGGTGACGACGCTTTCGCAAGTGGGCATCACCTTTCAGAAAGACGGTTCGTTGGCCCTGGATAGCACCAAGCTCAATACCGCGATGACCAACTATCCCAACGACATTGGCAGCCTGTTTGCATCAGTCGGCAAGGGTACGGACAGCCTGGTCAGCTTCAATGCCGCAACATCCACCACCAAGCCGGGCAACTACGCGGTGAACATCACCCAGCTGGCCACGATGGGCAGCACCCTCGGCAACGCTGTCGTTCCCGCATCCGGCAACGTCATCGCCAGCGGCGACACCATCAGTGTGACACTGGACGGGGTGACCGCTACGGTCGCGCTGACAGCGGGCACGTATACCAACACCCAACTGGCGACAATGATCCAGTCGGCGATCAATGGCACATCCGCATTCTCCACGGCCGGTTCTTCTGTAGCGGCCACCATCAGCGGCAGCAACTTGAGCATCAGCTCCACCCGTTACGGATCGACCTCCAACGTCAGCATGACGGATGTCACCGGCACAGCCGTTGCGACATACTTGGGCGGCGCACCGACCAACACTACCGGTGTGAATGTCGCCGGCAGCATCGGCGGCGTTTCGGCAACCGGAAGCGGTCAGCTGCTCAGTGTTGCCAGCGGCGACCCGCAGGGGTTGAGCATCATCGTCAACGGCGGCTCGCTGGGCGCACGCGGCTCGCTGAATTACTCTCAAGGCTATGCGACCACGCTGAACAGGTGGTCGACTGCGGTTATGGCCAGCGACGGCTCCATCACATCGGCCACCAATGGCATCAACAAGACCATCCAGGATATAGCCAAACGCCGCGATGCGCTGAACGTCCGGCTAGTCAGCGTGGAGGCGCGTTATCGCGCACAGTTCACCCACCTGGATGCCATGTTGAGCAGCATGAATACCACCAGCACGTTTCTGACGCAGCAGCTCAGCAAACTGTAATCAAAAGGAACCATCATGAATGCATCCACAGCAATCAAGGCATATGCGAAAGTCGGCATCGAATCCGGCGTAAGCGCGGCGGATCCGCACAAGTTGATTTCGATGCTCTATCAAGGTGCGCTTCAGGCCATCGCCAATGCGAAGAACGGCATCCTGCGCAAGGACATCCCCGCCAAGGGCCGTGCGATCTCGCAGGCCATCTCCATCATCAACGAGGGCCTGAATGCCAGCCTCGACAAGAAAGTAGGCGGCGAGTTGGCGCAGAACCTGTCGTCACTGTATGAATACATGAGCAAGCGCCTGCTCACCGCCAACCTGAAGAACGATATGGCCGCACTGGATGAAGTGGCGCGTCTGCTGGTCGACTTGAAAGGCGCCTGGGACAGCATCCGTCCATCCGGTGCAGCCCCCGCCGCCGCACCGATAGCAGCTCAACCCAACGCAGCCCTGCAGCAGCCAAGCAACAAAGTGCAAATGGCTTACGGAAGGATGTAAATAAAATGGGCAGCCATCAAGTCGTCATGAGCTACGAATCGCTCTCTGCCATCACCGGGCAGATGCGCGAGGCCGCCATCCATGAAGAATGGGATCAGCTGATCGGTCTTGAGCAGCAATGCAGCAAGCATGTTGCCGCGATGAAGCCGCTCGACGAGGCCTCCACACTGGACGAGCCTGCACGGCAGCGCAAGATCCAGCTTATCAAGAAAATTCTGCGGGACGATGCCGACATTCGCCAGCGTACGCAAGCCTGGATGGGCCAGTTGCAGCGCATCATGCAAAGCAATCGTCAGGAGCAACGTCTGCAACAGGCATACGGCGCATAGCACGCGTCGTCATTGCCGCACTTCAGGAGCTGCATGGTTACAGGGGTTCCCCTGTTTTCGCGCTGGCTCCCAGCCTGCGCAGGAATTGGTCCGGGATACGTACCTGCAAAACTTGATGAGGCAATTTCCATACTCCGATGCTGCCAGCCAACTTAATCAGCACGCTGCAAACCCTGTCCCGCTCGGGAACGCCGCTCGTTACGGCGGCGACGGATGCAGCCGTCCCCAAGCTTGAACCCGGCCAGAAAGTACAGGGAACGGTACAGTCACAGGTAAGCGAGGGCGTATTCAAGGTTCAGGTCGCCGGCCAGACCCTGCAAATGCGTTTGCCGGGCAGCGTGCAAAGCGGCGACCTGCTCAACTTGCAGGTCGTATCAACAAGTCCGCGGCTGACTTTCAGCATCGCGGCTTCCACTAACCCGATTTCCAATCCCGAGCAGATCGCCATCGCTGCCGGGCTGCTCTCCGACACGACCCAGCGGCCAGTGGAACGGCTGACGGTACAGCAGTCGCGCGGCACTGCGGTGTGGCAGGCCGCCGAACAAACACCCGATGGCAGCAAGCAACCGGTCGGTGAATTGCGCAGCGCGTTACCGGAGCAAATCAGCACGACGGCACGCCTGCTTTCCGACCTCACTCAGCGCCCGATGGAAAAAGCGTTCGTCCAGCAAGCCGGCAGCACAGCCGTATGGCAGGCAACTGGACAGGCCCCGGACCCCAAACAACTCGCGGGTGCGCTGAAAGACGCCCTGGGCAACAGCGGGCTGTTTTACGAATCGCACCAGGCACAATGGGTCAGCGGCGAGCGCAGTACCGCGCAATTACTGGTCGAGCCGCAAAACCAGCTGCCTGACAAGCAAAATCAGCTGCCTGACAAATCCATCGCCACATTCACGACCGATCAGCCCGCGCCGCCGCAAGGCAAAGTCGCAACGGATTCGACTATGCCGATCGCCAAGGAATTGTTGCCGCTGGTCCAGCAACAGTTGCACACGCTGGAAAACCATCAGCTCACCTGGGTCGGCCAGGTCTGGCCTGGGCAGCAGATGCAGTGGGAGATTCAGGGACAACCTGAACAGCATCCCAGACAGCAGGAAGAACGCCAGTGGAGCACCGAAATGGAATTGGCATTGCCAAAACTGGGCGATGTACACGCCAAACTGGTATTTGTTCAGGGCGGTGTAAAGCTTACCCTGCATGCGGCGGACACGGCGACCGTCGCGTTGTTCAACCGCGCGATGCCCGGCCTGCATTCCGCGCTCAGTGAGAACGACCTTCCATTGACTGCCGTAATTGTCGAGAAGTCATGAAGTCCACCTCCCCCACGTCACAACAAGTCGCGATTGCGATGGCTTACGGCCAAGGCAAGGGGGCACCGAAGGTCGTCGCGAAGGGCCGCGGCTTGATCGCGCAGGCGATCATCGAACGCGCCAAACAGAACGGCGTTTACGTGCATGAATCGGAAGAACTGGTAGGAATGCTGATGCAAGTCGAACTGGACCAGCAAATCCCGCCGCAACTCTATTTCGCGGTGGCCGAGTTGCTGGCATGGTTATATAAACTCGAACACGCGCAAGCACCGGTTATTCCCCCTTTTGAAAATCCGTAGTTTTGTTATGATGCGCGCCTGACCAGCTTAGACACTACCTGCAACATGGCAAAAGACATCCCACTGACCCTTGAATCACTTTCCGGCAAGGAAAACGACGAGCATCGAATCACCTCGGCCAAAGCCATCGCATCCGTGCTGAATGGCATCGCGGAGCATCGCGCCCGCGTCGCACTGTATTATGATGGGGCGCAAGACTTCATCCTGACGACGCTATTGAAGGCAGATAGCACGGGATTATGGCTGGAACGAGGCCAGGGCGATGAGGAGAATCGGTCTGTCACAGACAGCCAAAAGAACATTTTCGTCAGTTCCGATTATCAGATCAAGGTGCAATTTTCTGCCGGGCCGGTCAAAGAACTGGACTATCAGGGTGAATCCGCCTATTACCTGCCCTTGCCGACAAGCATATACCGCCTGCAACGGCGTGATTACTTCCGGGTCGCCCCTCCGCATCAACTGGTCTGCGTTATCCCGGCAGGACGCAAGCTATCGCGTGAAGTACCCATCATGGATATCAGCGGCGGGGGCATGGGGTTGGCCTGCATCGGTGAAGATGCCGAGCTGATGCCAGGGAATACCTATTCGGATTGCCAGATCAGATTGCCCGATATAGGCACGATCACCGTCTCCGTCGTGGTAAAAAACCTGGTCAGCCTGGGCAGCCAACTAGGGCATAAACTCAAACGCGCAGGGTGTGAATTCGATAATATCGATCCAGGCACCCTTATCCTGCTACAACGCTATGTGACGAACATGCAACGTTCGAGGCTAAGCCTATAGGGTTGGCGGCGGGTGAAACGTTGCCCTCAGGACTCCACAGCGGCAGAGGGCATACACGATCCGAGTCAGACGGGATGCCTGCCCATCGAGCTAGACTTGCATGTTCATGATGTCGTTATAGGCCAGCACGACCTTGTTGCGCACCTGAACCGCAGTTTGAAGATTGATACCGGCCTTTTGCATCGCAATCATCGTGTCGCTCAGACTGACGCGATCATCTCCCAGCACAAAAGCCTTCTGCAGGGCCTCTGACTTTTCCTGGGATTGCGCCACTCCATCCAGCGCGGTTTTCAGCACGCTGGAGAAATCCACTTTCCCGGGTTGCACAACCTGGCTGGGTTCATGCACCCCGGCTGCTGCGGCCGCGATACGCATTTGCGCCAACAGGCCATCTACTGCCGAAGAATTCATCCTAAATCTCCTTTTTCAGGTGCATGCACAATACCTGCCCGACCGGGAGCACCATAATGAGAAAAGACAACGGTTTACCCCCTTATTCAAACTTTATGAAAAACTTTTGCCGCAGATAATAGTCTTAATGCCCCCAGTGGCTCTTTGATGTGACCTGCAATCAACATGGCTGAACAGAAAAACAAGGCGCTAAGTCAACTGAATCAACTCAACCTCCAGCAATTGATGGGGTTGGCAGTTGGCGTTGCTGCGCTGATCGCGCTCCTGACTGGCGCATGGATGTGGGGGCAAACCCCGGATTACCGCTTGCTGTATAGCAATCTGTCGGATCGGGATGGTGGCGCGATCATCGAATCGTTGCAGCAATTGAACATCCCCTACAAATTCGCCGAAGGCGGCGGAGCGCTGATGGTTCCTTCCGGCCTGGTTCACGAAGCGCGCCTGAAACTGGCCTCCCAGGGACTGCCGAAAGGCGGAACGGTCGGGTTCGAACTGATGGAGAACCAGAAGTTCGGCATCACGCAATTTGCCGAGCAGGTGAATTACCAGCGCGCACTGGAAGGCGAGCTGGCGCGCTCGGTACAAAGCATAGGCTCCGTAGCGGCCGCGCGCGTCCATCTGGCCATCCCCAAACCCAGCGTATTCGTCAAGGAGCAGCCCAAACCCAGCGCCTCCGTGATACTCAATCTGCATGGCGGCCGGTTGCTGGATGCAGAACAAGTCAGCGCGATCGTTCACCTGATCTCGAGCAGCGTGCCGGAACTGTCCGCCAAGAACGTCACGGTGGTGGATCAAAATGGCGCGCTACTCAGCGCAAACCGCAATGGTACTGGCGAAGGCATGGATGCCAGCCAGCTCAAATATGTGCAGGGGATCGAACAGAACTACATCAAGCGCATCGAGAGCATCCTGACCCCGCTGCTCGGCGCGAACAATGTGCGCGCGCAAGTGACTGCAGACATCGACTTTTCGCGCACCGAACAAACAGCAGAAATCTACAAACCCAACCAGAATCCGACCGAAAGCACGGTCCGCAGCCAACAGCTGCATGAGGTTCTGAACGGCACCGGACTGAGCGCCAGCGGCGTCCCCGGCGCGCTGTCCAACCAGCCCCCGGTGCCTGCGACCGCACCGATAGTCGCGGCCGCCGCACCAGGTGCAAAGGCAGGTGCGAACGACGCCAGCATATCCAATCTGCAAAAGGAATCCACCGTCAATTACGAAGTGGATCGCACCATACGTCATACCATGTTGCCAGTAGGCATGATCAAACGACTGTCTGTTGCGGTAGTCGTAAATGGCAGCCGCAGGGTGACCGATGCGAAAGGCAAGGTCAGTAACAAAACGCTGAGCGAAGCGGAGAAAGCCCAGATCGACAACCTGGTCAGGGATGCGATGGGGTTCGATCAGAACCGCGGCGACAACCTGAACGTGCAAGTCGCGGCCTTTAACGAAGACCGGGAGCTCGTTGAGGAAGTGCCGTTCTGGAAGCAACCGCAAGTGATCGAGCTGGCCAAGGAAATAGCCAAATATCTGGCCATCGGGGCGGTGATGCTGTTCGCCATATTCGGCATCATCAAGCCTGCGCTCCGCCCGCTGTTTGTCGCGCCGGAATTCAGGGCAAGCGAGGCGGAAGAACAGACCAGCAGCATGCCCAAACTGGTGCTGCCGGATGCCAACGCATACAACCCGACGGCACCATCCTACGAACAGAACCTGCAAGTCGCCCGACAGATCTCGAAAGAAGAGCCAAAGATTGTCGCCAGCGTGATTAAAGAATGGGTGAACAATGAGTAGCGGCATCGAAAAAAGCGCGATTTTCCTGATGACACTGGGCGAAAGCGATGCCGCCGAGGTGGTAAAGCATCTCGAGCCCAAGGAAGTGCAAAAGATCAGCGCGGCGATGATGACGCTGAAGAATCTCAGCCGCGAACAGATCTCGGGGGTATTTACCGACTTCCTGGTCACCGCGTCGACCAAAACGACGATCGGCATGGACTCCAACGACTATATCCGCGGCATGTTGACCAAGGCGCTGGGCGATGACAAGGCGACCGGCTTGCTGGATCGCATCATGCACAACAGCGACACCAGCGGCATCGAAAGCCTGAAGTGGATGGATCCCGGCGCAGTGGCCGAAATGATCGGCAACGAACATCCGCAAATCATCGCCACCATCCTGGTGCACCTGGAACCGGATTTGGCCGCAGAAATCCTCAAGATGCTCACCGAACGCACGCGCAACGATGTGCTGCTGCGCATCTCGACGCTGGATGGCGTGCAGCCGGTCGCGCTGCGCGAGCTCAACGACGTGCTCGGAAAACTCATGTCCGGCGGCGGCACCGGCAAAAAGAACCTGCAGGGCGGCGTAGGGACCGCAGCGGAAATCCTGAACTTCATGGGCGGCACGCTGGAATCGGAAATGATGGAGAACGTGCGCAACTTCGATCCCGAACTGGCGCAGAAGATCGAGGACAAGATGTTCGTCTTCGAAAACATCCTGGATATCGACGATCACGGCATCCAGCTCATACTTCGCGAAGTCCAGTCCGAATCGCTGATCATCTCCCTGAAGGGGTCCAGCGAGGAATTGCGCGAGAAGATATTCAAGAACATGTCCAAACGCGCGGCCGAGATGACGCGCGAAGACCTCGCCTCCAAAGGCCCGGTCAAACTCAGCGAAGTCGAGGCCAATCAGAAGGAGATCCTCAAGATCGTGCGCCGCCTGGCAGACGAAGGCCAGATCATATTAGGCGGCAAGAACGAGGAGGCCTATGTCTAGCGTGGTCATCCCCAAGGAGCAATTGACGGCATTCGAGCGCTGGGAACTGGCGTCCTTCGACCATCCGTCGGGCCTCAGCAGCCAGGCGAAGAATGCGCTCGCCACTGCGGCGGAGCTGGAAAACATCCGGCAACAGGCGCAACAGGAAGGTTATGCCATCGGCCATCAGGCAGGCTATGCCGAAGGTATCCAGCAGGCCCGCATCGAAGCCGAGAAGATCCACACCCTGATGCAGAGTCTGCAGGGTGAGTTGAATCAGGTAGATCAACAGGTCGCGCAGTCATTGCTCGATTTGTCGCTGGAAATCGCCAGGAAGATGGTGCAATCCAGCCTGCAGGCCAAGCCGGAGGTGATCCTGAACATCGTCAGCGATGCGATCGGCAACCTGCCCCACTTCAACCAGAATGCCCACCTGATCCTGCACCCGGATGATGCCGAGTTGGTGCGCAAGCAAATGGGGGAGCAGCTGACTCATGCCGGCTGGAAGATCTTTCCCGATACCAAGATCCAGCGCGGGGGATGCCGCATGGAAACGACCAGCAGCCAGATCGATGGCACCGTGGAAAATCGCTGGAAACGCATCGTCGAATCCATAGGACAGGATGCATCATGGCTAGCCTAGCCTCCTCCCACAGCATTCGCTGGAACGACTTCCTGGTGGAGGGACGAGAATACATCTCCGGCTGCAAGCCCGTGCAACCCAGCGGCCGGCTGACCAAAGTGACCGGCCTGGTAATGGAAGCCGTCGGCCTGAAAATGTCGGTCGGCAGCACTTGCGCGATACATCTGCCCGACAGTGTCGTCGAGGCCGAAGTGGTCGGTTTTGCCGGCGACAGGATCTTTTTGATGCCGGAAGTCGACGTATCCGGCCTGGTGCCCGGCTCGCGCGTGATGCCGATAGAACCCAAACACCAGCTCACGCTGGACAGCACGCACAAATTCATGCAACGGCGCAGTACTGATCAGGCCAAGCACCTGCCCGTTGGCGACATGCTGCTGGGGCGCGTGCTGGATGGCGCGGGGCGGCCGCTCGATCAGCTCGGGCCGCTCGGCAACACCGCCTCGGCCGCGTTGCAAAGCCGACCGTTCAATCCGCTCGAGCGCGCCGCGATCAACACCTCACTGGATGTAGGCGTACGCGCCATCAACAGCATGCTGACGGTGGGGCGCGGGCAGCGCATGGGACTATTCGCCGGCAGCGGTGTCGGAAAAAGCGTGCTGCTCGGCATGATGGCGCGCTACACCAACGCAGATGTCACGGTCGTCGGGCTGATCGGCGAACGCGGACGCGAAGTCAAGGAATTCATCGACGACATCCTCGGCAAGGAAGGCATGGCACGTTCGGTCGTAGTGGCCACACCGGCTGACACCTCGCCGCTGATGCGCCTGCAGGGCGCGACTTATGCCACCACCATCGCGGAATATTTCCGCGACCAGGGCAAGAACGTGCTGTTGATCATGGACTCCCTGACCCGTTATGCGATGGCACAGCGCGAGATCGCGCTGGCGGTGGGCGAACCTCCGGCCACCAAGGGTTACCCGCCTTCCGTCTTCGCAAAACTGCCACAACTGGTGGAGCGCGCCGGCAACGGCCTGGAAGGCAGCGGCTCGATCACGGCGTTCTATACCGTGCTGACCGAAGGCGACGACCAGCAGGATCCGATCGCCGACAGCGCGCGCGCGATCCTGGACGGGCACATCGTGCTGTCGCGACGGCTGGTGGAACAGGGGCATTATCCCGCGATCGACATCGAAGCCTCGATCAGCCGCGTGATGTCGCGCCTGGCCTCGCCCGAACATATGTCCCAGGTACAGCGCTTCAAGCACATGTATGCGCATTACCAGCGCAACCGCGACTTGATCAGCGTCGGCGCCTACGTCAGCGGCAGCGACCCGTTGCTGGATGAGGCCATCGCGCTTTACCCGAAAATGGAGCAGTTTTTGAAGCAAGGCATGTTCGAGCGTGAACCTTATGAAGCGAGTGTTGCCCAACTTGCAGCATTATTCTAACCGGCAAGTGAGTGAATACGATCATGACTAAGCCCTTTTCTCTGCAGCCACTGATGGATCTGGCTCAACACCAGAACGAAACGGCTACGCGCAAGCTTGGACAACTGAACAAGCTGCAGCATGATGCGCAAAACAAACTTGAGACACTGCAGCAATATCGCAGCGACTATCAGACACGTCTGCAGGAATCCACATGTAACGGCATGAACCCAGATGAACTGCGCAACTTCCGCGAATTCATCCACAAGATCGATGAAGCGATCGTCCAGCAATGCCGGGTCGTCGAGCAGAGCAAGGTTTCGACCCAACTCGGCAGGGGTGAATTCGATTCCACACGCCGCAAGCTGAAATCATTCGGCATGCTGCAACAGCGTCATATCGACACACAAAACAGGGTTGCAGAGAAATCCGAACAGAAAGCACTCGACGAACACACCGGCAGGTCTACCGCCCGCAAGATGCTTAACACTGAAGAACCGAATACTTAACCAGGAGCTAATCATGGCTAACTTACCTATCGTCAGCAATCCACAGCCTGCAGCCAATACGGCAGGCACGTCGCAAAAGAATGGCGCAGCTGATTCGGCAAAGCCCGCCGAGTCATTCGGCTCCGTGCTGGCACGGCAGGTGGATGAGGCCAATGCTCCCGCTCAGAATGCGCCAGCCGCTGCTGCGACGGGAAACGATGCCAAGGCCGATGCAAAAGCCAGGGCAACGATCAATTCCATCGGTGCAAAAATCAAAGCCAAGCAGGATCAAGCCTTGGCGGCGGCCGACCAGACGGCATTGAACACCCCCATCGACCCATCCAGTCTGCTGGCGGCGATGCTGCAACTTCCACCAGAGATCAAGCCCCCCGTTATCAAGGATGCGATGAACGACACGGTGGTGACCAACACGACAGAGGCGCGCCCGGCAAGTGCCCGCAAGACGGCAGACGAGCAAGCTACGCCCGGCACCTCCAACGGATCGTCCGGTGTGCCGGTAGCGATGCTGCAGCCAGCTCAGGACATCAAGACCGCATTCACCAAAGAGGCCGCGAGCGACGCACCCGCACCCCGCCCAACGGGCCTTGGCAAAACTGCTGAGAATACGCTGCCGGCCACCCTCGGCACAACGCAGGCCGGCGCCGCGCAGTCCAGTATGACATCCGCCACGCCGGGCAAGGCAGATGTCGCCTTCATGGCTGCCGACAAACTGGCGTTGCGCACCGAAATCAACGTGGAGCAGGGCAAATCCGCCGAACTGCCCAACAGCTTGGCGAATGCCACGCCGCTCACACAGTCTGCGGCATCGGGCATCATGGCAAATATGCAGACGAACAAACCCGCAGACAATCCCCAGGTTATTGCCGCCCCGATGGGCAGCAAGGGCTGGGCTGATGAGTTCTCCCAGAAAATCAGCTGGATGAGCACACAGCAAAACCAGGTCGCGGAATTACATTTGAATCCCCCTGAACTGGGTCCGCTGGATGTGACGCTGAAGATATCCGACAGCCAGGCCACTGCCGTGTTTACGTCACCACATAGCGCAGTCCGCGATGCGATTGAGAATGCCTTGCCTAAACTACGCGAACTTCTAGCCGATAACGGAATCATGTTGGGCAACACCACGGTCAGCGACCAGACTCCACGAGATGGATCCGCGTTCACGAACCAGCGTGACAACCCGGCGGCAAGCCGCGGGGCTTCCGGCGTCGAGAATGAGGCTGCGGACGCGTCAATAGCGTCCATACCACTCACACCCGCACGTCGTCACAACGGCATGGTCGACACATTCGCCTGAACATGAAAATGACCAGGCAACCATGCGCGCAAGCAGAAAACGTTAAGTTAACGGAAATATCAGCGCCAATCGGGTTATCATTCGCGCTGACTATCCCTTAATCCAACTCGCGAAGAGGAAACAAGCATGACAAGAGCCGCAAAACACGCTGCTGCAGAGCCAACGGGGGCACCACCGAAAAAAAGCAAGAAGAGACTGCTCATCATCCTCACCTTTGTGTTGCTGCTGTTGATAGGTGGCGGCATAGCGGCGTTCTTCCTGCTCACCCCTGCACAACCTCAGAAGCACGGGGCAGCCGAAACGGGACCGGCGAAATTCGTCGAACTGGGTTCCTATACAGCCAACCTGATGCGCGAAGACGGTGACCGGTATTTGCAGATTTCGATTTCACTCAAAATTACCAAGCCGGATCTGGAAGAAAGAATCAAGACCAGCAATCCTGAGATCCAGCATCACCTGAACATGTTGCTGCAAAGCAAACACCCTTCCGAGATCGCCACGTTCGAGGGCAAGCAAAAACTGGCAGATCAAATCAAGGGAGAGGTGGAGTATGTACTGGGCCTGCGCAAGACACCGCCATCCCCCGCAGATGCGCCGGCGACTACGCGCAGCGGCATATCAGATGTGCTGTTTACTTCGTTTATCATCCAATAAAGAAAAGTGACCTTATAGCGACATAATGAGCGAATTCCTCTCACAAGACGAAGTTGACTCCCTGCTCAAGGGCGTGACTGGCGAAACGGATGAACCAGAACATCCGGAAGTCGCTGCGGGGGATGTTCGTGCATATAATCTTGCTTCTCAGGAACGCATCGTGCGTGGGCGTATGCCCACGATGGAAGTCATCAACGAGCGTTTTGCGCGGCTATTTCGCATCGGGTTGTTCAATTTTATCCGCCGCACTCCGGAAATCGCAGTCGGGCCGGTGCGCGTGTTGAAGTTCGGCGAATTCATCCGCAACCTGCATGTACCGACCAACCTCAACCTGATCCAGGCCAAGCCGCTGCGCGGCAACGGCCTGTTCATCTTCGACCCGAACCTGGTGTTCCTGGTGGTGGACAATATGTTCGGTGGAGACGGTCGCTTTCACACCCGGGTCGAGGGCCGCGAATTCACGCAAACCGAGCAGCGCATCATTCAGAAACTGCTCGAGGTCGTGTTTGATACTTACGGCAAGGCATGGGAAGCCGTCTACCCTCTCGAGTTCGAGTTCGTTCGTTCCGAGATGAATCCGCAATTCGCCAATATCGCCACGCCGAACGAAGTGATCATCGTCACGTCATTCGACATCGAACTGGGCGGCAATGGCGGCGCATTCCACGTCTGCATGCCCTACTCCATGCTGGAGCCCGTCAAGGACTTGCTATACAGCACCATGCAGGGCGAGCACATGGCGGTCGACAAGCGTTGGCTGCAACTGCTTTCCAAGCAAGTACAATCCGCCAGCATCGAACTGATCGCAACCCTGGGCCAGGCCAGGGTGACGCTGGAACAGGTACTGAAAATGCGTACCGGCGATGTGATCCCGCTCGCGGTTGAAGAGAACATCACCGCATCGGTTGATGGGGTTCCGATCATGGAATGCAAGTATGGTGTATTCAACAGACAGTACGCACTAAAAATAGACAAAATGCTCACGACTAGCGAAGGGGAAGGTCATGTCTGACGAAACCAGCGGAACAATCACCGCCGACGATTGGGGCGCCGCGATGGCCGAACAGACCACGCCCGCCGATGATTGGGGTGCCGCAATGGCCGAACAGGCTGCGGCACCAGCAGAGCCGGCGAAACCGCATGCATTCGAACAGCTCGGGCCGGGCGGCGCCAGCGCCACCCAGAACGACCTCGACATGATCCTGGACATTCCGGTACAGCTGACCGTCGAACTGGGACGCACCAAGATGCCGATCAAAAATCTGCTGCAATTGGCCCAAGGTTCGGTGGTTGAATTAGCCGGGATGGCAGGCGAACCTCTGGACGTGATGATCAACGGTTTCCTGATCGCACAGGGTGAAGTCGTGGTGGTGAATGACAAACTCGGTATACGCTTGACAGACATCATCACGCCATCGGAACGACTGCGCCGCCTGAACCGATAACATGCTTGCTCGATTCCGCTATCTCATCGCCGTCACACTGTGCGCGGCTTCAGAATTTACATTCGCCGCAGAGGCGTCACGCCCCGCTTACACCCCGCAACCTCCTGCGGTCAGTTCCGGCAGCATCGTGCAGATCATCTTCAGCCTGCTGCTGGTATTGGCAGCCATCCTGCTGGTCGCCTGGCTGCTCAAGCGCATGAACGTCACACAGCAAGGCACCGGCAACATGCTCAAGGTGCTGGGAGGGGTGGCGATCGGGCAACGTGAACGCGTGGTGCTGCTCGAGGTCAATGACACCTGGCTGGTAGTCGGCGTGGGGCCGGGTCAGATTCGCACGCTGCATACCCTCCCCAAGTCGGCTCTGCCTGTCAGCGACAGCACGGCTGCACCGGAAAACAATTTCGGCGTATGGCTGAAAAAATTCACCGAGAAACGCAATGCGCCGTAGTTTTTTTACCAGCCTGATACTTTTACTCGCGCTGTTCGCTACCGTGCCAGCGGCATGGGCTGCAGAAGTCGGCCTGCCCGCGCTGACCAGCACACCGGCCGCCGGCGGCGGGCAAACTTACAGCCTGAGCCTGCAAACCCTGCTGCTGCTCACATCGCTGAGCTTCCTGCCCGCGATTCTGCTGATGATGACCGGCTTCACCCGCATCATCATCGTGTTGAGCCTGTTGCGCTCCGCTCTCGGCACCCCCTCCGCGCCCCCCAACCAGGTATTGATCGGCCTGGCGTTGTTCCTGACGTTCTTCGTGATGTCGCCGGTGTTCGACAAGATTTATACCGATGCCTATCTGCCCTTCAGCGAGAACAAGCTGGATATGCTGCAAGCCGTCGAGAAAGGCAGCGTACCGCTGAAGGAGTTCATGCTGCGCCAGACCCGCCAGACCGACCTCGCCCTGTTCGTCAAGATCTCGAATAGCGAGCCGCTGCAAAGCGCCGACCAAGTGCCGCTGCGCATACTCGTCCCGGCTTATGTCACCAGCGAATTGAAGACCGCATTCCAGATCGGCTTCGTGGTGTTCATCCCGTTCCTGATCATCGACATGGTGGTCGCCAGCGTATTGATGTCCATGGGTATGATGATGGTGTCACCCTCCATCATCTCGCTGCCCTTCAAAATCATGCTGTTCGTGCTGGCAGATGGCTGGAACCTGCTGATCGGCTCACTTGCACAGAGTTTTTACACCTGAACCGGATAAGCTATGACACCTGAAACCGTCATGACCCTCGGGCGACAGGCCATTGAATTGACCCTGATGATCTCCGGACCGTTACTGCTCAGCGCGCTGCTGATCGGTCTCGTCGTGAGCGTGTTCCAGGCCGCGACCCAGATCAACGAACAGACACTTTCCTTCATTCCAAAACTGCTGGGGATCTTTCTGGTCCTGATCCTGACCGGACCGTGGATGGTGACCATGATGGTGGACTACATCCAGCGCCTGTATGGGAACATTCCCTGGATGATCGGGTAAGCACTCGTGATCAGCATCACCAGCATGCAGCTCGACGCCTGGCTGGCGGCATTGGTCTTTCCGCTGGTACGCATACTCGCGATGATCTCCAGCTCTCCGGTATTGGGTAACAAACAAGTCCCGGCACGCGTCAAGATCGGGTTATCGGTCTTGCTTGCGATCATCATCGCACCGACCATTCCGTCCATTCCACAGGTTGCACTCGGCTCGCCGCAAGGACTGCTGATTATCATCCAGCAGATCATCATCGGGGGCGCGATGGGCTTCACCATGCGCCTGATTTTTACCGCCGTGGAAATGGCCGGTGAACTTGCCGGGTTGCAGATGGGTCTGGGCTTCGCCAGCTTTTACGATCCGGTGAATGCCTCGTTCACCCCCGTCATCGCCCAATGGCTGGGAGTGATTGCGACGCTGGCCTTCCTCGCGCTGAATGGACACCTCTACCTGATCTCTGCGCTGGCTGAGAGTTTTCAGACGCTCCCTATCGGCTCCATGATGCCGACCAGCAGCTTTCTCGGGGTCGCGGAGTGGGGCGGCAGCATTTTTGCCTACGCACTGCAAATCACATTGCCGATATTGGCGGCGCTGCTGATCACCAACCTCGCACTCGGGATTCTGACGCGCGCCGCACCGCAATTGAACCTGTTTGCGGTGGGATTCCCGATCACGCTGGCGATAGGCTTCTTCGTACTGATATTGTCCATGCCCTACTTCTCGCCGATGCTGGACAGGCTGATCCAGCAAGGACAGAGCACAATGCTCGGCTTGCTGAAGCCGAATCAGAGATAGTTGAACAAGGACAGGCTTGAGACCCGGACAAAGGACTGTTGCGCGGCCTGCAATGACATCTGCTGCTGGGTAAGACTGCTTATTGCCGCTGCATAATCGACATCCTGCAACTGTGACAGGGTCTGCTTTAATTGCACACTCGTATCGCTGCCCATCGTCTGCAGCGCATCAACCTCATTGAGGCGCAGCCCCAGAGTAGATCTTGTCGTCAACACGTTGTTCAATCCACGATCCAGCTGACTCATCGCGGTGTTCAGACTGGCGGTAAATGCAGCCGCCTGTGTCGCATTGCCTGTTCCGACCGGCGTATTCAAGGCGGTGATCAAGTCGGAAATCGTCTTGAACAGGCTCACATTGCCACTGGGCTGCACGGTGAATTGATCATTGGGCAGCGGAATGCCCTGAATATCGAACTGCATCCCGCCAAAGCTGATCGCCTGCCCGCTGGTAAATTTCTGCGCGGTGGCGACTGCCGCGCCGGTGGTGACATCGGTCACGCTATAGGTCGGCGCAGTAATTTTAAAGCTACTGCCCGCCGCAGCACCGGTGATCGCAAACTGGATACCGTCGAATGTAATGTTAGCCCCTGACGTGTATGCCACATTGGTCTGGCCAGCAACCGGCGAGTTCGTCGTCGTATCCTGCACGCTGTAGGTCGCCCCACCGGCATCAATGGTAATGCTGTAATCATGGCCCGTCACCGCCGACGAACTGATTACTGCAGGCGCACTGATCGTGCCAGGGGCCGTTGTCACCGAGGTGCCGAATGCGCTAAAGGACAACGAATACCGGTCTCCCGTCACCGCGGCCGGATTGATCACCGTACCGGCGCTGATCACACCACTGCCGGTATTGGTTGCGACCCGCTGCGTCACAAACGTACCGTTGCCGTCCTTCACGCGCATAAAGATATCTGCACCACTATCGGTGGAAGCCATCTGCCGCGATGCGCTCACCTGCATCAGGCGCTGACCATCATCGCCGTTATAGGTCATCACGCCCGCCACATTGACGAACGGTAGCGTACCCGATTGAAACCCGGAGAACAGGTAATTGCCGGCACCATCCGTGCTGTTCGCCAGACCGATCAATTGCTGCAAGTTACCGCTCAGCCCAGTTGCAATGGTCTGACGGTCGCTGTTATTGAGCGAACCGTTGCCCGCCCCCACCGCTGCAGTCTGCACATTCTGCAACAAGGTCGTCACGCTCTGCAGCGTGCTGTCGGCCAGCGACAGGGTGTTGCGGGCCGCATCGCGGTTCGCCGCATATTGAGTATTCGTCGCATCGGACTGATTGATATCCAGCGCACGCGCAGCGGCACCCGGATCGTCCGCGGCCGTCAGGATTCGTCGTCCTGTGGATACCTGCTGCTGGGTTTGCAGCAGGCGCGTTTGCTGTTGTCCAAGCTGGGCTACATTGCTATCGAAAATAGTACTGGAACTGATACGCATCTCACACCTACCTTCCTAGAGCCAGCACCGCATCGAACATGGTGTTGGCGATTTGCATAGCCTTGGCGGCGGCTTGATAGGCTTTCTGGTATTGCATCAAGTTCGCAGCCTCCTCATCCAGATTCACCCCCGAGACCGCCTGCTGCGCCATCACCGTCTGAGTGACCATATTGTTCTGCGCAAGGCTGGTGACGGCCAATTCGTTGGTCTTGGCACCCACCTGTCCGACCAGTTGACTATAGCCTCCCTGCAAACTCGCGGTGCCGTTTGCCAACAGGTTCTGGGTTTGTATCGTGGCCAGCATCAGCGCATTGCGGTTATCGCCGACCGCATTGCTGTTCGTTGCGAAACTGAACACATCGCCCGCTACCGGCACACCGGTTACCTGCATGGTCCAGCCGTTGTAGCTGATGTCCTGCCCTGCAGTATACGGCACCGTTCCGGCCACCGCCGGCGTGGCGCCTGTCACGGTGTATGAAGTCGCAGGGTCATTAAATGTGATGGTGAAGGGTTGAACACTCAGCGCGCCGCCACTAATGACACCCGGGCCGGTATTTGCCGTGGCCGGTGTTGCCAGCATCGAACCGGCATTGCTGCCCTTGGTGACATTGAAAACATCATTCGCAGCGGGCATACCCGCGATCTGCACCGTCCAGCCGTTATAACTGATAGTTCCGCCCGCCACATGCGTGCCCGATCCTATCGTCACCGCGGTCGGAGGCACACCTCTCATTTCCACCACGTTATAGGCTCCAGCCGCACCAAAAGTGATGCTGACCGGATTCAGGTTGAGCGCGCCGCTGCTGACTTTTGCGATCCCGCTATTGGCTCCGACATTGAGCACATCACCCGCAACCGGCACCCCGGTAACCTGCATGGTCCAGCCGTTATAACTGATATTCGGTGCGGTATAGGTCTGCGCTCCGACCACTGCCGGCACCGCACCCGTCACGGTATAAGTCGTTGGGCTGGTGAACGTGATAGCAACCGGAGTCGTCAAATTCGCATTGGTTGGCGTGCTGACCGTCATACTGGCGACTTTCGCAGTATTAGCTGCCGGGCTAGTCGCACTGATAGCCGCCGCTGCGCGCAACGGCAATGCGGCGGCGATCTTGGCCGGGTCACTGGTAGTCAGCGCGATGTCGCGCGCGCCGTTCGCCGTAGGGCGAATCATGAAACTGTCCCCGGCCTTGGCACCGGCAGTCAGGCTGAACGTGAACCCGTCGACGGTCACATTCGTCGGCAGCGTTGCGCCGAGGTTGGTCACCACGTTGTCCGAGATCCGCAGCATCGAGTAGTTGGTGCCATTGAACGAGAGCTGATAATCGCTGGTCGTCAGCGCAGACACATTGGCGATCGACGCGGATGCGGTGGCGGTGCCGGTGTTGCTCGAACTCTTGTCGACGCGCGGCAACCCCATATTGAACAGCGCCCCACCTGCCTGCCCATTCAGATCCTGCCCTAACTGGTTTTGCTGGTTGATGCTGGCCGCCAACCCCAATGCGACACGCCCGAGCGCGTTGCGTGCCGGTTCCAGACTTTGATCGCGGAAGGTCAGGTAAGCCCCCAGATTGCCGCCCTGCAAACTGCTTTGCTGTATCGGTGTGGATATGCCATTGTTCAAATATGCCACATCCAGTTTGCTCGGATCGCTGGTCGATTGAACGGCCTGCAACCGCATCGGCGTCTCATCGATCACCAGCGCCTGTCCGTTGCCGACAAACACACCCACGGTTCCGTCCGGCTGCTGAACAACGCTCGTCTTGATTTCAAGGTTCAGCTTGGTAATCAGCTGTTCGCGCTGATCGAGCAAGTCATTGGGTTGCTGCCCGATGCTTGAACCGATCGCGCGTTTGATGTTTCCGTTCAGGGTCGCGATCTGCTGCGCATAGGTGTTGATCGTGGTGATGCTGCTGGTGATCTGCGTCGTATTCCCATTGGCGATATCCGTCAGGCGCTGATCGATAGCCTGGAATCGATTCACGGCGAACTGGGCGCTGCTGAGCAGAGTCTGACGAGCCGGGACCGATTGAGGGTTGTTGGAAACCCCATTCAGCGCATCAAAGAAGCTCTGCATCGCAGGAGAGGCACCGGCAGCAGGGTCGGCAACCAGATTGTCGATCTGCCTCATAGCGGTAGAATATGTCGTCAGGAAGCTGGCCTGATTTTGCTCCTGCAGCACCTGAGAGGTCAAAAATTGATCGTAAATGCGTTTCACCGCCGATACATTGACCCCCTGCCCGACAAACCCAGCACCGGTTGACTGTCCGGCAGTCGAAGTCTGTACGATTTGCTGACGGGTAAATCCGGGCGTACTAGCATTGGCGATGTTGTGCTCGGTGGTCGCCAGCCCCAACTGAGCCGCGTTCATTCCACTTAATGCCGAAGTAAATAGGTTAGCCATAATATTTCCTTTGTCCGCGCTACGGCGATCTTGTCAGTATTATCGGCAAGGACAGAAAAACCTTTAGGGGTTTAACCCGCCAGATTCATCTTACCCATGACGCTCGCCAGTTTGGCGGCATAGTTCGGATCGGTCGCATACCCCGCCTTTTGTATGGCCTGCGCCATTCCCGCCACATCACCGCCCTGCTGCAGCACCTCGGCATAGCGCGGGTTCTTGCTGATCAGGTTGGCATGATCCTGGAAGGCCTCGGCATATGAAGAATAGGCACGGAACTTTTCAACCTGTTTGTATGCTACGCCGTTTTTGTATTCCGTGGTCATGACTTCCGCCACTTTGCCATTCCAGGCCGCATTCGCCTTGATGCCGAACACGTTATAACTGGAGCTGCCATCCGGCATGCGTATCTCGCGCTTGCCCCAACCGCTTTCCAGCGCTGCCTGCCCCAACATCAGGTGCGGTGGCACGCCGGTTGCCTGACTCGCTTGACGAGCATGTGGCAGCATGCGGCTAACGAAATCCTGCTGGGTAGTCGCGCTATATGCCGACGGTAAGGCACCTACAGAAGACTGAGGGGGCAGGGCCGCAGCTTGGGACAACGGAGCCAAGGGTTGAACGCTCCCAGCAGAATTCATGCTGCGGCTCAGTTGCTTGACCATGGCATCAGCCAGGCCTACGCCACGAGTCGACATATTCTGCGTCAATTGCTGGTCCAGCATGCCGGTGAACATCTTGGTCTGCTCGTTATCGAACATGCCGTCCTGCGGCGTCGCCTCGCGCATGCTTTTCAGCATCATGTTCAAGAATACCGCTTCGAATTGCTGCGCAGCGGCCTTGAGCGCCTGATCCGGCGACTGCTTTGCTTGCAGACGCAATTGCCCCAGGCTTTTCGCATCCATCGCCAGATTCGCCGCAGTGTCCAGGCGCGTAACCATCAGATGATCTCCAATTCGGCATGCAACGCACCCGCCGATTTCATCGCCTGCAAGATCGCCAACAAGTCCTGCGGGGTCGCACCGATCGAATTCAACGCCTTGACCACTTCGCTCAATGAAACCCCCTTGGGCAGATGAACCAGTCCGCCCTTGTCTGTCGTCACATCTATCGTGGTTTTATCGGTTTGCACGGTCTTGCCTTCGGAGCGCGCCTCAGGCTGACTGACCGAGCTCTCGGTATTGATCACGACGGTCAGATTGCCATGCGCCACGGCGCATGCATCCAGGATCACGGCCTGATTCATCACCACCGAACCGGTGCGCGCGTTGATGATCACTCTGGCGATGCCCTGGGCTGGATTGACCTCCAGATTCTCGATCTTGGAGATGAATGCCACACGCTCGTTTCCATCCGGTGCGCGGACTTGTATCCTTCGCCCGTCCAGTGCCGCGGCGATACCGGGGGCGACTTGCCCATTGATCGCCTCGACGATACGCGATGCGGTCGTGAAATCAGTCGCATTCAATTCCAGATGAATGAATTCGCCCTGCCCCAGCAACGTAGGCACCGCACGTTCCACTGTAGCGCCGGCGGGCACACGACCGACACTCAGGTGATTCACTTGCACCGAAGCCCCGCCCGAGGAAGCGCCCATGCCACCGACCAGCACGTTACCCTGCGCCATCGCATAGACCTGTCCGTCCGCACCTTTCAAAGGCGTCATCAACAAGGTTCCACCGCTCAGACTCTTGGCATTTCCGATCGAAGAAGCCGTCACATCTATGGTTTGTCCCGGCCTGGAGAACGGCGGCAGCGTGGCCGTCACCATCACCGCCGCGACATTCTTGAGCTGCAAGCTGGTGCCTTGCGGGATATTTACCCCCATTTGCGACAGCATGCTGATGATGCTTTGCACCGTAAATGGCGTTTGCGTAGTTTGGTCGCCGCTGCCATCCAGGCCCACCACGATGCCGTAACCGATCAACTGGTTGTCGCGCACGCCCTGAATGCTCGCCATGTCCTTGATGCGATCAGCCGATGCCGCGACGGGCATCAGTACCAACATCGCCAGCAGCGCGAGGAAAATCTTCTTCATCATCCTGCCCCTCAACTCTAGAACGGCAACACCGACATGAAGAACCGCCCCAGGAATCCCAGCGTCTGCGTATCGTTGATTATCTCGTTCATTGCACCGGCATTCTTGAATTCCAGATGCGCATCAGCCACCTGGGTAGACTGCACGACGTTCAGATTGGAAATCGTGGTCGGATTGACCACGCCCGAAAAACGTATGAACTCGTCGCTATTGTTTAATGATACCTGTTTCTCGCCGCTCACCTGCAGGTTCCCGTTCGCCAGCACCTCGACGACCGTTACAGTGATCGTCCCCGTCAGATCTTCGCTCGCCGCGCCGGCCCCGGTAGTCGCCGTTTTATTGCTGCTGCTGCTGGTCGCGGAAAATGGCGTCAGCAACAGCTTGGCCAACAATCCGGTTCCTTTTGTCACGCTCGGAGTGGCTGCATTGATACTGTTCGCCGTACTGGAACTCCCGCTGGATTTACGGTTAGCGGTAGTCTTCTCGACAATATTGATCGTCAGGATATCCCCCACATTGCGCGCGCGCTTATCCTCAAACAAGGGCCGCTCATTGTTGCCCGCGTGGAAGATCGCACCGTCCAACGGCACCACCACCTTGTTCGCCGCCGGTTTTGCCGTCATCGGCTGATGAATGCTGCTAGGCGGCTGCATTGCGCAGCCAGCCAGCAGCAAACCGATCAGAACAAATTTAACCATCCGCAACATCGCTACCCCATCAAATCTGTGACAATTTTTGCAGCATCTGATCAGACACCGTGATCGCCTTGGAATTGATCTCATACGCGCGCTGCGTCTGAATCATGTTAACCATCTCCTCCACCACATTGACGTTGGAGGTCTCCACGTAGCTTTGGCTGACCGTACCACTGCCATTCGTTCCGGGCACATTGGTGCTAGGCGTCCCGGACGAAGCGGTTTCCTGGTAAAGATTCGCTCCCATGCTTTGCAGTCCAGCCGGATTGATGAACGATGCCAATTGCAAGCTGCCGACCTGCACTGGTGCGGTAACGCCGGGCTGCGTAACCGAAACGATGCCATCCAGACCAATGGTGACATTGATCGCATTGGCCGGGAGTGTGATCGCCGGCTGAACCGGGAAACCGCTGGACGTCACCAATTGCCCCTGACTGTCGCGCTGGAACGCCCCATCTCGGGTATAGGCAGTCGTCCCATCCGGCATCAACACCTGGAAGAACCCGGCACCCTGAATAGCCACGTCCAGCTGATTTCCGGTGAGCTGCAAATTACCCTGGGTATGGATACGTTCAGCCGCTACCGGGCGCACCCCGGTGCCCAGCTGCAAACCTGACGGAAGCTGGGTCTGCTGCGAAGACTGCGCGCCGGGTTGGCGTATGGTCTGATACAACAAATCCTCAAACACCGCACGTGAGCGCTTGAAACCATTCGTGCTGACGTTGGCCAGATTATTGGCGACCACATCCATCTGGGTCTGCTGCGCCTCCAGGCCGGTCTTGGAAATCCACAAGGAACGTATCATGTCTTTTATCCTTTAATTATCAATCGATGGCCGAACCAGCGACTAGCCTGCAATATTCATGATCTGGCTGGCCTGCCTGGCGTTGTTGTCCGCCGTCTGCAACATCTTCATCTGCATATCGAATTTACGCGCCAGCGAAATCATATTCACCATCGCCTCCACCGTATTCACATTGCTGCCTTCGAGACTGCCGGAAACCACCTCGGCGTTGACGTCTGCCGGCGCCGTGGAACCGTCCTTGAGCCTGAACAACCCGTCACCGCCACGCTCCAGCTGCCCGTCAGTCGGATTGACCAGCTTCAGCCGCCCCACCACCACCACGGAAGTTGCGCCAGTTCCACTGGGGACGGTCGAAATCGTGCCGTCTTTGGCTATGGTCACTTCGGTATCTTGAGGTATCGTGATCGGACCACCATCGCCTACGACATTCAGACCGGAGCGGGTCTGCAACACCCCGTTCGGGGTGAGCTGAAAACTGCCGTTGCGCGTGTAGGCCTCCTTGCCATCCGCGCCCTGCACCGCGATCCAGCCCGCGCCGTTCACCGCCACATCCAGCACACGCCCGGTGGGTTGCATCACGCCCGGAGTAAAATCCGCCCCCGCCGTCGAGTCCACCACAAAAACACGAGTCGGTGAGCCTTCGCCGACTACGGGCACCGCACGAAAGGTGTTCAGCGCGGCACGAAAACCCGGCGTGCTCGCATTGGCCAGATTCTCGGACACCGCAGCCTGCTGTTGCAGCACATGCGAAGCTCCGGTCATTGCGGTATAAATCAGCCTATCCATTTACCCCCCCCTCGACAGCCAGTCAGCAGAGCCACAACTATCGCAAGTTCACCAGGGTCTGCAGCACTTGATCCTGCGCCTTGATGGTCTGCGCATTGGCCTGATAGATACGCTGCGCGGTGATCATGTTCACCAGCTCCGCCGTCAGATCCACATTGGAATCTTCCACCGCAGAGGACTGCAGCACGCCCAGACTGCTCGTACCCGGCTTACCCACCAGCGGCGCACCGGATGTGGCGGTTTCCACCCATCCGTTGTTGCCCATCGGCTGCAAGCCCTGCGGATTCGTGAAATTGGCCAGCGCAATCTGACCCATCGCCTGCGATTGCCCATTGGAATAGCGCCCCAGAATCGTGCCATCGGCGCTGGTGCTGAAGCCATTCAGCTGCCCGAAGGAATAACCATCCTGGGTCAGCGCATTCACCCCGAAATTGCCGCCGAACTGAGTCACATTGGAAAAGTCGAACGGCAGCGGTATAGGATTGGCGCCTAACGGTGTATAGGTCGGATCGGAAATAACAGTTTTTCCATTAGCACCTTGTGTTGAGGACGTGCCGGCAGGTACGGCGACAACAGGCACAGCCGTCAGCAACTGGCCCGCCGGACTGAAGTTCAACGTCGCCATCGCGGTACCAGCAGCTGCAGGTACGTTTGCACCATCAATCGTCAGGTACACTTTTTGGATATTCGGGGAGACCTTCTGGAAGTACAGGGACGCGATATGCGGAGTACCCTTGACGTCGTACACCGTCAATGAAGTGGAATTACTGTAAGTGCTTGCCAGCGTAGAATTAAATACACCAGCACCGACTGTTCCCGTTAGAGGGCCGGCCGCGCCGAACAGACTGGTAAGCGAGTTACCCGCTCCAGAAGTATTGGTAACCGTACCTATCGACGACGATGGGCCTGCCGAATTCGCAGTCATCGTAAGCACGCCAGTAGCAGCATTGGCCGTTACGGTAACTGACTTAGCCGGCACGGACGTCACAGATAACGTATTATCCGCGTTCACGGCCGATTGCACCGCCGTCGCCAAAGCCGCTGCCGTCGTGTATGTACCAGCAGGAATAGTTACCGTCCCTGAAGTGACGCCATCCACCACCACGGTAAAGCTATCCGCCGTACCGGCAACGATAGTCAGAGGAAGCGTAGGAGCGACGCTACCGGCCAGCGCACCCTGAGTAAGTCCAGTCGGATAGGCGGCACGCGAATCGAGATTTGCACCGACACCGACCGCGCTCGTTTGCTTCGGATTCACCGGGATCGTGGACATCTGCAAGGGCCCCTGTGTCGCGCCCACCACACCACCCACCGCCTGGTAACCGGACAACTGCTGCCCCTGCGCATTGACGATGAAACCGCTCTTGTCCACCGAAAACTGCCCGTTCCGGCTGTATGAGATTGCGCCATTCGCATCGATCATGCGGAAAAAGCCCTGTCCGCTGATGGCCGTATCCATCGGGTTACTGGTATTCGTCACGTTACCCTGAGTAAATTGCTGCGTAACCGCCGCCAACTTACCCCCGGTACCCACCTGCACCGCACCCGCACCCGCAAGGCTGGCCGCATACATATCGGAGAATTGCGCCTGGGATTGCTTGAAGCCAACGGTACCGGCATTCGCTACGTTATTGCCTATCGTATCCAAATGCTTGGTCGATGAATTCAGGCCGCTTAATCCTTGCTGAAAGCTCATGATGTTCTCCTTGTGTTAGCGTTATCCACCCTATGGATGGCCGCAATCGTCCGACTAGTGTTAACGGGTTATAAAATCTGTTTGACCTGCGAGAGCGCGATGCCTTCCAGTGACCCCACGCTCAGCGCGACACCCTGTGCGCTCTGCGTGACGCTGTTCACCATGCCGAATTGCAAGTTGGTCGCCGTCACCGCATTACCGCCCTGCAACGCATTGACCGCAAAGGTGTAATTACCATCAACCGCAGCCGCGCCAGCATTATCCTTGCCATCCCACTGCCACTTGCTCACACCGGCAGCCTGCGCGCCCAGATCAATCGTGCGCACCAGCGCACCGGCCTTATCATAGATCGACACCTGCGCGCTATCCACCGGCTGCGTCAACTCAAAGCCACCCAACCCCGGCGTACCCGCGACCAGATCGACGCCCTTGCCCGCCACCAGCACGCCGTGACCGATCATGCTGGTCGCCTGCACGGTCTGATTGGCCGTCATGCTGGCATTCAACGCCTGCAAGGTCGTGTTCATCTTGTCGATACCGCTCACGGTGCTGAGTTGCGCCATTTGCGACGTCACCTGCGCGTTGTCCATCGGGTTCAGCGGATCCTGATTCTTCATCTGCGTGACCAGCAATTTCAGGAAGCGATCCTGCGTTCCCGCAGCCGTAGAGGCTGCCGTCGCAGAAGAAGCTGCAGATGCGTTCATGGACGCAAACAGCGCTGCCGCATCCGTACTGCTTTGTGTGGCGTTAACCATGATAAGTTCCTTTCATTACTGACCGATGGCCAGGGTCTTTAACAACAACGTTTTCGACGTATTCAGCACATCGACATTATTCTGATAGGCGCGCGAAGCCGAGATCATGTTCACCATCTCGTCCACCACATTCACATTCGGCATCGCAACATAACCCTGCGCGTCCGCCATCGGATGTTTGGGGTCATAGACCATTTTCATCGGCGAATTATCTTCGACTACCGCAGCCACCTTGACCCCCTGCGCACCGCCGTCCACCGGCGTCGCCGCGAATACTACCTGCTTGGCGCGATAAGGCTGACCATTGGCACCGGTGGCGCTGTCTGCGTTGGCCAGATTGCTGGCCACCACGTTCAGACGTTGCGACTGCGCCGCCATACCCGAACCCGCCACATTAAAGATATTAAATAGAGACATCTTCCACCCTCCGCAAATCATCCTTCCAGCCATGCGATCTCAAACAGTGAGACCCCAAAGACCAACCAAGGTTCCTGTTAACCCTGTATCGCCGTCAGCACTTCCTTGAGCTGCTCGCTGACGAATTTCACGCTCGCCTCATATCGCAAGGCATTGTCGGCGAATTGCGCGCGTTCAACATCCATGTCTACCGTGTTGCCGTCGGCACTGGGTTGAACAGGCCTGCGGTACAGCACCGGCGCACCGAGCATCGTCCCACCCGTGCTCCCTTCCAGGTGCATGGCCGAGGTCTGCACCACCGGCAATTGTGCAGAAGTGCCGGCCAACGCGTTCTGCAGGGCGGTGGCGAAATTCACATCGCGCGCCTTGTAACCCGGCGTATCCGCGTTCGCGATATTGGACGCCAGCAACTCCTGACGCCCCGCACGCAGACTCAATGCGGTTTGATGAAAGCGCAGCGCTTCATCCAGTTTATTGACCACACCACCCTCCTGTTCACCTGCCGACACTTATTACCACCTACCATGAGCCGCATCCTAGAACAGGTCCCAAGTCACCCATCCGCCGATTAACGGCGGTTTCCCCCCTCAATTCAGTCTTATCCGGCGCTTCCCTTAATGGCGCGCGACACGCACAATGCATGCATGAATAGATACTTATTGCTCGCCTGTATATTGCTGCAGTCGCTGGTCGCCGGCACGGCATCGGCAAAGAACACGCCCGCCGGCACCCAGGACCACAGCCTGCTCAAGAGCACGGTTGCGGCCTTCGTACAGCAGCAAACCGCCGACATGCCCGGAAAAGTCGCATATCAGATCGAAGACATCGATCGCCGCATCGCACTGCCCGAATGCAAGAAGCTTGAGGCCTTCCTGCCCGCCGGCGCGCAACTCATCGGCAAGACCTCCGTCGGCGTGCGCTGCAACGAGCCACAGGGCTGGAGCATCTTCGTCCCGGTGCAGATCAGAATCAATCGCAACCTGCTGATCAGCGCACGCCAATTGCCGCTCGGCCACACGCTGCACGAAGAAGACCTCGCCACCCAAACCACCGAGACCACCCATGTCGGCGGGATGACCGATGCGAAACAGGTGATCGGGAAAGTGCTGCGTTACGGCATCAGCGCCGGACAGGTGCTACGCGAAGACATGTTGCGCCCGCCCTATAGCGTGACGCAGGGCCAATCCGTGAGACTTTCGACGCAGGGCAATCAGTTCAGCATACGCAGTACGGGGGTCGCACTGAACAACGCCAGCGAAAGACAAACCGTGCAGGTTCGCACCGCTTCGGGCCGCGTGATCAGCGGCATAGCCGGCGGAGAAGGCGTAGTGGAGATCAAACCGTAGCCCGGCCGTGCCGGATCAATGAGTACGGCCGCTAAGCCGACCGGATCAGCAGCGCCGTCCTGTCCAACGCCGCCAGCGCATCGCCGACAACACCCGCAACGCCGCCGCCCTCATAAGCCTCGCTGACCAGCCGTGCGCTGGCACAAATGCGCAACGCGCTCACCGCCACCCCATCGCGGACACCACATGGAACGGGCTGGCCGAACTGGCATCGCACCGGAAACGCATCACCGCCCGGACAGCCATGGACGACGGCAAGGCTCTTCGGCAAATCGGCCTGCAACTGCCGGTAGATTCGCGCCGCCTCTTCGCGACATAACGGTAGCCGCCCCGCATGGCCTGCCGGGCGATACAACAGGAATGGAAAGATCGTCTGGATACAGTCCCAGCCGTGTCCCGCCACCACCCCGCGATCCAGTGGCGGCACAGGCAACGGTTCGAAGCTCGGGTCGCCTGCCAGGCGCGAATGCATCGCGCGTGCAAAGTCCTGCAGGATGCCGGCTACTGCCACTTGCGGCACCGCACGGAACCTGCGCAACTCTTCGAGAGCCACCTCCCAGCGCAGCAGCAGCCCGAAATTAGCGGTCGCCTCCAGCCGCCCCGAAGCCTCCCAAGCAAACGGCCAATTTGCACTGGTTGAGCAGGACGCCAGCATGCACGGGAAAGGCCGGGCGCGCAGCCGTTGCGCCGCGGTCGCTGGAAGCAACAGCGCCCCCGAGAAAGAAGGGCCGGTGACGAATTTCGATCCGGTCAGCGCGACCATGAACCTCTGATCCAGATAGGCGCGCAACGTCGCCGGCGCGATACGGAACTGGCAGGCATCGACCAGCACATCGACCCGCTCCGGCTGCCGGCGATGCAACGCCGCGACACAGTCCGGGCTCGGCGCGATCAGACCGGTCTTGGATTGATCGGCCAGGATCAGCAGCACGCGCCGCCCCTGCGCGACGGCCCCGGCGACCAGCGTTTCGACCGCGGCATCGATATCACCGACAGGCCGCGGGGTGCCGTCGGCCAGCCGGATCGGCACGGACACGACTTCAGGCGCGCCGGGCACCTCTTCCGCAGAACCAACATTGAACTGACGGCCCGCCAGCGCATCGGCCACGCTGCTGCCAGTCTCATCCGCCTCCACCATCACCGCCAACGCGGGCAGCGCCTCCCCGCTCCCGGCATACTGGCCCGCGATCAGGTGCAACTCCGTGCCGGATGTGGCGAACACGGCCTCAAGCCCCGGAAGGTCGGACAGGTCGCACAACCGCAGCAGCTCCGCACGGACCCGCCCTATTTCACGGGCATACACGACCTCATGCGGCGCCGCACCGGCATCCCGGACGAGCCTGTCGCGCAGCCGGTCTGCCGCCGCGAAACCCGGCGCGGAAATAACCGATGCCGTGGATGAGCCGAATGCCAGCAGTTGCGGGTCGGGGAACGGCCGGCAGCCATACTTGTTCAGCCCGCTGACGGCATCCAGCGCGATGCGCGCATCGCCGCCCGCCACCAACAGACGCTCGGTGGACGGCAGGTGCATCTGCTCGGAGGGTAGGCGCGATCGCGGCACGATGACACTACGGCCGTTGGCCGTCACTGCGGCGCGCCGCGCTGCATCGCGTTGAGCAGCATCTGGCGGAACGCCGCGAATACCTTGCGCATCTGCGGCTGCTTGTACGGGAACAGGTCTACCGGATCCATCGCATGCACCATCATGCCGACGTCCGCCTCGAAAATCAGCAGCTTGCCATCGGCGGTCTCGCCGCAATCGAAGCCCCAGTAATCCAGCCCCATCCGTTCGTTGAGCGCCCGGAATGCGGCCTGGTGGCGCAAGGCAAAATCCCCGTCGAAATCCTCCATGCAGCGCGCCTCTTCTGCACGCTTCTCGGCGCTCTCCGCCATACCCGCATTCAGGTAATGGATCATCCAGTGCTCGGATACGCCGAGATGGCAGACGAACGGACGCCCCTCGATCAGCACGATGCGGTATTTCCGGAACAGGCCGTCCTTGCCGCGATAGTCGACGAAGCGCGCGAGGTAGAACTCCTGCTTCTCCAGCTGCATCTCCAGATAGCCCGCGATATCGGCCGCACTGTCGAGTTTGGCCAGTCCTTGCCCGGCATGCGAATCGACCGGTCGGGCGATGACGGGGAAATCACCATCCCCGAGTATCGCTGCCATCGACAGCTCGCCACGCCCCAACCGCTCCAGCGTCTGCCTGTCGACGCGCACCGAGATCGGCATATCGACTCCTGGCAATAAACCGAACAGCGTGCAGGCTTCGTCCCGGGACAGCTTGGCGATCCGCTCAGGCGCATTGAGAACCGGACGCGGCCAGCCTTTAAGAGCCTCGCCGAGCTGGATCAGCAGCGGATCGTTCTGCTCCGATTCGTTGATCGCGCAGATCGCCACATCATGATCCGGCAACATTTCGGGGAACGGCAGGTTCGCCCCGACATAGAGCATATCGAGTGCGATGTCGGATCCCTCCAGCAGGCAATCCAGCGGATTGTTCGCCATGAAATCGCCCAGCGACATGATCGCGAGCAGGCGTATGCCGGCCTTGCCGCCGGGAGCAGGCAGATGGTAAAGCTGCTGCATCTCCAGCGCCTGCGCCTGTATGGTCAGACCCAACTCACGATTGCGCAACAACTGCAGCACGATAGACAGATCCATCAGCGTATTCGCATCATGCGGATGGGAAGCCGCGCGCGCGATCAGTTGCGTGCCCAACGGCGTCATATCCACGCCGGCCAGCGCCATCCTCATCAGCGGCGCAAAGCCTCTCAACGGCTCCTGGTCGCCCTCTGCAGGCGGTGTCATGGATTGTGTCGGGACATCGAGACTCATATCGTTTTCCTGGGGTGAGCGTGGGCCGCACCGAATGCAAGCGTCGCGTCGATCAGCGCGTCGATGTCGCCCGCATTGGTGCGATGATTGACGATGGCGGCGCGGATCGCGAGACAGCCATTGATCGTCGTCGTCGACGGCGCAGCGATGCCGGACTCCTGCAACGCGACGACGATGTCCGCATTGACGCGGTCGGCGTCTGCGGCGCGGTAACGGAAACACACGATGTTCAGCGCCACCGGCGCAAGCAGCTCCAGCTCGGGCTCCGCCTCGATGCGCCGCTTCAAGTGCCGGGCCAGCACACAGGTGTTCGAGATGACCCTGCCCAGCTTTTCCGCGCCATACACTCTGATCGTGAACCAGGTCTTTAGCGCCCGGAAACCGCGCGACAGATCCGGACCGTAGTCGCAGGGCCACGGCGAACCCGCAGCCATGCCGCGCGCCTCCCGTTTCAGATAAGCGGCCGGCGAGGCGAACGCGCTGCGATGCAGCGCGCCATCCCGCACCAGTACGAAGCCCGCATCGTAAGGAACCTGACCCCACTTATGAAAATCAAACGCGATCGAGTCGGCCCGCTCTATCCCCTGCAGGCGCGGCGCAATATCCGCCGCCAGCATGCCAAGCGCCCCGTAAGCGCCATCGACATGGAACCAGATGCCTTCGCGATGGGCGATCTCAGCCAGCGCGGCGAGCGGATCGATCGCACCGACATCCACGCTGCCCGCCGTTCCGGCGATAAAAAACGGCGTCCAGCCAGCCGCCCGGTCGGATGCAATCGCACGCTCCAGCGCGGCCACATCCATCCGATAGTCGCCGTCCACCGGGATCATGCGCAGCGCGTCGCTGCCGATGCCGGCAATATCCATAGCCTTGGAGATGCTGATATGGGCACTGGCGGCGGTATAGGCGACCAGCCGTTGCCCGGCTGCGACCCCGTGTTGCCGCACGGCGCGACCCGATATGGCCGTGCGGGCGATCAGCACGCCAATCAGGTTAGCCATCGAAGTGCCTGTCACAAACAGGCCGCTGGCGGTTTCCGGGAAACCGAACAACTCCCGCACCCATTGCACCACCTGCCGCTCCACCTCAACCGGCGCCTGGTCGCGCCCGCCGAGATTGGCATTCAATCCGGCCGCCAGCATTTCCGCCAGCATGCCGACAGGCGTTCCGCCGCCATGCACCCAGCCCATAAAACCCGGGTGGGCGTTACCGACGGCATAAGGCAGCACATCTTTCATGAATGCGTCATGCACCGCCGCGAGTTCCTGCGGCTCGCCCGCCAGCGTTTGCCGGAACCCATCCCGAACCTCCTGCGGCATGGGCTGCCAGACCGGCCTCGCGCGCAGGTGCTCGAGATAGTCCAGCATATCATCCAGCATCTGATGGCCTTGCAGGCGGAAAGCCTGCCAATCGGCGGGGTCCAGCGTATCTTCGGGGATTTCAGGCATAGTGATATCTAATCAGGGCGGAGAGCTTCATTTATCTGTGCCGCAATCTACCGCGCACTGTATTACCCTGTTCCTGTAAACTAAAGGAGGAATCGGCGTGTATTCATCCGTTCGATCAGGCGGTTTTTCGTAACAATGGCGCCAGACTGGCTGGCATATGGAACATTTGCCGCTCTGCCGACAGGCTGGATTGGAAATTTCCCATCCGCCCTAAAGTTTTACGAATGTTTTCCGATATAACAAATAACAGTCACCAGCAAGACACCGTCAGATCGAGAGGAATACCGTGAAAATCGACAACCCCAGCAAACCGCTACCCGGCAACCCGATCGGTGACGGGGCGCAGCGCGCCGCCGGCAAGGACAAGCCCGGCCAGGCTTCGGTAGCGCAGCAACCGTCAAGCACCAGCGTCTCGCTCGGCTCCACGGCCGCTCAGTTACGCAGCATGGAAAGCGACGCGACCAGCCCAGCCGCGTTTAACGCCGCCAAGGTCGCCGAAATCAAACAAGCCATCAGCGAAGGCCGTTTCCAGGTAAATTCAGCGATGGTGGCCGACCGCCTGATCGCCAACGTACGCGACCTGATCAACGGCAAGGCATAGCTTGAAGCCGTCCCACCTTGCGCAATTGCTCGCCAGCCTGACTGCAGAACGCGACGCGTTACGCGGCTTCGTGACTCTGTTGGAACGCGAGCAGAGCCTGCTGGTAGCGAATCAGACCGACAATTTGCTTGAGTTGGCCGAACAGAAATCGGTCAATGCGGTGAGCCTGAACGGACTCGCCGAATCGCGCCGTACCCTGCTGCGCCAGTCTGTTCCGGAACTTTCGATCGACGCTATTCACGCTTGGCTGCAGAAGAACAGCCCACAGGGTTTGACGACATGGCAAGAGGTTCGTGTACTGGCGGAACGTGCCCAGCAACTCAACAACACCAATGGCGAGCTGGTTCAGATGAAGCTGCGCCATAATCACCAGGCACTCTCGGTGCTGAGCAAGGCCGTCAACAAAGCCACCCTCTATGGCAAGGACGGACAGACCAGTTTTTCGCCGGGTAGCGGCAGGTCGCTCGGAAGCGTTTAAGGTTTGCTAACGCCAGCCGCCGCTGCTCCCGGCTGGACTGCACCCGCAGCATCACCCGCAGGATATTCGGCAGCGCCGGTCAAATCCACTTTAGGCGCCACGATCGTGATGGTCACACGCCGGTTCTTGGCGCGATTTTCCGGACTATCGTTTGGCACCAGAGGCTGATTCGAGGCCAACCCGACGACAGACAATCTCGATTCCGGGACGCCGTCGTCTATCATCAGCCTGACCACGCTGCTGGCGCGACCAGAAGACAACTCCCAATTGGACGGGAACTGCGCCGTGGCGATAGGGATGTCATCGGTATGCCCCTCCACCTCGATAGGCAGCTCTTCCTTGCTCAACACCTGCGCGACCTGGCGTAACACGTCGAGAGTACCCGGCTGCAGAGTCGACTCCCCGGTGTTGAACAACGTACTCGCACTGATATCGATCACCACCCCGCGCGGGGTTTGTTTGATGTTGACCAGTCCTTTGTCCACCATCGGCGCCATGACTTGGCCCAGGTTGACCGTCATTCCCTTCATACGCTCCTGGATCTTGCGCTGCTCCTCGCCCAGGCGCGCGGTGCGCCTGTCCACCATCGCCTTGAGCCGTTGCGCTTCCGGATTGGATACCACGCTGGTCGCATCGCTGAGCGGCTTCTTGGTAAGCGCCATACTGATCGAATCGCTGAATTGTTTGTACGCACCTTCGCTGCCGATGGCAACGGAATACATCACCACGAAGAATGCGAACATCAACGTGATGAAATCGGCATAGGAAACCAGCCAGCGATCGTGGTTCTCAGCCTCTGTACGTCTCCTCCGGCGCGCCATGATATTTCCTTATAGCCTTACTTAGATGATATAGCTTTCCAGCTTGAGTTCGACCATGCGCGGATTCTCGCCGTTAGCGATTGCCGACAGGCCATCCACGATCATGTCTCGTATGTGCATCTGCTGCACCAGCACGCCTTTCAGCTTATGCGCGATCGGCAGATAAATCAGGTTCGCGAAAGCCACACCATAAACCGTAGCGACGAACGCCACGGCGATGCCGCCGCCCACCTTGCTCGGTTCAGCGAGGTTTTCCATCACGTGCATCAATCCCAGCACCGCCCCGATGATACCGATGGTCGGAGAATAACCGCCAGCAGCCTCCCATACACGGGCCGCCGACCAGTGCCGGTCCTCCCAGAGCATGTTGTCCACTTCCATCAACTCGCGGATTTTCTTTTCGCTGTTGCCGTCCACCAGAAGTTGCAGCCCTTTTTGCATGAAAGGGTCACTGACGGTGTCGATCCGTTCCTCCAACGACAGCAACCCGCCCTTGCGCGCTTCCGCACACCACGCGACGATCTGGTCGATCAGGACATGCTTCGACAAATTCGGCGGGAACAGCACCCATTTCCCCATCCCGAGCGCCGTATACAATATCTGCGCCGGGGTTTGCACCATCACCGCGCCCATCGTGCCGCCGAACACGATCACAAAAGCCGTTCCCTGGAACAGCATGGAGATATGCCCGCCTTCCAGCTTCTGTCCGAGAAGAACCCCCCCCAAACCGACCACGATACCCAATAGTGAAAGCTTGTCCATCAATACCCCTTCATCCAGCTTCGCAGCCGCCCTACGGCCTGACTATGCAACTGGGAAACGCGCGACTCGCTCACCCCCAGCACCGCACCGATTTCCCGCAAATTCAAATCCTGTTCGTAAATCATACCCATCAGCATGCGTTCGCGCTCCGGCAGGCTATCGATCGCACGGACCAGTTCAGCCTTGAAGCGCTCATCCTGCAACAGTGCGAGCGGGCTGGTATCGTTATCGAATTCAAACCGCTCAAAGAAATCTTCCTGGTCCTCGCCATGAAAATCCTCGTAATACACCAGTTGCGCACCGCGTGATTCCTGCAGCATCCGCTGGTATTCGGCCAGCGGAACGTCCAGCTCTTTGGCGATCTCGGTCTCGTTGGGCGGACGCCCCAACTTCTGTTGCAAACGACTGAGAGACGCCTCGATGCGCCGCATATCGCGACGCAAATTGCGCGGCAACCAGTCCGCCGCGCGCAACTCGTCCAACATCGAGCCGCGAATGCGCTGCGTGGCATAAGTCTCGAACTGCGCACCGTGAAACTCATCGTAGCGGGTCGCCGCATCCAGCAACCCCATCATACCGGCCTGAATGATGTCGTCGATCTGTACGCTGCTGGGCAGCCTGGTCATCATCTGATGCGCAAGCCGCCTCACCAGAGGGGCGTATTCCCGCAGGCACTGTTCCTTGTCCTTGATCCCTGATGCGTTATACATGCCCGCTAGTTTACAACGTGTGTCACTTCTCCGCTGTGCTGACGCGTTATGTGTTTTATCAAACTCTGCACCATGCCGGAAATTCCCACCGCAGACTCATCCTGCTGGATCGGCAGACGCAGCAGCTTCTGCGACAACTCCATGTAGGATCTTGCCGAAACAGCCGCGGGGAAGGCATCTACCACCGACCTGCCCAGCTGCGTCGCATATTTAAGCCTGTCATCGGGAGGAATATAACCCAAATACTCCAGACGCGCCGAGAGGTTGCGTCGTGCCACCTTGGACATATTCTCGAACACCGTCATCGCGGCCCGCTCGCTGCCGGCCTTGTTCACCACGATTTCGAACTGCAAGCGCGCATTCTCCAGCGCCAGACGCTTGATCAGCGCATAGCTCTCGGTGATGCCGCTGGCGGTCGCATCCACCACCACCAGCAACGCGGCACCGCTAGCCAGACTCGACGACACCACCGCCTGTCCGTCCAGCATCGCCGCATCCACCAGCATCACATCCACCCCGTCGCTGACTTCGGTCAACGCGCTTTCCAGCCGCTGTTGCTCCGCGCTATCCAGCTTCGCCGCCGTACGCCCAGCGGACGGCCGCAGCGCAGCCAGCGCATGCATCGCACGCGCGGTCGGCAGCACGCTGAATCCCCTTGCGGAAAGCAACGCCTCGCGGGGATTGCATTTCCCCTGAGCGACATCCAGCAAATCATATTTTGCGATCAGCCCCAGACTATCCAGCAGATTGTTCGGCGCATGATTCTCGTCCAGCACCAGCACATCCTTGCCCGAGCGTGACAATCCTGCGGCCAGATTGATGGTCGCGCTGGTTCGCCCCACCCCCGCCTTGCCTGCCACCACGGTAATCACCTGTGTATGGTTGCGCACCAGCAAACGGCGCAACCCCTCGGCCTGATCGATACCACTATCCGAGCGCATAGGATGCCTCCTTGGCTGAATTGCCCGCCATCAGCACAGGGAAGTCCAGTTCATGCAGCGCGAATGGGGTTTTTTCATCCGCAGGCTTGAGCGCGCGGTGCAGCAAGTAATCGAGATTGACCGTATGCAGATCTTCCGGGACACGCTGGCCGTTCGCCATATAGTGCATCACCAGACGATGGCGCACCGCCACATCCAGCACTGTCCCGAGATTGACCGCCTCGTCCAGCTTGGTCGCGATGCAACCGATGACTTTCTTGCTGCGGTACATGCGCACCACGTCTTCCAGCGTATCGCCACCACTGGTCGCGTTCAGCATCATCAGACACTGCACGCCGGTCGCCTCAAACATCTCGTTCTGCTCGGCCACGCGTTCGTCGCGCTGCCCCATGCCCACCGTGTCGATCAACACCAGATGCTTGTGGCGCAATGCGGAAAGCGTCAGGCGCAAGTCGTCGGTATCCTTTACCGCGTGCACCGCCACACCGAGTATCTTGCCGTAGATCTTGAGCTGCTCATAAGCCGCAATACGATAGCTGTCGGTCGTCAGCAACGCCACCTTATCGGCACCGTAACGCACGACCGCACGCGCCGCCAGCTTGGCCGTAGTCGTGGTCTTGCCCACCCCGGTCGGACCGATCAGCGCATACACACCGCCTTTCGCAACGATGTCGTCCGTTTCGCCCGCCACCTGGATATTGCGCTTCAGCACCTGCTTGACCCATGCTTCTCCCTGCAGGTTTCCGGCCGGCATCTTGTCGAGCATCTGGCGCGCCAGCAGCGTGCTGAATCCGGAGTTCAACATCCTGCGCAACAGACCGGCGCGTTGCGGGTCGCGTTGTTGCACATCGTTCCAGTGCATGGCCGCGAGCTGCTGCTGCAACATGCTGCTCATCGACTTGATCTCGCTGAGGATGTTTTCGTTCACCTGCGCGGCAGGGATCGACTCGGCGGATGCTGCAACTTTTTTCTGCGCTACAGGTTCGGCTCGCGCCACCGGCTTGGCTGCGGGTTTGGCTTGCGCTACTGGCTTGGCCTGGGGTACGGGTTTTACCGGCGCCGCAGGTTTATCCTCCACCTCCGGTTGCACCCACACGACGGGCTTGGCCTCCGCCCAGTCGGTTTTTTTCGCGAACGCCCGGTCAGTCAGATGCTCGATCTCCCCGTTCGCCAGCGCGATGATCTCCACGCCGTTCTCGGTCTTGCGGTTCGACAGTATCATCGCCTCGGCCCCCAATTCGATGCGAATCTCTTCCAAGGCCTGACGCGCCGTCGGCGCGATAAATTTTCTTATGTTCATACTCTCCCCCCTACCATTGCTGTCACGCGTATGGTCTTAAAGTCCGGCACTTCATCATGCGAAATAACTCGTAAATTGGGCACTGCGCGCCTCAGAAAACGCGCCAGCAAATCCCGCAACTGCGCGGGCACCAGCATCACCGCTGGCAAGCCCATCAACTCCTGCTCCTCTGCGGCTGCGCGAGTCTCGCGCAGCACGGTGTCCGCCAGACCAGGCTCGATGCCGATGCCGCTCTGGCTCGATTGCATCGCCTGTATCAGGATGTATTCCAGCTCCTTGTCTATGCCGATTACCTGCAGCTCCTGCGCGGACGGATAGAACTGCTGCACGATGGCCGGGCCGAGCGCTACGCGCACCAGCCCGGTAAGCTGATATGGATCCTGAGTGCGCGCCGCATTCTCCGCCAGCGTCTCCACGATGGTGCGCATGTCGCGGATGTGCATACCCTCCTCCAGCAGACTCTGCAGCACCTTCTGCACCGTACCCAGCGGCAGCGTCTTCGGCACCAGGTCCTCCACCAGCTTGGGCGCGGTCTTGCCGAGATGATCGAGCAACTGCTGCACCTCTTGCCGCCCCAGCAACTCGGCAGAGCGCGTGCTGAGCAGATGGCTCAAGTGAGTAGCCACTACGGTGCCAGGATCTACCACGGTGTAGCCCATCACCTGCGCCTGGTCGCGCAGCGCGGGATCGATCCACACCGCAGGCAGGCCGAACGCCGGATCGCGGGTCGGCGTGCCGACCAGCTCGCCGGATACGCTGCCCGGATTGATCGCCAGCAGCATGTTCGGATAAGCCTCGCCGCTCCCCATATCCACGCCTTTCAGCGTGATACGGTAGGCATTCGGGCGCAGATCCAGATTGTCGCGGATATGCACGGAAGGCGGCAGGAAGCCGATGTCCTGCGTGAATTTCTTGCGGATGCCCTTGATGCGGCGCAACAGGTCGCCGTCCTGCGCCTTGTCCACCAGCGAGATCAGGCGGTAGCCCACTTCCAGCCCCAGCACATCGACTTGCGCGACGTCTTCCCAGCTGGCCTCGGCTGGCTCATTCATGACGGGAGGCACCTCTGCCGCAGCCGCCTGCTCCTGCTCCACGACTTTGTCGCCCTGGTGCGACAAGTAAAATGCCAGCCAGACCATCGCTCCGGCCAGCAGCAGGAAGGCAAAATGCGGCATCCCCGGAATCAGGCCCATCATGCCGATGATCGCGGCGGTCAGCATGATCACCTGAGGCTGCTTGAACAACTGCCCGACCAACTGCTGCCCGATGTTTTCGTCCGTAGCCACGCGGCTCACCACCACGCCGGCGGCGGTCGAGATCACCAACGCCGGAATTTGCGCCACCAGGCCGTCACCGATGGTCAACAGGGTGTAATTCTTGGCCGCCACCGCGATATCCAGGTTGTGCTGCAGCACCCCCACGATCAGGCCGCCTACCAGGTTGATCACCAGGATGATGATGCCGGCGACCGCGTCACCTCGCACGAACTTGCTCGCACCATCCATCGCACCGTAGAAGTCCGCCTCCTGGGCAATCTCGGCACGGCGGCTGCGCGCCACGTCTTCGCCTATCAGCCCCGCATTCAGGTCGGCGTCGATCGCCATCTGCTTGCCGGGCATCGCATCCAGCGTGAAGCGCGCGCCCACTTCGGCGATACGCCCGGCGCCCTTGGTAATCACCACGAAGTTGATGACCACCAGGATCGCGAACACCACGATACCCACTGCATAGTTGCCGCCCACCAGAAAATGACCGAACGACTCGATTACCTTGCCCGCCGCGTCCGGTCCGGTATGGCCTTCCAGCAACACCACGCGGGTAGAGGCCACGTTCAACGACAGGCGCAGCAACGTGGTGATCAGCAGCACAGTGGGGAAGGACGCAAAATCGAGCGCCTTGGTGGTATTCATGCTGACCAGCAACACCATCACGGCGATGGCGATGTTGAACGTGAACAGGATATCCAGCAGGAACGGCGGCAGCGGCAACACCATCATCGCCAGAATCATCACGATCAGAATCGGGCCGGCCATGCCGCGAATATTGGCGCTACGCTTGAGAAAATCCAGAAGAAGGGTCGAATTCATTATTTATCTCGTCATGCCGCAGCCGCAGGATCAAGCGCCATTGGCACCGGCAACTCACCGGGCTGCTCCGGACGCGCGCCGCCCTGTGTTTCGTAACGACGCAACTGGTAGACATAGGCCAGCACCTCGGCGACAGCGATGTACAGCGCCTCGGGGATGGTGTCGCCCAGCTCGGTGTGCTTGTGCAGTGCGCGCGCCAGTGGCGGCGCTTCCAGGATCGGCACGTGATTCTCCTTGGCAATCTCGCGTATGCGCAACGCCACCAGATGCGAACCCTTGGCGACCACGACCGGCGCGCTCGCGCCCCCCTTGTCGCTGTACTTCAGCGCCACGGAATAGTGCGTCGGGTTGGTCACCACCACATCGGCGGTCGGGATTGCAGCCATCATGCGGCGGCGGGCAGCCTCGCGCTGCAATTGACGGATACGCCCCTTGACCATCGGATCGCCCTCGGTCTCTTTCGCTTCCTGGCGCACCTCTTCCTTGGTCATCATCAGCTTCTTGTTGTGATCCCACAGCTGGAACGGCACGTCTATCATCACGATCAGCAGCATCGCGCCAACGATCGCCATGAAGCTCACCCCAACCAGATAGCCCATTTGCGGAATGGCAGCGGCGACAGTCAACGTGCCAAGCGCCATCACATCGTCCCGGTGATACCAGATCACCCATGCGGCGATGCCGCCGACCAGAACCGCCTTGCCGACGGCCTTGGCCAGTTCGACCAGCGCATGACTCGAGAACATGCGCGCGATGCCGGCCGCAGGATTCATGCGCGAGAACTGCGGCATCATCGCCTCGGCACTGAACAGCCAGCCATTCAACAACAACGGGGAGAACAGAGCCGCCAGCATCAACGCCAGCAACACGGGGGAGAAGACCAGCAAGGCCTCGAGAGAAAAATCATACAGACGGGGAATCATCAAGTCCGGATTGAACGCCATTTCCTTGTCCAGCGTCAGACCGTCGCGCAAGAACTTCACCATCTGCTGCGTGAGCGAGGACCCCATGAACCACATCGTCCCGCCGCCAGCCAGCAGCACGGCGAACGTAGAAAGCTCGCGCGAACGGGCGACCTGACCTTTTTCTCTTGCCTGGTCAAGTCGCCGTTGCGAGGGCTGTTCGGTTTTTTCTAGGTCGCTATCTTCTGCCATGATGGACTCTCGGAATCATGGCGATTATCGGCGAATCGAGCTATTTCAATCGGAGGAATAGCGGGGTATTTTCTGTCTATTCAGTGACATTCGCACCGTTCTTACACTTATTTGACAACAGATGCAAGCCCTAAAACGCTGCAAATACTGCGAGTCACCAGCTTTCGACACCCGACGACCGCCTCCTAGTGTCCGCGCACGTCGCTGAGCAACTCCTTGATGTCCAGGATCAGCACGATGTCGCCCTCGCTGGACATGGTCACCCCCGCCACCCCCTTGGGCCGGAAGGTATCCAGCGACTTGATCACCACATCGTCGTGCCCGGCAAACCCGTCCGCCGACAGGATGAAGCTGTTGTTGCCGTACTGCATCAGCACGCCGACCTCGGGCGGCACCTCGCTCGGGTTCCAGCCTATCAGTTGCGCCAGCGGCAGCACCGGCAGCACCTCGCCGCGCACCACCATGGTGGCCCGGCCGGAAACCTGCTGCAATTGCTCCGGCGTGACCGACAGTATCTCGCGCACCATTGACAGCGGCACCGCAAACGACTGCTCGCCCAGGCGCAGGATCAGCACCGGCAGGATCGCCAGCGTGAGCGGCAGGGAGATCGTGAAAATGCTGCCCTTGCCGGGTTCGGAGTGGATCTGGATCGTGCCGTTGAGCTTCGAGATGTTGGTCTTCACCACATCCATGCCCACGCCGCGACCGGACACGCTGGATATCTCGTCCTTGGTCGAGAACCCCGGCAGGAAGATCAGTTCCAGACACTGCGCCTCGTCCAGCGTATTCGCCACCTCGTTGGTGATCAGCCCCTTCTCGATCGCCTTGTTGCGAATCACCTCAGGACGCATGCCGCGGCCGTCATCGGCGATCGTGATCAGGATATGGTCGCCTTCCTGGCGCGCGCTCAGCTCCACCATGCTCTTTTCCGGCTTGCCGGCGGCGATGCGCCCTTCTATCGTTTCCACCCCGTGATCCACCGCATTGCGCACCAGGTGCACCAGCGGATCGTTCAGGTCTTCGATCATGGTCTTGTCCATCTCGGTTTCTTCGCCGATCAGCACCAGCTCTACATCCTTGCCCAGCGACCGCGCCAGATCGCGCGCCAGGCGCGGATACTTCTTGAACAGACGGCCGATCGGCTGCATGCGCGTCTTCATCACCGCGTTCTGCAAGTTCACCACCAGCATGTCCAGTTGTGTGACCGCCTGATCGAGCTCGCGCAAGGTATCCGCATCGTTGCGCCCCTGCACGATATCGGAGCGCAGATGCGTCAAACGATTCTTGGTCAGACCGATCTCGCCGGATAGATTGAGCACCTGGTCGAGCCTGTCGGTATCAACGCGTATCGTCGATTCCTTGGCCTCCTTGACCGGTACGTCGCCATCGCGCCGACCGACCGTGGTCCCCGGCGCATCATTGGTACGCCGCCCGAAAGCCTCCTTGGTGGATTTCTCCTCGGAGATGGCTACGGCTATCTGTTCCGGATCGCGGGTCGCGCCTACCTGTGCGACGATGTCCGTAGTGCCGGTCAGCGCGCTGTACAGCGCATTCCAGTCTATGCCATCGCGGCTGTCACCAGCCGCAGGTGCACCCGGCACGGGCGCAGACGCTGCAGCAGGTTGTGGCTGCGCAGCCTGAGGGGCGGCGCTGCTTTTCTCGCTGGCTGCCTTAGCCACCGATTGGCCGCTCAGCGCCATCTCCAGCGCCTTGAGCATCTCCCCCGGAGCTGCCGTCGGCTGCTGACCCTGCTGCAATGCACCGAACATCCTGCGCACCTCGGCAGTAGCCGAAAAGATCACATCCATCAGTTCCGCGCTCAACGTCAATTCGCGATTGCGCAACTTGTCGAAAAGATTCTCGGTCAGATGGCATAGCGTCACGAGCTCGGTCGCATTGAGGAATCCCGCCCCGCCCTTGATGGTATGAAACCCCCGGAATATCTCGTTCAGCAGCTTGCTGTCATTCGGATATTTTTCAAGGTCCATCAGCTTGCTGTCCACATCCGACAACATCTCTCCGGCTTCCAGTAAGAAGTCAGTCAACAACTCTTCCATGCCAGCAAAGTCGTTCATTTTATTACTCCAGTTTAAGTCTGACACTAGTCGTTAGCGGATGTCGTTGCACGATTTTACCCAACAACTAACGACTAGCGTCCAATGACTGCTTTTGCCTTTAACTACCTTAGAATCCCAGACTTTCCAGCAGGTCATCCACCTGATCCTGACTGGTCACCACATCCGTACGCCCGCCTGCATTGATGACCGGGCCATTCAACAACCCCGTGTCGTACTCCGCCTTGACCGCGGCAGGTGCGTTCTCCAGCAACAGCGCAACCAGCTGCTGCTCCATGCTGGTCGTCACTTCGATGATCTTCTTGATCACCTGCCCGGTCAGGTCCTGGAAATCCTGCGCCATCATGATTTCCATCAGATGCGCATTGGTCGCCTTGGTCTGCTTCGGCACGTCATACAAGAACGCATGCGTCTGTGCGACGAGATTCTTGAATTGCTCCACGTCGAGCTTCTTCTCGAACAGCATCTGCCACTGCCCCGCCAGGCGATGCGACTCGACCTCCATCTTCTCCATGATCGGCTGTGCAGCCTCGGTCGCATTCAGCACCCGTTCCGCAGCCTGCTGCGTCAGGTTCGCCACATAATTCAACCGATCGCGCGCATCGGGGATGGACGAGGCGGCCTTTTCGATCTCCTTGTTCAACCCCAGTTCGCGCAGCGTGTTGTGCAGCGTGCGCGCCATATGACCGATATGGTTGATCACCTTGCCCGCTTCCGATCCGTCCCCGGCCGTTTCCGGCGCGCGGCCGGCCTCGTCGGCATTTGCCGCGACGATGCTGTCGAACAACGATTCAAGATCCTCGGAATCACCCGTATTTGTAGTCATGGCTTCGCTCACTTTTGTAGGTTCGGAAAGTTCTGAAAGATCTTCTTCAGCTTCTCATCCAGCGTCGCGGCGGTGAACGGTTTCACCACATACCCGCTCGCGCCCGCCTGCGCAGCCTCGATAATATTTTCCTTCTTCGCTTCCGCCGTCACCATCAGCACCGGCAGATGTTTCAGCTTGGCATCGGCGCGTATCGCGCGCAGCAGTTCGATACCCGTCATGTTCGGCATATTCCAGTCGGAAACCACGAAGTCGAATTCGTCGGCACGCAGCTTGGCCAGCGCCTGCACGCCGTCCTCCGCTTCCTGAACGTTGGTAAAACCCAATTCCTTGAGCAGATTGCGCACGATGCGACGCATCGTCGAGAAATCATCCACCACCAGAAACCTTGTATTCTCTATTCCCATATCAACCCCTAAAGCAGTTAAGCAGACGTACCGCGCAAGTCCTTGGTTAACAAAAAACCAACTTACGTCTACCCGTCACGTCTGATTTTACGTCAACAACGGCCGCAGCGTTGACGACAAAACCATTGAATCAAATTTCGACACATAATAATCCACTCCGACGCGCCGTCCCATCGCGCGATTCGCATCCGAAGACAGGGACGAGTGCATCACCACAGGGATACCGTCGAAACGGCGATCCGCCTTGATCAACTGGGTCAGCACATAACCATCCATTTCCGGCATCTCCGCATCGGTCAGGATCACCTGGATCTGGTCATGCAGATTCACACCTGTAGTCTGCGCAGAATCTGCCATCGCCCTGAGCCTGTCCCATCCCTCCTTGCCGTTGTTCGCCTGAATGTGCTTGACGCCCATCTTATCGAGCACTTCGGCGATCTTACGGCGCGCCACCATCGAGTCATCCGTGAAGAAGACACACAGATCATGCGGTGAGTCCACCCGCTCAACGTTCCCGACCACATCCTCGCCGAACGCGTTCGCCAGGATCTGCTCGACATCCAGTATCGAGATCAACGTCCCATCCGGCAACTCGGTGATCGCGGTGATCAGCGCCCCCTTGTCGGAGAGCATCCCTTCCGTGGCACGCACCTTGTCCCAGTCCACGCGGATGATGCGATCCACCCCCTGCACCAGGAAACCGAGGATATGGGTGTTATATTCCGCCACCATCATGGTCTGATGCGCCTCGGCAGGCGCCATCCCCATGAAGTTCGCCAAATTCAGCACCGGCATCACATGGCCGCGCAATGACACGATGCCATCGACCCCACTCGGCATGTTCGGCGTGCGCGTGATCTTCCCGGCCGGGCAGACCTCCTTGACCTTGAACACGTTGATGCCGAACTTCTCGCCGCCCCCCAAACTGAACAGCAGGATTTCCATCTTGTTGGAACCTGCCAGATTGGTGCGCTCGTCGATATGATTCAGCAAACCATCCTGTTCACCACCCAATGTCTCTTCCGAATAACTCATCTCATTCTCCTTGCAGGGGCGGATTTCAGACCCGCCCTACGAAATCCCAACCTTAAGTCAACAACCGCTCCAATGTCTGCGCCAGCTTTTGCGGTTCAAACTTCGGCACATATTCATCCACCCCGACCGCCTTGCCGAGCTGCTGATTGGACGTACTGCTCAACGACGAGTGCATCAGCACCGGAATGCCGTTGAAACGTCGGTCCGCCTTGATATTGCGCGTCAGCATGTAGCCATCCATCTCGGGCATTTCCACATCGGTCAGGATCACCTGCACCATGTTCTTGAGCGGAACCTGCGCCGCATCGGCGCCTTCCGCCAGCTTCTGCAACTCGATCCAGGCCTGCTTGCCGTTGATCGCCGAAATATGGCTCACCCCCATCGCATCCAGCGTACGCGTGATCTGATGGCGCGCCACCGAGGAATCGTCGGCAAAGAACACCGTTTTCCCCTCCTTGCCTATCGGTTTCACGCTCTTGAGGATATGCTCATCGCTATCGAAATGTCCGGTTTCGGACAGCACCTTTTCTACGTCCATCATCATCACGAGGCGCTTGTCTTTCAACTCGGTGATCGCGGTGACCAGCCCGCCCATTTCCGCAACCAGCATCGCCGGCGGCACGCGCATCGCCGACCAGTCCAGCCTCAGGATGTTGTCCACCGCGCGAACCAGAAACCCCTGCGTATGCCCGTTGTACTCGGTGACGATCATGATCTCCGGCTTGCTCTCGGTTTCCATGCCGATGTATTTCGCCAGATCGATCACCGGAACCAGCGCGCCGCGCAGGCTAACCATCCCCTCGACCGCGGGCGGCATTTCCGGCGCCCGCGTAATCTCCGGGATGCGCATCACCTCGCGCACCTTGAACACGTTGATGCCGAAGGTCTCCTCGCGCCCGCTACGGACATCCTTGCCCAGCGAGAACATCAGGATTTCCAGCTTATTGGTTCCCGCCAGCTTGGTTCTGGCATCGATATTTCTTAACAGGTCAGACATTTATTTCTCCTAGCTCCGGGAAGGCGCGTCGCGCCCTGCCCCTACCCTACCGCACACTTGGTTAACGGATATCCCGCCCTCTTCAATTCATCTGCGGACTGCGCCAACGCCTCTGCCGCCAGCTTGGCGTCATTGGCGGATTGCGTGTTGCTATCCACCAGCGCGGTAATGCGCTCCAGACTGCCCGCCACGCTCTCGCCGGCCGCCGCCTGCTCTCTGGAGGCGGTGGCGATATGGTCGATGCGTTCCGCCACATTGACCGTCGCGCTCATGATCTCTTTCAGTCCGTCGCCATTCTTGCGTATCAGCGCGATTCCGGTTTCCACCTCGGATACCGCTCCCTGCATCGACTTCACCGCAGTTTCCGAGATCGCATTGATTTCGCCTATGGTGCTGGCGATATCCTTGGTGCTGGTCGCGGTGCGCTCGGCGAGCTTGCGCACTTCGTCCGCCACCACCGCAAAACCGCGCCCCTGTTCGCCGGCGCGTGCCGCTTCGATCGCCGCATTCAAGGCCAGCAGATTGGTCTGCTCTGCGATCTCCTTGATGGCATTCGCGATCGTTCCGATCTTCTGAATAGAAGAACCGAAATCGGCGATCGTCTTGCTGGATGACTGTACGGTATCGGCGACCCTGCTCGTCGCCGCGATACTCAGCTCCATATTGCTGTTGTTCTCTTCGACGGTCTTCTGCATCGCCCTCGCATCGCTCAGCGAATCCGCCGCCATATGCGCCACCTCAGCGATCGACTGACTGAACTCTTCCATCGTAGCCGCAATCGTCAGAATATGCCCCTGCTCATCCTTGGCATTATCGGCAACACCGGACACCCTCGCATCAAGATCTTTGATGCCACCCTGTATCCGCACGACCGGCGTGACGATCTCGTCCACCATGGTGCGCAAATAGGCCTGCATGGTCTGTATCTCGCACAACAGCTTTCCCATCTCGTCCTGGATGGAAATATCCAGCTCGGTATCGAGATTACCTTCCATGATATTGCGGAATTCCTTGTCCACGTCCGCCATCGGACGGCGGATGAATTTGTCCACGCAGAAACCGATGAACAGGAACAGGAAGACCTGCAACACGAGCTGCCCCACCATCATCCGCAGCTCCATCGCGTGGATACGCACGAAGTCAGGCTTGAGATCGATCACGATATCCGACGCGCCGAGTGCCGTATCTGCCGGAACGGCATGGCAGGTGGTGCAATCTGTGCCATGGAAATCCTTGCTCGCCAGGTAGGGGGTCGTGATACGCATCACGGGATTACCTTGCTCGTCGTTGACGAATGCGATGCGCTGTTGCCGGCTTTCGATCACCTGACGCTGCACCTCGTCCTTCAGCAGCTCTTCCGGCAGACCCGCACCGTATTGCTCCACCACCTGCGGCACGCGCACCATCTGCGCCGACTTGACGTTGCCGGAGGAAGTCACCTTTTTCAGCAACAGCTTGCGGTTGTTCTCGTCGCCTATCTGGCCGGTGATCATCAGCATGTTGGAACTGTCGACGATCTGGTTTGCGATCTGGTCGCCCTTCTCGGCGGCCAGCCGCAACGCATCGTCCTTGAACGTGCCGGTCATGTAGAACTGCGCGACGGTCAGAATGAACAACAGTGGTATCTGTATCGCAGCCTGCAGCTTGCCCTTCATCGACCAGTTCTTCACCTTGAAGCGCTCAAACCTCGACACCATCGGCGCACCGCTCTCGTTCAACTGACGATACAGCGTTTCCGCTTCGGCGATCTGGTTGCGTGTCGGCGCCTTGCGCACCGATACATAACCGATGATCTTGCCGCCCTCGACGATAGGCGCGACGGTGGCGCGCACCCAGTAGTGATCGCCGTTCTTGCAACGGTTCTTGACCATGCCGCGCCACGGGCGCTCGGATTTCAGCGTGTCCCACAGCCACTTGAAGGCCTGCGGCGGCATATCGGGATGACGCACGATATTGTGGCTCTTGCCGATCAGTTCTGCGCGACTGTAGCCCGAGATCTCCTCGAACGCATCATTGCAATAGGTGATGATGCCCTTGGTGTCGGTCTTTGAAATCAGCACCACACCGGCTGGATATAGCACTTCTTTTTGAGTAACGTGAGCGTTTTTATTCTGCATGACCGTCCCCTAAACCCTGAACACTTCCACCGCTGCCTGCACCTCGGCAGCCTTGTCTTCCAAGCCATTGGCAAGGTCCAGCAGACTCTGCGCCGCACTGGAGTTTTCTTCGGACATCTGCGCCACACGCTCGGTATTCCTCGCCAGATCGGTGGCAGCGACATTCTGTTCGGCCAACGATGCCGAGATCTCGTCTATCGCACTCGCCACTTCGCCGAAACTCTGCTGAATGCTGGCGATAGAACTCTGCGCGGTCTCGGCGTCCGTGACACCCTGACCGGTAGTTTTCACCACCTTGTCCATACCATCCAGCGCATGGCCCACCACTTCACCGATCTTGGCAGACATCTGGTTGATTTCGTTGGTGGCATTGGCTGTCCGCTCAGCCAGCTTGCGCACTTCATCCGCCACCACCGCGAAACCGCGCCCTTGCTCTCCGGCACGAGCGGCCTCGATCGCGGCATTCAGCGCGAGCAGGTTGGTCTGGTCGGCGATTTCCTTGATAACCTTCACCACATCGCTGATGCGCGAAGCATCTTCACCCAGGCGCGAAACTTCGCCCGAAGCGCTTTCAATTTCCTGTGCGGTCAGCAACAAACCGGATACGGTCTTGTTGACCACATGCGCCCCCTGCTCGGCATTACTGCGCGAATCGCTGGCGATGCGCTTGGCACTGTCGCCCCGCTCGCTGATATGCGAAGTAGATACGCTCATCTCTTCGATAGCAGCCGCCATGCTGCTCACGGCATCCGATTCGTGATTCACATTTGCAGATATCTGCTTGGCGGACGCTGCCAGACTATGCGCCATGTCACCGACCTGGCCGGCCTGGCTCTTGACCTTGACGATCATCTCGCGCAATGACGTTTGCATCCGATATGCGTTCGCCAGCAGGCTGCCGGGCTCGGGCAGTTTGCGCGGCTGCTGCGAAAAATCGCCGGCCGCCATGGTGTTGACGACTTGCGCCACCTCCTTCGGATCGCCTCCCAACTGGCGCATGACATTGCGCGTTATGCCAATACCGAACAGCAAGGCAACGAACAGGATGGCCATTCCAATCACGAGCAACGACACATTCGTTGCCTTGCCCGTGGCATCGAACTCTTTGTCCGCTTCATGGCTTTCATTCACCAGCGCTTCCCGTATCTTCTTAATGTTGCCGACCAGCTTCACCTCTTCGGCATCCAGCCGGGCATCGACGGCACTGATGGCCGCTGCGTTCTTCTGCTCCGCATGCAACAACGGCAACATTTCATCCTCGTAAATACGAACAAAATCGCTGTATGCCTGATGCGCCAACTTGGCGAACTGCCGCTCCTCGTCCGTATCGACGACATGCTCGATAGCCGCGATCTCCTTGCCCGCCCGCTCTTTTTCCGCCTGCCAGGCCTTGGCGCTTTCTGCAAGATTGTTGTTGATCACGCTGTCAGCGACGACCTGATACAGCTCGGCCCCGACAAAAGAAGCCTCGGTCGCCAGCACGCCGTCCTCTGCACGCGCATTACCCTCATCCTGAAGCCTCTCGAGCTTACTCACCCCAAGCCAAGCCAGCACGATGATGACCAACATGCCAAATGCAAACAAGCCTATCAGCGAATACATTTTCTTGACCATGAGCCTCCCTTAATATTTCCAGCGCGGTGCAAACTCGGACTCGCACATAGCACCTCCTCATTCCGCCGCCTTCGACTACAGGTCAAACCATCAACACGCTTCAGCAACCGCCCGGAACCCGGACGACAGCCGGGCTATACCTTGAACCGCCCCACCGTCTTGCTCAGATCTTCGGCGAGCTGCTCCATGCCTTTAACTGCCGCGACCGCGCGTTTTACAGCCTCATTGCTCTGGCTGGCCATCGCCGCGATATGCTCCACATTACCCGAGATTTCCTGGCTGGAATCGCGCTGCAGATTGATCGACTGAGCAATTTCTTCCAAACCGCGATTCACCCCGCCCACCGACTCATTCGATTCAATCAGCACGGCGGTGACCTCACGGATATGCGCCTGACTGCTTTGCAATGCACTCATGCCACGCTGCACGGTCTTTTCCACCTGGCCAGATTGCGCACCCAGTGACTGGGTCACTTCGTCGATCTGGGTCGCGGATTGCGCCGATTTTTCGGCAAGCTTGCGCACCTCATCCGCCACCACCGCGAAGCCGCGCCCCTGCTCTCCCGCACGCGCCGCTTCGATCGCCGCATTCAGCGCCAGCAGATTGGTCTGCTCGGCGATATCGCGAACCTGCTGGGTCATGCTGGTGATGTTCTGCGTATTGCTGACGAACGCGCCCACTGATGTCGCGATCTCGTTCACCGCACGCTCGACGCTCTCCAGCTCCGCCATCATGTCCTGCAAGTTCTGCTGCCCATGATTGGCACGATCCAGACTTTCGTTCGACAACTTCGTGACACTGCGCGTGCCTTCGGCCACCTGCGCGATACTGGCACTGACCTGCTCCACTGCCACCGCGGTGGCAGTGGCGGCATCGCTCTGCTGCTGCGCACTCTCCGAGATCTGCGCGGTATCCTGCGCCAGGGTATGCGCCGCATCGGCCACCTGGCTGGCATGCCCTTCCACGCGGCTCACGATCACCTGGAAACTTTGCGCAAGATCATTGAACGCCTGCGAGGTTTGCCCGATTTCGTCCTGGCTGCGCACCACCACGCGCTTGGACAGATCGCCACTGCCCTGCATCGCCTGCATCGCCTGCTGCAGCTCACGCGCCGGACGGGTCATAAAGCTGATCAACCAGCCGATCACGAAATACAGGAACACCTGCATGACCAGCTGCACACCCCAGATCGTATAATTCGCCTTGCGCATCACGGCGAATTCTTCGGTCAGATCCAGCGTAATGCTCCCGGCCCCGTTCACCGTACCCTCAGGGACGCTATGACACATCAGACATTGGGTTCCGCGGAATTCCTTCTTCGCGATGAAGGGGACGACCACACGCAGCGCATTCACGCCATCGTGCTGCAGCAGGCTGGTCTGAACTTGCGCGCTTTGCAGCGCAAGGCGATCCATCTCATCGACCGCCTGCTCGGAGGGAAGGCCCGGACCGTATTGATCCTGAACCGGTTTGCCACGAATGACGCGCAATTCCAGCACCTTGTCCGATGCGGCCATTTTCTTGACCAGCATTTCACGCTGATCGGCCTGACTGATGATGCCGTTGACCATCATCATGTTCAGACCATTCAACAAACCATCGGCAGAAACAAGGGCTTTCTCCTTGGATTCCTCGAGCACGCGCTCCTCAAACTTATCGAGAGCCGTACGCTGCGCGAGTATCAATACCACCAGCAGAATGAGCTGGATAGGCAGCTGTAATTTATTCTTCAGCGAAAGCTTGCTCCACCATGTTTTCATTTTTTATCTCTCCCCCTACGCATTTGCGTTTTATGCTTCCGGACAACATGCTGAAGCACATATTACACTTTAGCGACAATCCACGAGTCCGCTTCATCGGAACAACGCAAAGAACACCCTCTAATTTATTGGATTAACGTCTGTTTTTCAAACTTTTCCGGCAGGGCCTCACGCGGTCACACCCATTCGTCAGGCATATTTGGATTCACCCCCGAACCATTCCGGGTCCGATTCAGGATGCTGCGGCTAATGTCTCGCAGGCGCCACGGCTGGCTGCGCCCCCGGCGCATTGCCCGCCCCTTCGCCACCGACGACACCGCCGTCATGGCTCGCCGCCTCTTCAGCCTGCTTGTTCATCACGATCAGGCTGATGCGACGGTTGAGCGGGCTGAACGGATCGTCCTTGTTGAACAGCACCGCAGAGGACAGCCCCACCACACGAACAATTTTTTCTTCAGCCATTCCGCCATCGATCAGTTCGCGCCGCGATGCATTGGCGCGGTCGGCGGACAACTCCCAATTGCTGTAACCCTTGCCCGCGAGCCCAAACGTTGCCGCATCGGTGTGCCCGGAGATACTGACCTTGTTAGGCACTTCGTTCAGCGTTTTACCGATCTCGTGCAGAATCTCCCGGGTGTAAGACGCCAGGTCGGCGCTACCGCTCTGGAACATCGGACGGTTTTTCTCGTCCGTGATTTGAATGCGCAAGCCCTCGCTGGTGATATCGAGCAGGATCTGCTTCTTGAATTGCTTCAGCTTGGCATTGCTCTCGATGGCCTTCTCGATACTGGCCTTCAGGTCCTTGAGCTTCATGGCCTCTTTCTCACGCTCGAGACGCAACACTTCCTGCTGCTCGGATTTTGGATTGAGAATTTTTTTATCGTCGGGCTGCGCGCCTCTCTTGGTGTCGCCCTCGCTGCGCGTCAGATCATGCCCACCGCCCTTGACCACGCTGTTGGTATTGCCGCTGCCCGTACCGCCGGTCAATGCGACCTGCAGCGGCGTCTTGAAATATTCCGCGATGCCCGCCAAATCGCTCTTGCCAACCGAACCCAATAGCCACATCAGCAGAAAGAATGCCATCATCGCCGTCACGAAGTCGGCATACGCAATCTTCCACGCGCCGCCGTGGCCGCCGCCGACCACCTTCTTGATACGTTTGATGACGATGGGTTTTTTGTTATGTTCTTCGGACATGATTCAGGAGCGAGGATTCAAGATTGATTTAGAAACGGAGCAGCGGCTTTTCTTGTTCCTCGCCCCTGGCCTGATTAGCGTTTTTGTTTGACATGCTCTTCCAGCTCGAGGAAGCTGGGGCGCTCCGTGGAGTTCAACGCCTTACGCCCGAACTCGACGGCCATGGCCGGGGCATAGCCATTCAGGTTCGCCAGCAACGTCACCTTGATGGTCTGTAACATCTTGGTGCTTTCTTCGGCTTTTTGTTCCAGCACCGATGCCAGCGGACCGACGAAACCGTAACCCAGCAGGATACCCAGGAAGGTACCCACCAACGCATGTGCGATCAATATGCCCAGCTCCGCCGGCGGCATCCCGACCGACTCCATGGTGTGCACCACCCCCATCACCGCCGCCACAATACCGAATGCGGGCATCCCATCGCCTATTTTGGCGATGATATGGGAGGGCGCCATCGCTTCATGATGATGCGTCTCGATCTCCACTTCCATCAGATTGTCGATCTCCATCGCGTTCAGATTGCCGCTAACCATGATGCGCAAATAATCGGTCATGAACTCGACGATATGATGATCCGCAATCACTTTGGGATATTTGGCGAAAATCGCACTTTCGCCAGGAACCTCCACATCGGCCTCGATGGACATCAAACCCTCTTTGCGCACCTTGCCCAGCAACTCGTACAACAAAGCCATCAATTCCATGTACATATCTTTGTTGTATTTTGTGCCCTTAAAGACAGCAGGCAAAGCCTTGAGGGTCGCCTTGCTCGCCTTGCCGGTGTTACCCACGATGAAGGCTCCAGCAGCACCACCGCCGATCATCAACAACTCGACCGGCTGCAGCAACGCCGCCAAGTGGCCACCCGCCAGGGCAAATCCACCGAATACCGAGGCCATTACTATCACATAACCAATGATTACCAACATGCTCGCACTCTCTGTTCTTTATTTTTTTTAGGACGACAAGAACCCGCTCGTGCATTCTAAACTAATTTGACAGGCTAGGTAGTATCGGCCAAGCAACCGGCTGCGCGCCGCGCAACCGCACAGGGATTCAGGCGCTTAATGCGGCCGCGATCGACGCTTGCTTGGCAGCCTTGGTCTTGCCTGCACGAGCGGGAGGATGGCAGATGCCGCACACATAATTGTCATGCAGATCCTCAACATGCACGACGAAGTTCCCGCCGCATTGCTTGCAGGCAGTCAACTGCAGCATGCCCGCATTAAAGAAACGGCTCAGGAACCACGCGCGGGTAATGCTCAGAACGGGCTCAGCACCTTCTATGCCGCTGATTTGATCGAGGTATAAACGGTAAGCGGTGATCAATGCCTCGGTACCGCTGATTCCGGCATTTTTCAGCAGGAAAAAATAGATTCCCATGAACAGGGAAGAATGGATGTTGGGCTGCCAACTCATAAACCAGTCAGTCGAGTACGGCAGCATCCCCTTGGAAGGAGACTCGCCCTTGATTTCTTTGTAAAGCTTGAGCAGACGCTCGCGACTCAGCGAGGTCTCCGCCTGCAACAACTGCAAGCGCGCGCCCATCTGGATGAGCTCGATTGCAAGCTTAACCTGCTGCGCCTCTTCTACTACGCTCTTGTAAGCCACCCGGCCTCCTAGGCCAGCTCTTCGACAGCTTGTCCTGCCACCATGATAGCGGTGTGAGCCTGGATCATCATGCGCTCCTTGCTGTAATCGGTCACCATATTGAGCAACAGATTCTCATCGAAGCGGAAGCGGCACAGCAACATGTTGGACGAAGCCATCTTGATCACCTGGGGAGGCGTAAGATTGCCGATCACATCCACCATATCCTGACTGATCCCCAAACGAAAAATGGCAGCCGCACGATCCTCGCGAATCATTTGCTGAGCCAGCATCAGGTAAGTCAGGTTGATGTCGCGTATACCTTCTTGCAATTGCATGGTGTTCATTTTTAGCCCTCTTGTAAGCTAGTGAAAGAACTCGTCGAATTACGACGAGTGCATTCTGCGCGCACACAAGGGCAATTAAAATTGGAAGCTCGCTGTATTTTATGTAGGAAACGGGCAATATTTCCGTAAAGAACAGCCAGATCAAATGTAGGAATATCACCTACAAACCGCACCGCCATAAAATAAAAAGGTCAGACGGAAAATAATAAATCAAACGCAAAAAACAGGGGAGACCGAAGTCCCCCCTGTTCATTAGTTCAAACGCTTGTTGATGCTGCCGAAGCAGCGTTCAACTCACAATTAGAACAGTGATTCCAGCAACAGTGTTGTTGCCTTCTTGCCAGAAGTAACATTGTTCCATGCAGAACCGGATTGCGCTGTGTAGTTCAAGCCGATTTCGATGTTCTGAGCCAGCTCGTAAGTACCACCGATCATGATCGCATTGTCGCTATTGTTAAGAGCGGCACCGTTCTTCGCGCGACGCACTGCTGCTTGCACAGTAGCGATGCCTGGAACGAGTTCCAGAGAACCTGCCACGTTGAAGGATGTCTTTGTATTAACACCAGCGTTCATGATATTAGCGTTAACAGCATCAGTAGGCGCACGACCATAAGTTACATACAGACCTGTGGACATACCACCCAACTCACCTTGGAACTGCGAATCGATAACAGTTGCCTTAGCACTGTTCGCGAGACCCAAAGAGGACTGGTTGCCGCTGAAGTTCTGGATACCAACAGCGGAATCCCAACCAGCCAGATCAAACAGAGCTGCAGCACGAACATATGTCAGTGGCAGTGTGTTAGCGCCTGCCTGTGTAGTCACGTTGGCAAACTTACCTACAGTGATGAAGCCCATGTTCGGGTTAGACGCAACAACTTGAACACCGGTCGAGTTCTTGGCACTCATACGCGTACCAAGATACGAACCAGCATAAGTAGCCATCACGTGCTCCTTGTTTGGACCAGCATTACCCATCAGCTTGTGAGTATCGGCAGCGCCGGTATTCAGCAGCTCGAAGGAGTAAGCTGCGCCTTGGTTACCAGTGTAAGCAACGAAACCTACGCGAGAATCACCAACTGGGAACAACATAACACCCTTAGCTGCACCAAGTGCAGCGCCAGCGCCGCCGAAACCCTCTTCAGCCAGGAAGCCAGCGAATTCAGAGATACGACCACCGACAAACAGAGAGAACTCACCACCGGAACCAGGAACGCCCCACTTTGGCTGTGCGCCGCCAGTGGCATTTGCATTCTGCCAGTAAGTTGAAGTCAACACACCCAGGTTCAGTGTGCTAGGGATCGACAGATGCTCGCCCTCAACCTTGCCTTGCGCGCCCATCATGGTGAAACCAGATGTCTTGAATGCGCGACCAAAGCCATTCAGCAATGGGAAGTGTTGGAAGTGACATGCAGAGCAAGCCATACCGGTTTGACGTGCGAACACTGGAATAGCAGAAGCTTCCGGTGCGAACGCTACAGCAGCCATAACGCCTGCCAGCGAGAGAACGATTTTCTTCATAATTTTTCCCTTAGTTAAGAAAGTTGATCAAGTTATACAACTTGGCGTGATTGCAAAACCTCCCTGCTTTCACTGGGAACGAAATGTACTGATGTGCAATGGGGGCGTCAAAGGTTTGTTGCCGAAGTGTGGTTTTTTTGCAACAACCCAACAGATCGAGAGTACATACAGGGGGACGAAACGAATCGCACTCCCTGCAGATTTTGCGGGACTAGGCCGAAAACCGCTTCGCGATCAGCACCGCATTGCTGCCGCCGAACGCGAACGAGTTGGACATCACCGCATCGAGTCTGACGCCCGTGCGCCCCTGATTGGGCACATAGTCCAGATCGCACGCAGGGTCAGGTTCATGCAGATTGATAGTGGGCGGAATGGCATTGTGTTGCAGCGCCAGCACGGCGGCCATGAATTCGACCGCACCGGTCGCGCCCATCAAGTGGCCGTGCATGGACTTGGTCGAGCTGACCGGGACATGGGCGGCATGCGCACCGAACACCTGCTTGATCGCGTTGGTCTCCTCGATGTCACCTGCCTGCGTGGCCGTGCCATGCGCATTGATGTAGTGGATATCATGAGGCTGCAATTGCGCCTCATGCAGCGCCTTCAGCATCGTGCGCGTCTGCCCGGCCGCATCGGGCTTTGTGATGTGGCTGGAGTCGGACGAGCAGTCGTAGCCAACGAGTTCCGCATAGATCTTTGCACCGCGCCTGATCGCGCGTTCGGCATCTTCCAGCACCAGCACCGCCGCGCCTTCGCCCAGCACCAGCCCGCTGCGATTCTTCGCGAACGGCTTGCAGGATGCGCCAGCGTCGTTCGGATCTTCCAGCGCCAGCGTACGCAACGCTTCCCAGGCTTTCATCGCGCCCAGCGTGAGCATCGCCTCGGAGCCGCCCGCCAGCATCACATCCGCATAGCCGTGCTTGATCTGCCGGTAGGCTTCGCCAATCGCGATCGCCGAGGAAGAACAGGCTGTGGAGTAAGTAACGTTCGGACCTTGCAGCCGGTATTTGATCGACAGGTGCGACGCGGCGGCGTTGTTCATGCTGAGCAGCACGCTGAGCGGCTTGATGCGCGGGGTCTCGCGTTTGAATATTTCGACATAGCCGTCTTCGAGCGTACTGGCGCCGCCCAGGCAGGAACCCATATACACGCCGGCACGCGGCTGTTCCGCCTCGCTCAGCTCCAACTGCGCATCCTGCACGGCCTGCGCGGCTGCGACCAGCGCGAACTGACTGAAGCGTTCGATGCCCGAGAGTTGAATCTTGCTGAAATAATCGCAGGGATTGAAGTCGCCTACCGGCGCACCGATACGGATGGAGAGTTGCTCGGCAAAATCCGTCTGCAGGCGTTTGATGCCGGAATGCCCGGCCATCAAGTTGCTGAAAAACTCTTCGGGTGATTTTCCGACCGGGGAGACAACCCCCAGGCCGGTGATGACGACGCGCCTGACCATTCAGAACCTATTGCGCGGAGCCTTTTTGCTCGGCGATGATCCTGTCCACGACGTTGGCTACATCCTGGATGGTCTTGAGTTCGACGCGCTCGTCGGGCAGCTTGACCTTCAGTTCGTCTTCGAGATTGAACATGAATTCGATCACCGACAGCGAATCCAGCCCCAGGCTCTCCAATTGTGCGTCAGGGCTGAGGTCTTCCAGCTTCAGGTCGAATTGCTCGACCATCATGCGTTGTATGGTTTGCAGGGAGCTCATAGGTTCATTGCGTTCGGTGTTGATATCGCTCGCATTGTAACAGAATGTAATCGAACGACTAGCCTTGACTGACTGCGCGTGCCGCATCGAAAAAGCGGATGGTATCGCTGGCGACCTGTTCGCGGTCATTGTCCACCGTGATCATGTGATAACTGTTGTGCAGCAGGACGCTTTCCACCTTCCTGGAGCCGATGTTCGCCGCGATGTAGCGGGCATTGCGCGGCGAGGCGACGTCATCCTCTTCGGCATGAATGATGATGGCCGGCGCGGTGATGCGTGGCAGCGATCTTTTCACCGAGGCGATCAAGCGCTCCGCCTCCTGTATCGCGGGCAAATTGAGCCGGGACGCGCCCACCATGGAGGAATCCTTATGGCTCATTTCGCGCGCGATCCATTTGCGCAATTGCAGATTCTTCAGCCCGAACGGTTCGCGTTCGCGGTAACTGTATACATACCGGAACGGCGAGTAATAGCCGATGTAGCGCAGGAAGCGGTACCAGGGGATGCTCCAGCCGTCATACCACAGCGTAGCGGCCAGCAGCGTCAATGCAGCGACCTCATCGCCCAGCTCTGCGGCGATGCTGAGCGACAGCGTCGCGCCTATGCACAGCCCGCCGACCGCAACGGTCTTGTGTTGCCGCTGGAGAGCACGAAACTCGACCAGAGCCTTGGCGTGCCAGTCCTCCCAATGCGTGACGGAACGCGGCGTGTCACCGTGCATAAAGCCATATCCCGCGATATGCGGCACATGCACGGTATATCCGGCCTGATGCAGCCGCTTCGCCAGCGGCTGCAATTCCGCCGGACTGCTTTGCAGGCCGTGTATCAGCAGCACGGCGTGTTCTCCGCCGATCAGCGTGATTGGTTCCATATATAGAGTCGCATATCGAGAAAAGTCGCGCATTCTAGCAAACTTGCCTTATTGCGAGCGCAGGCATTTTTGCCATAAAAAAACCTCACTCCGGGCATCGGGGCCGGTGAAATGCCGCAAGGGCGCGATGAATCGCGCCCTCACTGCGCTATAATCACTATGCGATTTGTATAGACAGGATTTACGAGGAAGAAATGGACAAGCAATTGCGCGAAGCCGCGCTGCAATACCACCGCCAAGCCCCTGCGGGCAAGATCACCGTCACCGCCAGCAAGCCCATGGTCACCCAGCGCGACCTCGCGCTGGCCTATTCGCCCGGTGTGGCCGCAGCCTGCGAACTGATCGTGGGAAACCCCGCCGAAGTGCGCAGCATGACCGCGCGCGGCAACCTGGTCGCGGTGATCACGAACGGCACGGCCGTGCTGGGGCTGGGCAACATCGGCCCGCTGGCCGCCAAGCCGGTGATGGAAGGCAAGGGTGTGCTATTCAAGAAATTCGCCGGCATCGACGTATTCGACCTGGAGATAGCCGAACTTGACCCGGACAAACTGGTGGACATCATCGCGTCGCTGGAACCGACCTTCGGCGGCATCAACCTGGAAGACATCAAGGCGCCGGAATGTTTCTACATCGAGCGCAAGCTGCGCGAGCGCATGAAAATCCCGGTGTTCCATGACGATCAGCACGGCACCGCGATCATCGTCGGCGCGGCGCTGCTGAACGGCCTCAAGGTGGTCGGCAAGGACATCGCAAAGATCAAACTGGTGGTGTCCGGCGCGGGTGCGGCGGCGCTGGCCTGCCTGGACATGCTGGTCGGCCTGGGCGTGCGCATGGAGAACATCATCGTCACCGACATCAAGGGCGTGGTCTACAAGGGCCGCATTGAGGAGATGGACGACAACAAGGCGCGCTTTGCGGTGGACACCGCCGCGCGCACGCTCGGCGAAGTCGTCGCGGGTGCGGACGTGTTCCTCGGCCTGTCGGCGGGCGGCGTGCTGAAGCCGGAGATGGTCAAGCTGATGGGCGATCGCCCGCTGATATTCGCGCTGGCGAATCCGAATCCGGAAATCCTGCCTGACCTGGCCAAGGCTGCGCGCCCCGATGCGATCCTCGCGACCGGCCGTTCCGATTACCCGAACCAGGTCAACAATGCACTGTGCTTCCCGTATATCTTCAGGGGCGCACTGGATGTCGGCGCCAGCACGATCAACGAGGAAATGAAACGCGCCGCCGTGTATGCGATCGCCGAACTGGCGCAAGCCGAGCAGTCCGACACGGTAGCGGCGGTGTACGGAGAAGAGGACCTGAGCTTCGGCGCGGACCATCTGATCCCAAAACCGTTCGATCCGCGCCTGATCACGCGCATCGCACCGGCCGTGGCGCAGGCAGCGATGGACAGCGGCGTGGCCGAGCGCCCGATCGCCGACATGGCGGCGTATCGCGTCCAGCTGGACAGCTTCGTGTACCAATCCAACATGCTGATGAAGCCGGTGTTCGAGGCCGCCAAAAAAGCGCCGAAACGGCTGGTGTATGCAGAAGGCGAAGACCCGCGCGTGCTGCACGCGGTGCAGACTGTGGTGGACGAAGGCATCGCCCAGCCTATCCTGGTGGGTCGTCCTGCGGTGGTCGAACAGCGCATCGCCAAGCTGGGTCTGCGCATCCGCGCGGGTGAGGATTTCGAACTGGTGAATCCGGAAAGCGACCCGCGTTATCGCGAGTATTGCGGCGAATATCACCGCCTGATGCAGCGCCAGGGCATCACGCCTGATTCGGCCAAGCGCGAGATGCGCCGGCGCAACACCCTGATCGCCGCGATGCTGGTACGCATGGGTTCGGCCGATGCAATGTTGTGCGGCACGGTCTCGCAGCCGCTGCGGCATCTGCGCTACATCGACGAAGTAATCGGGCCTCGGCCGGGCGCGAACGTCTACGCGGCGATGAACATCCTGCTGTTGCCCAGGCACACGTTGTTCATCTGCGACACCCACGTCAATCTCGACCCGAGCGCAGAGCAGGTCGCCGAGATGACCCTGCTGGCCGCCGCCGAAGTGCGCCGTTTCGGCCTGACGCCCAAGGTCGCGCTGCTGTCGCATTCCAATTTCGGCAGCCACGACAACGCCTCGGCGCGCAAGATGAGCCGTGCGCGCGAACTGCTGGAACAGACCGCTCCGGAGCTGGAGGTCGAAGGCGAGATGCACGGCGATGTCGCGCTGTCTGAAAGCCTGCGCACGCAGATCTTCCCGGCGTCGCGACTGAAGGGCGAAGCGAATCTGCTGATCATGCCTAACCTGGATGCCGCCAACATCGCGTATAACCTGCTGAAGATGACCGGCGGGGACGGCATCACGATCGGCTCCATATTGCTGGGTGCGAACAAGTCGGTGCATATATTGACCTCGACCGCCACGGTGCGCCGCATCGTGAACATGAGCGCGCTGGCTGTCGCCGGCGTCAAGACACACTAGGAGAGAAACATGCCCATGAACAAACAGGAAGTCGAGATGCTCAGCGAAGAGATCGAGATGATGATGCAGGAGCGTGCAAGATTGCTGAAGGTGGTGGGTGCCGCAGCGGTACTGGTCGCCAACACCGACCCGAAGTCTTTCCGCGATGAGGCGATGGATGCCGCGGAGATGTTGTCGGAAACCCTGAACGCCTTGCCGGAAGAGACGCTGAAAGACGCACTGGATGCGGTTCAGGCCGAGGTCGAATAAGGCCCCATGATGAAGGAGCGCGTAGGACTGGTGCTCACAGGCGGCGGTGCGCGTGCTGCCTATCAGGTCGGAGTGCTCAAGGCGATCGCCGAATTATTGCCGCGACGCGCACACAATCCGTTTCCGGTCATCTGCGGGACATCGGCAGGCGCGCTCAATGCCGCAACCCTCGCGATCAATGCACAAAGCTTCCGCAAGGGAGTGCGTTACCTCAACAACATCTGGAAGAATTTTCACGCCGATCAGGTCTATCGCACCGATGTTCTCGGCGTGTTCAACAACAGCATGATCTGGCTTGCCGGATTCCTGTTGAGCGGCTTGGGCATCCACAGGCTCAGGCAGGTCTCCCTGCTGGACAATTCACCGCTGCTCAAGTTGCTCGAAGAGATACTACCCTGCGAAAAGATCCAGGACAGCATAGACGCCGGCCTGCTGCATGCGCTTAGCATCACCGCGTCCGGTTATGGCTCGGGGCAATCCGTCACGTTCTACCAGGGCGTCGCGCAACTGATCCCATGGCGGCGCACGCGCCGGGTCGGCGTGCCGACGCAGATCGAAGTCAAACACCTGCTGGCATCCTCGGCGATCCCGTTCATCTTTCCCGCGGCATTGATCAACCGCGAATATTTCGGTGACGGTTCGATGCGCCAGATCGCACCTATCAGCTCCGCGCTGCATCTCGGTGCCACGCGCGTGCTGGTGATCGGCGTAAACAACGTGACATCCGATGAACAGGCGAGGCGCAGCGACATCAGCGCTTATCCCTCCCTGGCGCAGATCGCCGGACACGCGCTGAACAGCATCTTCCTCGACAGCATGGAGGTCGACCTGGAACGGGTGCGACGCATCAACGAGCTGGTCGAGGCGATGCCGGAAGCGATGCGCGAGCGTCTCGACCTGAGGCATGTCGATGTGCTGTCCATCGCGCCCAGCCAGCCCATCGAGAAGATCGCCGAACGCTATGCCAGCGAACTGCCCTGGACGATACGGCTGCTGTTGCGCCTGGTCGGCGCGACGGGGCATGGCGGCGCAACGCTGCTGAGCTATCTGCTCTCGGAGAAGAAGTTCTGCAACGCGCTGATCGAACTGGGCTACCAGGATGCGATGCTGCGCAGCGACGAGATCCTGCAGTTCCTTAAGCGGCCGCCGCAACAGAATGGCGGAATGCCGCAATGACCCCGGAAATGACACCAGCCATGATCGATGCGCGCAGCTGGCAGATATTGCATCTGCTCGCCGATGGCGAGTTCCATTCCGGAACGGCGCTGGCGCAGCAGCTGGATGTGTCGCGTGCGACGGTATGCAATGCGCTGACCGGTGTCGCGGCATGTGGCGTGTCGTTGCAGCGCATCCGCGGCCGCGGCTATCGTCTGGCGCAGCCCTGGCAGTGTCTGGACGCGGGCGAGATCGCGCGCTTGCTGGCGGAATCCGCGCAGCGTTTCCAGATTGACGTGCTGCAGCAGGCCACGTCCAGCAACGCCCTGCTGTTGCAGCGTGCGATGCAAGGCGCGACCAGCGGCAGTGTGCTGGCCGTAGAATTGCAGACCGCCGGGCGCGGACGCATCGGCAGAACCTGGCATTCCGGGCTGGGCAACGCGCTGACCTTCTCATTGCTGTGGCGCTTCGATTGCGGTCTGAATGCGCTGTCGGGCCTGAGCCTGGCGGCCGGCGTGGCGATCCTGCGCGCGCTGCATCGGCTCGGTGCGGATTCTTTGCGGCTGAAATGGCCGAACGATATCCTGGCCCCGCACGGGAAGCTCGGCGGCGTGCTGATCGAGGCCCAGGGTGACATGCTCGGACCGAGCACGGTGGTGATCGGCGTGGGACTCAACTGCACGCTGCCGGCCAGCATCGAACAACGCATCGACCAGCCGGCTGGCGGATTGAACGAGGTTTGTACGGTGATGCCCACGCGCAATCAGTTGCTGGCGGCGGTGTTGCAGGAGATGGCGCAGGTGCTGGATGGATTCGCGCACAACGGCTTCGCGCCATTGCGCGCAGAATGGGAGCGATATCATGCCCAGCAAAACTTGCCGATCCGCCTGCAGATGCCGGACGGCTCCAGCGTGAGCGGCATCGCACGCGGCGTCAGCGATAGCGGCGAGTTGCGCCTGGAAACCGACAACGGGCTGCGCAACTTCAACTCGGGAGAAGTGGGAGCCGGCCGATGATGAGACTACTGATCGATGCGGGCAACACGCGCATCAAACTGGCGTTGGTGGACGGTGAGGACTGGAAGCCGGTAGCGAACCTGCCCGTCCGGCCCGCTGGCGATTTAATCCGGCATTCTGCCGGGTTGCCTGAGGTGCAACAAGTCTGGGTGAGCAATGTCGCAGGAGATGAGGTCGCACAGCACATTCATGAGGCGTGCGCGGCGCGGTACTGGTCGCCACGGTTCATCGCGGCGCGCACCGCCCAATGCGGGGTGCGCAACGGTTACGAACAGCCCGAGCAGCTGGGCAGCGACCGCTGGGCGGCGCTGATCGCCGCATGGCATCAGACAGGCGGGGCATGCCTCGTGGTCAATTGCGGTACCGCAACGACGATAGACGCATTGTCTGCGCGCGGGGAATTCCTGGGCGGCTTGATCCTGCCCGGCGTAGATTTGATGCAACACAGCCTGATCTCCGCGGCCTCCCAATTGCAGACGGCAGGCGGCGGATATGTGGACTATCCGCGCAACACTGCCGATGCGCTGTTCAGCGGCGCTATCCAGGCCAGCTGCGGAGCAGTACAACGCCAGTATGCGCTGCTGGACGATGACACTGCACCGGTACTGCTGAGCGGCGGAGCGGCGGCACAATTGCAGGCGCACCTTAACTTGCCGCTGCGCATGGTGGATAATCTGGTTTTACAGGGATTGCTGTTAATCGCACAGGAAACGGGCGCGTGATGAAAATATTGGTCTGGGTATTATTGCTGGGCAATGTGATTTTTTTTGCCGTGATGCAGTGGGGCGGCTCGTTGTTTGGCGATGACCAGACGGTGCAGGTGCAGCCGGCGTTGCATGAAGAAAAGATCCGCATGCTGGATCAGCCACACAGCGCGCCCGCCCCGGCACTGCCGGCCAGCGCGGTTACTGCTGCCTCGGCTCCGGCACCGGCACCGGCAAAAATGAACAACACGGCCTGTCTGGAGTGGGGCGAATTCTCGGGGACTGATCTGGCCCGCGCCGGCAACGCCCTGACAAACCTGCAACTGGGTGACAAACTGAGCCAGCGTCAGATCGAGCACACCATAGGCTACTGGGTGTATATCGCACCGCTCAAGGACAAGTTTTCCGTGAACCAGAAGATCGCCCAACTCAAGGGGCGAGGGATAGCGGAATACTTCGTCGTCCAGGATGCGGGCCCATGGTTCAATGCGATCTCGCTGGGCGTATTCAAGACGCAGGATGCGGCGCAAAGATTCACCGAGAACCTGCGCGCCAAAAATGTACACAGCGCACAGATCGGCGAACGTGCCGGAAAGTTCAAGACCACGATATTTGTGCTGAACGGCCTCGATGCCGCAACGAGCGGAAAATTGACCTCGCTGCAAAAGGATTTCGCCGGGAGCGAACTCAAGAACACGCCCTGCCATTGATTAATGCAACGGGCTGTTGACAAGACCATGCTAAATCTGGAGAATGCCGCGCTCTTCGCGGTGATATAGCTCAGGTGGTTAGAGCGCAGCACTCATAACGCTGAGGTCGGTGGTTCAAATCCACCTATCACCACCACGAATTCGTTTTAAGTCATTCTGCAACACCCTTAAAACCCGCATGCGTTAACGCATGCGGGTTTTTTATCGCCCCAAAATCCACCCAACGCCGACTTCATCCGTTGCATTGGAATCCAGCACGAACGTGGTTATCATCAGCATATCGAATGCCCCACGAGAGATGAAATGACTCCGACTGCAACACGGCAAGAGCACACATCCGGATCGTCGCTGCCGCAGATCATGGCGGAGTATTGGCGCAGATCTATCTCGGCGTAATGTACGAGAAAGGCTCCGGCGTCCAGCAGGATTATCAGGAGGCACTCAAATGATACCGGCTGGCCGCAGAACAAGGGCATGCAGACGCGCAGTTCTGATGTATCTGGCAGGACGAGGCGTCGCAAAAAATGAAGTGGCTTATTTGATGTGGGCTGGCCTTGCGGTCGACAATGCCCAAGATGCACTGGCGCGCAAGAAATACATCGAGGCCTTCGATCTGGTGGCCAAACTGATGTCACCCAAGCAGATCGCCGAAGTGCAGGCGCTCGTCAGCAATTGCGCCGACCGAAAATTCAAGGGATGTCAGGCATCCGACCAGGCAAATAAAAAAACCAGCCGAAGCTGGTTCTTTTATTTGCCTGCATTGTGCTCTTACTTGCTGGCGAACAACTGCTTCAGCATGAACAAGGAAAACACAACTGCGCCTATCATGGTACCAACCGAACAAACTGTAGCGATAATTGCCATTTTTTTCTCCTCCCGAGAGAACTAGATTGAACACAACAACATAACCAACCAGCCGAATGAATCGTAGCACAGTTTTTTGATGTGTAAAACAAATTATCGCATAGGTAAAAAAGCCCGGCGTTTCAGATCGCAGGCAAGCAGGAGATTAGCGGGGAAGGTCTATCGGCAGGGCAGCTTTATGCTGCCCGTTACAACCGTTTGGTTATTTGCTTTTGAATACTTGGGTTAACATCCATACGGCAAACCCGAGTGCGAGGGTTGCGGTAAATACAGCGGCTACAGTAGCGATCATGGCCATTTTAATTCTCTCCCTGAGAAATTTTAAATTTTAGTTATTCTAAAATAGTTGAGTGAAGCGTTTCGGATTATATAAGCAATTTCGTCGGGAATACACACAAAATAATTAAGGGCTCAAGAGTCTGGGTTGTTGTCCCGATTCAAGGTACATTAAAAAAACGATTTAACATTCAGAAAGCATTACGTTGTGTTGAAGAAGCTCTATATAAAGACCTATGGCTGCCAGATGAACGAGTACGACTCGGACAAGATGGCGGACGTGCTGCGCGCCTGCGCGGGCATGGAACAGACTGACCACCCGGAACAGGCAGATGTGATCCTGTTCAACACCTGCTCGATACGCGAGAAAGCCGAGGAGAAAGTATTCTCCGACCTGGGGCGTATACGCCCGCTGAAGCTGGCCCGACCCGACCTGATCATCGGCGTGGGTGGCTGCGTGGCGAGCCAGGAAGGCGACACGATCATAAAGCGCGCGCCTTACGTGGACGTGGTGTTCGGCCCGCAGACGCTGCATCGCCTGCCGCAGCTGATACAGACGCGCCGGAGTACCGGACGGCCGCAGGTCGACATCAGCTTTCCCGAGATCGAAAAATTCGATCACCTGCCGGCTCCTGAACTGAGCCATATCGAAGGCGCACAGGCCGCCTCCGGCACGGCCTTCGTCGCCATCATGGAAGGATGCAGCAAATACTGCACGTTCTGCGTGGTGCCATACACGCGCGGCGAAGAAGTGTCGCGGCCATTGGCCGACGTGCTGCGCGACGTGCAGCAGCTGGTCGAGCAGGGCGTGAAGGAAGTCACGCTGCTCGGGCAGAACGTGAACGCCTACCTCGGCGCGACCGACGACGGCGACACGGTGGACTTCGCGTTCCTGCTGCAGGCCGTGGCGGCGCTGGACGGGCTGGGGCGCGTGCGCTACACCACCTCGCACCCCAGGGAGATGACGCAACGCCTGATCGACGTGTATGCGAGCACGCCGAAGCTGGTCAGCCATCTGCACCTGCCGGTGCAGTCCGGCTCGGATCGTATCCTCGCGGCGATGAAGCGCGGCCATACGGTGCTGGAATACAAGTCCATCATCCGCCGCGTGCGCGCCGCGCGTCCCGACATCTGCATCACGTCCGATTTCATCGTGGGTTTCCCGGGCGAGACCGAACAGGACTTCGAGGCGACGATGAAACTGATCGACGAGGTGGGCTTCGACAACAGCTTCAGCTACCTGTACAGCCCGCGCCCCGGCACCCCGGCAGCCGAGATGCGCGACGACACGCCGCATGAAGTGAAGGCCGCGCGCCTGAAGCGTTTGCAGGACCGCATCGCGCAGCAGGAAGACGGCGTGGCACAGTCTATGCTCGGCACCACGCAGCGCGTGCTGGTGGAAGGCGTGTCGAAAAAAGATGCGCTCGAACTGGCAGGACGCACCGACAATAACCGCGTGGTGAACTTCCTCGGCTCGCTTGAAATGACAGGCCAGTTTGCCGAGGTGAAAATCACCCAAGTAGTGCGCCACACGCTGCGCGGCGAGTTAGTGTCCGCCTCATCCTGAAACCCTGTCACGACCCGCACGAGCCATGAACCGTAAAAAAACACCGAAGACCCCGCCCCACAAGTTATCGCTGTCCGTGCAATACGCCAGCAGCGCGCAAAATCTGCCGACGCGCGCGCAATTTCGCCGCTGGATCAAGGCCGCGCTGCAGCGCGATGCGAGCATGACGCTGCGCATCGTGGACGAGGCCGAGGGGCGCGAACTGAACAAGAATTATCGCGGCAAGGATTACGCGACCAACGTGCTGACGTTTGTGTATGACGATGAGGGATCGCCATCCGAAACGACGCTGTATGGCGACGTGATCATCTGCGCGCCGGTGGTGGAGAAAGAAGCCGCAGCGCAACACAAGGATCTGCCGGCTCACTATGCGCATCTCGCGATCCATGCGGCGCTGCATCTGCAAGGCTATGAGCACGAGCATGATGCCGAGGCTGAAGAGATGGAAGCACTGGAAACCGGGCTGATGCTAAAATTGCGCTATCCTGATCCTTATCAAGTGAACTAGCACCATAAATGGACGATACCGAAAGTAGTAAACCCACGCTGTTGGAGCGTCTCTCGATGTTGCTGCTGCGCGAGCCGGAAGACCGCGAACAGCTCATCTCACTGCTGCACTCCGCGTATGAACGCAACCTGCTGGACGCCGACGCGCTGTCCATGATGGAGGGCGTGATGCAGGTCTCGGAGCGGCCAGTGCGCGAAATCATGATCCCGCGCGCGCAAATGGATGTCATCGACATCAGCGAACCGCCGGAAAAATTCATCCCCTTCGTCATCGAAACCGCGCACTCGCGCTTCCCCGTAACCGACGGCGATAAAGATAACATCATCGGCATCCTGCTGGCCAAAGACCTGCTGCGCTATTACGCGGGCGAAGAATTCAATGTGCGCGACATGCTGCGCCCGGCCGTGTTCGTGCCGGAATCGAAACGGCTGAATGTGCTGCTGCGCGACTTCCGTTGCAACCGCAACCACATCGCGCTGGTGGCGGACGAATACGGCGGCGTGTCCGGCATGGTGACGATAGAGGACGTGCTGGAACAGATCGTCGGCGATATCGAAGACGAATACGATTTCGACGAAGATGAAGACAACATCATTCCGGATGGCAGCGGCTCATATCGCGTCAAGGCCGATACCGAGATCGCCGATTTCAACGAGGTGCTCGGCACGGACTTCAGCGACGAGGAATGCGATACGGTCGGCGGACTGGTGCTGCAGGCCGCCGGGCAGCTGCCCAAGCGAGGCGACCATGTCCGCCTCGGCGAGCTGACCTTCACCGTACTGCGCGTGGATAGCCGCAGGCTGTATTCGCTGCTGGTGGAGCGCAAAAAAACCGAGGAAGTCTTGTAGGAGCGGGTTTCATAACCAGCCACTTGGGCACCGTATTTTGGTGATCTAGTGGATTGGCTAGTAGTTCTATCAAACCCGCCCCTACCTTAGAACTGCTCGTTCTCGCCCAGATAGCGCCACTGCCCGACCGGCAGATTTCCCAGCTTCACCTTGCCGATGCGGATGCGTTTCAGGCCGGTGACCTTCAACCCGACCAGCTCGCACATGCGGCGGATCTGGCGTTTCTTGCCTTCGCGCAACACGAAGCGCAACTGATCTTCGTTCTGCCAGGTCACCTTTGCGGGCTTGAGATATTCGCCGTCCAGCTTCAACCCCTGGTTCAGCAACGCCAGCCCGCTGTCTTCCAGCTTGCCCTGCACGCGCACCAGATATTCCTTGTCCACTTTGGAGTCTTCGCCTATCAGCTGCTTGGCGACGCGCCCGTCCTGGGTGAGTACCAGCAAACCCTGCGAGTCGATATCCAAGCGGCCTGCCGGGGCGAGGCCGAGCAGTTGGCTGCGATGGAAGCGTATCGGTGACTCGTCTTCTTTCCAGCGCGTCGCGTCATCCAGCAGCGTGATGGCCGGTTTGTAATTGTGCTCGGCCTGACCGGACACATAGCCGACCGGCTTGTTAAGCAAAATCGTCACGCGCTGCTGCTGGATGTTCTGCGCGGCAGTGCGCAACGTGACCTTCTGGGTCGCATAGACCTTGCTGCCCAGTTCGCTGACGATCTCGCCGTCGACTTCCACCAGGCCTTTTTCGATATAGCCATCCGCTTCGCGGCGTGAGCACAGCCCCAGCTCGGACATGCGTTTGGAGAGACGGATTTTTTCCATGAGAATTCTGCGTTGCGTGTGAAATAAGGCGCGATTTAAGCATAAAGCGGCGTATCGCGAGAAACAATATGCGGCTCGCCCTCCCCCCTGCGCCTCAGTAAACTTCGGGTGATTGGCGGGCTGCGCACCGAATCGGTTATGCTGCGCGGGTTCTGGCCATTGATTCTGGGCATCGAGGTTTTGCATGGGTTTCTTGAAAAAAACTGACGGGCTGGCATTGCTTGCCGGACTGTCCTGTGTATCCGGCTTCGCGCCGTTCGGCGCGTTCCCCGTGCCGGTGCTGGCGCTCGCGGTGCTGTTCGCACTCTGGCAGCGCGAGGGTGACGCCGCGGCACGCCCGGGATTCTTCTTCGGCCTTGGACTGTTCGGCGCGGGCATAGGCTGGATATATGTCGCGCTGCATGATTACGGCGACATGCCGATGCTGCTGGCGCTGCCCGCCACGCTGTTATTTGCGGCATTCCTCGCGCTGTTCACCGCACTGGCCGGCTATGCCCAGGCGCGCTTCCCCACCCTGACCGGCGCTGTGTTCAGAAGCCCGGAAGAAGCCCGGCGCGCGCAGCCGCATGTGGCGCGCGGCGTTCCCGCGCCGGTAGCGCTCTGCCTGTTGATGCCTGCCGCATGGGTGTCCATAGAATGGCTGCGCGGCATGATATTCACCGGCTTCCCGTGGCTGACTCTGGGTTATGCGCACAGCGACAGCCCGCTGGCCGGTTATGCCCCGCTGCTGGGCGTGTATGGCGTATCGCTGGCGGCGGCCGTGAGCGCCGGTTTGCTGGCTACGCTGTGGCGTGAGCGCTGGAACCGCCAGGGACGCATCGCATTGGCAGTGCTCATCGCGCTGTGGGTTGGCGGCGCGCTGTTGCGCAACGTCGCATGGACGCAGCCGCACGGCGAGCCATTCAGCGTGGCGCTGGTGCAAGGCAATATCGCGCAGGACATCAAGTTCAACGAAGACGCGCTGGCCGGCACACTCGACACCTATCGCCGCCTGGCATTGCAGAGCGACGCGCGCCTCACGATCCTGCCGGAAACCGCACTACCGCTGCTGCGCCACGAAGTGCCGCAAGAGCTGATCGAACAACTGCGCGATCACGCACGGCAGAATAGCGGCGACATGCTGATCGGCGCGTTCGAGCGCGACCACCGCAGCTATTACAACAGCGTGTTCACGCTGGGCATGGCCGACGAGCAGCACTATCGCAAGCAACATCTGGTTCCGTTCGGCGAATTCATCCCGCTGCGCCCGCTGATCGGCTGGTTCATCAACGAAGTGCTGAACATCCCGATGGGCGATCTGGCGCGCGGCGACGCGGTGCAGGCGCCGCTCGATGTCACCGGTCAGCATGTCGCGGCGAACATCTGCTACGAGGACGTGTTCGGCGAAGAAATCATCCGCGCGCTGCCGCAGGCCACGCTGCTGGTCAATTTCACCAACGATGCCTGGTACGGACATTCCCATGCGGCCGCGCAGCACAACCAGATCTCGCAACTGCGCGCGCTGGAAACAGGACGCATGATGCTGCGTGCCACCAATACCGGCGTGACCTCCATCATCGGCGCAAACGGCAACGTCTTGCAGCAACTGCCGCAACACCAGCAAGCCCTGCTGCAGGGCATCGCGCAAGGTTACAGTGGCACGACCCCCTATGTGCGCTGGGGCAATGCGGCGGCATGGCTGCTGATCGCGCTGATGCTGGCCTATGCCTGGATGCGGCGTAAACCCGTGTCTGAAGCGGTTCAAGAGTGAACTGGTTCTGCTACCTGTTGCGCTGCGCCGACGACACGCTGTATTGCGGCATCACCAACGATCTGAGCAAACGCCTCTCGGCACATAATGCGGGTACGGCAGCAAAGTACACTCGCGCGCGCGGCCCCGTGGAACTGGTGTTCGCCGAGCCCTGCGCCGACCGTTCCGCCGCGTCGAAACGCGAACTCGCGATCAAGAGCCTGTCGCGTTCAGACAAACTGGGACTCATCAGGCTGACGGCTCATACTGAAAACCAGTAAAATGCGCGTCTTTGCAATCGCACAAGAAATTCGACCATGCATAGTAAGTCTTCATCGAAATCCGGTCAGGGGCTGAGTTTTCAGCAGATCATCCTGACGCTACAGAATTACTGGGACAAACAGGGCTGCGCGCTGCTGCAGCCTTATGACATGGAGGTCGGCGCGGGCACTTCGCACACCGCGACGTTCCTGCGCGCGCTCGGCCCGGAACCGTGGAAGGCCGCTTACGTGCAGCCTTCGCGCCGCCCCAAGGACGGGCGCTACGGCGAGAACCCGAACCGTTTGCAGCATTACTACCAGTTCCAGGTGGTGCTGAAACCCGCGCCGGCCAACATCCTGGAGTTGTATCTCGGCTCGCTGGAGGCGCTGGGCTTCGACCTGAAGCAGAACGACATCCGCTTCGTCGAGGACGACTGGGAAAACCCGACGCTGGGCGCATGGGGCCTGGGCTGGGAGGTGTGGCTGAACGGCATGGAAGTGACGCAGTTCACCTATTTCCAGCAGGTCGGCGGCATCGACTGCAAGCCGATCACCGGCGAGATCACCTACGGCCTCGAACGTCTTGCGATGTATCTGCAAGGCGTGGAAAGCGTCTATGACCTGACCTGGACACCGGGCGTGACTTACCGCGACGTGTACCACCAGAACGAGGTCGAGCAATCCACCTACAACTTCGAACACAGCGATGTGGAGTTCCTGCTGGGCGCGTTCGGCAGCCACGAGAAACAGGCGAAGCATCTGATGGAACAGCAACTGGCGCTGCCCGCGTATGAACAGGTGCTGAAAGCCGCGCACAGCTTCAACCTGCTCGATGCACGCGGCGCGATCTCGGTGACGGAGCGCGCGGCCTACATCGGACGCATCCGTAACCTGGCACGCGGCGTGGCGCAGAGCTACTACGACAGCCGCGCGCGCCTCGGCTTCCCGATGGCGCCGAAGGACTGGGCCGATGAAGTGCTGGCACAGATCGAAAAGAAGGTGGCAGCATGAGCACGAAAAATTTATTGGTTGAATTGTTTGTAGAGGAACTGCCTCCGAAATCGCTGAAGAAGCTGGGCGAGAGTTTTGCCGAAGTGCTGGCGGCGAATCTCAAGACGCAGGGACTGGCCACTGCCGATGCGGCGGTCACAGCTTATGCTTCGCCGCGCCGTCTCGCGGTGCATGTCACCGACGTGGCCGCGCAGGCGGCGGACAAGTCCGTGTCGCAGAAGCTGATGCCGGTCAGCGTGGGGCTGGATGCGAACGGTCTGGCTACGCCCGCGCTGCTGAAGAAACTCGCGAGCCTCGGCGCAGATGCATCGGCCGTGGCTAACCTGAAACGCGCACCGGACGGCAAGGCGGAAGCGTTGTTCTTCGACAGCGTGGTGACAGGCGCGACGCTGGCGGAAGGTCTGCAGAAGGCGCTGGCCGAGGCCAATGCCAAACTGCCCATCGCCAAGGTGATGACCTACCAGCTGGCGGACGGCTGGAGCAGCGTGAATTTCGTGCGCCCCGCGCATGGGCTGATCGCGCTGCACGGCGCGGACATCGTGCCGATCAGCGTGCTGGGTCTGAATGCCGGACGCGACACGCAAGGTCACCGCTTCGAAGCCCGTGTCGCGAAGGTGGTGCTGAAGGATGCCGACAGTTACGCGCAGCAACTGGAAACCGAAGGCGCGGTGATCGCCGGTTTCGCCGCACGCCGTGCCGAGATCGTGCGTCAGCTCGCGGCTGCCGCCGCAGGGGAAGGCCTCCACCCGATTCAGGACGATGCGTTGCTGGACGAAGTGACCGCGCTGGTCGAACGTCCCAATGTGCTGCTCGGCCAGTTCGAACAGGAGTTCCTCGCAGTGCCGCAGGAATGCCTGATCCTGACGATGAAGGCGAACCAGAAATATTTCCCGCTGCTGGATGCCAACGGCAAGCTCACCAACAAGTTCCTGATCGTGTCCAACATCCGTCCGGCGGACGCGAGTCTGGTGATCGGCGGCAACGAGCGCGTGGTGCGCCCGCGTCTGGCCGATGCGAAGTTCTTCTTCGATCAGGACAGGAAAAAGCCGCTGGATGCCCGCGTGCATGGCCTGGACAAGGTGGTGTACCACAACAAGCTCGGCACACAGGGAGATCGCGTTGAACGAGTGCAGGCTATCGCGCGTGCGATCGGTCAGCAACTTGGCGGCGAAGAACTTGCCCGTCAGGCCGATCAGGCCGCGCTGCTGGCCAAGGCCGACCTGCTGACCGACATGGTCGGCGAATTCCCCGAGCTGCAGGGCATCATGGGGCGCTATTACGCGCAGCATGACGGCCTCAGTGACGACATCGCATTTGCGATCGAAGACCACTACAAGCCGCGCTTCGCGGGCGACGAACTGCCCCGCAACCAAGTGGGCATTTGTGTCGCGCTGGCGGACAAGCTGGAGACGCTGGTGGGCATGTTCGGCATCGGCCAGATCCCGACCGGCGACAAGGATCCGTTCGCGTTGCGCCGCCATGCACTCGGCATGATCCGGATGCTGGTTGAAAAAGCGTTGCCGCTCAGCCTGACGGAACTAGTCAACACGGCGTTCGCCGGATTCCCCAAAGGCCTGGTGGGCGATGCGCATACTGAAGTTGAAACCTTTGTGTTCGAGCGCCTGGGTGGAATGATGCGCGAGCAGGGCTACTCGACCAACGAAGTGGACGCGGTATTGTGCATGCGCCCGGTACAGCTTTATCTGGTGCCGAAGCAGCTCGAAGCCGTGCGCGCGTTTGCCGCGTTGCCGGAAGCCGCAGCGCTGGCCGCAGCCAACAAGCGCGTCAGCAACATCCTGAAGAAGGTCGAGGGCGCAGTCAGCGACAGGGTGGATGCCGCATTGCTGCAGGAAGCTGCCGAGCAGGCGTTGCATCAGGCGCTGAGCCAGATCGCGCCGAAGGCCGACGCGGCTTTCACGGCGGGCGATTACACCGCTTCGTTGCAGGTCTTGGCGGGATTGCGCGTGCCGGTGGACGCGTTCTTCGATAGCGTGATGGTGAATGCGGAAGATGACAAGCTGCGCGCGAACCGCCTCGCGCTGCTGGCTCAGTTACATGCCGCAATGAACCGCGTCGCGGACATTTCCAGGCTGGCATCATGAAACTCATCATCCTCGACCGCGACGGCGTGATCAATTTCGATTCCGACCAGTTCATCAAGAACCCGGAAGAATGGAAGCCGATCCCGGGCAGCCTGGAGGCGATCGCGCGGCTGAACCAGGCCGGCTATCGCGTGGTGGTCGCAACCAATCAATCCGGCGTCGGGCGAGGGCTATTCGACATGCCCACGCTGAACGCGATCCACGACAAGATGCACAAGGCCTGCGCGCTGGCCGGCGCACGCATCGACGCGGTGTTCTTCTGCCCGCACACCAGCGACTCCAACTGCCATTGCCGCAAACCGAAGGCCGGGATGCTGGAAGAGATCGCCGCTCGCTACAACACCGTCCTGACAGGCGTGCCGGTCGTGGGCGATTCGCTGCGCGACCTGCAATCCGCCGCCACGATGGGCGCGCAGCCCTATCTGGTGCTGACCGGCAAGGGTTTCAGGACGCAGGCCGCGGGCGGCTTGCCGGAAGGCACGCGGACGTTCCCGGATCTGGTGGCGGTGGTGTCCGAACTGGTTGCGGTCTGACATGCTGCTCATACGTTCGCTGATCTTTCTGCTGCTGCAAATCCTCATCACGCCGGTCTTTGCGATGCTGGCGCTGTTGTCGTTCCCGTTCAACCGGCTCACGCGCTACCGCATCATCTCGCAATGGGCGAAGATGATGCTGCCGATACTGCGCGCGGTATGCGGCATCAGCCATGAGGTGAAGGGCCTGGAGAACCTGCCGAAACAGCCTTGCATCGTGATGTGCAAGCATCAGTCGGCATGGGAGACGCTGGCGTTGCAGAAGATATTTCCGCCGCAGGTCTGGGTGCTGAAACGCGAGTTGTTGTGGATACCGTTCTTCGGCTGGGCGCTCGCGCTGACCAGCCCGATCGCGATCAAGCGCAGCGACGGCAAGGGCGCGATCAAGCAGCTGCTGAAACAGGGCAAGGAACGGCTCGCGCAGGGCTTCTGCGTCGTGGTGTTCCCGGAAGGCACGCGCGTGCCGTTCGGGCAGCGCGGCAAATACAAGATCGGCGGCGCGCTGCTCGCCGCCAGCAGCGGCGTGCCGGTGATCCCGGTCGCGCACAACGCCGGACGGCTGTGGGGGCGCAACGCGTTCAGCAAGCATCCCGGCCTGATCACGATGAGCATAGGCGCGCCTATCGACACGACCGGCCTGAAGACCGACGAGATCATCGCGCGCGTCGAGGCGTGGATCGAAAACGAGATACAGCAACTGCCCCACTGATGTTCAAACGCCTGCGCAATCCGGCAGTCCCTCCCGCCACCGAACAACGCGCCGCACTGCTCGCCGGCCAGCACATCACCTATACCCTGAAACGCAGCGGCAAACGGCGCAGCATCGGATTGCGCATCGACGACCGCGGCCTCACCGTGAGCATGCCGCTGCGCGCCTCGGAGACCTGGCTGCACAGCGTGCTGCAGGACAAGGCAGACTGGGTCGTGGAAAAGCTGGACGGCTGGCAGATGCGCAAGCCGGTCGAAACGCACTGGCGCGACGGAGAGACGATCGCTTATCTGGGCGAGTTGCTGACATTGCGGGTGGTGCGAAGCCTGTTCGCCGCGCCCGTGCAATGTCGCGGCAGCGCATTGTGGGTGTTCGTTACTCACGGGCATGGCAAAGATTCCACTACTCGCCATGCCCGAGCCCCTCTCCCCAACCCTCTCCCGCTTGCGGGCGAGGGAGCAAACGAATCGCTAGGCGAGCTTGATTTTGGCGACGATGATGCCGCGCAGATCGAACGCGCGGTGTCGTTCTGGTACCGGCAGGAAGCGCTGCAACTGTATCAGCAGCGCGTCGCGCATTACGCGCCGCTGCTGGATGCCGCGCCGCGCATGGTCCGGCTTTCCACGGCAAAGACACAATGGGGATGTTGCACCGCGCGCGGCACGGTGCGGCTGAATCTTCAGCTGGTCAAACTGCCGCTGCGTCTGATCGATTACGTGGTAGTGCATGAACTCGCGCATCTGCGCGAGATGAATCACTCGGCCGCCTTCTGGCGCGTGGTGGGCAGCGTCTGCCCGGATTACCTCAGGCTGCGCAGCGAGCTGAAGGCAGTGGCGCTGTAGGATGGGTTGAGGCCTTGGCCGATACCCATCATCTTATATTGGAAGTGCGTGATGGGTATCGCTACGCTCAACCCATCCTACGGCAGATCGAGCTGTTCGCCCTGCTCCGCAAACAGCTCAGCCAGCCTGGCATATAGCTCGCTGCCGTCGCGCCGGCTCAGCCATGCGCCATCCTGCCATGCATAATGGAATCCGCCGGACTTCGCGGCGACCCAGATTTCCTGATTCACGTCGTGGCGGTTGATGATGATCTTCTGGCCGTTATCGAATTCGACTTCCAGCACGTTGCCGCTGCGGTTGCATTCGACATCCCCTCCGCTAGCATCGATCGCCGTCTCGATATGCGCCAGCGCCGCATCGGCGCGTTGGTTGAATTCGCTTTCATTCATGGTCAGCCCTTATAATCCGGTTCGTTAATTTTTTGGGGAATGCAGTCATGCGCCTAAACATCGCTTCGGGCATTATCGTGGTTTTGGCTTTGCTGCTGCAAGGCTGCGGACACAAAGGCCCGCTGATCCATTCCGCGCCCCAGACACTCGCACCCACCCCCTCCGTAAAGTAAACCGCCATGAACCCATATTTCCAGTATCAGAACGACCGACTGCATGCCGAACAAGTGCCGCTGGCCGACATCGCCGCACAGTTCGGCACCCCTTGTTACGTCTACTCGCGCGCCGCGCTGAGCGACGGTTTCCGCCAGTTCAGCGACGCGTTGCAGGGGCGTGAGCATCTGGTCTGCTACGCGGTGAAAGCCAATTCCAACCTGGCGATCCTGAATGTGTTCGCACGCCTGGGCGCCGGATTCGACATCGTGTCCGGCGGCGAATTGCAGCGCGTACTGGCGGCTGGCGGCGATGCGCGCAAGGTAGTGTTCTCCGGCGTGGGCAAGAGCGTCGCGGAGATGCGCATGGCGCTGGACGCCGGCATCCTGTGCTTCAACGTCGAGTCGGCGTCCGAGCTGGAACGCCTGAACGAGGTGGCCGGGAGCATGGGCAAGGTCGCCGCGATCAGCCTGCGCGTAAATCCCGATGTGGACGCAAAGACCCATCCCTATATCTCGACGGGACTGAAACAGAACAAGTTCGGCGTGGCCTACACCGATGCCATCGCGCTGTACCGCAAGGCGCACGCCTTGCCTAACCTGCACATCACCGGCATGGATTGCCACATCGGTTCGCAACTCACCGAGACCAGCCCGTTCATCGCGGCTGCGGAAAAGATTCTGCTGCTGGTGGATACGCTGGCGGCCGAAGGCATCCGCCTGGAGCATCTGGACCTGGGCGGCGGACTGGGCATACGCTACCGCGACGAAACACCGCCGGCCATCGCGGATTACGTCGCAGCGCTGCTGGGCGCGCTGCGTGGACGCAGCGAGAAACTGATCCTCGAACCGGGGCGCGTGCTGGTCGGCAATGCCGGGGTATTGCTGACGCGCGTGGAATATCTCAAGCATGGCGAAGAAAAGAACTTCGCGATCATGGACGCCGCGATGAACGACCTGATGCGTCCCGCGCTGTACGATGCGTACCACGACATCCTGCCGGTGCAGCGTGAAAACCATCCGCTGCAGAGCTACGAAGTGGTCGGGCCGATCTGCGAAACGGGCGACTTCATCGGCCATGCGCGCGACCTGGCGATCGCCCCGCAAGCCTTGCTGGCCGTGCTTTCCGCTGGAGATCGGAAGAGCGTCGTGTAGGGAAAGAGTGTAGATCTCGGTGGTCGCCGTATCATTAAAAAAAAA
>FZPV01000010.1_pt1 | contig 105179 bp, 111 predicted proteins | sample 1534821 | NCBI WGS metagenome assembly FZPV01 (sample SAMEA104161955, study PRJEB21768) | metagenome | isolation source: underground water
ACTGGAGCGGGTGAAGGGGATCGAACCCTCGTCGTAAGTTTGGAAAACTTCTGCTCTACCATTGAGCTACACCCGCAGGCTTTCCACCAAACAACCCTTCATAACAAGCAGTTGCCGCAACGCCAGCTAACAAATCAAAATTTGGTGGAGGGGGAAGGATTCGAACCTTCGTACTCATAGAGGGCAGATTTACAGTCTGCTGCCTTTAACCACTCGGCCACCCCTCCAAACAGAACGCGAGATTATTCCAGCAACTCACTCCTCTGTCAAATCAAAATTGGTATTTTGACGGGTATTTAGGGGCGATTGGATCTCGATCGAGAAGATCGGCCGAGCAACCTCCACTTACTGCTTGCCGGTCTTTCTGAACAACGCCGACTGCGCATGCGCCTGCAACCCCTCGCCGAACGCCAGGGTAGCGGCGATCGCACCCAGCTTCTGCGCGCCTTGTGCGGAGACCTGGATCAGGCTGCTGCGTTTCTGGAAGTCGTACACCCCCAGCGGCGAGGAAAAACGCGCCGTACCGGAGGTAGGCAAGACGTGATTCGGCCCGGCGCAGTAGTCGCCGAGCGATTCGGAGGTATAGCGCCCCATGAAGATCGCACCGGCATGTTTCAATTTTGGCAGCCAGCTCTGCGGATCTTCGACCGACAGCTCCAGATGTTCCGGGGCGATACGATTGCTGATCGCGCAGGCTTCGTCCAGATCGGCGACATGGATCAATGCGCCGCGGTTTTCCAGCGCAGTCTTGATGATGGCACTCCGCGGCATCTGTTCCAACAGGCGGTTCGCGCTCTGCGCTACCGCCTCGATGAAGCTCGCATCCGGCGACAGCAGGATGGCTTGCGCCAGTTCGTCGTGTTCGGCTTGCGAGAACAAGTCCATCGCGATCCAGTCCGGATCGGTCTGCCCGTCGCAGATCACCAGAATTTCTGACGGCCCCGCGATCATGTCGATACCGCACACGCCAAACACGCGCCGTTTCGCCGCAGCCACATAGGCATTGCCGGGGCCGACGATCTTGTCCACCTTCGGGATGGTCGCCGTGCCGTAAGCCAGGGCCGCGACCGCTTGCGCACCGCCGATCGTGAACACGCGATCCACGCCGGACAGGTATGCCGCCGCCAGCACCAGCTGGTTCTTCACGCCATCCGGGGTCGGCACCACCATGACCAGTTCGGACACGCCAGCCACCTTGGCTGGCAACGCGTTCATCAGCACCGAAGACGGATAGGCCGCCTTGCCGCCCGGCACATACAGGCCGACGCGATCCAGCGGCGTGACCTGCTGACCGAGCAGCGTGCCGTCCGCCTCGGTGTAGCTCCACGAAGTCTGCACTTGCTTACGGTGATAGTCGGTCACACGTTGCGCCGCCTGTTCCAGCGCGCCGCGCTGTTCGACAGGCAGGCCTTCGAACGCGATGCGCAATTCATCGCGAGAAAGCTCCATTGCCGCGGCATTCGCCAGCGGCAGTCGGTCGAATTTTGCAGTGTATTCCAGCACGGCCGCATCGCCGCGCTTGCGTACGTCGGCAAGAATGGTGGCTACGGTCGCCTCCAGCTTCTCGTCGGCCGTTTCCTCGAAGGCCAGCAACCTGGTCAACTCCGCGTCGAAATCCGTGGCGGCACTGGAAAGTCGTGTGATATTCATATTGGAACGGCCTTTATTTGACGATAGCCTGCGCAAACGCATCCAGCATCGGCTGGATCACATCATGCTTCAATTTCAGCGCTGCCTGGTTCACCACCAGACGCGAGGAAACGTCCGCGATATGCTCGACAGCCTTCAGATTGTTCGCCTTCAGCGTGCCGCCGCTGCTGACCAGATCGACGATCGCATCGGACAGCCCCACCAGCGGCGCCAGTTCCATCGAGCCGTACAGTTTGATCAAATCCACGTGCACACCCTTCGCGGCGAAGTGAGCCCTCGCGGTTTGCACATATTTGGTCGCCACGCGCAAGCGTGCGCCCTGGCGCACAGCCGATTCATAATCAAAATCATTGCGCACCGCGACCATCATGCGGCACTTGGCGATATTCAGATCCAGCGGCTGATACAGCCCTGTACCGCCGTGTTCGTTCAGCACATCCTTGCCCGCCACGCCGATGTCCGCCGCACCGTATTGCACATAGGTCGGCACATCGCTGGCGCGCACGATGATCAGGCGCACATCGGCGCGATTGGTCGGCAATATCAGCTTGCGCGAAGACTCCGGGTCTTCCAGCGCGATGATGCCGGCCGCATTCAGCAGCGGCATGGTTTCTTCGAAAATGCGTCCCTTGGACAGTGCAATGGTGATCATGGTTTATTGCTCGCAGTTAATTTATCTGGTGAAAAATGTGAAACGTGAAAGGTGAAACGAAGAAGCAGCTCTACGTTTCACTTTTCACAGTATCATCTTCATGTTTCACGTCTCATTTAATCCTGCGGATCTGCGCGCCCAATGCCGACAGCTTCGCCTCTATATGTTCGTAGCCGCGATCCAGATGATAGATGCGGTCCACCACGGTTTCGCCCTGCGCGACCAGCCCCGCGATCACCAGACACGCCGAGGCACGCAAATCGGTCGCCATGATGGTCGCGCCTTCCAGTTGCGCGCAGCCCTTAATCACGGCGGTATTGCCTTCGACGTCGATCTGCGCACCCAGGCGGCGCAGCTCCTGTACGTGCATGAAGCGGTTCTCGAAGATCGTCTCGACCACGATCGCACTGCCTTCCGCGATGGTGTTCAGCGCCATGAATTGCGCCTGCATGTCGGTAGGGAAAGCCGGATACGGCGCGGTGCGCAGATTCACCGCTGTCGGGCGGCGATTCATCTCCAGACTGATGCGGTCGCCGGACACGGCGATCTGCGCACCTGCCTCGCGCAGCTTGTCCAGCACGCTGTCCAGGATGTCGGCGCGCGCATCGGTCAGCGTGATACGGCCACCGGTCGCGGCAGCCGCGACCAGGAACGTGCCGCTCTCGATCCGATCCGGCATCACGCGATAACTCGCGCCGTGCAATGCGTCCACACCGGTGATGGTGATCGTGTCACTGCCCGCCCCATCGATCCTGGCGCCCATCGCAAGCAGACAATTCGCCAGATCCACCACCTCAGGTTCGCGCGCGGCGTTTTCAAGCACCGTCACGCCGTCCGCCAACGCGGCCGCCATCATCAGATTCTCCGTACCGGTGACGCTCACCAGATCGAAACAGATGCGCGCGCCTTTGAGACGCTTTGCGGTCGCATGGATGTAGCCGTGCTCGATATGGATTTCCGCGCCCATCGCCTGCAAGCCCTTGATGTGCAAGTCGACCGGACGCGACCCGATCGCACAGCCGCCGGGCAACGACACCCTCGCCTCGCCGAAGCGAGCCACCAGCGGCCCCAGCACCAGAATCGCGGCGCGCATGGTCTTCACCATATCGTATGGGGCTTCCAGCTTGTCCATATGGGCCGCATTAAAAGTCGCTGCCTGCGACTCTGCGGCAATTTTTACCCCCATTTGCTGCAACAACCTGGTCATCGTCGCGACATCGTGCATGTCCGGCAGATTGCTCAGACTTAAATCGCCTGCGGTCAACAGACTCGCGCACATGATAGGCAAGGCGGCATTCTTCGCACCGGAGATGCGCACTTCGCCGTTAAGCGGGTTCCCGCCCTGAATCGCTAATTTTTGCATGATTTATTTCTGATTCTGCCACTCTTGTGGCGTATAGGTTTTCATCGACAACGCATGTATCTCTTCACGCATCCGGTCACCCAGGGTCTGGTAGACCAATTGATGGCGTTGCACGCGGCTCTTGCCCGCAAAAGCGTCGCTGACTACCACCGCCTCAAAATGCGCGCCATCGCCGACCACGTTTAAATACTCTGTCGCCATGCCTTGCGCGATGCTCAGTTGGATGCTTTCCGGGGTGACCATAGACAAATTCACGACTCGTTCGATTAAGGATGTGGCTGAAAAAGACGCGGCCACCTGAATACCAAGGTGCGCATGATACTAAAAACCAACGGGGGATGCGCGCGACACGAACGTGCCGCGCACCGAAAATCAAGCCGATTGCTGGGGAAGCAGCTCGGCCACACCATACAAATGCGCCAGGCTCAGCAGATCGGCAGGCAATCCAACGACGCGAAGATTACGCTGTCCGCGCTGCACAGCCCTTGCCCACCCCAGCAACATGCTGACGGCAGCGGAGTCAACGGCTTCCACCCCGGACATATCCACCAGCAAATCTTCGCTGATCAGATGCTTCAAACCCGCGTCAAACAAGGCTGGCACGGTTGCGATAGTCAGAGGGCCACTCACCATCAGCCGTTCACCCTCACGCGCAATCACTTCGCGTCTGCCTTGCGCAACGAGACAGTGGCCGCACTGGCATTCCTGTCGGACAGTGTCTTGATCAGGCCATCGATACCTTTTTCCTGGATCTCCGAAGTGAACGTGCCGCGATAGCTGCTCACCATGCTGACCCCCTCGATCGATACGTCATAAGCCTTCCAGCCGTTCGAGGTTTTCTCCATCTCATAATTCACCAGCACCGGCTGCGCGCCAGCCTTGTTGATGCTGGTCTTGACGGTAACATCGGTCGCATCGGCCGCCATCTTGAACGGTTTCACCTCTACCGTTTGATCGCGATATACCGTGAATGCCTTGGTGTAAGTGCGCACCAGCATGTTGCGGAACTCCGTCACAAGCGCCTGCCTCTGCTCGGGAGTCGCCTGACGCCAGGACTTGCCCACGGCCAACTGGGTCATGCGCGTGAAGTCGAAGTGAGGCAACACTTTCGCATCGACCAGTTCCAGAATCTTTTTCTGGTTGCCTGCCTGAATGTCCTTGTCCTGCTTGACGACGGCAAGCACCTCTTGAACGGTCGTCTTGATCAGCGCATCCGGTGCAACCACTTCGGCCTGAGCAACGCCCATCGCACACAGCAAGCCAACTACTACCTTGAGCAAACCCTTCATCTTCAACACCTCTTAATTATTTCGCCGAAATCATTTAGCAGGCTCTGCAGCCTTGCTGTACAGGAACTTGCCGATCAAATCTTCCAACACCATCGCGGACTGCGTCTTCTTCAACAACTCGCCATTCTTCAACATCTCGACATCACCGCCGGGCAGCAGGCCTATGTACTGCTCGCCCAACAAACCCGATGTCAGGATATTGGCGAATGTATCCTTCGGAAACTGGTAACGCTTGTCGATGTTCATCACCACGTCCGCCTCATAGCGCTCGGTATCCAGCGTGATATTCGTCACCCGCCCGACCAACACCCCTGCACTCTTGATCGACGCCTTGGGCTTCAAACCGCCTATATTCGTAAAATAGGCATGCACCTCATAGGTCTCGGACACGTTGTAAGTACCCAGGTTCCCGACTTTCATCGCCAGCATCACCAGTGCAGCGATGCCTGCCACCATGAATATACCCACCCAAAAATCCAGCGTAGTGCGTTCCATAACTCAATTTCCTCCAAACATCATTGCAGTCAATACAAAGTCCAACATTAAAATCACCAGCGACGAGGTGACCACCGTACGCGTCGTCGCACCGGACACGCCCTCTGCGGTAGGCGGCGCATCGAAACCTTCGAACAACGCGATCACCGTCACCGCGGTACCAAACACCAGACTCTTGATGACGCCGTTCATGATGTCCTCGCGAAAGTCCACTGCCGCCTGCATCTGCGACCAGAACGACCCTTCGTCCACACCGATCTGCACCACGCCGACGAAGTATCCGCCGAACACACCGACCGCGCTGAACATCGCGGCCAGCAGCGGCATCGAAATCACGCCCGCCCAGAAGCGCGGCGCAACGATGCGCGCGATCGGATTCACGGCCATCATCTCCATCGCGGAAATCTGCTCGGTCGCCTTCATCAGGCCGATCTCCGCCGTCATCGCCGAACCGGCACGGCTGGCGAACAGCAATGCGGCCACCACCGGCCCCAGCTCCCGCACCAGCCCGAGCGCCACCATCACACCCAGCGCCGACTCCGAACCATAGCGCTTGAGCGTCTCGTAACCCTGCAGCCCCAGCACCATGCCGACGAACAACCCGGCCACGATGATGATGATCAGCGACATCACGCCGGTGGAGAACAACTCTTTGATGATCAGATGGAAACGGCGGAAGCTGTTCCCGGAATAACGCAGCGTCAGAAAAAAGAAGCGCGTCGCCATTCCGATACGCCACACCGCGTTGATGGCACCATGCCCTATCCCTTTGATGGTTTTAATCGCTGGCATCGTATCAGGCTCGCAAATTCAAATCTTGACGGTAATTTCCGCCGGGGTAATGGAATGGCACCGGGCCATCCATCTCGCCATGCACGAACTGGCGCACGAAGTCTCTTTCCGACGCACGAATCTCGTCAGCCGTACCCTCCGCGACGATCACGCCGTTCGCCATGAAATACACATAGTCCACGATCTTCAGCGACTCCTGTATATCGTGCGTGACCACGATCGATGTCGCTCCCAGCGCATCGTTCAGGCGGCGTATCAGATCGCCCACCACCGTCAGCGAAATCGGATCGAGCCCGGCAAACGGCTCGTCGTACATGATCAACATCGGGTCGAGCGCCACGGTGCGCGCCAGCGCAACACGCCGCGCCATACCCCCGGACAGCTCGGATGGCATCAGGTTATGTGTCCCGCGCAAACCGACTGCATGCAGCTTCATCATCACCAGGTCATGAATCAGCTCTTCCGGCAGATCCGTATGCTCGCGCATCTGGAACGCCACGTTGTCGTAGACCGACATGTCGGTGAACAACGCGCCAAACTGGAACAGCATACCCATCTTGCGGCGCATAACGTACAACTCGTCCTGATTCAGCTCATGGAGAATCTGCCCTGCCACCGTGATAGTGCCCTTGGTAGGCTTGAGCGCACCGCCGAGATGCCGCAGCAGCGTAGTCTTGCCGCAACCGCTCAGTCCCATGATAGCAATCAACTTTCCTTTCGGGAAAGTCATATTGATGCCCTGCAGGACCGGACGCTTATCGTAGGCGAAATTAAGATCGCGAATTTCGACCAAGGCTGACGAAGACAAAATTGAAACCCGGAAAATCGAAAGGACGCATTCTAATCTACTGCGCGCACATTACTCAACTCATTGGCAGATTTATGAATATATATGCAATTATCTCTATTGAGGTTATGGACACTTGCCGTTATGCTGCGCGGCCAACCCCTAGCGCATGGAGAGTCCGTTGAATGCCTTTTCGACACTTTCGGCCCTGATGACCGTCGCCCCCCTGCATCGCACAGCCCGCCAAGCCGATGCACGTCGTGGCTGCGCGCGCCGGTCAGCCATGACTGCTCCAGAGGCTTGCTGAGATGTATCTGGACCATTTCGGACTCAGCGAAACCCCCTTCAAGATCACCCCGGTCACGAACTTCTTTTTTAGCGGCGCCTACCGCAAGGACGTCCTCGACGCGCTTATCTACTCGATCTGCGAAGTCGAAGGCATCCTCAAGGTAAGCGGCGAAGTCGGCAGCGGCAAGACCATGCTCTGCCGCATGCTGCTGGAAAAGCTGCCCAAACATATCGAAACCATCTATCTGGCCAATCCCAGCCTGTCGCGCGAAGAGATGCTCTACGCGATCGCCGACGCGCTCGGCCTGGACATCAATGGTGAGCGGGTCGGCATCATCCTGCAGAACATACAGAACAAACTCGAAGAAAAAGCACGCGCAGGCAAGCGCGTCGTCGTGCTGGTGGATGAAGCGCACGCGATGCCTGCGGACACACTGGAAGAATTACGCCTGTTGTACAACCTGCAACTCGGCGATACCAAGCTGCTGAAAATCGTGTTGCTCGGCCAGCCGGAACTGAACGCCAAGCTGGATCAGCCCGGCATGCGCCAGCTCAAGGATCGTATCGTGCACCATTTCGAGATGCAGCCGTTATCTCAGGACATACTCGAAAATTACCTGATGTTCCGGATGCGCACAGCGGGCTATCACGGGCCGAACATCTTCTCCCCCGCCGCCATCAAACTGATCGCCAACGCCTCCAACGGCCTGATGCGCCGCGCCAATGTACTCGCCGACAAATCGCTGCTGGCTGCGTTCGTCGAAGACACGCACAACATCGATGTGCGTCATGTCTACGCCGCGATGCGGGATAGCGGCATCAAGCTGTCCCGCCCGCTGCCCGACAAAAGAATGATGCTGGGAAGTGCGTCAGCCGCCGCATTACTGCTGTTAGGCCTGGCTGGCTGGTGGCTGGCGAACAAGCCGCCAGCGCCGGCTGACGAACAAGCCACCGCCCAGCCTGCCCCTGCGGCACTGGAGGCCGTCACCGCATCCACCGAACCCAATCCGGAGACACAGCAGAACGATGTCGCAGAACCGGAAACCCCGCTTGCATCGGTGGCGAGCGGCGACAAACCGACACCCGCAAAAGATACGCTGTTCGAACAACGCCTCGCCGCAGGCAAACAGCTGCTTGCCCAGCGCACCGCCGCCGCCAGCATCCAGCTCTTCTACAACGAAGAGATGCAGCCCGCCCGGATAGAAGGCTTTTTGAAACGCGCCGACGGACTCGGCAAACTCTCGGAAATTTACCTGCTGCCCGCCAAATCCAGGGGCAAAGACGGGGTGCGCGTGCTATACGGCACTTACCCCTCTGCCGATGCGGCACGCATCGCAATCAAAGACCTGCCGGCACGTTATCAGGAGGCGTTCGCCACATCGATTTACATTTTCTGAGACAGCAAGGACATCAGGCAAGACTCCCAAATCTGCCAAACCGGGAGAACACGTGAGGGGGGAAAGCAATGCGTTCACTCGACATACTGTATCTCGGCATCGCCGCAGCGACTCTCGCCGGTTGCGGCACCCGGCCGATCCACCCCTCTGAGCGACACATCCAGCGTCCATCCGATCGCCCTGCCAGCACAGGCATCCCGCCACACATCAGGCACCTGGCATTACTGCCGCCCAAACCCGCACAGCCAGTCGAGACCTACAGCGTCGTCGTCACCAATGTAGCGGCACAGGAAATCCTGTTCGCTCTGGCGCGCGATGCGAAAATCAACCTGGATATCCATCCCGGCATCCAGGGCAGCGTCACGCTGAACGCGATCAACCAGAGCCTGCCGCAAATCCTCGCACGCATCGCCAGGCAGATCGACATGCGCTACGAACTGGACAATGGCAGCCTGATCGTGATGCCGGACACGCCATATCTGCGCAGTTACAGGATCGACTATGTGAACATGGCGCGCGACTCGGAGAGTTCCATCGTCACCAGCGCACAAGTCACCGCGACAGCCGCCACCAGCGCAGGCGGCGGCACGAACAATTCCTCGATCAGCATCCGGGACAGCTCCAAGAATCGCTTCTGGGAAACCCTGACGCAGAACATCAAGGACATCCTGCATGAAACCGACAAGATCCTGCCCGAAGGCTCCAGCGAGACCTCGGTACAACAAGTCAAGGCCGCCAGCAGCAGCGGAACGGGTATTCAGCAAGGGAACAACAAAAAAGGCAATGCCGCGACGAGGGGTGGAATCGAGAACAGCCCCAATCCGGTCAGCGTCGAAGAGGGCGGAACCACGATCACAAGGCGCAGCACGTTCCGCGAAGCCGCTGCGGTGATCGCCAATCCTGAAACCGGGCTGATCACAGTGCGCGCCACCGGACGCCAGCACGAGAAGATCCGCGAATTCATCATCCAGGTGATGGATAACGCACGCCGGCAGGTCATGATAGAAGCGACCATCGTCGAAGTGCGGCTGAACGACCAGTACAAACAAGGCATCAACTGGTCCGCGCTAATCAAGGCCGGCGGCAAGCAATTCAAACTGGTGCAGAGCAGCGCGGGGCTGCCGACCGGGATCGGCAACGGCATGTTCGGCATCATCACCAACCCGACGGCCTCCACGATCGTCACACAGGTGTCGTTGCTGGAATCGTTCGGCAATGTGAAGGTGCTGTCCAGCCCGAAACTCAGCGTGCTGAACAACCAGACCGCGCTGATCAAGGTGGTGGACAACCTGGTCTATTTCACGATCGCCGCCACCACGGTCACCAACCAGACCGGGTCGCAGACCAATTACACCAGCTCGCCGACCACGCTGCCGGTGGGCTTCACGATGAGCGTCACGCCGCAGATCAGCGACAACGACAGCGTGCTGTTCAACCTGAAGCCCGCCATTTCGCGGGTCACCAGCTACGTCAACGATCCTAACCCGGATCTGGCGCGCGCCGGCGTGGTCAGCCGCATCCCGCAGACCCAGACGCGCGAAATGGAATCGGTGCTGAAAATCGACAACAACCAGATCGCCGTGATGGGTGGGCTGATGCAGGACTCGGTGAACAATCTCACCGATGCGCTACCCGGACTATCCAAAATTCCCGGGGCGGGCGAGCTGTTCAAGCAGCGCAACGACAGCACCGAGAAAACCGAACTGGTAATCTTCCTGCGCCCGCTGATCATCAAGAACGCCAGCCTGGACGGGGATTTCAGCGCATACCGCGATGCGCTGCCGGATCGAGATTTCTTCAAAGAACCCGCCAACGGCAATCGTTAGGGAGCGCGGACATGAGCCTGTTACTGGATGCACGCAATAAACAGATACTCTACATTCAGCAAGGTGGAACCGGTCGGCCTGGAATGCAACCATGCCCTGAAAAACCACCTGCCGCACCGGCACCAGACATAGACAGCAGGCGCAATATGATTGCCGCCTTGTTCGGCGTACTGCTCGCAGCCGGCGCAGGCTATCTGGCTCACGTCGAATCCGCCGACCACACCTCGCATATCACCGCCCCCATGCCACGTGTAGTGACAACGATCCCCACGAGGATCGGGCCGGCCATTATGATGACCGCCGCCGACGCTCGGCCAACGCGACCGATACGCACGGCGCTGGCCGTCGTAAACTCCCCGGCACCACGCATGCGCATCGAACCGCAATTGGCCGGACTCGTCGATCCGTTACCCGGCAGCGCCTATCTGGCCTATCGCAGCGGCAAGCTGGACGACGCGCAAAAACTGTATGGCGAGATGCTCGACAAGGATGCGCATAATGTCGACGCCCTGCTCGGCCTGGCCTCCATCGCGCAACAACACGGCGACGAGATGGCGGCGGCACGGCATTACACCCGTGTACTGGCTCTGGATCCGCGCAATGCGGCGGCGAATGCCGGGATATCCGCAATGAACACGGATGAGCAAAATGAAAGCCATTTGAAGACCCTGCTCGATGAACAGCGCGGTTCGGCCCCACTGCATTTCGCGCTGGGCAACCACTATGCCGAGCAGTCGCGCTGGGGCGAGGCACAGCAATCCTATTTCTCTGCCCTTGCGCTGGAGCCGGACAACGCCCAGTTCGCATTCAACCTGGCCATCAGCCTCGATCACCTCGGACAGGACAGATCGGCCGCGCAACATTACCGGCACGCATTGCAACTGGATCAGGCCAACACACTTGACCATGCGCGAATCGAACGGCGCATGCTGGAACTGGGGCGCTAACCATGAACGACACGAAGATGAAACCGGCACTGGGGCAGATACTGGTCGACAAGGGCGTGGTCAGCGAAGACCAGTTGCGCATCGCGTTGCAGGAACAGAGCAAGTCCCATCAACCCCTGGGACATCTGCTGGTGAATCTCGGATTCCTGTCCGAGGCCACCCTGCGCGATGTGCTGTCGGAAGATCTGGGCCACGAAACCGTCGATCTTTCCACGGTCATCGTCGATCCCGACGCGCTGGCACTGATCCCCAAGGAAGTTGCGCGCCGCTACCAGCTGCTGCCGCTCTCGGTCGACAAGATCGGCCACATGCTGACGCTGGCGATCGCCGACCCGGACAACATCATCGCACTGGATCAGGTACGCGCGCTGCTCAGGGATGAGTACCGCCTGATCACCCAGCTCGCCGCCGAATCGGACATCCTGCGCAGTATCGATCAGCATTACGGTTTCGAGCTGTCTATCGACGGCATCCTGCATGAGATCGAGCCGGGTGAAATGGAGTCCCAATCGCTGCAATCCGGCGTGAACGAATTCAGCCAGCCGGTGGTGCGCCTGATCGACGCGCTGCTCAGCGAGGCGGTGCAGCACGGCGCTTCGGACATCCACTTCGAACCGGAGAGCAGCTTCTTGCGCATCCGCTACCGCATCGACGGCGTGCTGCGCCAGGTACGCAGTCTGCACAAGAGCTTCTGGCCGGCCATGGTGGTACGCCTGAAAGTGATGAGCAACATGAACATCGCCGAGACGCGTGCGCCGCAGGACGGGCGCATCTCGCTGCACCTGTCCGGCCGCCCTATCGATTTTCGCGTCGCTTCGCATCCGACCACCCATGGCGAAAACCTGGTACTGCGCATCCTCGACCGGCAAAAAGGCATCGTATCGCTAGCCCAGCTCGGACTGGACGATGCCACGCTGAAGCTGCTCAAGCTGATTATCGCCAAACCGGCCGGTATCGTGCTGGTCACCGGCCCGACCGGTAGCGGCAAGACCACCACACTGTATTCGCTGCTGAATCACGTCAACACCGAGTCGGTCAACATCATGACGCTGGAAGACCCAGTTGAATATCCGATGGCGATGATCCGCCAGACCTCGATCAATGAAACGGCCAAGCTGGATTTCGTCAACGGCATCCGCTCGATAATGCGCCAGGATCCCGACATCATCCTGGTCGGCGAGATACGCGACCATCCGACTGCAGAAATGGCGTTCCGCGCCGCGATGACCGGCCATCAGGTGTATTCGACGCTGCATACGAACTCGGCTATCGGAGCGATACCGCGCCTGCTCGACATCGGCATCCTGCCGGACATCATGGCTGGCAACATCATCGGCATCGTGGCCCAACGCCTGGTGCGCGTGCTATGCCATGAGTGCAAGACCCCCTACTCGCCGGACAAGCCGGAATGCAAGCTGCTGGGCATTTCCACCAGCCAGGACATCACGCTGTACCGCCCTGCCGGTTGCGAGTTCTGCCACCATCAGGGCTACAACGGGCGGTTCGCGATCATGGAATTGCTGAACATGGATCGCGACCTAGATGATCTGGTCGCGCAGCGCGCAAGCGCCAGGCAGATACGTGAGGCCGCGCTTGCCAAGGGCTTTCGCCCGCTGGTGATGGATGGCATACGGCGCATCCTGCAGGGCGTCACATCTGTGGCAGAAGTCAGCCGCGTAGTTGACCTGGGAAACCGGATAGACTGACATGACGCTGTACTCCTACCGCGCGATCGACGAGCGTGGCAATCGCCACAAGGGACTGCACGACGCCGGGAATCTGGTGGAACTGGAGTTGCGGCTGAAACACGGCGGCCTGGATCTGATCGATGCCAGACCGGGTAGCAAGGGCCATGGACGCAGCAAGATCAAACGAGCCGAACTGATCACCTTCTTCTTCAACCTCGAACAGCTCACGGCTGCCGGCGTGCCGCTGCTGGAATGCCTGGCCGACCTGCGCGACTCGATGAACGATGCGCATTTTCGCGGGGTCATTGCGAATCTGATCGAATCCATCGAAAGCGGACTTAAGCTTTCCCAGGCCATGGCACAGCACCCCGATGTATTCGACAAGGTCTTCGTCAGCCTGACCCATGCAGGCGAAGAAAGTGCGCGCCTGTCGGAGGTGTTCGCCCATCTCACCACGGCGCTGAAATGGCATGATGAAATGGCCTCACATACCCGAACCATCCTGCTCTACCCCGTATTTGTCGGCGCTGTCGTGCTCGCGATCACGTTCTTTCTGATGATCTATCTGGTACCCCAACTGGTCGGATTCATCGGCAGCATGGGACAGGAAATCCCCGTTCAGACCCGCCTGCTGATCGCCACCTCGGCATTCTTCGTCGATTACTGGTTCGCGCTGATCGCGCTGCCGATCATCCTGCCGGTCGCGATCAGGCTGATGATCGATTCCAGCCCGGAGATGCGCTACCGGTTCGACAGGCTGAAACTGGACCTGTGGGTGACCGGCCCCATCCTGCGCAAGATGCTGCTCGCGCGTTTCGCGAACACCTTCGCGATGATGTACGGCTCCGGCATCAGCATCCTCGAGTGCATCGCCAATTCGCGCAATGTCGTCGACAACGCCGCGATCGTCAGGAGCCTGGATGAGGTCACGCGTCAGATCGAATCCGGCCAGAATCTCACCCAGAGCTTTCAGCGCACCGGCATGTTCCCGCCTCTGGTGATACGCATGCTCAGAGTCGGCGAAGCGACCGGTTCGCTGGATAAGGCGCTGCTGAACGTCAGCTACTTCTACGAGCGCGAAGTGAAGGACTCCATCAAAAAGGCGCAGGTCATGATCGAACCGGTCATGACCCTGATGCTGGGTACATTGCTGGGCTGGGTGATGCTGTCGGTACTGTCGCCGATCTACGACATCATTGGCAAGGTGAAACTTTGATGAAGCGCCGCCTGCTGCTGTTTCTAAGCGCCGAACACCTGCAGGCGCAACTGGTCTCCGGCGGAGAAATCGGCGCCCAGCATGAGTTTTCAAACTCACCGGAGGGGCATCAGGCATTCATGGCGCTGCTGCAGACCGGGCACTGTCCGGCTTATCTGCTGGTCGACCTGGTCGAGGAAGACTTCAGGCAGGAACGCATTCCCCACCTGCGCGGAGGCACTCGTCGCGCACTGCTGCAACGCAAGCTCGAGCAATACTATCGCGGCAGCGCATTCCGTCTGGCCACGCGGTTACAGCGGCATAAGACCGGACGGCGCGATGACGATATGCTGCTCTCGGCACTGACCAACCCCGCGCCTCTCAGCCCCTGGCTGGACATCATGCAGGCACAGCAAACTCCGCTCGCCGGAATATATTCGGTAGCCCAGATCAGCAACCGGCTGGTCGAAGACCATCCCTCCAGCCATCTGTTGCTGATCACCTGGGAAAGACTGGCCGGTCTGCGCCAGAGCTATTTCAGCGCCCATCACCTGCAGATTTCACGCTTGACCCCGGCACATGCAGGACTTAGCTATCAGGCGGCCATGGCCAGCGAACTGATACGCATGCACCAATATCTGAAGAGTCTGAGCCTGCTGCCGACCGGACAAACCCTGGACGTGCGCATCGTGTGCCATGCGGACGATCGTGACCTACTGCAGGCGGCATTGCCTGAGCACGCGGAGATACGCTATGACTTTGCGGACATTTCACGGCTCGCCGGCAGGCTCCGGATACCCTGCTGCAGCGTTGACTCCGATGCCTGCCAGATATTCCTGCACGAACTGGCAGCCCATCCGCCCAGAGCCAGTTACGCCAGCGACGCTCATCTCCATTACTTCAGCTTGTGGCGGCTGCGTTGCGCGCTCAACTGGTTCAGCGCGACTCTTCTGCTGAGCAGCCTGCTGTGGAGCACCGCAAGCGCGGTACACCATGCTGCTCAGGCCAGCACAACCGCAGCAATCAACCTCCAGGCACAACGCCTGCAAGATGAAGCGCAGCGAATCACCCGCAGCTTCCCCAACACCCACGCACCTGCTGCGGACATGAAAGCGGGCGTCACGATCATACGCAGGCTGGCGCAACAGGCAATCGCCCCGCAAGAAATCCTGCAACCCATCAGCGTCATGCTCGACCGCTTTCCGCAAATCAAGCTTGAACATCTCGGCTGGCGAATAACCGAAATGCTCTCGGAGCTTCCCGTGGATTCCGATCAGGTTCAACCCGCGACCATCGTCTTGAATGGCAGCCTGCAAGACTTCGGCAACGATTACCGTGCCGCGCTGACGTATCTGGATCGATTCCAGCGCGAACTGATTGCAATCGGCTACCAGGTCACGGTCATAGCGAGGCCGCTGGATGTCAGCCCAGGTGCAGCCATCAGCGATCAACGCGGAACCGATGAAAACGCGCTCGCGTTCCAATTGCAACTCGCCTGGAATCGGCAGAAGTCATCGGATGGAAGTCAGCATGAGACTCGATAATTCAGACCTGCCGCTGATGCGCCGGAGCATGCTGGCGGCCGGCGCCTCGGTGCTGCTGAGCAGCGCGATGCTGTTTGGCGTCGGCCAGTATGCCGACCGGTCACAAAGCGACCAGCGCAACGCGCAGATCCTGATAAACGATGCGCAGAACCGTCTGGCCGCGGCGCGCCAGGACCAACGGAACATGTCGGCTTATTCGGATGAATACGGCGCGCTGGAGGAACGCAAGATCATAGGCGACGAACAGCGTCTGGACTGGATAGAAGGCCTGGATAAGCTACGCTCACAGAATCTGGTCGGCGATTTCCGCTACCACCTGGCCCCCCAGAAGAGCTATGCAGCAACACCAGCAACGGATCGCGGCAGTTTCGATATCCGCTACAGCGAGATGACGCTGCAATTCGACCTGCTGCATGAAGCACAGCTGCTGGTTTTTTTCGATGCGCTGCACAGGCAGATAAACGGCCGCTATCAACTGGAAGGCTGCACGCTGCAACGCATCGCCGCCCCGACACCGGAAGCGCCGCAACTAAAGGCCGAATGCAGCGGTGGCTGGATAACGCTGAAGAGCCGCAATCTCCCGCGATGAACTCGATGCCCAGCGCCTCGTTGCTTGGTTTGATGCTCGTCGCAGCAACAGGCGCCCATGCCGAACAACTGGGCAGGCTCTTTTTCACCCCCGCACAACGTGCACAGCTCGAATCCCTCCAACAGGAGAATTCTCCGGACGCAACACACTCGATCACCGTCAACGGCATCGTGCAAAAACGCGGCGGCGCGCGCACCATCTGGATCAACGGCATCCCGCAACAGGCTGGCAACAGTGATGAGCGCACGCCGGAAAGCGTGCCAGTCGCGGTACCCGGCCAGGCGCAACCGGTCAAGATCAAGGTTGGCCAAAAAGTACTGGTCGCGCCGACTCCTGCCGTGCAACCATGAGCAGATTGAAGCAACCCGGACAGACAGCACAGCAAGGCGCCGCATTGCTGTTAATGCTGGCAATCATGGTAATCGGCTTCGCCGCTCTGCTGGTCAACTCGTTCAGCCTCGCCGCTCTGAACAATCAGCGTCAGGCCAAGACCGCAGCGACTCTTGCTCAGGCCAAAGAGGCGCTGATCGCCTACGCGATCAGCAGCGAGAATGCCGGCGGCGCCACCGCCAGACCGGGCAACTTTCCCTGTCCCGACACCGATGCCCCCGGTACAAGCGGCTATGGAACAGAGCAGGCATCATGCTCTGCCGGTGCGATCGGCAGACTGCCTTGGAAAACGCTCGGCCTACCGGAACTTCGTGATGATTCAGGGGAACCGCTATGGTATGCGCTTTCAGGAAATTTCCGGAAATCCGCCACACGGATCAACAGCGACACTCGCGGCACACTGATGGTTTATGACCGCGACGGTAGCACGCTGCTTACGCCAAGCGGCAACGAAGCGGTCGCTATCATATTGGCTCCCGGCAACATCACCGGAAGCCAACAAAGAAACTCAAGCGCCGATAAAGTCACTGCAGCCAACTATCTCGATGCGGCCAATGGTAAAAACAACGCAACGGCAGCTGGTCCGTTCATCGCCGCGGACAAGAGCGAGACGTTTAACGATCGCCTGCTGGTTGTCCGCACGCGCGACTTTATGCAGACTGTTGAAAACAGAGTGGCCAAAGAACTGAAAAGCATCCTGGAGAACTATCGTGCAGCCAATGGTGTATACCCATACCCTGCCCCATTCAGCAGTTGCTACACCAATCCGACTTGCACCAGTGACACTAACATTTGCCGGGGTCGCCTGCCATATACCGCGCTACCCCAAGACTGGGGAGGGAATTATTCATTACCTCAAACGCCAGGTGGATCCCCTTGGTTTATCAACAATCGATGGTTCACAGTGGTTTACTACAGCGCGGGAACAAGCCGCCTCAGTACGGCGCCCGCAGGATGTAACGCAACCCTTGACGTTTCCGGCAGCAGCGTATCCGCGCTATTTTTCTTGCCGGGAACGCCGCTAGGCAGCGTAACGCGCACTTACCCCAACAACAAATTATCCTGGTATCTGGAAGATGCAGAAAATCAGAACATGGATAGCAGCTATATCACCCCAACCGCCAACTCCAATGACCACCTCCATGCGCTCCCCTAACCACGCACGAGGCTTCAGCCTAGTCGAAATCTCCATCGTGCTGGTCATCGTGGCCTTGCTGATCACCGGACTCATCCCCAGTTTGTCGGGACAGATCGAGCAACGCCGCCTGAGCGAAACACGCAGATACATGGATGAGGTTCGGGACGCGCTGTTGGGCTATGCGATATCGACCGCAAACAAACGCCTGCCATGCCCGGACGCCAACGGCGATGGCATCGCGGAAGCGACTTGCACCGCCGCCGCACAACAAGTCGGCACGCTGCCTTACAAGGATCTGGGTGTCGCGGAGAAAGACGCCTACGGCAGCGTGCTGGTGTACGCCGTCACCAGTGAATTCGCCGACAGCGCGGCGCATTTCACGCTGAACACCGCTGGAACGCTGCGCGTCTGCACCAGCGCGGCCTGCACCGCCAACCTGACCGGCAACGCAGCCGCCGTGATCGTGTCGCGCGGCGCGAACTGGGCGACCCCACCCTCAGCCGACGAAGCGGAAAACACCGACGGCGACACCAATTTCGTCAGCCACGATTTCCAAACCGGCTTCGACGATGCGGTGCTCTGGCTGTCGCCAAACATCCTGTTCAACCGCATGGTTGCGGCCGGACAGCTGCCTTAGGCGCGCCGCCAGGTCGTGCCCGCGGCACTGTCTTCCAGCACGATGCCGGATTCCAGCAACTCCTTGCGGATGCGGTCGGCTTCGGCGAAGTTCTTGGCTTTCTTCGCGGCGATGCGCGCCTCGATCCGCGCGCTGATCGCCGCATCATCCAGCCCGCCTGCGCTCGCGCCGCCCTGCAGGAATTCCAGCGGATCGCGTTGCAGCAGGCCGAGCACGCCGCCCAACGCCCTGAGTTGTCTAGCGGCTTCTGCCGACTGGTTGCGGTTCACTTCATTCGCGAGATCGAACAGCACCGCAACCGCTTCGGGCGTGTTGAAGTCGTCGTCCATCGCGGCCTTGAAGCGCTGCGCATATGGCTCGTTCCAATCGGCCGCCTGTGCCGTAGCGGGTGCCAGCTTCAACGCGGTATACAACCTGGTCAGCGCGCCCTTCGCATCGTCCAGATGCGCGTCGGAATAGTTCAGCGCGCTGCGGTAGTGGGCTCGCAGGATGAAGAAGCGCACCACTTCGGCATCGTATTGCTTCAGCACTTCGCGTATTGTGAAAAAATTGCCGAGCGACTTGGACATCTTCTCGTTGTCCACGCGCACGAAGCCGTTGTGCATCCAGTAATTCACGTACTGGCACTGGTGCGCGCCCTCGCTCTGCGCGATCTCGTTCTCGTGGTGCGGGAACTGCAGGTCCGCGCCGCCGCCGTGTATGTCGAAATGCGCGCCCAGCAGTTTCGAGCCCATCGCCGAGCATTCGATGTGCCAGCCGGGCCTGCCCTTGCCCCACTTCGAGTCCCACTTCACTTCGTCGGCTTCGCTGTCCTTGGCGTGTTTCCACAGCACGAAGTCGAGCGGATCGTTCTTGCTGTCTGCCACTTCGACGCGCTCGCCCGCGCGCAAGTCTTCCAGCGACTTGCCGGACAACTTGCCGTAGCCGTCGAACTTGCGCACCGCGTAGTTCACGTCGCCGTCTGCGGCCTGGTAAGCCAGCCCGCGCCGTTCCAGCTTGGCGATCATGTCCAGCATCTCCGCCACATATTGCGTCGCGCGCGGCTCATGGTCGGGTCGCTGCACGCCCAACGCGTCCGCATCCTCGTGCATCGCGTCGATGAAGCGCTGCGTCAGCGCATGGATGGATTCCTTGTTCTCCGCCGCGCGCTTGATGATCTTGTCGTCGATGTCGGTGACGTTGCGCACGTAGTTCACCTCGTAACCGGAAGTCTTGAACCAGCGGTACACCATGTCGAACACCACCATGACCCGTGCGTGCCCCAGGTGACAATAGTCGTACACCGTCATGCCGCACACATACATGCCGACCTTGTTTGGCTCGATAGGGACGAATTCCTGTTTGTCACGCGCCAGCGTGTTGTAGATTTTCAGCATTTTGAAATCAGAAAGTCATGGGTTTGTTGTCGTTGAGGTTGAGCCAACCCTTGACGATGCGATAGATGATCCAGCAGAAATTCGCGAACAACACCGCGAAGCCGACCAGAATGATGACGGTCAGCGCACCGATCACGGCCCACAGCAAGCCGAACCAGAAGGTGCGCATCTGCCAGCGAAAATGGCTCTCCAGCCAGGTTCCGGCGACCTCTTCCTTTTTGATGTTGTTGATGATGATGCCGACGATGGCCGTGACGCCCGTGAAATAAGACAGCGCGTACAGCACGTACACCACCTGGGTCAGCCTCCTCAACGACTTGATTTTCGCGTCATCGGGCACAACGACTTCTTCGCTCATGATTGCTCCTTCGCCCAGGAATCCTTCAGCGTCACGGTGCGGTTGAACACCAACTTGCCGCCCGGCTGATGCTCGCGGCGGTCAGTGCAGAAGTAGCCGAGGCGCTCGAACTGGTAGCGGGTTTCCGGCGCGGCATCGCACACGGCGGCTTCGACCCAGCCCTGCACCACGGTCAGCGACTCGGGGTTCAGGTAGGTGCAGAAGTCGATTTCCTTGTCGGCGTCCGGCTCCGGCACCGTGAACAGGCGGTCATACAGGCGGATTTCGGCGGGCAGCGCATGTTCGCGGGACAGGAAGTGGATCACGCCTTTCACCTTGCGCCCTTCCGGATTCTTGCCCAGCGTGTCGTGGTCGATGCTGCAACGCAGTTCGACGACCTTGCCCGCAGCATCCTTCACCGCCTCGTCGCAGCGCATCACGTAGCTGTGGCGCAGGCGTATCTCGCCGCCGAGAACGAGACGCTTCCAGCCTGCGGGCGGCACTTCGGCGAAATCGTCGGCTTCGATGAACAACTCTTTGCCGAACGGCACAACACGCTTGCCGAATTCCGGATGGCTGGGATGAAAGTCCGCCTCGCGCGTCTGCGCGCCGTCGGCGTTGGTGATGGTCACCTTGAGCGGGTTGATGATCGCCATCACGCGCGGGGCGCGGGTTTCGAGATCTTCGCGTATCGCGCCTTCCATCACCGCCATATCGACGCTGTTCTCGCCCTTGGACACGCCGATGCGCCTGGCAAATTCGCGTATGCCTTCCGGCGTATAGCCGCGCCTTCTCATGCCCGAAATCGTCGGCATGCGCGGGTCGTCCCAGCCGCTCACGTGTTTTTCGTTGACCAGTTGCAGCAGCTTGCGCTTGCTGGTGATGGTGTAGTGCAGTTCCAGCCGCGAGAACTCGTATTGGCGCGGGTGACATTTAACGCTCACGTTGTCCAGCACCCAGTCGTACAGCGGTCTGTGATCCTCGAACTCCAGCGTACATATTGAATGCGTAATGCCTTCCAGCGCATCCGAGATGCAGTGCGTGTAGTCGTACATCGGGTAGATGCACCACGCATCGCCGGTGCGGATGTGGTGCGCGCGGCGGATACGGTAGATCGCCGGGTCGCGCATGTTCATGTTGGGCGAACTCATGTCGATCTTCGCGCGCAGCACCATCGCGCCGTCGGCGAATTCACCCGCACGCATGCGCGCGAACAGGTCGAGATTCTCCGCCACCGAGCGATCGCGGTTGGGGCTGTTCCTGCCCGCCTGGGTCAGCGTGCCGCGGTATTCGCGCATCTGCTCGGGCGTGAGGTCGTCCACATAGGCCAGCCCCTTGTCGATCAGCTCGACCGCGAACTGGTACAGCTGCTCAAAATAATCCGAGGCCCAGTGCACCTCGCCGTGCCACTGGAAGCCCAGCCAGCGCACGTCGTCCTGGATGGACAGCGCGTATTCCTCGCTCTCCTTCTCCGGGTTGGTATCGTCGAAACGCAGGTTGCAGGTACCCTTATAGTCCTGCGCCAGCCCAAAGTTCAGGCAGATCGACTTGGCGTGGCCGACGTGCAGATAGCCGTTCGGCTCGGGCGGGAAGCGCGTGACGATGCTCTTGTGCTTGCCGCTCGCCAGGTCGCCATCGATGATGGTGCGTATGAAATTGGAGACGGGTGCCGGGGAACCGGCTGGTTGGGGCGCACTGCTCATGCTGGACTTTCCTGGTTCTGTGAGGTGGACAAAATGCGCGGCGGATTTTACCCGAAAACACGGGGGGTAGAGGATAGCGGAGCGAGGATAGGACAAAAACCGTAGCCCTGCCTCGCCCCAATCCCGAACCTGCCGGTCGCAGCATCGGTTACCGGCACCACACTCGATTCCGTCCAACCTTTGGCATGTAATGGATTGCCTGACTTGGTTATGCGGGTGCAATCCTGCCGCCAGGGGACATAAACTGTGAAAATACGTAGGTTATTTGATAGAATCTGAAGTTACTTATGAACCCGCGCCTGAAGCGCGCAATTTCAGGAACTGAAATAACACGATGAATATGTTGAACCGTTTTAGTCATCATGCCGCACTGTTCGTCGGCGCATTACTGTTAAGCGCAAGTCTTGGCGCTCACGCCGATGACATCCAGGATGCACACAAGCTATTCAAGCAGGGACAGCACAGCCAGGCCTTGGACAAGGTGAACGGTGTCCTAGCAAGCAAGCCGAAGGACGCGCAGGCGCGCTTCCTGAAGGGCTTGATCCTCACCGAGCAGAACAAGCCAGCCGATGCGATCAAGATATTCACGGGCCTGACCGAAGACTATCCGGAGCTGCCCGAGCCCTACAACAACCTGGCCGTGCTGTACGCGAGCCAGGGTCAATACGATAAGGCCAAGCAGTCGCTGGAAATGGCAATACGCACCCATCCCAGCTACGCGACCGCACACGAGAACCTCGGCGACATCTACGCCAAGATGGCCAGCCAGGCTTATGACCGCGCATTGCAGCTGGATCGCAGCAACACCGCCACGCAGACCAAACTGGCGATGATCCAGGACCTGTTCTCCCCGGGCGCACGTCCGAAATCCAATGCTGCACGCAATGCGACGGCACAGATCCTGCCGCCCGGGATAGGCGGCACGCCCCATGCGCCAACAGCTCCGGCACCAGTTCAGGCGAAAGCCAGCGCAGTACCGGCTGTTGTCGCACCCGCACCAGTTGCACCTGCCGCGTCAGCACCTGTCGCGGCAAAGCCGCCAGCCGCGAAACCTGCCGCCGAAGACAGCGGCAGCGAAGTGCTGAAGACGGTCGACGCATGGGCAGCGGCATGGGAATCCAAGAACGTGAAGAAATACCTGTCCTTCTATGCCAGCGACTTCCGCACGCCGAAACGCGAAAACCGTTCGAAGTGGGAAGCCGCACGCCAGGAACGCATCAGCCAGCCGAAATCCATCCAGGTCGGCATCAGCAATGCGACCGTGAAATTCAGCGACAGCACCCATGCGACCGTGAAGTTCCACCAGACCTACCGCGCCAGCCACCTGAAGACCTCAGGCAACAAGACCCTGCTGATGGTTAAATCCGGCGGCAAGTGGCTGATCCAGGAAGAACGCGCAAAATAACATGCTCAAACTCACCATCTCATCGTTGCTGTGCAGCCTGCTGATCGGTGCGGCGTATGCCGCGCCTGACTCGCGCGCTACCGAAGCGCAACTGGTGAAAAGCCTGCAAGCCATCAAGAACAACCGCCTTGATATCGCGTTGAACGAGGTGGACAGCCTGTTGCGCGCCAACCCGAATTTCAAGCTGGCGCAATTGGTCAAGGGCGACCTGCTGATGGCGCGTGCCGGCGAACTCAGCAGCTTCGGCAACGCATCCAATGCCCCGCGCGACAAGATCAACGACCTGCGCGACGAGGCGCGGGTACGCCTGCAGCGCGTCCAGACGCAGCCGCCGAGCAGGCTCGCGCCGCGCTATCTGTGGCAGCTCGATGCCCGGCAGAAATACGCGCTGGTCGTGGACACCAGCCGCTCCACGCTGTACGTCTACCAGAACGTGAACGGCGAGCCGCGCTACCTGGCCGACTACTACATCACCATCGGCAAACTCGGCACTGAAAAGGTTTCCGAGGGCGACCAACGCACCCCGATCGGCGTGTATTTCGTCACCGCCGACCTGCCCAAGAACAAGCTCGCCGACATGTATGGCAGCGGCGCTTATCCGCTCAGCTACCCGAACGAATGGGATCGCAAAAATGGACGCACCGGACAGGGCATCTGGCTGCACGGCACGCCCAGCGACACCTACAGCCGTCCGCCGCGCGCCAGCAACGGCTGCGTGGTGCTGTCAAACAATGACCTGGAGAAACTGTCTCCCTACCTGCAAGTCGGCATCACTCCGGTCATCATCACGAACCATGTGGACTGGGCCAGCGAGAAGGATCAGGACGAACGCGGCGCGCTGCTGCGCGAAGTGGATCAATGGCGCAAGGATTGGGCTAGCCTCGACACCGACGCCTACCTCAGGCATTACGCGCGCAACTTCTCCAGCGACAACATGAACTACGCCGCATGGGCGAAGCAGAAGCAGATGGTGAACTCCGGCAAGTCGTGGATCAAGGTGGGCATTTCCGACGTCAGCATATTCACCTACCCCGAACAGCCCAACATGGTCGTGGTCAATTTCGAACAGGACTACAGCAGCAGCAACCTGTCGAACCGCATGAAAAAACGCCAGTACTGGATCAAGCAGAACAATCGCTGGCAGATCGTTTACGAGGGATCGGCATGAACCTGAAAAACATCTATACCGCACTGTTCGCGCTGCTTCTATGCTGCACGATGCAAGCCTCCTATGCTGCATCCACTAATCATTCTCTAACTCAAGGCAAAAAAACCATGGTCAAACTGCACACCAATCTCGGCACAATCACATTGCAACTGGATGCCGAGAAAGCACCCAACACCGTCAAGAATTTTCTCGACTACGTGAATAGCGGCTTCTATGAAAACACCATTTTCCATCGCGTGATCGATAATTTCATGATCCAGGGCGGCGGTTTCGAGCCCGGCATGCACCAGAAGAAAGTCAATGCGCCTATCCAGAACGAGGCAGCCAACGGTCTGAAGAACGAAAAATACACGATCGCGATGGCGCGCACTTCCGACCCGCATTCCGCGACTGCGCAATTCTTCATCAACACCAAGAACAACAGCTTCCTGAATTACTCCTCACCCGACACACAAGGCTACGGCTATTGCGTGTTCGGCAAGGTAGTGGAAGGCACCGAAGTGATCGACGCGATCAACAAGGTCAAGACCGGCAACAACAGCGGGCATCAGGACGTGCCGAAAGAAGACGTCATCATCACCAAGGCTGAAACAGTCAAGTAATCATAGAAACGGCGCTTGATGCGCCGTTTTGTTTTTCATGCCCCATTCCCTGTTCATCTCCGACCTGCATCTGAGCGCCGACCAGCCGCACAGCATGGCTGCATTCCAGCATTTCATCGCCGGCGCCGCCCCGCAGGCCGAAGCGCTGTACATCCTCGGCGACCTGTTCGAATACTGGGCGGGCGATGATGATCTGGAAGATGAATTTCACGCCCGGGTGATCGCATCGCTGCGCGCGCTCGCGCAGCACGGCACCCGCGTGTACCTGCTGCGCGGCAACCGCGACTTGCTGATGGGCGAGGCGCTGGCGCACACCTGCCAAGCCACGCTGCTGAGCGATCCGGTGCTGGTCGATCTGTACGGCACGCCCACGCTGCTCAGCCACGGCGACACGCTATGCACCGACGACACCGAGTACCAACGTTATCGCGCCCAGGTGCATGATGCGGATTTCCAGCGTCAATTCCTCGCCAAGCCGCTGACGGAACGCAAAGCCTACATTGCCCAATTGCGCTCGCGCAGCATGAGCGAGAAGCAGACCAAGGACAGCGCGATCATGGACGTGAACGATGCAGCGGTCTCCGCGCTGCTGCGCGCATATCGCTACCCGCGCCTGATCCACGGGCACACACACCGCCCCGACCGCCATGCACATAACGTGGACGGACGGCATTGCGAACGCTGGGTATTAGGCGATTGGAACAGCAAGGCGAATGCACTGCGCTGCGACAGCGGCGGGATAAGCTGGGAAGACCTCCCGGACTAGAAAACGGGCATCACCCTGCACCTGACCTAAACAAATCAATCCATTAGCCGATATTGCTCATAACATGGGAGCAAATCATGGACTTGATAGGCAGTATCACATATATCGAGAACAGGCTGGGCGGACGCAAACCCAATCAGGGCAAGGGAAAGTCTGCACACAAGGATTCCCGCGACAATGCCGTGACCGAACTTGAAAATCAGGCGGATACCCAGCATGCTTCGACGGAGTACGATGCCCGGCTCGGACGCAAGATAGACATCACCGCATAGCTCGCCGAGCCTCTGCGCCCCGGTTACTTCCCCCCGCCGCACAAGCTCTCGCACGGCACGCCGTCGGCATTGCCGTCCAGCGTCTTGAGGCCGCACTGCGTCAGATAATGCCGGGCCTCATCGCAAGAACTCATCTGAGAACAATGCTTCTTGCTGCCGCAGCCGGATGCGACGGCGGGTGCGGCAGCGGCATGGCGCTTATCGTCCACATTGGGATGCAGTTTGCGCCACTCCGACGGCGGCAGCGGATCGCTCAGCGCCCACAGCCCGCGCGGCTCCCGCCTGGCCTCTTCCTGCAACGCGACCAATTCCTTGTTGCCATGAAAATGCGAATATTCCCATGCCATGCCGCGGCGGATCTGTTCGGCATTCACGTCCAGGCCATCGACGCTCAGATGCGCGACCATGCGTCCATATTGATCGACGGCCTGACTGACCACCTTGACCTGCTTTCCCAGCACCATCCCGGACAACGAGTTCTTTGAAGTCTCGCCGAAGGTCTGCGCCTTCTCGGGCGCGTCGATTTCGGCCATGCGGATCTTCACCAGGCCGTTCGCACGCTTGACCAGCACCGTGTCGCCGTCCAGCACCGCGATCACCCTGGCGCTGAATTCGGCCGCCTGCGCCAATCCGCACAGGCCCAGCAACGCCATCAGCGCAAGGACGCGCTTCACAGCAGCACGCTCCTGATGACCGCCATGCACAGCAGCGCATAACCGGCCGCCAGCAGGTCGTCGAACATCACGCCCAGGCCGCCGTGCCAGTTGCTGTCGAAATAACGTATCGGCTGGGGTTTGACGATGTCGAAGAAACGGAACAGCGCGAAGGCCAGCAGCGACCATTGCCAGCCGGGCGGCGTGAAGAACAGCACCAGCAGAAACGCGACGATCTCGTCCCACACGATGCCGCCGTAATCGGCTGCGCCCAGCGCCTTGCCGGTGATGTCGCACACCCACACGCCGATCGCGAACGCCCAGATCAGCGCGAACAGGAACATCGCATCCGACAGGCGCGGCGCGAGATACCAGTACATCGGAAACGCAACCAGGGTGCCGAACGTGCCGGGCGCCTTGCGCGACAGACCGCTGCCGAAACCGAACGACAGCAGATGCGCCGGGTGGCTGAACAGGAAGCGCCAGGATGGCTGGACGCGCAGTTCGCCGGCAGCGGCTAATTCATCGGAAGTGGTCATAACCGCCAGCCTCGATATTGAGTGGATTACCCGCCGTATCCTGCACGATGCAGCCGCGTCCCGCAACGATTTTCCCGATGAGGGTCAACGGCAGATCGAGCCGGGCCGCGATGCGCGATACCTCGGCATGGTACGCTGCCGGTACGGTGAAGCACAATTCATAGTCGTCGCCGCCCGCCAGCGCGCATTGCCTGACGAGCGGCTGATCGAGGTGGCCGCGCAGCGTATCCGAGACCGGCAACGCGGCAAATTCGATCTGCGCACCGGCTTGGGACGCGTCGAGAATATGCCCGAGGTCGGCCAGCAGCCCGTCCGAAATATCGATCGCGCTGCTGGCGATGCCGCGCAACGCCTGCCCCAGCGCGATGCGCGGCTGCGGCTGATGCAGTGCTGGCGCGCAGGCGGCCAGTTCGTCATCTGACAATATGATGCGCCCCTGCAGATGCGCGAGCGCCAGCGCGGCATCGCCCAGCGAACCGGACACCCAGACCTCGTCGCCTGCCTGCGCGCCGCTGCGGCGCAACGCCTGCTGTGCCGGCACTTCGCCGAATATCGTCACGCACAGATTCAGCGGCCCACGCGTGGTATCGCCGCCGACCAGCTCCACGCGATGCCGTTCCGCCAGCGCAAAGAAGCCCGCGCTGAAACGCTCCAGCCAGGCCTCGTCGGCTTGCGGCAACGCGAGCGCCAGCGTCGCCCAGCGCGGCTCGGCGCCCATCGCCGCCAGGTCGGACAGATTCACCGCAAGCGTCTTGTGGCCCAGCAAAAAAGGATCGGCGTCGGGGAGAAAATGCGTACCGCACACCAGCATGTCGCTGGACACCGCCAGCACCTTGCCCGCACTCACCTGCAGCAACGCGGCATCGTCGCCGACACCGAGCTCAGCGCTCGGTGTGGCTCGGGTGAAGTAGCGGGTGATCAGATCGAATTCGGACATGTCTTGTTTGGTTGAAACCAAAAAACTCTTTATCCGCATAACCAGCGACTTGGTGGGCATCTTTTGCCCGCCTAGTCGATTGGCTAGCAGTTCAATCAGATTGCGCAGATTTCACAGATTAAAATCTCAGGCGAATTTAAATTCCAGGCTGCGTAATCTGCGCGAATCTGCGGAAAGATCTCAGGTTTTTCTAGCCGCGAATTCCGCCGCGCGCACCTGTGGGGCGAGCTTGTCGAGCACGCCGTTCACGTACTTGTGGCCGTCCGTACCGCCGAAGGTCTTGGCCAGTTCCACGGCTTCGTTGATCACGACTTTGTAGGGCACGTCGAGTTGTTGCGACAGTTCGAATGCGCCCAGCAGCAGCACCGCGAACTCCACCGGACTCAGGTCGGCGAGCGGCCGGTCCAGATGCGGCGCGAGCAACGCTTCCACATCGCAGTGTTGCGCCAACGCGCCGTGCAACAGCCTGGAGAACATGCCCTTGTCGTAGCGGCCCAGATTCTTCTCGGCCTGCATATGCTTCTCGATCTCGGACGCATCGCTGCCCGACACCCGCCACTGGTAGATGCCCTGCAGCGCCAGTTCGCGGGCCCGGTGACGCGGACTCTTGTTCGGCGCCTTCTTTACTTCGTCAGCCGCGCTCATGCCATACCCCGCAGCAGATTGACCATCTCGATCGCGACCAGCGCGGCCTCACTACCCTTGACCTGCATGCGCTCTATCGCCTGCTCGTCGGTATCGGTGGTCAGGATCGCGTTGGCGATCGGCACACCGCAGGCCAGCTGCACATCGCCGACGCCGCGCGCCGACTCGTTGGACACCACCTCGAAGTGATAGGTGTCGCCGCGTATCACCGCGCCCAGCGCGATCAACGCGTCATAGTTGCCGCTCTCCGCCATGTGCAGCAGCACCAGCGGGATCTCCAGCGCGCCCGGCACGGAGGCCAGCGTGATGTCGTCCTCGCTCACGCCCTGTTGCACCAGTTGCGCGCGGCATGCGCCCAGCAGGCCCTCGCACACCTCGGTGTTGAAACGGCTCTGCACGATGCCGATGCGCAGACCGCTGCCGTTCAGATTCTTCTCGATTTCTTTCATATCAGTCTCTCTTGAATATTGTTTGGCGGGTTACGGCCTACGGCTTGGCCTGACAATAACCCACTACTTCCAGGCCGAAGCCCGTCATGCTCGGCATCTTGTGCGGCGTGGCCAGCAGGCGCATCTTGCCGACATTCAGGTCGCGCAATATCTGTGCGCCGATGCCGTAGCTGCGCGTATCCCACTGCGCATTCTGCTGCGCCGCCGCATCCAGCGTGGCGCGCGCCAGCAGATCCTGCGCGCTCTCGCCGCGATGCAGCAGCACCAGCACGCCGGCCGCCGCCAGGGATATCTTCTGCAGCGCTTCATGCACGCTGGTCGAATGCGCGTGATCGGCCTGTTCCAGAAAATCCATCACCGACAGCGGCTCATGCACGCGCACCAGCGTCTCGGTCTCGGGTTTAATCTCGCCCTTCACCAGAGCCAGATGGGTACGCTGCGTGGTCTTGTCCACATAGGCCGCCAGATCGAACTCACCGTACGCGGTCTGAACCTTGCGACGCGATACGCGCTCGACCAGCTTCTCGTTCTGGCTGCGGTGCTCGATCAGGTCGGCGATCGTGCCGATCTTCAGGCCGTGCTGTTTCGCGTACACGATCAGATCGGGCAGACGCGCCATCTCGCCGTCGTCCTTTAGGATTTCGCAGATCACCGCCGCCGGCGTCAGCCCGGCCAGCTGCGCCAGATCGCAGCCCGCCTCGGTATGCCCGGCACGCACCAGCACGCCGCCGTTCTGCGCGCGCAGCGGGAAGATATGTCCGGGCTGCACGATGTCGGCGGGCTTCGCATTTTTGTCCGCAGCGGCCAGCACGGTGCGCGAACGATCCGCCGCCGAGATGCCGGTGGTCACACCGGACGCGGCCTCGATCGACAGCGTGAAATTGGTCGCCAGCGGCAGGCCGTTCTCGCGCACCATCAGCGGCAGATTGATCTGCTTGCAATGCGCCTCGGTCAGCGTCAGGCAGATCAGCCCGCGGCCATGCGTCGCCATGAAGTTGATCTTCTCAGGCGTGCTGAATTCGGCGGCGAACACCAGGTCTCCCTCGTTCTCGCGGTCTTCCTCGTCCACCAGCACGACCATGCGCCCGGCGCGGATCTCCTCGATGATTTCCTGTATTGGTGCGATATCTGTCATGCAAAACCTCGAAAATGGCAGAACGGCGCACTGCGCCGTTCAAAGATGCCGCATTCTACCATTTCCGCCTGCCGCCCGGCCTGCCCTTACGGGACGGATACGGAAAATGCATAGATATTCCGGCATATTGATTCGGGCTGCGCAATCGCGTAACTTGCACCGGGCTTGAGAAACAAGTTGAACTTTCAACCGCAGATTTTCAGGTTGCCCTGACAACAAGACAGCCAACCAATATGGAAATACATTCATGCCCAGTATGATTCCTGAAAATAGGCAGCGTCGCCTAGACCTCGACTTGTTTTCTAAATCACGTTGAGCATTATCAAGAGGCTACACGCCTGATAGTTTTCAGGCATTTTTCAGCAAGACCGTAGATCATCACAAGGGGAGGTAAATAAGTATGGCTAAATGTTTGTTGAAATGCTTGAAAGAGAAACTTGGGTTACTTTTTCTATCAATCTTGTTAGGTCTGGGGTTGGCATGGCTCCTTATCAGCTTCATTTTCCCTCCATTGTCGGCTGTAATGACTGTAATAGCGTATATAGCGGGTGCAGTTGGCGGCGGCGCAGTCACTGTTGAAAGCTGTCGTCGGAGATGTGGTCAAAAATGAGTAGAGCCTCTCTAGCGCAAAAAAATGGGCGCACGGAATGGCGGTAACGCGTTACTCAACCCGGCGCTCAACCGGACCTGCGCGAAAAGCCGCGCAGGCCGGTTAGCTCTACGTTGGGCGTCACTCATGGGCACAGTGGCGCCTTTTTTCAGTTGCCCAAATAACTATTGGAGAAAAATGTCATGAGCCAGTCCTGTATAAATAATTGCGTAAAAAATACTCTTCCGTGGTGGGTTTCCGGTGCAATTACTATCGCAATTGCGGTATGGCTTCTTGGCGCGGCATCAGCCCTTGGAATTCCTGTTCTTGAACCTGCGCTTGCCGCCTTCCTATTTGTCATTGGCGCAGGCTTCTTGATAATCTTTCTAATCGGTCTTATTGCTTGTGCTGTTAAGTGTTCAAAAGGGTAGTTAGGATAACGCCCAACCCATCATTTCACCGGACCTGCGCGAAAAGCCACGCAGGCCGGTGAATTCAGACGTTAGCCATTGAGATCATGTATATGAAGGACACAATTTCGGTTTTCCTTTTCGTGGCGCTACTTCTTAGCGCACATAGCACTTTCGCAGAGCCTGATCCACTCGAGATATTTCGTAAATTTGCAAAAGCCGAAAGGTTGTACTCATGTCATTACTTCTTTAAGGCTGGCAGTGAGTCTGCCGAAGAGCCCCAAAAAACGAAGTTAGTCCGAATTTCGGATTCGATGCTCTTGAAAGGTTCGGCTATTGCACTTGAAACCGGCGGAGAGTCACTTAATGCGAAAATATCGCGCCAAGGGGAAATTGATTTCAAGAAGTTTATGGACGAGACCATTAAATTACAAAACGAGTCGCAGCGTAATGAGCGGTTTGAACAATTTATCCGGTCATGTGCTACCCATGCGGGCATTGCGCTTGAATAATTTTATAAACTTGCGCTCTTTCATTGTGGCTAACACTGCGCTCAAGTTCGCTCCCTCCGGTCGCTGGGACGCGCCTTCGGCGCGCCCCTTAGCTTCACGTTATACATCTTGTATCTTCAGCCGAACATGACAGAGCAACGGGCAATCTTCTGGGTGTATGAGGCGTTCTACATCGAAGCCATGATGGCCTGCGTTAAGTCCGCGCTGGATTCTGCTGAATTGATCTCTAGCGCCTATGGGGAGAAAGGGAGCGATCTCACAGAAACGCAATTTCTCGACTGCTTCCAAAATATCATTCAGCAGGCCGCCGCTATTTCTCGATACTTCTGGCCTTCACCAAGCCATCGAAGCAAACACATAGAGCTTCATCGTCGGCGAGGCGCGTTGCTCCGCGCAGCACTCAAGGTGGGGGACGACAATCCGCTCAAGTGCAGAAACTTGCGCAACCGCATAGAACACTTTGACGAGAACTTGGACATCTATCTCCAACAACCAGTGGCTGGCACTTTTATTCCTGCTTACATTGGGTCGTCAACGCCGCCGGAAGTGCCAAGTCATTATTTCCGGGCGTTCTTCACTAACGTCGGAGTATTTGAGGTTCTGGGGGAGCGGTATGCAATGCAGCCGCTCTATGATGAGTTGGGCCGCCTGCATGCATTGTTACTTGAGTGCATGTCCAACGGCTATAGGTTTCCGAGGATACCCGATGCATAACCTGTCATTCGAGAGGGACAGTAACCTTCCCCCAAAATAATTGACACCTCACCCTAACGGAACGGAGGCGTTTTATGGGCAAATCAAAACCGCCAAAAGCGCGGCGCCCCTTAATTTTATGTTGGGTCTCTTGTATCGCTCGCATAGCCACTTGACAAGCGTACGCTATAACGTACCATTAAAGCTTCTTAAAGGAGCATGAAATGAACACACTCACCGCCAGCGAAGCCCGCGCAAATCTGTACCGGCTCATTGATCAAACAGTAGAGTCTCATGAGCCGATCATCATTTCCGGAAAACGCAGCAGTGCCGTGCTTCTTTCCGCAGAAGACTGGAGCGCAATTCAGGAAACCTTATACCTGCTGGCCGTGCCCGGCATGCGCGAGTCCATCAAGGCTGGTATGGCCGAACCCCTCGTAAAAAGCTCGAAGGAGCTTAAGTGGTGAGTTGGGAAGTTGTCTATGCCAGGCAAGCAATGAAGGATGCGAAGAAACTTGCTGCAAGCGGCCTTAAACCTAAGGCGCAGGAACTGCTCGCGCTTCTTGTCAACGACCCATTTCAAAATCCGCCTCCCTTTGAGAAACTGGTCGGTGATCTTGCTGGTGCATATTCACGCCGCATCAATATTCAGCACCGTATCGTGTACGAAGTCTTTGCCAAAGAGAAAACGGTTCGTGTCCTGCGTATGTGGACGCACTATGAATGAGAGGCCCGCCCCATCCATCAACGCGGACTGGCGCGATCAAGCCGCGCAGGCCGGTGAATTAAAACGTTAACCTACGCCCGCTCCGCCGTCAGCATCCGCTCGACATAGCGCGCGACCAGGTCGATTTCCAGGTTCACTCTCGCGCCCACCTTCAGTTCGTTCAGCGTGGTCACGTCCAGCGTGTGCGGGATCAGGTTCACGTCGAACTCTGCACCCGCGACATGGTTCACGGTGAGGCTGACGCCGTTGATCGTGATAGAGCCCTTCACCGCGATGTATTTCGCCAGCGCCTGCGGCGCGCGCACCACCAGACGCCAGCTCTCGCCGATGTCGTTGAACGCGACCACCTCGCCCACGCCGTCCACATGGCCGCTGACCAGATGCCCGCCCAGCCGGTCCGACAGGCGCAGCGCCTTTTCCAGGTTGACGTGACCGCCCTGCGTTTCCAGCCCGACCGTGCAATTCAGCGTCTCGCGCGACACGTCCACCGTGAAGGTGCGGCCGTCTATTTTCACGACGGTCAGGCATACGCCGTTCACCGCGATGCTGTCGCCGAGCTGCACATCGTCCATGCCCAGCGCCTCGGTCGCGACGGAAAGGCGCAGGCCGCCGTCGCGGTCGGTCGCCTGTTTGATGATGCCGACATCGGCAATGATTCCACTGAACATTATCTTCTCCTGAATCCTGAAAAAACCACTGCAAAATCCCTTCCCCTTTTTAGGGGGAAGGCTAGGATGGGGGTGCAATCTTCGCAAACCATTTTCTACCCCCTCCCTAACCCTCCCCCTGCAAGGGGGGAGGGGATGACGGCGGTTATTTTTTAATTTTTGCTGTTAGCCGCAGATCCTTGCCGACCTGGCGCATGTCCTGCCAGTCGAGATTCACGCGCTGATCCAGGCTGGTCAATACGCCCAGTTGCGCGATGCCGCGCGCCGCATCGCCGAGCAGCTGCGGCGCGACATACAGCAGCAACTCATCCACCAGCCCCGTTTGCAGTAATGCGCCGTTCAGGATGCTGCCCGCCTCGACCAGCACTTCGTTGCAGCCGCGCTGGGCCAGGTCATGCAGCATCGCGGACAAGTCCACCTGCCCGCGGCCATCCGGCAGCACGCAGACCGTTGCGCCCGCCTGTTCCAGCGCGGCAGTCTTCTGCGCATCCGGTGTGACCGTGTAGATCAGCACGCCATGCTGTTGCAACAGGCGCGCATCCGGCGGCATGCGCAGCCTGCTGTCCAGCACCACGCGCAGCGGCTGCCTGCTCGTCTCGATCTCGCGCACGTTCAGCTGCGGGTCGTCCGCCAGCACCGTGCCGATGCCGGTCAGCACCGCACAGGAACGCGCGCGCCAGTGCTGCACATCCAGCCTTGCCGCGTCGCCGGTGATCCACTGGCTCTCGCCGTTGGCCAGCGCGGTGCGCCCGTCCAGGCTCATCGCGATCTTGCTGCGCAGCCACGGCGTGCCGCGCGTCATGCGCGCATTGAAGCCTACATTCAGTTCGCGCGCGGCCGCTTCCATCAGGCCGCACTCGACCGCGATACCGGCGGCACGCAGCTTCGCGATGCCCTGCCCTGCCACCAATGGATTCGGGTCCTGCATCGCGACGACGACCCGCGCGACTCCGGCTGCGATCAGCGCGTCGGCACAGGGCGGTGTGCGTCCGTGATGGCTGCAAGGCTCCAGCGTCACATAGGCGGTGGCACCCTGGGCCGCCCCGCCCGCCTCGCGCAGCGCATGCACCTCGGCGTGCGGCTCGCCGGCGCGCAGATGCCAGCCGCTGCCGACGATATCGCCATTGCAGACCAGCACGCAGCCGACGCGCGGATTCGGTGAGGCGGTATCGAGACCCAGCTCGGCCAGCCGCAGCGCTTGCGCCATCCACTGACTGTCCTGGGCCGTAAACATGATGGGGTTACTTGGCGCGGCGTGCCGGAGTCTTGCGCACCGCCTCGACCGCCTCGGTGAAATCGCCGACGTCCTGGAAGCTCTTGTACACCGAGGCAAAACGGATATAGGCGACCTTGTCGAGCTTGAACAATTCCTTCATCACCATCTCGCCGATCTGGCGCGAGCCGATCTCGCGCTCGCCGAGCGCGAAGACTTTTTGCGTGACATGGTCTATCGCCGCATCCACCAGTTCGGTGGACACCGGGCGTTTATGCAGCGCACGGTTGAAGCTGGTGCGCAGCTTGCCCGCGTCGAAATCGCTGCGCATCCCGTTCTGTTTGACCACCTGCGGCATGCGCAACTCCACCGTCTCGTAAGTCGTGAAGCGCTTGTCGCAGGACAGACAGCGACGGCGGCGACGTATGCTGTCGCCGTCCTCGCTCTCGCGGCTGTCCACCACCTGGGTGTCCGGATGTTTACAGAAGGGGCATTTCATAAGGGAAGGGAGAAGGGAGAAGGGAGAAGGGGAAAGACAGGCCGGCGGCGAACCGCCGTTACCCTTCCCACTTCCCTCTTCCCCCTTCTCATGCCTTTAGGCACCGTACACCGGGAACTGCGTGGTCAGCTTCTTCACCTCGCCGGCCACGCGCGCGATCACAGCCTCGTCGTTCGGCGCGTCCAGCACGTCGGCGATCAGGTGTGCGAGCTTCTCGGCTTCGAGTTCCTTGAAGCCGCGGGTGGTCATCGCCGGGCTGCCGATGCGGATGCCAGAGGTCACGAACGGCTTCTGCGGATCGTTCGGGATCGCGTTCTTGTTCACGGTGATGTGCGCGCGACCCAATGCGGCCTCGGCATCCTTGCCGGTGATGTTCTTGGGTTGCAGATCCACCAGGAACACATGGCTGTCGGTGCGGCCGGACACGATGCGCAGACCACGTTCCTGCAGCACCTTGGTCATCACGCGCGCGTTGTCCACGACCTGGGTCTGGTAAACCTTGAATTCCTTGCTGGACGCTTCCTTGAACGCCACCGCCTTGGCCGCGATCACGTGCATCAGCGGGCCGCCTTGCAGCGCAGGGAAGATCGCCGAGTTCAGCGCCTTCTCGAATTCAGCCTTCGCCAGGATCAGGCCGCCGCGCGGGCCGCGCAAGGTCTTGTGGGTGGTGGTCGTGACGAAATCGGCGATGCCGACCGGGCTAGGGTATACGCCCGCTGCGATCAGGCCAGCATAGTGCGCCATGTCCACGAACAGATACGCGCCGACGCTGTCGGCGATCGCGCGGAAGCGTTTCCAGTCGATCACCAGCGCGTAGGCCGAAGCGCCCGCGACGATCATCTTGGGCTTGTGCGCGATCGCCAGCGCCTGCACCTGGTCGTAATCGATCTCTTCCTTGTCGTTCAGGCCGTACTGGATGGCGTTGTACAGCTTGCCGCTGATGTTCACCGATGCGCCGTGGGTCAGGTGACCGCCGTGCGCGAGGGACATGCCGAGGATAGTGTCGCCGGGCTTGAGCACCGACACATACACCGCCTGATTCGCCTGCGAACCGGAATGCGGCTGCACGTTGGCGTATTCCGCGCCGAACAGCGCCTTCGCGCGGTCGATCGCCAGCTGTTCGGCCACGTCCACATACTCGCAACCGCCGTAATAGCGCTTGCCCGGATAGCCTTCCGCATACTTGTTAGTCAGCTTGCTGCCCTGCGCTTCCATCACCGCCGGGCTGGTGTAGTTTTCGGAGGCGATCAGCTCGATGTGATCTTCCTGACGGCGGTTTTCATCCTGGATGGCTGCCCACAATTCAGGGTCGGTTACGGCGATGGTATTTTTGCTGGAGAACATGGCTGCGGTTCCTAAAAAATTGAAAACTGGAAAACGCGAATTCTACCATGCAGGCGGCGAAGGCCGGTAATAGTGGTTGCGGGTAGCCTATCTGCCCGCGACCGTCATGCCTTCCACCAGGATGGAGCCGCACTGCCGCGAACCCTGCACCAGCACGTCGTTGCCGACCGCGACGATGTTGCGGAACATGTCTTTCAGGTTCCCGGCAATCGTAATTTCCTGCACCGGATACTGGATTTCGCCGTGCTCCACCCAGAAACCCGCCGCACCGCGCGAATAGTCACCGGTCACGTGATTGACCCCCTGCCCCAGCAGCTCGGTGACGAGCAGACCGCGTCCCATGGTTTTCAGCAGTGCGGCGAAATCCTGCCCGCCGGATCGCCCCGACTTCAGGATCAGGTTGTGGTTGCCGCCCGCGTTGCCGGTGCTGCGCAAGCCGAGCTTGCGCGCGGAATAGCTGCCGAGAAAATAGCCGCGCAGCACGCCGTTCTCGACGATGGAGCGGCGCTGGACTTTCACGCCCTCGTCGTCGAACGGGCTGGAAGCCAGGCCTTTGCGGATATCAGGTATATCTTCGAGACTGATGTGCGATGAAAAGACCGGTTGATCCATCCGGTCGAGCAGGAACGAGGATTTGCGGTACAGGCTGCCGCCGCTGACCGCGCCGACGAAATGCCCGAGCAGGCTGGAGGCGATCGGCGCCTCGAACAGCACCGGCACTTGCATGGTGTCGAGCTGGCGCGCGTTCAGGCGGCGCAGGGTGCGCTCGGCGGCGATGCGCCCGATCTGGCGCACTTCGATGATATCGCGGGCGTCGCGCGCGACGCTGTACCAGTAGTCGCGCTCCATCGCATCGTCCTTGCCGGCGATCACCGCACAGCTGACGCTGTGGCGCGAAGTCGGATAACCGCCGATGAAGCCCAGGCTGTTCGCATGCACGAATTGCGCTTCATGCACGTTCACGGTCGCGCCCTCGGAATTGCTGATGCGTTTGTCGGCATCCAGCGCGGCTTGTTCGCATTCCCTGGCCAGGTCGATCGCCGCATCCACCGGCAGATCCCACGGGTGATACAGGTCCAGATCGGCGCCATCGCGCGCCAGCATGTCGGCATCGGGCAGGCCCGAGCAGTCGTCCTTCGCGGTGTAGCGCGCGATCGACAACGCGGCATCCACCGTGTCGCGCACCGCCTGCGGCGAGAAGTCTGAAGTGCTGGCATTGCCGCGCTGCTGGCCGATATAGACCGTGATGCCCAGGCCCTTGTCGCGGTTGTATTCGATGGTTTCGACTTCGCCCTGGCGCACCGTGACGGCCTGGCCGAAGCCTTCGGACACCTCGGCGGAAGCCGCGGTGGCGCCGCGCTGTTTGGCATACGCCAGCATCTGCTGGGCGATGTCGCGCAGACTATCGGCAGAGCTGGCGAATCGGGCGGTTTGGGGTACGGGGGCATTCATAAGCAGCGCGGTCGAATAGCGAAAGGCGGTATCATAGCAGCATCTTATAGCCACATCGCATGCCATGAACAAGCACAATCCACACGACCACGACGAGAACGAACCGCTGCATATTCATCTGGGAGACGATGAAGACGACGAGGAATATGACGACGGCACCCCGGATGACGAGGAACTCCATGATGACGGCGAGGTAGAAGTCATCCGCCCCCAGGCGCGCAAGGCGGACGGCGCCCCCACCCGCGGACGCGGCCTGCGCAACCAGCCGGTCGCCGAGGAAGAGGAGGAGCTGCCGCCCAGCAAGACCAAGATCAAGAAGCAAATGCACGAGTTGCGCGACCTCGGCAAGGAACTGACCGAACTGGGCAAGGATCAGCTCGCGCAGCTCGACATCCCGGAAAACCTGCGCGATGCGATACGCGAGATGCAACGCATCAACTCGTTCGGCGCGCAGCGCCGCCAGATCCAGTACATCGGCAAGTTGATGCGCGACGTGGATCCCGCACCGATACTCGCCAAGCTGGACGGGTGGAAGGGCAAGTCGCAGCAACACACCGTATATATGCACCAGCTGGAACGCTGGCGCGAACGCCTGCTGGAGGACGACAAGGCATTGACCGAACTGCTCGCAGCCCATCCGCAGACCGATGTGCAACGCCTGCGCACGCTGATACGCAATGCCCAAAAGGAAAGGGAGGCGCAAAAGCCTCCCAAGAATTTCCGCGAGATCTTCCAGGTGCTAAGAGAACTCATTCCCGAGCCGGGCAAAACCCAGCCCGAGTAACTTGCAGGCGGGCAGATAGCCCGCCTCCCTCAGCCTTGCATCAGGCCGACTTGACCATGTGCGGATGCTTGTCGGCAACCATTCGATCCAGCACCCGCATCACCTCCATGCTGGCCTTCTCGGCGCATTCAAGCGACTCGAAGATACTGTCCTGAACCGATGGATTGCGCTCCCAACCCTTGCCCAGCTGCTGGACCATGGTATGCACGCACTCGTGCACCTTGCTGTGCGGCTCCAGCAGACTGCGATAGGCGTTGGTTCCGCCGAACACATCCTTGCCCTCACCGGCATACCATTTACCCAGTCGGCAATTATTGTGATCCACGCTCACCGCCTTCTTGAACTCGTCGTTATTCTGGTCGCTCACCAGCACATAGGCGCGTTGCTTGTAGATCACATGATCCACCTTGACCAGCGAGGCGAAACTGAGATCCTGCGCATAGCGCGCGCCGGACAGCGTGGTGATGGCGGATTCGTAGAACTGCCCGAATTTCTGCTCCAGCCGCGCGATCACGCTCTGTGAAGAATTGGCGATCTCGTGCATCTCTTCCGAGTCCTCGAGCATCTTGGACGCCTCGCCCTGCAGCATGCCCATGATCTTGCCGATGGACTCGGAGGCATTCTTGGTGTTCTCGGCCAGCTTGCGCACCTCGTCCGCCACCACCGCGAAACCCCGTCCGGCCTCGCCGGCGCGCGCCGCTTCGATCGCCGCATTCAGCGCCAGCAAGTTGGTCTGATCGGCGATCGAAGTGATCAGTCCCACCGCCTTGTTGATCTCGGAACTGCGTGCATTCAACTGGGTGATCGCCGCATTGGCATGGTTCACACGCTCGACGATGCCCGACAACCGCTGCACGACGTCCTTGACCGACTCGCGGCTGTCCTCGGCATCCTCACGGGTGTGTCTGGCCAGCATCGCCAGCTGCTCCATGTTGTCGGTGATCGCCATCAGATCGCGCTGGTTAGAGGTCAGATTGCTCAGCAGATTGTCGGTGTTGAGCGAATGCGCCCGCGACAACATATGGGTGCGCATCGCCCCCAGTTTCTGCGCAGCCATCCCCTCCAGCAGGATGTTCTGGTTGTCCAGCCCCTGGCCGAAACCGCCGCGCATCCCGCCGCTCATCGCCGTACGATAGAACTTGGCATCCAGATTGGCGCGAAAACTCGTCTCCTGCTCGCGGAAGAACGTGTTCAGCTGGTCGAGCATGTCGTTCACGTTCCAGCACAGCGTGCTGATCTCGTCGCCCTGTCCCCGGATTCCGACCACGCGGCTGTTGAAACGGCCATGCGCCACATCGGTGATCACAACGTTCAGCTTGGCGATAGGCGCCAGCCAGCGGCGCGCCAGCACCTGGCCCCACGCGGAGAGTGCGAGGCTGGCCGCCATGAACGACAGCATGTACGCATCGAAACCGTGCATCACGAAGCTGGTGACAATAGTGACCACCAGCAACGCCGAGAATCCCCACAACAGGGCAACTATCCTAGATTGCAAGGACGAGTTCGTCATAGCTGAGCCCCTTTTCTGTCAATATATCAACCAGCACCTTGGTGGAAGCTGCGATCGCATTGGCCGGGCCCGCCTGTTTTTCCGCTTCCAGCATGGCCGCGTACACCGCCGAGGCAGTCTGTATCCCGCTCAGCTTGGGCTTGCGCCGCACCGAGAGATAGCCCGTCGTGTTCCCGCTCGCATCGTAAATCGGCGTCACGTTGGTGAACACCCAATAGAATCCGCCGTCCTTGGACATGTTCTTCACATAGGCGAAACACTCCTCGCGATTCTGTATCTTGTCCCATAGCAACTTGAATACCGCGCGCGGCATGTCCGGGTGGCGGATGATATTGTGTTGCGTGCCGATCAACTCGTCTTCGCTGTATCCGGAAAATTCGATGAAGATTCGGTTACCATAAGTGATGCGGCCTTTGAGGTCGGTCATGGAAACGATGAAATCGTCTTCACGCATCATCCTCTCCTCCGCCGTGGGGGTGATTTGTCTTTTCATATCTGCTCCGTCCCTGTTCCCGATTCTTTAACTGTGCGACCTTATACCGGCCGCATCCATTAACTCAGTTAATATTGCATATTAAATGCAACAGACAACACAACCATCCGCCGAATAGAGGAAGAAATGCCACGCAATCCTGCCCGCCCCACCCTGCCCCATCTGACTTTCGAGTCCGGCAAACAGCCGCAGCATAGCATCATCTGGCTGCATGGACTGGGGGCAGATGGAGAAGACTTCGCGCCGATGGCCGAGGAACTGGAACTCCCGTCCGCGGTACGTTACATCTTCCCGCATGCGCCGATGCGCCCGGTGACCATCAACGGCGGTTTCGTGATGCGCGCATGGTATGACATCGCCAGCCCGTCGATCGACGCGCAGCAGGATGCGGCCGGCATCATGGCATCTCAGGCTGAGATCGAGGCGCTCATCGCCCAGGAAATCGAACGCGGCATCGCGCCTGACCATATATTCCTGGCCGGATTTTCCCAGGGAGGCGCGATCGCGCTGCACACTGCGCTGCGTCTAAACACCCCGCTGGGAGGCGTGCTGGCGCTTTCGACCTATCTGCCGCTGGCGGACAGCGTTCCCCTGGAAGCCTCGTCAAACGTGCGGTACACGCCGATCTTCATGGCGCACGGACGCGTCGACACTGTCGTGCCTTATGCGCTGGGGACTGCATCGAGAGACGCGTTGCTGGCACTGGGTTATGCCGTGGAGTGGCATGAATACGAGATGCCACACTCGGTATGCGAACAGGAATTGCGCGACATCGAATCCTGGCTGACGCGACAGATGAATCAATAGCCTTCTGCGGAACCGGCCTCCTGTTCGATGACCCGGAATGTCGCCAGGTCATAATCGAGGCCCTTCTCCTGTAGCCCGCCGGGAATCAGCAGGTAACGCTTTCCGTCCAGCCAGGTCTGCAAACTGCAGGTATTGGAGAACGTACCGGCCTTCATCAGCAACCGGGCTGCGCCGGACTGCGTGCCGGATTGCTCATAAAGCCATATCGCAGGCTGCTCGTCTTCGCCCCCCCGGACACCGCAGCTGCTCTGGCTCAACGCCACGCCGGCGACCCGGGTGGTCAGCATCTCGACGCCGACGTGCAGCTGGTTGGTGTCGTCACGCCGGAGCCGCCGCACCACCGCCGCCCCCCAATGCTTCACACCCTCCGGCTGTATCCCCAGCAGGCAGCCGATGCGTACCGCGTCGCTCCCCTGCACCGGCAGCACAGTGCGGAATCCGCCGGCACTGATGTCCTCGACCTCCCAGCGCACCGACGGCAGTTCGCTGAAATTTAATCCTGCCTCCGTACGTTCGACCACGCCGGAAAAGCCGTTCGCCACATTCAAGCCGACCTTGACCATGCGCCGCACCGCGCGCCGCGACGGCGGGGCCTCCAGATAATCCAGCAAATATTGCGCCGCGCCGCTAACCAGCCCTGCGTCATAGATTCCGCCGAGGTTGAGCTCTTCAGGCACGATACCCTTCTTCAGCGTGTCGATCAGCGATTCCAGCCGGGGCTGCATCGCCGACATGTCAATAAAACGCGTGGATGGAGACACGGCGGCATTCACCTTGAGACGCACCGGGGCAGCTGGCCGTTCCAGATCGAAGCCGAACAGGTCGCGCTCGCCCGGTTGAGGGTGCACATCGATGAACGAGTCGTAGTGCGCCACGATGCGCTCGGTCAGGTGCATGTATAGCGGGGTCAGGTTACCCGCTCCGCAACCATACCACCCCAGCAGATGCGCCATCTCGTGCTTTACCGAGGTGTCGCCAGCACCGCCGGAATAAAGCGCAAGCGGCGTATCCAGATATTGCTGCTGCTCGGCATGCGCATACAGCCGCGCCATATCCTGCCAGATCGTGTCATCGAACGGACCATAGTGCGCGCAGACATATTTCAGTCTGCCGCTCATCGCATTCACCGCGCGCGCCACCAGCAACGGCAGTTGCGCCTTGATGGCGTTGCCTCCCTTGTCGCCGCTGCAATAACGATCGAACACCGCACAATAAGCGTGGGTGGCATGACGCGACAGGTTCCCCAGCACCAGCCACAGGCGATTCTCATGAAATTTGTTGAGTTCGTGCGCGGTGAAATACTCGCGCACCAGTTTACGCGCATAAGGCTGCGCAGCCTCGTCGAGCATGCGCACCACGGCGAATTGATGATCCAGCTTGAATTCGCTGGCGATAGCCGCCGACTCCAGCCACTCAGTCAGTTCCATCACCGACTTGAGCGTGTCGTTCTTCGGCAAATCGTCCAGCAATCCCTGCACGGACCTGATGCCTGACAGCGGATGATCGGATTTCTTGCCGAACAAGCCTGATAACATATCGCCTCTCCCTGACGGATTTGTTGGACTGCAGTTAACCGGTTAAGGATATAACCACAAACTCGGTCGCAAGGATATATGCCGAAAGAACTAATCTCATGATTCCCTGGTTGGCCCACGACACGCCGTTCCCTGCCGTTGAGAGCGCCTTGCGTTCGCCCAATGGCCTGCTGGCTGCCGGCGGCGAACTGTCCCCGGCGCGGCTGCTGGACGCGTATCGCCATGGGATATTCCCGTGGTTCAATGCCGACGAGCCCGTGCTGTGGTGGACTCCCGATCCGCGCATGGTGCTGATCCCCGGCGAATTCAAGGTATCGCGCTCGCTCGACAAGGTGTTGCGCAACGCCGTCTACGAGGTGCGCACCGACACCGCGTTCGAGCAAGTGATGCGCGCATGCGCCGCGCCGCGCGACGGCCATCACGGCACCTGGATACACGAAGACATGATCGCGGCCTATTGCGCACTGCACCGGTTGGGTTACGCACACTCGGTGGAAGTGTGGAAGGACGGCGAACTGGCGGGCGGGCTCTACGGCATGGCGCTGGGCAGGATGTTCTACGGCGAGTCGATGTTCAGCAGGGTCAGCAATGCCTCGAAGATCGCGCTGGCGCATCTCGCCAGACAGCTCGATCGCAGGCAGTTCGGCATGATCGACTGCCAGATGAACACGCCGCACCTTGCCTCGCTGGGCGCACGCGAGATCCCGCGTAGCGAATTTATCGCGCGTCTGCAGGAATTGGTACACTATGCGCCGGTAACCCACTGGCCATTCGACGCCGATCTTTTTAGATGAGCCTGCTCAACGACATCCCGCTCTCCGCGCTGAATTTTTATCTGACCGCGCCCTACCCGTGCAGCTATCTGCCCGATGTACAGGCACGTTCGCAAGTCGCCACTCCCGCGTTCCTGATCAACACGCAGGTGTACTCTAAGCTGGTGCTGCACGGCTTTCGCCGTAGCGGCACCTACACCTATCGGCCGCTCTGCGATAACTGCCGTGCCTGCGTACCGCTGCGCGTGGCAGCCAACCGATTCACGCTGAACCGCTCACAACGTCGCGCCTGGGTGCAACACGCCCATCTCGAGGCGACGCTGCACAAGCCCCAGGACAACAGCGAACATTACGCGTTGTACCAGCGCTACCAGAGCGCACGCCACAAGGACGGCGGCATGGACAACGACGACCGCGAGTCGTACCAGAACTTCCTGCTGGAGAGCCATGTCGATTCGCTGCTGGTGGAGTTCCGCGAACCCTTAGCCCATGCGCAGGACAAGCCGGGCGTGTTGCGCATGGTCAGCGTGATCGATCTGCTCAGCGACGGGCTGTCCGCGGTATACACGTTCTACGAGCCCGATCTGCCCGGCGCGAGCTTCGGCGTTTACAACGTGCTGTGGCAGATCGAACTGTGCCGCAAGCTGGAACTCGACTTCGTCTATCTGGGCTACTGGATAGACGGCAGCCGCAAGATGGCTTACAAGACCAGATACCAACCCGCACAAGGCCTGATAGACGGGGAATGGCAACCGCTGGACAAGCATACCCCAAGCCCTGCCGCAGGGGCCGCGACCGAAGGAGAATCAGCATGAAGACACGTTTGGGCATTTTCATCTCGGCATTGCTGCTGCTGCCGCTGGCCGGCTTGCTGTTGAGTGGCGCGGAGTGGAACGAACTTTCGTCCGCCGCCCCAACCGCGGACATTCCCGCGACGCTGCTCACCACACTGATGCTGCTGGGCTATGTGTTCCTCAGCAATCACATGATCAGACTGAACACCGGCAGCAACCCGCTCAAACTCCAGCGCAACTATTTTCTGGCGATGGCGGCGGCGAGTGCCGTGCTCGGCTGGCTGCTGGCCTACCTGAACCTGTATGTCTCCAACTGGTCGACGCACAGTGGACATGCGCTGGTACAGCTGCTGCTCTACACCCCGCTGTTCGCGTTGCTGGCACCGGCCGTACTCAGCACCCGTGCGCTGCTGGGTTCGTTCCCCGGCCTGCTCAAACGTCTGGCGCGCGGCATATCCCTGCCCGCTCCCGGCGCAGAAACACTGGCCCGCGGCCTTGCGGCTGTTGCCATACTGGGGCTGCTGGGCGGCGCAGCATGGCCGGCACGATTATTCTGGCTGCTGTGGACCGCCCCGCTGTTGCTGCTGGTCGCGCTGCAACTGCTGTGGCACGAGAGCACGATTTTCTCCGGTCTCAAGTCCGGCGACTGGGGACGCGTGATCTGTGCCGCGCTGGCCGGGATCATCACCGGCAACCTCGCGGTGATCACCTATCAGAGCAACGGCGGCAGCCTCGCGACCGACCTGCCCGCTCCGCTGCTCGCACAACTCGGCTATGCCCTGTTCGGCCTGTTATGCCTGCAACTCGGCGATGTCGTCGCCGAGCACTGGCGCGGCAAACAGCGCAGCGAACTGTTCCGGCAAAAGAAAAAGTTTCCGATCCCCGTCGTCGTCAAAAAAAGCTGATCCATGTACCCATTACTCCGTCCCGCACTGTTCCGGCTCGCCCCTGAAACCGCCCACCACCTCACGCTAGATGGCCTGAGAACCGCATATTCATTGGGCTTGAGCGGCATGATCGCGCCGCGCCCGGCCGACGATCCGCGCAACGTGATGGGCCTGACCTTCCCCAATCCGGTCGGACTCGCCGCAGGTCTCGACAAGAACGGCGACTGCATAGATGGGCTGGCGGCGCTCGGTTTCGGCTTCATCGAGATCGGCACCATCACGCCGCTGCCCCAGCCCGGCAACCCCAAACCGCGCATGTTCCGGCTGCCGCAGGCGAACGCGATCATCAACCGGATGGGTTTCAACAACGACGGCGTGGATGCGCTGGTCGAGAACGTGAAGCGCGCCAGGTACCAGGGTATATTGGGTATCAACATCGGCAAGAACGCGGTCACGCCGATCGAGAAAGCGGCAGACGATTACCTGATCTGCCTGCGCAAGGTCTATGCGCACGCCGGCTACGTCACCGTCAACATCTCCTCGCCCAACACCAAGAACCTGCGCCAGCTGCAGGACGAGGATGCGCTGAACGATCTGCTGACCCAGCTCAAGGCCGAACAGCAGAAGCTCGCCGACACGCATGGCAAATATGTGCCTATCGCGCTGAAGATCGCGCCGGACATGGAAGCCGAACAGGTCGCGCAGATCGCACACCTGCTGATGAAGCATCGCATCGACTGCGTGATCGCGACCAACACCACGCTGTCGCGCGAGGGCGTGGAAAACCTGCCGCATGGTGCGGAAACCGGCGGCCTGTCCGGCGCGCCGGTGCGCGACAAATCCACGGTGGTGATCCGCCGGCTCGCAGCCGAACTGCAGGGCGCATTGCCAATCATCGGCGTGGGCGGCATCCTGAGCGGTGCGGATGCCGCGGAAAAGATGCAGGCCGGAGCCAGCCTGGTGCAGATATACAGCGGCATGATCTATCGCGGTCCGGCACTGGTCGGTGAATGCTGCGCCGCCGTTCGCAACATGTGATGCAGGCTGACGGCAGGTTCAATCAACCCGCATCGTTTTATTGTTGAACAAACGAGCATGGAGCAGCCATCATGGTCAGAACCGTAGTTACGCTCTTCATGTCTCTGATGCTGTGCCTGTCATCCCCCATCGCCCGTGCAGATTTTGAACAAGACCTGTCCGCCGCCAGCAGTAACCCCCAGGCATTGCGCGAACTTCATGCTCGCGCGAAATCCGGCGATGCCGATGCACAATTCAATATGGGCAACCTGTTCTTCAAGGGGCAAGAGGTGGTGCGGGACTATGCCGAGGCAGCAAAGTGGTATCGGCTTGCGGCACTGAAAGGGTACGCCCAGGCACAGCTGAAGACAGGAATGATGTACGACGCGGGGGTGGGGGTGGAGCAGGATTACAGCGAGGCGGTGCGCTGGTATCGCCTCGCCGCCAGACAAGGGCTTGCCGGAGCACAGCTCAATCTCGGCGTAGCCTATGCCGAGGGGCAAGGCGTATCGAAGGATGAGGCCGAGGCAGTCAAGTGGTTCCGTCTTGCCGCCAATCAAGGTGAGGCGCAGGCGCAATTCAATCTCGGACTGGCATACGCCAATGGGGCAGGAGTGACGCAGGATTTCGTCGAAGCATACCGATGGGCCAGACTTGCCGAGGCCCATGGCAACAAAACGGCTGGCGCCTTGGCGCAGGAATTAACCCAGCAGATGGCCCACACAAACAAGCTTGCCGCTGCCGGCCAAAGAGACATGAATGACAAGCCCGCGCCAATCGCCCAAGGCAAACCGCCCGCAGACGCCGCGCCGGACAACACTCCTATTTACGTTCAGATTCGTGCGTTCGAATCAGAAAGGCTGGCCGAAAAATTCAGGGCACTGCTGATCGCCAAACTGGGCGATATCGGCAGGCCATTCAGTTTATTCACGAAAGATGAGCTGGTGCGCATCCAGGTCGGCCCATATGACCACTTGAGCGAAGCGCGCCTCAGCGCCGACAGATTGAAAGCCAGGTTGGGCATCGAACCCATACTCCAGAGGCACTGACGCCACGTTACGGTTTGCGATCTGTTCCGGCTCCGGCTCTATAAGAGTCAACCGAACAGCTGGTGCTGCATCGGCTCGCGCCCCTTTTTTTCCAGTACTTCGAGCGCATTCCGGGCGGCGTCGGTGATGCCGTGCCGCTTGCCCAGTTCCAGCAGCTTGATCACCGCACGATCGAACGGATAGTCGGCATCCGACCAGTCAGACACCAGTTCCTTGGCCGTATGCCGGGTCATCCTCAATGCCCCGGACTTCACGCACACCAGATGCGCGCATACCCGGCCCTTTTTCGCCACGATGGCGATGCGCCGCTGCCTGTCCATCAGCACCTGCCCGCAGGTCACGTTCAGGACGGGAGCGATGAAGTCAACGGTGCTGTAATCGGTCGGGTCTTTAGCCATACGCCTACACTTTTAATCCTGTGCAAAACGGCCGCCATTTACCGTCGGCCACCGTTGAGTTTCTTGTTGATTTTAAGATCTGAGGCGCGGATTTTACCGGCACAGACAGCCCGCAGATGCGCCAAAGACCGCTTGAAAAAGCCGCCTGATCGAACGTTAGGGCTGAACCTATATATCGCCGCCCCACATACAGCAGGCAGGCAATCCTGGCTGCCGGCACATTCAACCGCCCCTCATTGCGTTCAACCTGACGCAGGCGTAGAGTGCCGCCCCATTGTGCTCCGGGTACGGTTGAAATGAGCGATACACAAACGAAACAGAAGTTGTCCACGCTGATGCTGGGCGCGATCGGCGTGGTGTACGGCGACATCGGTACCAGCCCGCTGTATGCACTGAAAGAGACCTTCGCCGGACATCATCCGCTGCCCGTCGTCGAGGCCAATATCCTCGGCGTACTGTCCGTGATGTTCTGGACCATCATGCTGCTGGTGTCGCTCAAATACGTGACTGTCATCATGCGCGCGGACAACCGCGGCGAGGGCGGCTCGCTGGCCTTGCTGGCGCTGGTCGGCGAACTGACCGCGAAACGTCCCGGCATCAAATGGTTCATCACCGCGCTCGGCGTGTTCGCCGCCGCGCTGTTCTATGGCGACAGCATGATCACGCCCGCGATCTCGGTGCTCTCGGCCGTCGAGGGCCTGAATGTCGTCGCCCCCGGACTCAACAGCTATGTGCTGCCCATCACCGTCATGGTGCTCACCGCATTGTTCTTCGTGCAGAAACGCGGCACGGGTGCGGTGGGCATGGCATTCGGCCCGATCATGATCTTCTGGTTCGGCTGCCTGGGGCTACTGGGCCTGCTGTCCATCGCGCAGAGTCCGCAGGTGCTGTTTGCGCTCAACCCCCTCTACGCCGGCCACTTCCTCACGATAGACCCATGGCTGTCCTTTCTGGCGCTGGGCTCCGTCGTGCTGGCGGTGACCGGAGGGGAAGCCCTGTACACCGACATGGGCCACTTTGGCAAATTCCCGATCCGGCTGACCTGGTTCTCGTTCGTGCTGCCCGCACTGGTATTGAATTACTTCGGCCAGGGCGCGCTGCTGCTGCAAAACCCGCAAGCCATCCAGAATCCGTTCTTCCTGCTCGCCCCGGCCTGGGCGCTGGTGCCGATGGTGCTGCTCGCCACCGCAGCCGCGGTGATCGCGTCGCAAGCCGTGATCTCCGGCGCGTTCTCGGTCGCGAGCCAGTCGGTACAAATGGGCTTCCTGCCGCGCATGGAGATACGCCAGACTTCCGACAAGGCACAGGGGCAGATTTATGTCCCGCTGACCAACTGGACACTTTATCTGGCGGTCATCTTCCTCGTGCTGACGTTCCAGAGTTCCAGCAACCTGGCGGCGGCATACGGCATCGCCGTCACCGGCACGATGATGATAGACACCATCCTGATCGCGTTTGTGGTCGTGGCCTGGCGCTGGTCGCCGCTGCTGGTGATCCCGCTGATCGGCACATTCTTTTGCGTAGATCTGGCCTATTTCGCGGCCAATGCGATGAAGATCCCGCAAGGGGGCTGGTTCCCGCTGGGCATCGCGGCTGTTTCGTTTACCGTGCTCACCACCTGGAAACGCGGCCGCAAGCTGTTGTTCGACGAAATCGCACGGCAATCCGTACCTATACAAGTAGTGCTGGATAGCGCGGACAGCATCAATCGGGTACAGGGCACCGCCATCTTCCTGACCAGCGCGGGCGAAGGCGCGCCGTCTTCGATGCTGCACAACATCAAGCACAACCAGGTGCTGCACGAACGCAACATCCTGCTCACCGTGATCGTCGAAGACAAGCCCTATGTCACCAAAGGCAATCGCCTGCTGATCGACGATATGGGCAAGAATTTTTACCGGGTACGGATCTTCTACGGCTTCATGGAGACGCCCGATCTGCCCGCCGCGCTGGAACAATGCGCCGCACTGGGCTTATCCTTCGACATGATGACCACCTCGTTCTTCATCTCGCGTGCGATGATCGTTTCCAGCCCGAATCCCGGCATGATGAAATGGCGCGAGCGGCTGTTCCTGGCGTTATCCAAGAATGCGATGAATGCGGCGGACTTCTTCAAGATCCCCACTAACCGCGTGATCGAAATGGGGACGCGGATTGAGATATAACCTCCCGGAATATCCATATGCCGCAAACGCGGTTGAAGCCGCCTATGAATCGGTGGATAATCTCGCGCTTCTGGGGGGCGCTGGCTGAATGACTGAATACATACTCATCCTGCTCAGCACGGTGTTTGTAAACAACATCGTGATGGTCAAGGTACTCGGGCTCTGCCCGTTCATGGGGGTTTCCAAAAAACTGGAGGCCGCGGTGGGCATGGGCGCGGCCACCACCTTCGTGCTGACGCTGGGCTCCGGCGCCAGCTACCTGATCAGCCAGTACCTGCTCGGCCCGGAACTCGCCTACCTGACCACGCTGTCGTTCATCGTCGTGATCGCCGGCATCGTACAGTTCACCGAGATGGTGGTGCAGAAGACCAGCCCGGCGCTATACCAGGTGCTCGGCATTTACCTGCCGCTGATCACCACCAACTGCGCGGTGCTGGGCATCCCACTGCTGAATGTGCAGGCCAAACACAACTTCATGGAATCGCTGTTCTTCGGCATGGGCGGCGCGCTGGGCTTCACGCTGGTGATGATACTGTTCGCGGGGATCCGCGAACGCATGGAAGGCGCCGATGTCCCGCCCATCTTCAGAGGCTCTTCGATCGCACTGATCACCGCCGGGCTGATGAGTCTGTCCTTCATGGGATTTTCGGGACTGATCAAATAATGCTGAGCGCGTTGCTGGTGATGGCTGCAATTGCAATCGTGCTCGGCGCGGTGCTGGGTTTTGCCGCGATCAAGTTCCGCGTCGAAGGCAATCCGCTGGTAGACAAGATCGATGCCATCCTGCCGCAGACGCAATGCGGGCAATGCGGCTTCCCGGGCTGCAAGCCCTATGCGACTGCGATCGCGGCCGGGGAAGCCGACATCAATCGCTGTCCGCCCGGCGGTGAAGAAGGCATACAGAAACTCGCCGATCTGCTCGGCGTCGAATTCAAACCATTTGGCGGCGATACCGCTGCCCCCAAGGCCAAGTCGGTCGCACTGATAGACGAGAACATCTGCATCGGCTGCACGCTGTGCCTGCAGGCCTGCCCGGTGGACGCCATCGCGGGTGCTGCGAAACAGATGCACACCATCATCGCGTCGGAATGCACAGGCTGCGAACTGTGCGTCGCGCCCTGCCCGGTAGACTGCATCAGCATGGTGGAGATCGAAGAGAAGATCACCAACTGGAAGTGGAAATATCCCGTTTACGCACTGCCCTCCAGTGCATCCGCCCGATGAGAACGCTCTATAAATTCCACGGCGGGGTACACCCGCCCACCAACAAGACGCAATCGACGCGCACGCCGATCGTCCCCGCACCGCTGCCGAACAAACTGGTTATCCCGTTCCACCAGCACGTCGGTAACATCGCCAAACCGCTGGTCAAGGCCGGCGACCGCGTGCTGAAGGGGCAGCTGATCGGCATGCCGGAAGATGGCCTGTCCAGTGCGATTCATGCCTCCACCTCCGGCACGATCGCGGCCATCGGCATGGAAGTCGTCGCGCATGCCTCCGGCCTGCCGGACTTGTGCGCCACGCTGATCCCGGACGGCAAGGACGAATGGATACCGCGCCTGGGCATGGACTACCGCACCGCCACCGTTGCGGACGTACGCCAGGCATTGCGTCTGGCCGGCGTGGTCGGTCTGGGCGGCGCGGTGTTCCCCAGCGACACGAAGCTGCGCGCCGGCAAGCACAAGATCAAATCGCTGGTGATCAACGGCGCGGAATGCGAACCCTATATCACCTGCGACGACCTGCTGATGCGCGAACGCGCGATGGAGATCATCCGCGGCGCGGAGATCATGCGCTGGGCGCTGGATGCCGAAGAAGTGCTGATCGGCATCGAGGACAACAAGCCGGAAGCGATCGCCGCGATGCAGCTCGCCGCCGCGACCAGCGACGACCACATGGAGGTCATCGCGGTGCCCACGCTGTATCCGGGCGGCGGAGCCAAGCAACTGATACGCGTGCTGACCGGCATCGAAGTCGCAGCCGGGGTACGCTCCACCGAAAAAGGCGTGCAGTGTTTCAACGTCGCCACCGCGCAGAGCATCTACCGCGCGATCCAGTTCGGCGAACCGCTGCTGTCGCGCATCGTGACAGTGACGGGCAACGTGCAGAATCCGCAGAATTTCGAGGTGCTGATCGGCACGCCGGTGGACGAACTGGTGGCGCTGGCCGGGCCATTGCAGGACACCGACCACTACATCATGGGCGGCCCGATGATGGGCGTGCCGCTGCCCACCGCAACGGTGTCGGTCGTGAAAGCCACCAACTGCATCATCGCCGCCTCGGATAAATTATTCCCGCCCGCACCGCCCGCGATGCCCTGCATACGTTGCACGCGATGCGCAGACGCCTGTCCGGCCGAATTGCAGCCGCAGGAACTGTACTGGTTCGCCAAGGCCAAGGAATTCGGCAAGGCCCAGGAATACAGCCTGTTCGACTGCATCGAGTGCGGCGCATGCAGCTACGTCTGCCCGAGCCATATTCCGCTGGTGCAGTATTACCGTTTCGCGAAGAGCGAGATCTGGGCGCGCGAAAGCGACAAAAAAGCCGCCGACGAGGCGCGCGAACGCCACGAGTATCGTCAATACCGCATCGAGCGCGAGAAGCAGGAGAAAGCCGAGAGACTGGCCGCCAAGGAAAAAGCCGCGCTGGCCGCAAAGGAGCAGGCCGCGAAATCCGAGCCAGCCGAAGCGGCGGTGAACCCGGATAGCGCCGCCGAGAGCGACATCCAGCTCAAGATTCAGGCGGCGATAGACCATGCCAAACAGCAGGCCGCCGCCGTCAAGCCGCAGAACACCGAACAACTGACGCCGCAACAGCAAGCGGAAATCGTCGACATCGAGGCACGCCGCGCACGCATCCGCGAACTCGCACAGTCGGAAGTCGAGCCAACCAAGGAATAACATGTCCGCATTCTTTTCCCCCTTCATCAGCAAGCCGGACAACGTGTCGCAGATCATGTTGAAGGTATTGTTCGCGCTGATTCCCGGCATCGCGATGTATGTCTGGTATTTCGGTCCGGCGATCCTGGTCTCGCTGACGCTGGCGAGCATCACCGCGCTCGCGACCGAGGCGGCCATGCTCAAGCTGCGCGACCGCCCGGTCGCGCCGTTCCTGAAAGACAACAGTGCGCTGCTCACCGGCTGGCTGCTGGCGCTGTCGATTCCGCCGCTGGCTCCGTGGTGGCTGGTGGTGGTCGGCACCGCCTTCTGCATCTCGGTATCCAAGCATTTGTATGGCGGCCTGGGCAACAACCCGTTCAACCCGGCGATGATAGGCTACGCAATACTGATCGTTTCGTTCCCGGTGCAGATGACGCACTGGCTGACTCCGCACGGGCTGGGATCGATCGAACTGAGCTTCCTGAATCAGCTGGAATACATCTTCACCGGCGTACTGCCCGAAGGCCTCAAGCTGGACGCCATCACGATGGCCACGCCGCTGGATACGCTGAAGACCCATCTGCATCTGAACGAAAGCGTCAAAGACATCCTCGATATGCCGATCTATGGCCGTCTGGCCGGACAGGGCAGCGAAATGGTCGCATGGGGCTTCATGCTCGGCGGCGCCTATCTGCTGATGACGCGCATCATCAGCTGGCACATCCCGGTGGCCTATCTCGGCACACTGTTCGCGGTCGCGGGCATCTTCCACCTGGTCGACCCGGCCCACTACGTCACACCGCTGTTCCACTGGTTCTCCGGCGCGGCAATGCTGGGTGCGTTCTTCATCCTGACCGACCCGATTACCAGCCCGACCACGCATAAAGGCAAGCTGATCTTCGCCGCCGGGGCGGGGCTGATCACCTATCTGATCCGCGCGTTCGGCGGCTTCCCGGACGGGATGGCGTTCGCCACGCTGCTGATGAACATCTGCGTGCCGCTGATCGACGCCTATACGCAACCCAGGGTATTCGGCAAAAAGGAGCAGCCATGAGACGTACCATGGCGAAGGCCTCCTTGCATACGGCGGCCAACCTGCTGGTCTTCGCGCTGATCGGCACGGCCATACTGGCCTTCACGTACAGCCAGACGCACGACCGGATCGAAAAAAGCGTAGAGGCCGAGAAGCTGAAACTGATTTCGCAGATCGTGCCGCACACGGCGTTCGACAACGACATCATCAAGGACACGCTGAACATCGCCCCCGACGCACTGCTCGGCACCGAGAACCCCACCACCGCCTACCGTGCCCGGCTGCAAGGCCAGCCTTCCGCGCTGGTGCTGGAGGCGATCGCGCCGGACGGCTACAGCGGCAAAATCTTCCTGCTGATCGCGATACGCGCCAACGGCGAAGTGGCCGGCGTGCGCGTGGTCGCGCATAAGGAAACGCCCGGCCTGGGCGATTACATCGAAATCGGCAAGAGCAACTGGATCAAAGGCTTCGACAATACGTCACAAGTGCGCTACAAAGACAGCGACTGGAAGGTAAAGAAGGACGGCGGGCAGTTCGACTACATGGCCGGCGCCACCATCACGCCACGCGCGGTGGTCAAGGCCGTGCACAAGACGCTGCAATATTTCGCGCAACACCGCGAAGCCTTGTTCGCCCAAACCGAACCGCCCCCCGCATCCGAAAAATCTGCACGGGAGAAGAAAAAATGACCTATCAGGAATTCAAGGACATCTTCTACAACGGCCTGTGGAAGCAGAACACCGGCCTGGTACAACTGCTCGGCATGTGCCCGATCCTGGCCGTGAGCAGCTCGGTCGTGAATGCGGTCAGCCTGGGACTCGCGACCTCCGCGGTGATGGCGCTGTCCGGCGCGACCATCGCGCCGATACGCCAGGTCGTACCCAATGAGGCGCGCATCCCGGTGTTCATCCTGATCATCGCGGTGCTGGTCACCGTGATCCAGTACCTCATGAACGCGTATATGTACTCGCTGTATGTGTTGCTGGGCATCTTCATCCCGCTGATCGTGACCAACTGCATCGTGCTGGCGCGCATCGAAGCCTTCGCCTCCAAGAACCCCGCGCTGCAATCCGGGCTGGACGGCCTGGCAATGGGCCTGGGGCTGACCGCCGTGCTGGCCGTGCTGGGCGGCATCCGCGAGATCTTCGGCCACGGCACGCTGCTGTCCGGCATCGACATGGTGTTCGGCGAAGCCGCGAAGTCCTGGGTGATCACGGTCGTGCCGAACTATCACGGCTTCCTGCTGGCCATACTGCCGCCCGGCGCATTCATCACGCTGGGGCTGCTGATCGCGATGAAAAACTGGATGGCGTTGCGCGCCGAACGCAAGCTGCATGGCGCAAGAGCCACTATAACTCCGGCACAGGCCGGCTGCAGCCCTGCCACTCACGGATGAACCCCGCCAAACGACGGGAAATCTTCCTGCGCCTGCAAGCGGCCAACCCGCATCCCGTCACCGAACTCGAATATTCCACGCCGTTTGAACTGCTGGTCGCGGTGATGCTCTCCGCGCAGGCCACCGACATCAGTGTGAATGCCGCGACGCGGCAACTGTTCCCGGTCGCCAACACGCCGCAGGCGATACTCGCACTCGGCGAAGAGAAACTAAGTGAATTCATCCAGCGCATCGGCCTGTACAAGACCAAGGCCAAACATGTGATCCAGACCTGCCGCCTGCTGCTGGAACGGCACGGCGGCGCAGTACCGCAGAATCGCGAGGAACTCGAAGCCCTCCCCGGCGTGGGGCGCAAGACCGCCAACGTGATACTCAACACCGCGTTCGGCCAGCCCACCATCGCGGTGGACACGCATATCTTCCGCCTCGCCAACCGCATCGGCCTGGCTCCCGGCAAGAATGTGCTGGAAGTGGAACACAAACTGCTGAAGGTCGTGCCTGATGAATTCAAGCACGATGCACACCATTGGCTGATCCTGCACGGCCGCTATGTCTGCCAGGCGCGCAAACCGAAATGCGGCGCATGCATCATCTACGACCTGTGCGAATACAAGAACAAGGAGCTCTGATGTTCAATCCGTCGCGCGACGAAGCGCGTAATTTTTTGTTCGAAACCTGGCGCAAACGCAAGGCCCGCGAACTGCTATCGCCGCTGGAAGACCTCGTCGCGCAGCTGATCGAGAAGCATCCCGAATACCACGCCGTGCTGGAAGATCCGGAACGCTACCAGGACCGTGACTACCTGCCGGAACAGGGCGAGACCAACCCCTTCCTGCACCTGATGATGCACCTGACCATCGAAGAGCAAATCTCCATCGACCAGCCGGCCGGGGTACGCGCACAATTCGTGCGCCTGACCCGGCAGTTCGAATCGGAACACGATGCGCAGCACCGCATGATGGAATGCCTCAGCGAAATGATCTGGCAAGCGCAGCGCAACCGCACTCAGCCGGATGCGGCGATTTACTTCGCCTGCCTGGAGAAACATTGAGGCGGGATAACTTTTAAGCGCCCAATAAAAAACGGCACGATGCGCATCGTGCCGTTTTCTTGTGGCGCGGAACTCAGTCGCCCAGCCTGGCCGATATCTCCAGTTCGGCTGCCGCCCAATGTTCGCATGAGTTTCCCTGGAACCCGTTGCGCTCCGCGATGAAATAAGCCGCGGTTTGCACCATGCGGTAGCGTTCTTCAGGCGAAGGCCGCGCCGCGTTCTTCTTTGCTGCCGCCGGCTTGGCCGCTGCGGTTTTTTTCACGGCAGGCACCTTGGCCGCCACTTTTTTTACTGTCGTCGCTACTGCCGCCTTGGTCGTCTTGGGCTTGCTGGCAACCGCGCTGCCGGTTTTGGCCGTGGTCGCCTTTTTGGTGGCAGTTGCCGTTTTCTTGACGGCGGTCTTTGCCTTTTGCTCTACCATGATGCAGCCTCCCCGATAACAAAAAGTTGATGAACAAATACCCTACTGGGGCGCATAGTATTACCGCTGACCAGCCAGCACAAGCCGCATCCACACGATAGCCGTTACCCGTTACCGCCTGATGACAAGTCAGCCCGTCTGCCGCTGCCGCAGCGCGACACGCTGGAGATAGGCCTCGCGTGCGATCTGCACGTCCTCGAGAAAATACGACAACTCCTTCAGCAGCATGGCTTGCGGGCCGTCCACCAATGCCTGCGGCGGAGCCGGATGGAAGTCCACCAGCACCATGTTCGCGCCGGCCAGCACGCCCTGCGCGGTGACATGCATCATGTCCATGATGCCGTCCGGCGATGCCTGCCGCGTCCCCACCGAGTGCGACGGGTCGATGCACACCGGCATGCGGGTCAGCCGCTTCACCACCGGCACATGCGCGAAATCGACGAAATTGCGATGCGGGTCGCCCATGTTGGTCTTCATGCCGCGCAGGCAGAACACCACGTTGCGGTTACCCTCGGAAGCCAGGTATTCCGCGGCATTCAGCGACTCGTCCAGCGTGATGCCGAAGCCGCGCTTGAGCAGCACGGGCATCTTCGTCTGCCGCCCGACGATCTTCAGCAGCTCGAAATTCTGCGTGTTGCGCGTGCCGATCTGCAGCATCACGCCAGTCGGCTCGCCGGTCTGGTGCAGCGCCTCGTTGATCTCGTCGAGATGCGACTCGTGGGTGATCTCCATCGCCAGCACCTTGATGCCGTACTTGCCCGCCAGCTCGAACACGTAGGGCAGGCACGCCTTGCCGTGCCCCTGGAACGCATAGGGACTGGTGCGCGGCTTGTATGCGCCCATGCGCGTACAGACCTGACCGTTGTCGCGCAACGCCTTCAGCATGATCTCGACATGCTCGCGGTTGTCCACCGCGCATAACCCGGCGAACACGTTCAGCGTGTCCTGCCCGAAGCGCACGCCGTTGTATTCGAAGTGGGTGGGCCGCTGATCGTCCCTGTGACGCCCGAGGATGCGATATTCCTCGGAGACCCGCACCACCCGCTCGACACCCGGCAGGCTCTGCATATCCGCGATGTCCAGCGCCTTGGTGTCACCGATCAGATAGATTTCCGTCAGATTCTGCTCGCTGCCGCGCTCGACATGCACGCGGGTCTGGATGCCCGGCAGCGTCGCCAGATGCACCAGCAACTGCCGGTATTCCGGCGTGTGCTCGTTGACGTTGGCCCCTAAGATCAGGATCATTCTTGCGTTCCGGTTACTTGTGCAACAGGATCGCCGACTGCGCCGGCCACTGCGCCATCGGCTCGCGTGTAAAACCGCTCTTGGCGAATTGCTGCCAGCGTCCGATCACATAACACACCAGCATATTGGCGTGCGCGCCCACATCCACCGCCTCGCCCATCTCGCCCTGCGTGGCGGCCATGCGCAACGACTGCTTGAGCGTGGTCTCGATGCGATCCAACAACTGGTTGATGCGCAGCTGCAGCCGCTCGTCCTCGTTCACCAGCGCATCGCCGATCAGCACGCGCGTCATGCCGCGGTTCTTCTGCGCGAAGCCCAGCAGCATCGCGACGATCGCCTCGGACTGCTGCAAGCCGCTCTTCTCTTCCTGGGTGATCTTGTTGATCAGGCCGAACACCGTCTGCTCGATGAACTCGATCAAGCCCTCGAACATCTGCGCCTTGCTGGCGAAGTGGCGATACAGCGCCGCCTCGGAAATATCCAGCCTTGCCGCCAGCGCAGCCGTGGTGATCTTCTCGACCTTGGCCTGTTCCAGCATATGCGCCACGGCCTGCAATATCTGTAATTTTCTCTCGCCCGGTTTGCTTGCCATTTTTTCCCTCTTCAGTTCAACCGATGCAGCACATACGGCAACTGCATCACATCACGAATCTTCACATCCACGCACGGCGCGTTCCTGTTACCCGCATTTACCCATACCGTGCGCATGCCCAGCCGCTTCGCCGCATGCAGATTCTCCAGGCTGTCCTCGACCATCACACATTGCGATGCCGTCGCGCGATGCCGGCGCAGCAGGCGCAGGAAACCGAAACTGTCCGGCTTGGGACGATAGCGCGTATGCTCCACGGCCATCACATCGTCGAACAGGTCCGCGATGCGCATCAGCTTCAGCACCGCATGCGCGTAGTGCTGCGGCGCATTCGAGAACACCACTTTCCTGCCCGGCAACGCCTTCAGCACATGGCGCAGGCGCGGCTCGCGCAACACCATCCGGTCCAGTTCCGGGAACTGGTGGGTGTGCCACAGAAAATGCGCCGGGTCGGTACCATGGTGGCGCATCAGGCCGCTCAGCGTCGCGCCGTAACGCCGCCAGTAATGCATGCGCAGATCGTTCGCCGCCGCTTCGTCCAGTTGCAGATGCTGCTGCAGATAGGCAGTCATGCTGCGGTTGATGTGCGGAAAGATGTGCGGACTCGCGTCATGCAGCGTGTTGTCCAGATCGAATATCCACACCCGCTTTGTCATAAACGTTTTGTCCGCAGATTACGCAGATGAACGCAGATTTAAAACCAATCTATTTAATCTGCGTAATCTGCGGATACAAGCTTTTTATTTGCTTTTAATTAAAGTGCCGACACCCTCGTCGGTCAGGATCTCCAGCAGCAGCGCGTGCTGCACCCGTCCGTCGATGATGTGCACCGAGCGCACGCCGCCGCGCGCGGCATCCAACGCGGAGCTGATCTTGGGCAGCATCCCGCCGGACAGCGTGCCGTCCGCGACCAGGTCGTCGATCTGCTTCGGCGTCAGGCCGGTCAGCAGCTTGCCGTCCTTGTCCAGCACGCCCGGCGTGTTGGTGAGCAGCACCAGCTTCTCGGCGTTCAGCACTTCGGCCAGTTTGCCTGATACCACGTCGGCATTGATGTTCAGCGTCTCGCCGTCCGGCCCCACGCCGATGGGCGCGATGACCGGGATGAAATCGCCGGAATCGAGGAATGAGATGATGGACGGATCGATCTTGTCGATCTGCCCGACCAGCCCGATGTCGAGCATCTTGCCCGGCTCGGTCGTGCTCTCCAACAACAGTTTTTCGGCACGGATGAACGAGCCGTCCTGGCCGGTCAGCCCCACTGCCTTGCCGCCGTGGCGGTTGATCAGGTTGACGATGTCCTTGTTGACCTTGCCCAGCACCATCTCGACCACGTCCATGGTCTCTTCGTCGGTGACGCGCATGCCCTGGATGAACTCACCCTGCTTGCCGACGCGCTTGAGCAGATCGTTGATCTGCGGGCCGCCGCCATGCACGACCACCGGGTTCATGCCGACCAGCTTGAGCAGCACCACGTCACGCGCGAAGCTCTCCTGCAATGCAGGATCGGTCATCGCGTTGCCGCCGTATTTGATCACGATGGTCTTGTCGAAAAAACGCTGGATATATGGCAGAGCCTCGGCAAGCACCAGTGCTTTGACTTCGGCGGAAGCGGCGGAAAGCGGCATGATTTTCCCTCAAAAGGTGTAAGCAGGCATTGCGCCATCAGGCGAAAGCCGCAGGTATGCAGGCATTTCGCCGCGAGGCGAAAGCTCGCAAAATAATTGCCGCGAATTCTACACCAGAAGAAAATCTGCAGCGTTGAAAATAAATCAGGCGGCACGCGCCGCCTGACGTTGCAACGAAGCCACCACTTACTTTATTGGTGGTGATGCATGTGTTCGTTCTCTTGCGGTGCAATCCCGGTCAGCGGCCTCACTTCGGCCTTGGCATCGACCTTCACCAACGTCTTGTCCACCTGGATGTTCAACGTCAACGGCACGCTGTCACCGGCCTTGAGCGGAGCCTTCAACCCGTTCAGCATCAGGTGATAGCCGCCCTGTCCCAGATCGACGGACTTGCCGGCCGGCAGCGCCAGGGATTTCACTTCGCGCATCTTCATCATGCCGCCCTCATGGGTCATGCTGTGCAACGCCACGCTGCCGGCGGCAGGGCTGGAGATACCAACCAGACTCGCGGCCTGCTTGCTGGTGATGCGCAGATCCACCATCCCGCTGTCCTGTCCGGGCGCTGTGGCACGCGCCCATGCGCCCTCCACGCGGATGTCTGCCGCATGAACGCCGGCACTCAGCAACAACGCCGCAACCAACCAACCGAACCGATTCAAATTCCGCATCATTTTTCTTCCCGATAAAAAAGTCGGCGGATTATACCCTCCGGCCGCGATGCGTGAACAAGCCACAGCCGCGGCGACCTTTGATTTCAAGTGTGACATTTTGTCGCACCCCCATGCCCGGCTCTGCGTTTACAATCGCACCATGAACAGCACGATACTTTCCTCCCTTCCCGGTCACAGCCAGTTGCGCCGCCTGGTCGTGCTGCGCGGCATCACGGTCGCGGCACAGCTCTTCACGCTGTGGACAGTCTGGAAGTTCCTGGAACTGGAGCTGGAGTGGCAGCCGATGTTGCTGACCATCGCCGCGCTCGCGTCCATCAACCTGTTCAGCTGGCTGCGCCTGCGCAGCCCCCGAGCGGTCTCCAACCTGGAGCTGTTCGCGCAGCTGGGCGCGGATGTCGCCGCACTGAGCATCCTGCTGTACTACGGCGGCGGCTCGACCAACCCGTTCGTCTCGCTGTATCTGCTGCCGCTGGTGATCGCGGCCGCGACGCTGCCGGGACGCTACACCTGGGGCATGGCCGCACTCACGGGTGCCTGCTACAGCCTGCTGATGGTCTATTACATTCCGTTGCCGCACATCCACCAGCATGGGGACGATGCCTTCAACATCCATGTGCTGGGCATGTGGCTGGGCTTCGTGATCAGCGCGGTGGTGGTGGCGTATTTTGTGGTGCAGATGGCGCAGGCGGTGCGCAGCCGGGACGAGATGCTGGCGCGCGTGCGCGAAGAGATCCTGCGCAACGAACGTATCGTGGCGCTCGGCACGCAGGCGGCCGGTGCGGCGCATGAGATGGGCACGCCGCTGTCCACGATGGCGGTGGTGATCGGCGAGCTGCAGCACGACATGGCCGGCAGCCAGCCGGCATTGCACGACAGCCTGAGCATCCTCGACGAACAGGTGCGCGGCTGCAAGCGCATCCTCGACAAGATCACGGCGAATGCGCAGGACAGCGGCACGGCCCTGCCGCGCCCGGCGAGCGAACTGATGGCGGAAGTGCTGGACGAATGGCAGCTGCTGCGCCCCACCGCACAATACCGTTACGACGGCGGTAGTGCTCAGCCGGTCCCGCATATCAGCGTGGATGTCACGCTGCGCGCCGCGCTGATGAACCTGCTCAACAACGCGGCAGACGCCAGCCCGCAAGCCATCGAGTTGCGCAGCCGCTGGGACAACGCGAATTTCACGCTGGAGATTCGCGATCACGGCACCGGACTGAGCGACGAGGTCGCGCTCAAGGCCGGCTCGGCGTTTTTCACCACCAAGAAAGAGGGGCGCGGGCTGGGACTGTTCCTCGCCAACGCCACCATCGAACGCATGGGCGGCTCGGTGCGCCTGTTCAACCGCGACGAAGGCGGCGCGACCACCGAACTGACGCTGCCGATAGCCGGGGCGGACAGATGACCGGGGTACAGACAGCCCCGCGCGATGAATCCGCCTCGCTGTTGCTGGTGGATGACGACACCACCTTCTGCAGGGTGCTGGGCGCCGCGCTGGAGAAACGCGGTTTTGCCGTGACGGTGGCGCACAGTGTGGAACAGGCGATCCCGATCGCGGAAGGCAACCCGCCGGAATTCGCGGTGGTGGACCTGAAGATGGGCGGAGCGCCGGGACTGGCGCTGGTCAAGGTGCTGCATGGCCTCGACCCGAATACGCGCATCGTGGTGCTGACCGGTTATGCCAGCATCGCCACAGCCGTCGAAGCCATCAAGCTGGGCGCGACGCAGTACCTGTCCAAACCCGCCAACGCCGACGAGATCGTCGCGGCCTTCGATCACGCGCCGGACAGCAACGCGCCGCTCAAGGCGCAACCCGTGCAGATCGACAACCTGGAATGGGAGCACATCCAGCGCGTGTTGCGCGAACATGGCGACAACATCTCGGCCACCGCGCGCGCGCTCAACATGCACCGCCGCACATTGCAGCGCAAGCTGTCCAAGCCACCGCTGCGCAATGCATAGGCCGATGCCGGAGCATCCGCATTGCGAATTCATTGAATCGCCCATAATGGTTTAGAATGTGCGCCGATTTGCCGCAAACCACAATCATCGAAGAGATCACCCATGACTGACGAAAGCACGCGTTCCAGACTCAAACACGCCGTTGCGAACCTCGATTCACTACCCGCGATGCCGGTCATCGCCCAAAAATTGCTGGCACTGCCACTGGATACCGAGGAAGGCGAGGCGAAGCTGCTGAAGCTGATCGGCCAGGATCCGCAGATCTCCGCAAAGATCATCAGCCTGGCCAACTCACCCATCATGGGCGTGTCGCGCAAGGTGGCCGTGGTGTCCGATGCCGCCATGCTGCTCGGCCTGACCCGTGTCAAATCGGTGGCGATCGGTATCGCCTCGATGTCCAACCTCAAGGAACTGCCGCCAGGCAAGCATTTCAAGCCGCAGGATCTGTGGCTGCACTGCATGACCATCGCGATCGCGATGCGCACCATCGCAAAAGCGATGCCGGCTCGCATACGCCCGAAGGAAGACCATATCTTCCTGGCGGGATTGCTGCACGACATCGGGTTTATGGCGCTGCACCACATCGACGCAACGATGAGCGACGAATTGCACCACCAGATACACCTGCAACCCAAGCGCTCGATACTGGAGATCGAACTCGAGACGCTCGGCATCACGCATTGCTATATCGGCGCACAACTGGGCCGGCACTGGAACCTGCCCGATGAGATCATCGCCGTACTGGGCTACCACCATCCGCCCTATGTCGAAGAGATTGCGGAAGACCAGCCGCTGGCACGCTTGGTCAGCGTGGCCGAGAAAATCCTGCCCGATTTCGCCATTTCCGAACACACCGGCGGCGAGATCCAGGAGTATGAGTGGCTGGAGCTGGGCATCAACTTGGCCGATGTCGAGGATATCTGCAGCCAGGCCAACGAACTCGCGGTGCAAACGGCTCAACTCGGTGATGCGTTATAGCCACAGCCTGAAACCGGATCAGAACATGCCGGCGTATCACCCCCGCCATCCCACCAGCGCCGTTTAATCCGCCGCATAAAACCGCGCCTAGGTCCGCATGACCAGCCCTGCCGCCGGTCATGCGGACAACTGCTTTTTCTAGGATAATTGCCCACCGTGAAAAATCTTCCAACCATGAAATCCATACTCCTGCTGGCCAGCCTGCTGCTGACCGCACCGTGCTTCGCACTGCCGGCTCCGGCCCCCGATGCGCCGATGCTGACAGCCAAGTCCTACCTGCTGTACGACTACACCAGCAACCAGATTCTGGTGAACCAGAACGGGGATGCGCGCATGGAGCCTGCTTCGTTGACCAAGCTGATGACGGCCTACTTGGCGTTCGATGCGCTCAAGCACGGCACGCTGTCGCTGGAACAGGAGCTGACGGTTCCGGCCGCTGCGGTGCATATCAGCAGCGGCGAATCGCGCATGCTGCTCAAAGCCGGACAAACCGTGACCGTGAACGAGTTGCTGCATGGACTGATCGTGCAATCGGGCAACGATGCGGCCATTACGCTGGCGGCCCATATCGCGGGTAGCGAGTCCGGCTTCGTCGACCTGATGAACAAGGAAGCCAAACGCCTGGGCATGAACGGCACCCACTTCTCCAATCCGGTCGGCTTGCCGGATGCGCAGCATTACAGCAGCGCTGCCGATCTGGCATTGCTGGCCGCGGCCATCGTGCGCGACTATCCGAAACACTACGCGCTGTTCGCGTTGCGCGATTACACCTTCAACAATGTCACGCAGGCCAACCGCAACCGCCTGCTGTGGCTCGACCCCTACGCAGACGGCATGAAAACCGGACATACCGATACCGCCGGCTTCTGCCTGGTCGGGTCGGCCAAACGCGACAACCACCGCCTGATCTCCGTGTTGCTCGGCTCGGACTCCGACAGCCTGCGCGCCACCGAAAGCCAGAAGTTGCTGAATTACGGCTTCCAGTATTTCGATGCGGTGCGCCTGTACAAAAAAGACCAGCCGGTCACCAAAGTCCGCATATGGAAAGGCACCGTCAGCTACCTCGAGGTCGGCTTCCGCCAGGATCTGTTCCTGACCATCCCGAAAGGCCAGCTGGCGCAGCTCAAGGCCACGATGGAAACCCGTCAGCCCATCATCGCACCGATCGCCTCAGGCCAGTCGCTAGGCGTGCTCAAACTGACGCTGGCGGGAAAACCCTATGCGGAATTTCCGCTGGTCGCGCTGGACAGTTCGCCGCTAGCCAACGTGTTTTCGCGCGGCTGGGACAGCATCCGCCTGCTTTTTCAATAAGGAGTTCACCATGATCATTTACCTGAACGGGCAGTTCATGCCGATCGAGGAAGCGAAGATCTCCGTGCTGGACCGCGGTTTCATTTTCGGCGATGGCGTGTACGAAGTCATTCCGGTGTATTCTCGCAAGCCGTTCCGCCTGGAAGAACATCTACGGCGACTGCAACACAGCCTGGACGGCATCCAGCTCGCGAACCCGCACTGCGATGCGATCTGGGCGTCGATGATCGAAGAACTTATCTCGCACAATCTGGCGGAAGACCAATACCTGTATCTGCACATCACGCGCGGCGTGGCGAAACGCGATCACGCGTTCCCCAATCCGCCCGTGCCGCCCACCGTGTTCATGATGAGCAACCCGCTGCTCACGCCGCCCGCCGAATTGCTGCACAGCGGCGTCGCATGCGTCACCGCGCCGGACAACCGCTGGCTGCGTTGCGACATCAAGGCCATCGCGCTGCTGCCCAACGTGCTGCTGCGCCAGCGGGCTGTCGATGCGGGCTGCGCGGAGACCGTTCTGATCAGGGACAACGCTTTCATGACCGAGGGTGCGGCCAGCAACATCTTCGTGGTAAAGGACGGTACGCTGCTGGCGCCGCCCAAGGACAACCTGATGCTGCCCGGCATCACCTACGATGTGCTGCTGGAGATCGCAGCTACCCACGGCATCCCGCATGAAGTGCGCAGGATCAGCGTCAACGAGGTTTTTGCCGCCGATGAATTGCTGCTCACTTCAAGCACCAGGGAAGTGCTGGCGATCACGCATCTCGACGGCAAAGCCATCGGCAGCGGCGAACCCGGGGCGATGTTCAGCAAACTGTACCGCCTCTATCAGGAATACAAACACGACGTGATGCGTGCCGCATGAACCAGCTACCCGAAAACAGACTGACCGACAGCCTGATCGAATATCCCTGCGAATTTCCGCTGAAGGTCTTCGGCAAGCAACAGGCCGGCCTCGCACAGGCGGTGCTGGAAGTAATCAACAAATATGACCCGGATTTTTCCGCGGCCGGCATGGAGATGCGCGCCAGCAAAAACGCGCGTTATATCAGCCTGACCTGCACGATACGCGCCACTTCGCGCGAGCAGCTCGATGCGATCTATCAGGAACTGTGCGACCACCCGATGGTCGTGATGGTGCTATGAACGGGAAGGGAGAAGAGGGAAGGGAGAAGGGTAACGGCGGCGCGGCAGCTTCCTTCCCTTCCCCCTTGAGCACCGAAGGTGCGGCCCCTTCACCCTTCACCCTTCACCACCCTTCCCCGCCCGTCATCCACGCACTGGGGCTGGTCGAGTATCAACCGACCTGGGACGCGATGAAGCGCTTCACCGCCGAGCGCGGCAGCGAAACGCGCGACGAGATCTGGCTGGTGCAGCATCCGCCCACCTACACGCAAGGCCTGGCGGGCAAGCCCGAACACCTGCTCAACCCGACAGCCATCCCGGTGGTGAAGATCGACCGCGGCGGCCAGATCACCTACCACGGCCCCGGCCAGATCGTCGCCTACCTGCTGCTCGACATGCGCCGCTGGAAGATCGGCGTGCGCGAACTGGTGACCCTGATGGAACAGGCCGTGATCGACCTGCTCGGCGAATACGGCGTGGCCGCACGGAGCCGTGCGGATGCGCCCGGCGTATATGTCGGCGAGGCCAAGATCGCCGCGCTGGGACTGAAGATCAGGAACGGCTATTGCTACCACGGCCTGTCGTTCAACGTGGACATGGATCTGAGCCCGTTCGCCCACATCAACCCTTGCGGCTATGCAGGCCTGCGCGTCACGCAGGCCTGCGAACTCGGCCTCACCGTACCGATCAACGAACTGCAGGCGGAGCTGGCGCAGAACCTGATCCACGGCCTGCAGCAACATCTCGAGAGAAAGCAAACTCATGAGCAGCACTGAACACAAACAAACTGGCTCGGCCAAAACCGCGCGCAACCCGATCAAGATCGTGCCGTTGCAGCAACGCCTGCGCAAACCCGAATGGATACGCGTGAAGTCCGGCAGCGGCGCAGGCTACAACGAGGTCAAGCGCATGCTGCGCGAGCATCAGTTGCACACCGTGTGCGAAGAAGCGTCATGCCCGAACATCGGCGAGTGCTTCGGCAAGGGCACGGCGACCTTCATGATCCTCGGCGACGTGTGCACGCGCCGCTGCCCGTTCTGCGACGTGGCGCACGGCAAACCGTTGCCGCCCGATGGCAGCGAGCCGGAAAATCTGGCGCGCTCCATCGGCCTGCTCAAACTCAAATACGTGGTCATCACCAGCGTGGATCGAGACGACCTGCGCGACGGCGGCGCGCAGCATTTCGCCGATTGCCTGAGCGCGATACGCGCCAGCTCGCCCGCCACGCGCCTGGAAATCCTGGTGCCGGATTTTCGCGGCCGCCTGGATGTCGCGCTGGACGCGCTTGCCGCCAGCCTGCCAGATGTGCTGAACCACAATCTGGAAACCGTGCCGCGCCTCTATGCGTTGGCGCGTCCCGGCGCGGACTATGCGCATTCGCTGAAGCTGCTCAAGGATTTCAAGGCGCGCTTCCCGCAAGTCCCGACCAAGTCCGGCCTGATGCTGGGCCTGGGCGAGACCGACGAGGAAGTGCTGCAAGTGATGCGCGACCTGCGCGCGCACGACGTGAACATGCTCACGATCGGCCAGTACCTGCAACCTTCCGACGGCCACCTGCCGGTGCTGCGCTATGTGGAGCCTGCGACCTTCGCGATGTTCGAGCAGGCCGCGAAAGACATGGGGTTCAGCCACGCGGCGTGCGGCCCGATGGTACGCAGCAGCTACTTCGCAGACGAACAGGCACATCAAGCTGGCGTGTTGTAAGGAACTTATATTTGTCGTGCAGGTCAACCCGTTGAGACCATTGTCTTGACACTGTTATTATCATCAATGTGATGTATTATCAGAGAGCATCAATTGCTCGCATCGATTTTTTTACTTCAGGAGACCATTATGAAAATTCGTTATCTCATCGCCATGACTGCCGCTCTGGCTGTTTCCACTGCTGCGTTCGCTGCGGATGACGGCGAGGCGCTGTTCAAGAAGAGCAGCTGCACCTCCTGCCACAGCGTGGCCAAGAAGTCCGTCGGTCCGGCGCTCAAGGATGTAGCGGCCAAGTACAAGGACGACAAGACTGCCCAAGCCAAGCTGGAAACCAAGGTGCGCAATGGCGGCTCCGGTTCGTTCGGCTCCATGCCTATGCCGGCTACCGCGAAGTCGGTCAGCGACAGCGACATCAAGACCATCGTATCCTGGGTTCTGACCCAGAAATAAGGTTGCCTGCCTGATCGCAACAAGCCGGCGCAAGCCGGCTTTTTTGTTGCCTGCCGCCAGCCGGCATGACCGAACTGTTATAATTCGGGCCAAATTTTCTCGCACCACTCCATGAATATCCTTTACGAAGAAGACGGCAGCTTCAAGGTCGGCAGCATCATGACCGACAACACCACATCCATCCAGGTTGAAAGCCTGTCCGGCAAGCGCAGCAAGGTCAAAGGCGCGAATGTGATGCTGCGTTTCACCCAGCCGGCATTGACCGAATTCATGGTTCAGGCGGAACAGATTTCCGAGGGTATCGAAACGGAGTTCCTGTGGGAATGCTGCCCGCCGGACGAATTCGGCTTCGAGCAGATCGCCGCCGAGTATTTCGGCCATGCGCCGAGCTCGCTGGAGGCCGCCGCCGCGCTGATACGCCTGCACAGCGCGCCGATCTATTTCCACAAGAAAGGCAAGGGTCGCTATCGCGCCGCGCCGCCCGACGTGCTGAAGGCCGCGCTGGCCGGAGCCGAGAAGAAGCGCCAGCAGCTGGCGTTGCAGGAGCGCATGACCGCCCAACTTGTCAATTTCGAATTGCCGCCCGAGTTCGCCGAACACCTCACGCAACTGCTCTACAAGCCGGACCGCAACACGCTGGAAGTCAAGGCGCTGGAAGCGGCCTGCACCGCGACGCATTTGTCCGCCGCGCATCTGCTGCATCGCTGCGGCGCATTGCCTTCGACGCACGAATACCATTTGCAGAAGTTCCTGTTCGAGAACTTCCCGAAGGGCACCGGCTTCCCGTCCGTGGAACTGAGCGCGTGGGACGAACTGCCGCTGGCCGGCGCGAACGCGTTCAGCATCGACGATGCGACCACCACCGAAATCGACGATGCGTTCTCGGTTGAGAAGCTGGCCAACGGCAACTGGCGCATCGGTGTGCATATCGCCGCGCCCGCGCTGGGCATGCCGCGCGAATCGGACGGCGACAAGCTGGCCGCACAGCGGCTGTCCACGGTGTACATGCCCGGGCAGAAGATCACGATGCTGCCGGACAGCGTGGTGCAGGCGTTCACGCTGCGCGCGGATCACGTATGCCCCGCGCTGTCGATGTACAACGAGGTGGATACGGAAACGCTGGCGATACTGAACCACGAGAGCCGCGTAGAACGCATCCATATCGCGGCGAACCTGCGCCACGACACGCTGGAACCGCTGTTCAACGAAGAGACGCTGGCGGCGGGCAAGCTCGATTACCCCTATGCGCCAGAACTGACGCTGCTGTGGAGTCTCGCGCAAAAACTGGAAGCGCTGCGCGGCAAGCCCTCCGACAACAGCACGCAGCAGATCGACTACAACTTCCATATCGAAAACGATTGCGTCAGCATCACGCACCGCCGTCGCGGCTCGCCGATCGATAAGGTGGTCTCCGAGCTGATGATCCTGGTAAACAGCGAATGGGGCAAGCACCTGGCCGAGCACGGCTTCGTCGGCATCTACCGCACCCAGCAGGGCGGCAAGGTCAAGATGAGCACGGTCGCCGCGCCGCATCAGGGCCTGGGCGTGGCGCAATACATGTGGTCGAGTTCGCCGCTGCGTCGCTATGTGGACATGGTGAACCAGCGCCAGATCATCGCGATGCTGCGCGACGACGAGCCGGACTACCCGAAGAACGATACCGCGCTGTACTCCACGATGCGCGACTTCGACACGATGTACGGCATCTACAACGAATTCCAGCGCAACATGGAACGCTACTGGTGCCTGCGCTGGCTGCAGCAGGAACAGGCTGCAGAATCGCAGCACGAGCTTGTTGTTACGGCCACCGTGCTGCGCGAGAATCTGGTGAAGCTCACCGACATCCCGCTGGTCTTCAAGGTGCCGTCGCTGCCGGAACTGCCCGCCAATACGCGCGTGCAGCTGGCGATCGCCGCGATCGACCTGCTCGATCTGGATGTACAGACGCGCTTCGTCGCGAAGGTGGAGGAGCCTGCGGTTGTCGACTAGCCTCAAAGCCGCGTTGCTGCCCCCGGCGCCATTGTCGGCGGCGATGGCATTCTCGGTCGCGCTGCACGCGTTCGTGCTGTTCGGCGTCGCGCTGGTGCTGCCCGATCCGCACAAGATGACGGACTTCATGCAGCCGTTGCAGGTGGTGCTGGTCAACAGCAAATCGCAATCCAGGCCGACTCAGGCCGACGCGCTGGCGCAGGCCAATCTGGATGGCGGCGGCAACACCACCGAAGACCGCCAGGCCAAGACCATGCTACCGACCATACGCGACGACCAGCAATTCACGCCCGAGCAGCTCACCAAGCGCATTGCCCAGCTCGAAGAAGAATCCAAGCGCATGATGACCAGGTTGAAGAGCGACTACAAGGTTGCGCAGCCGGAACTCAAGAAGCAGCAGAGCGCCGATGCCAGCGACGGCGACGACCTGGTACAGAAGAGCCTGGAAATCGCGCGCCTGGAAGCGCAGATCAACAAGAATCACGACGCCTACCAGAAGCTGCCGCGCCGCAAGTTTGTCGGCGCACGCACCCAAGAATACCGCTTTGCGCAATACATCGAAGACTGGCGCGTCAAGGTGGAACGCATCGGCAACCTGAACTATCCAGAACAAGCGCGGCGCGACAAGATCTACGGCACGCTGCAGCTCAGCGTCTCGATCCAGGCCGACGGCAGCATAGAAAGCATCGAAATCAGCCGCTCTTCCGGGCACCGCATCCTGGATGCGGCGGCGGCGCGCATCGTCCGGCTTGCAGGAAAAAACGGATTTGCTCCCCTCCCTCCCGACATCACCAGGGATGTCGATATCCTGACCATCACGCGCACCTGGACATTCACCCCATCGGACCGGCTCGAAGGCGAATAGACTATGACCGACAAATACGCCGTCATCGGCAACCCCATCGCCCACAGCAAATCGCCGCTGATCCACAAGATGTTCGCCGAGCAGACCGGGCAGGACATCAGCTACGAAGCCGTCCTCGCGCCAGAGGACGGCTTCGCCGAGACCGTAGAACAACTGCGCAAGCAAGGCTATAAGGGCTGCAACGTGACCGTGCCGTTCAAGCTGCAGGCCTCCGGCCTGGCTGCCTATCTTGCATCCGAGGTGCTGGAAGCCAATGCCGCGAACACGCTGACGTTCAAGGACGAAGCCATCATCGCCAACAACACGGACGGCGCAGGCCTGGTGCGCGATATCGAACATAACCTCGGCGTCGCATTGCAGGGCAAGCGGGTGCTGCTGGTCGGTGCAGGAGGAGCAGCACAGGGAGTCTTGCGTCCGATCATCGACAAGAGACCCAAGCTGCTGGTCATCAGCAACCGTACATCCGACAGGGCGCAGGCCCTGAAGAAGTCTGTCGAGAATGAAGTCGTTTCCGTCGAAGCAGTCGAATTCAAAGATCTGAACGGCGCTCGATTCGACGTCGTCATCAACGCCACCTCCACCGGGCTGACCGACGAGATGCTGCCGCTGCCGCCCGGCATCTTCGCGCCCGGCGCGCTGGCCTACGACATGATGTACGGGCGCGAAACGCCGTTCATGAAGTTCGCCGAAGAACAGGGTGCGCAGGTTGCAGATGGCTTGGGCATGCTGGTCGAACAGGCCGCCGAAGCGTTCAACATCTGGCGCGGCGTGCGTCCCGACACCGCACCGGTCATCGCCGCGCTGCGAACCAGGCAATGAAAAAACTCTGGGGCTGGCTGTGGCGCGGCATGGCGATATTTTTCGCCATACTGTTCCTGTATCAGGTGTGGCTGTTCGCGCATATCTGCTGGTGGATCAAGTTCAACCCGTCCAGCAGCGCGTTCATGGAGAGCCGGCTGGAAATCATGCAGGACAAGAATCCCGATGCGGAGCTCCAGCACAAGTGGGTACCCTATGCGAAGATCTCCAACAACCTGAAGCGCGCGCTGATCGCCTCGGAGGACGCGAAATTCGTCGACCACGAAGGCTTCGACTGGGAAGGCATCCAGAAGGCCTACGAGAAGAACATGAAGAAGGGAAAGATCGTCGCGGGCGGCTCCACGATCAGCCAGCAGCTCGCGAAGAACCTGTTCCTCTCCACCAAACGCACGCCGTGGCGCAAGGGCGAGGAAGCCATCATCACGGTGATGCTGGAGGCGGTGATGGACAAGCAGCGCATCTTCGAGATCTACCTGAACGTGATCGAATGGGGCAACGGCGTGTTCGGCGCGGAGGCCGCGGCACGGCATTACTATCATGTCAGCGCGGCCCAGCTCTCGGCAGCCCAGGCCGCCAAACTCGCGGCGATGGTGCCCAACCCGCGCTACTACGACAGCCACCGCGAGGCGCGCGGGCTGCTGCGCAAGACCGACATCATCCTCGGGCGCATGAACGACGCGGACATCCCCTGATTCCCGCACCAACCCCCACGCCCCGCGCAACAGACATTTGCCGTATATAATCCCGCGCAGCATATCCAAGCGGGGAGTTGTCATCATGCAACGCACTCAGTCGGGTTTCACCCTGATCGAAATCGCCATCGTGCTGGTGATCATCGGCCTGCTGCTCAGCGGCGTACTGAAGGGGCAAGAGCTGATCAACAGCGCGAAGGTCAAGAACCTCGCGAACGATTTCAAGAACATCCCGCTGTTCGTCTACGGCTACCAGGACAAATACCGGGCATTGCCCGGTGACGACGCCACGCTCGGCACCGCCAACACCCATCTCAACAATGCGACCGCCTGCACGCCTGCGGCGGCCGCCAAATGCGCGCCGGGCAACGGCATCATCGATGGCGCGTGGAACACCCATGCCGTCACCGACGAGAGTTATCTGTTCTGGCAGCATGTACGTCTGGCCGGCCTGGCCCCCGGTGTCACGACGATACCGGGGGCTCCTGCCGTGGGCGATGGCTACCTGCCGACCAATGCGGTGGGCGGCGAGATCGGCATCCAGAGCAACGTCAATTTCACCACGATCGCATCGAATGCGGCGGGAACTGCGGGCACCGGGATGACTGGGACATACGTGATCTGTTCGCAGGGCATCCTGGGACAATTCGTCAGACAACTCGACATCACGCTGGACGACGGCAACACCGATGCAGGCTCGATGCGCACCGCCGATCCGGCGACGGCGGGCAAGTCCATCGTCACCGGCAGCATCCAGGACGGCCAGACCTATACCGTCTGCATGGGCGTTTAACCAACACACACCCATCGCCGGAAGCTGTTAGCCTTGAAAAAGCATTGAGCCACAGAGAACACAGAGCTCACAGAGAAAAAACAAACGGTTGCAACAAAAGATTGGCCCACTTTTTGTGTGAACGGCAGAAAAGGTGTCAACGTACAATTCTCTCTGTGTTCTCTGTGAACTCTGTGGCTTGAATACGCTTTTCAGGATCAGCCCTTGTGCAGGCGCTCCTCCGCCTGCTGCAACGCCTCCGGCAAACCGAGCAGCACCAGCACATCGCCCATCTGCAGCAGCATGTCTTCGCTCGGTTGCGCGCCGCGCACACCGCGGCGGCGTAGCGCATTGACTTCGACATTGAGCGCAGCCAGCTCGATCTCGCCCAGCCGCTTGCCCACCGCAGCCGAATCCTCCTTCAGGAACACGCTCTGGAAGCGCGGTTGCATACGGTCGGTCGCTTCGCCGACATCGCTGGCGGTGCGGAAGTAGCCGCTGAATACCGCATAACGGCGTGCGCGGCTTTCCTGGATCTGGCGTATCACGCGGTTGAGCGGCACGCCGGCCATCAGCAGCGCTTGCGATGCGAGCATTACGCTGCCTTCCAGCACTTCTGCGACCACTTCCGCCGCACCCGCCTCCTTCAGCGCCTCCACGTGCGTGTCGTCGTTGGTGCGCACCACCACCGGCAAATCCGGGCGCAACTCTTTGACATGGCGCAGGATCGCCAACGCGGAATGCTTGTCCTTGTAGCTAATCACCAGCGTCTTCGCGCGCATCAACCCGGCTGCCATCAGCACCTCGCGCTTGGCGGCATCGCCATACACCACGCTTTTCTGCGCGGCGATGGCTTCATGCACCCGCCGAGAATCCAGATCCAGCGCGATGAAACGCAGATGCTCCGCCTCCAGAAAGCGTGCCAGCGTACTGCCGCTGCGCCCGTATCCGCAGATGATCACATGGCCGGTGCTGCTCATGCTCTGGATCGCTATCTGGTGCAATTGCATCGCGCGATTGGTCCATTCTGCGGCGGAAAAACGGCGCGCGATCGCCTCGCCATGCTGGATCAGGAACGGTGCCGCCAGCATCGAAAGCAGCATCGCGGCGAGCGTGATCTGCATGGCGGCGGCACTCAACAGTTGCGCATTGTCGGTCAGCGTCAACAGCACGAAACCGAATTCTCCGGCCTGCGCGAGGCCGATCGCGCTGCGCAGGGCCGTCCCCCAATCGCCCTCGAAGATACGTGCCAGCAAGGCGATCAGCATCGCCTTGAACAGGATCAGTCCCGCCAGGGCCAGCAATATCCAGCCGAAATCCGCAACCACACTGCCCAGATCGAGCTTCATGCCGATCGTGACGAAGAACAGCCCGAGCAGCACGTCGCGGAACGGTTTGATGTCCTCTTCCACCTGGTAGCGGTATTCTGTTTCCGAGATCAGCATGCCCGCGACGAACGCACCCAGCGCGAGCGACAACCCGGCCAGTTCGGTGAAATAGGCCAACCCCAGCGTGATCAGCAACACGTTGAGCATGAACAATTCCGAGGATTTCTGCCGCGCCACGACGTGGAACCAGGGGCGCATGATGCGCTGCCCGAACATCAGCAACACCAGCAATACCGCGATCGCCTTGAGTGTCGCATAGGCCAGCGTGGCAGAAAGATCGCCGGTACTCTCCGCCAGCGCGGGGATGATGATCAGCAGCGGCACGACGGCGAGATCCTGGAACAGCAGCACGCCCATCATCTGCTGTCCGTATGGCAGATTCAACTCGGCACGCTCGACCAGCATCTTGCTGACGATAGCCGTCGAAGACATCGCCAGCACGCCGCCCAGCGCCAAACCGGCGCGCCAATCCAGCCCGAACATCCAGGCCACTGCCATGACCAGCAATATGGTCGCGATTACCTGCGCGCCGCCCAGGCCGAATACCGTGCGCTTCATCGCCATCAGACGCGTCAGGCTGAACTCCAGGCCGATACTGAACATCAGGAATACCACGCCGAATTCGGCGAGATGCCGCGTCTCGGGCGCATCGGGTATCCACGCCAGCGCATGCGGCCCGATCAGGATGCCGACCGCGAGATAGCCCAGCATCACCGGCAGACGCAGGATACGGCACAGCACCACCACCATCACGGCAGTGGCGAGCAGGATCAGGACCAGCGAGAGTGAATTTTCCATCGAAAGTTAAGCGTGTGATTTCCTGCCCCGATAATGCCGCACTTGCGCGCACTTTGCAAAACATTAGCCGTTGGTTTCCGGCCACCCGCCGGGCCGCGCAGCAGTCGCGGCGAGAACATGGGTATTGCTACGCTCCACCCATCCTGCAGGCTACCTTGCTATAATGCGCCGCATGAACAAATCCCTTTCCGCCGCCCCGCGCGCGCTTGACCTCGCCCGCGAAGTATTGAATATCGAAGCCGCTGCCGTGCAAGCGCTCAGCGCCAGACTCGACGAGAATTTCCTGGATGCGTTGAATGTCATCCTGCGCTGCGAAGGCCGCGTGATCGTCAGCGGCATGGGCAAGTCCGGACACATCGCGCGCAAGATCGCCGCGACCATGTCCAGCACCGGCACCCCGGCCTACTTCGTCCATCCGGGCGAGGCCAGCCACGGCGACCTCGGCATGATCACCAGCGAAGACGTGATCATCGCGCTGTCCTATTCCGGCGAAAGCCAGGAGCTGATGACCATCGTGCCGGTGATCAAACGTCAGGGCGCCAAGCTCATCAGCATGACCGGCTACCCCGCTTCCAGCCTGGCCAAGGCCGCGGACGTGCACCTCAATGCACATGTGGACAAGGAGGCCTGTCCGATGGAACTGGCACCGACGTCCAGCACCACAGCGGCGCTGGCGCTGGGCGATGCACTGGCGATGGCGCTGCTGGATGCCAAGGGTTTCAGCAAGGAAGATTTCGCCCGCTCGCATCCGGGCGGCAGCCTGGGGCGGCGCCTGCTCACCCATGTGCGCGACATCATGCGCAGCGGCGAACGTCTGCCGATGGTGCATGAGGACGCGATGCTAGGCGCTGCGCTGCTGGAGATCTCGAAGAAGGGCGTAGGCATGACCGCCGTCGTGGATGCCGGACAGCGCGTGCTGGGCATCTATACCGACGGCGACCTGCGCCGCACGCTGGAAAAGAAACTGGATTTCAATACCACGCCGGTACGCAGAGTGATGTCCGCCAACCCGCGCTGCATCGGCCCGGATGCGCTAGCCGCCGAAGCGGTGCAGATGATGGAACAGTACAACATCAACCAGATGCTGGTGGTGGATGAACAACACAACTTGGTCGGCGCGCTGAACATGCACGACCTGCTACATGCGAAAGTGATCTAGGCCGAAGTAAATCTGGCCCGAATAATGAGGAGAGACCCATGTTGCTGAGCCGTGCAAAATTGATCCGTCTGGTCGCCTTCGATGTGGATGGCATACTGACCGACGGCGGGCTGTATCTGTCGGATTCCGGAGACGAGTTCAAACGCTTCAATTCGCATGACGGGCATGGCCTGAAGATGCTCAAGGCCAGCGGCGTGGAAATCGCCATCATCACCGGGCGCACCTCGCGCTGCGTCGCGCTGCGCGCACAGAATCTCGGCATCAGCCATGTATATCAGGGCGCGGAAAACAAACTCGATGCGATGGTCGACCTGCTCAACAAGCTCAAACTGCCGCGTGATGCCGCCGCCTACATGGGCGACGACGTGGTGGACCTCACCGTGATGCGTCATGTCGGCCTGGCGATCACGGTGCCCGAGGCTCCGCCGCTGGTGCGCGACTATTCCGGCTATATCACGCAGCGCAATGGCGGCCATGGCGCGGTGCGCGAGGCTTGCGAAATGATCATGTCGGCGCAAGGCACGCTGAGCGATCAGCTCGCCCCTTATTTGAAATGACCTTAGCGTCCCGTGCACGCTACTGGCTGCCGCTCTTGCCGTTCCTCGGCCTGCTGGGCATCACCTACTGGCTGAACCAGCAGGTACAACAGGAGACGCCGAAACTGGACAGCAGCAAGCGCCACGACCCCGATGCCGTCATGGAAAATTTTTCCGCCGTCAAAATGAACCAGCTGGGCGAGCCGCGCTTCATCGTGCATGCGAAAAAAATGCTGCATTACCCGGACGACGACAGCACCGAACTCGAGACCCCGCGCCTCACCACGCTGACTGCCGGACGCCCGCCGATCCACACGTTCGCGCAACGCGGCACGGTCTCCAGCAAAGGAGATGAAGTGTTCCTGTACGACGATGTCAAAGTGATACGCGAAGCGAGCGCGGACCGCGAAGAGCTGACGTTGCTGACCGAATACCTGCACATCATCCCGGAACAGGATCTCGCGAACACCGACCGTGCAGTCACGATCGTGGATGCACACAACACTACGCACGCAATCGGCCTGGAAATGGACAACAAGGTGCGTACCCTGAAACTGCTGGCTCAAGTAAGAAGTGAACATGTACCGATCAAGAAATAGACTGCTGGCAGCCCTTCTGCTTTTACTGGCCGCACCTGCCTGCCTCGCAGAACGGGCCGACCGCGACAAACCGGTGCACCTGGAAGCCGATCAGGTGCTGATAGACGATGTCCAGCAAACCAGCACCTTCACCGGCAATGTGCAATTCACCCAAGGCACGCTGCGGATACGCGGCGACAAGATCGTCGTCGTGGAATACAAGGACGGCTACAAACTCGGCACGGCTTATGGGCACCCCGCCAGCTACCGCCAGAAGCGCGAAGGCCTGGACGAATATATAGACGGCTACGGCGAGCGCATCGTGTACGACACACGCGCCGAAACGGTGGACTTCTATGTGCAGGCGCGCGTCGTGCGCAATCTCGACGATGTGCGCGGTCAGCACATCACCTACAGCCAGAAGACCGAAATCTTCCAGGTGCACAGCACCGACCCTTCGACGACCGCCACACCGCCCAAGCGTGTGCGCGCGGTGCTGCAACCCAAGCCCAAGGAAGGCGCGGCATCGCAACCAGCCGCATCCGACACATTGCCCATCGCCCCCAGCGAGACCTTTACCCCCTCGGAATGAACATGAGTGAACTTCGCGCAATCGGCCTGAAAAAGAAATACGGTTCACGCACCGTGGTGCACGATGCATCCCTGTCGCTCAAGAGCGGCGAAGTGGTCGGCCTGCTCGGCCCGAACGGCGCGGGCAAGACCACCTCGTTCTACATGATCGTCGGGCTGGTCGCCGCGGACGGCGGGGAGATCTTTGTCGACGACCAGAACATCACGCACCTGCCTATCCATCGCCGAGCACGCCTGGGCTTGGGCTACCTGCCCCAGGAAGCCTCGATCTTCCGCCGCCTGACCGTCGCCCAGAACATCCAGGCGGTGCTCGAGCTGCAAGACCTGTCCGATGAAGACCTGCAAAACCGCCTGGAAGAATTACTGGAAGACCTGCACATCACGCACATCCGCGACAATCCGGCCATCAGCCTGTCCGGCGGCGAGCGGCGGCGCGTCGAGATCGCCCGCGCACTGGCGACCGATCCGCGCTTCATCCTGCTGGACGAACCGTTCGCCGGCGTCGACCCGATCGCGGTTCTGGACATCCAGAAGATCATCCGCTTCCTGAAGGAGCGCAATATCGGCGTGCTGATCACCGACCACAATGTGCGCGAGACGCTGGGCATCTGCGACCGCGCCTACATCATCAATGCCGGCGCCGTCATGGCGGAAGGCAAGCCCGATGAAATCATCTATAATGAAGGCGTGAGGAAAGTATATCTGGGTGAACACTTCAAGCTATGACGCGAAGGTATCCCGGCAGGGGTTCTCCCCAGACACTACACTAAGCAATGAAAGCATCTCTTCAACTTCGATTGTCCCAGCAGCTGACGCTTACCCCGCAGCTGCAAGAAGCAATCCGCCTGCTGCAACTCTCCACGCAGGACATCCATCAGGAAGTCGCGCGTATGCTCGACGAGAATCCGATGCTGGAATCGGCCGAAGAAGCCCCGCCCGCGCTCTATGCCGTCGAACCACGCAGCAGCAAGAGCAACGATGAACCCGAACAGAATGACGACCGCGGCGCGGACGATTTCGGCAATGAACCCGCCGACTGGAACACCGGCAGCGGCACGACGCGCGGTGCGGATGACGAGGACGAAAACTATCCTGAACAGGCTGGCGAGCAGGCCAGCCTGCGCGAGCATCTGCATGATGAACTGACGACCAGCACGCTGAACGTGAGCGACCGCAAGGTGGTCGGCATGCTGATTGATGCGCTCGACGACAACGGCTATCTGGCACAGGATCTGGATGAACTGGTGACGTTGCTGCCCGCAGAACTCGACATCACGCTGGACGACCTGGAAACCGCGCTGGTGCAGCTGCAGCACCTCGACCAGCCGGGACTGGGCGCGCGCAATCTGGGCGAGTGTCTGGCGCTGCAGCTCAAGGCGCTGCCGGAAGACACGCCGCAACGCGATCTGGCAATCAGCCTGGTGAGCAATCACATCGATCTGGTGGCCGCACATGATTTCGCCAAAATCAAGAAATTGCTGCGCTGCAGCGACGACGAACTGCGCAGCGCACAACACCTGATCTCCGGGCTGAACCCGAAACCCGGCGCGGAATATGACCATACCGTCGCGGACTATGTGACGCCGGATGTGGTGGTCGAAAAACACAAAGGCAAATGGCGTGCGCGCCTGAATCAGGAAGCGATGCCCAAGCTGCGCGTGAACCAAATTTATGCCAACATCCTGCAACAACGCGATGACAAGAACGGCTCGCAGCTCGCCACGCAATTGCAGGAAGCGAAATGGCTGATCAAGAACCTGCAGCAGCGTTTCGAAACCATATTGCGCGTCGCGCAAGCCATCGTGGAACAGCAAGGCAACTTCTTCGAACACGGCGAGATCGGCATGCGCCCGCTGGTGCTGCGCGAGATCGCCGAGGCACTGGAGCTGCACGAATCGACGATCTCGCGCAGCACCACACAGAAATTTATGCTGACCCCGCGCGGCATCTATGAATTTAAGCATTTCTTTGGCAGCGGCCTGTCCACAGAAAGCGGCGGCACCTGTTCTTCCACTGCAATACGCGAACTGATCAAACAACTGGTCAGTGCGGAAGACAGGCGCAAACCGCTTACCGACAGCCGCATGTCAGAAATCTTGGCACAGCAGGGCATAGTCGTCGCCCGGCGTACCATAGCAAAGTACCGGGAAGCGTTGCATATACTCCCGGTAAATCTCCGTAAATCACTCTAAACTAGGAGCACATCATGAACCTCCATATAACCGGACACCACCTGGAAATCACCCCCGCCATTCGCGAATATGCGACCGGCAAGTTCGGCAAGATCAAGCGTCATTTCGACAACGTGATCGACGTGAACATCATCCTTTCGGTCGAAAAACTGAAACAGAAAGCCGAAGCCACCGTGCATATCAGCGGCAAGGACGTGTTCGTGGAATGCGAGGACGAAAACCTGTACGCATCGATCGATGCGCTGGTGGACAAATTGGACCGCCAGGTGCTGAAGCACAAGGAAAAGCTGTCGGCGCGTCGCCATGACGAATCCGGCAAGCACACAGCAATAGAAGAGTAATCATAATGGGCGGCAGCGATGCCGCCCATTTTTTTGGCCCGGACTATCACGACCATGAACCTGATCAGCAAAATTCTGGTGCCCGACAACATCCTGTTGGACGCCGAATCCACCAGCAAGAAGCGCGTATTCGAACGCGTCGGCCTGCTGTTCGAAAACAATCAGCAGATCGCACGCAGCCAGGTCTTCGACAGCCTGTTCGCCCGCGAGAAGCTGGGCTCGACCGGACTGGGACAAGGCGTGGCGATCCCGCATGGCCGTATCGCCAAGTTGCGCGATGCCACTGCCGCGTTCGTAAAAACCTCCCACCCGATTCCGTTCGATGCGCCGGACGGCCTGCCCGTGAACCTGATCTTCGTATTGCTGGTTCCGGAGCGCGCCACCGACCTGCATCTGCAGATCCTCGGCGAACTGGCGCAGATGTTCAGCGACCAGTCATTCCGCGAACGCCTGCTCGCCTGCGCAGACGCGGCGAGCATCCATCAACTGTTCCACGACTGGAACGGCGCGGCATGAAAACCGCTATAAATCGCAGCGAGCGATTCGAATGAGCCAGGTCAATATCCGCCAGCTGTTCGAAGACAAACAGGCGCGGCTGGGACTCAGCCGCGTGGCCGGGACGGACGGCATCGACTACATCATCGACAGCGACGAGGTCGATGCCTCGAACAAAGGCCTGATCGGCCACCTGAACCTGATCCACCCGAATTGGGTGCAGGTGCTGAGCGAAATCGAACTCGATTATCTGCGCAACCTGAGCATAGACGAACGCGACAATGCGTTCCGCCAGATCCAGCAGAACGGCGCGACCTGCCTGATCGTGGCGGGCACGACCGACATCCCGCCGGAACTGATCAGCTTCGCGAACCAGTCGAAGATCCCGCTGTTCGCCTCTCCCAAACCCAGCGTGCATCTGATGTGGCTGATCCGCCACTATCTCGCCAAGGAACTGGCGGCCACCACCACGCGCCACGGCGTGTTCCTCGACGTGCTGGGCGTCGGGGTGATGATCACCGGCGAGAGCGCAGTCGGCAAGAGCGAACTCGGCCTGGAACTGATCTCGCGCGGCAACGGCCTGGTCGCCGACGACATCGTCGAGCTGCACCGCATCGCACCGGACACGCTGGAAGGTCGCTGCCCGGAGCTGCTGCGCGACTTCCTCGAAGTGCGCGGCCTGGGCGTGCTGAACATCCGCACGATGTTCGGCGAGACCGCGGTGCGGCGCAAGAAGAGCCTGAAGCTGATCGTGCACCTGCACCGTCCGCCCGGCGGCGACCTGTCGCAAATGGAGCGCCTGCCGATCAACGCCACGCACCAGGAGATCCTCGGCGTGAATGTCAGCACGGTGAACATCCCGGTGGTCGCGGGTCGCAACCTCGCGGTTCTGGTCGAGGCAGCCGCGCGCAACTTCGTGCTGCAGCAGCGCGGCATCAACACCATGGAAGAGTTCATCATGCGGCATGACCACATGATGCTCGGCGACCAATAATGAGAGCCTTACTCTGATGCAGCTGTTCCTGATCAGCGGCCTGTCCGGTTCCGGCAAGAGCGTCGCGCTCAAGGTGCTGGAAGACAGCGGCTATTACTGCGTGGACAACCTGCCCGCCGACCTGCTGGCCGCGCTGGTCGAGCACCTGCAGCACGCCGGTTACAACAACATCGCCGTCAGTATAGATGTGCGCAGCGCGAACAGCGTGCAGCGTCTGCCGCTGCTGTTGCAGCAGATCAAGCAGCAGGGTCTGGATGTGCATGTGCTGTTCCTGGATGCGCAAAGCGACACGCTCGTGAAACGTTTCTCCGAGACGCGCCGCCTGCATCCGCTCAGCGACGGGGTCAGGACGCTGCCGGAATGCGTTGCCTACGAGCGCGAACTGCTCACCGGTATCGGCGACATCGGCCACCACATCGACACCACCGAACTGAACGCGAATGCGCTGCGCACCTGGATCAAGCAGTTCATCCAGGTAGACCGCGCAAGACTGACGCTGCTGTTCCAGTCGTTCGGCTTCAAGCACGGCATCCCGCTGGACGCCGACCTGGTGTTCGACGTGCGCTGCCTGCCCAACCCGCATTACAACCCCGTGCTGAACCCGCTGACTGGGCGCGATGCGGCTGTGATCGAATTCCTGGAACACACCCCGGCGGCGCAAGACATGTACCGCGACATCCGCGATTTCGTCGAACGCTGGCTGCCCAGCTTCGTCGCGGACAACCGCAGCTACCTGACCGTCGCGATCGGCTGCACCGGCGGACAACACCGCTCGGTATATCTCGCCGAAAAACTCGCGCGGCATTTCGAGCAACAGCAGCAGGTGCTGGTGCGCCATCGCGAACTGATCCAGTAACCATGCACATCACCGCGCTGCAGCACATGAAGCCCGGCGACTGGCTGACGCTGCTGCTCGGCGGCATCTGCGTGGCGCTGATCACGCTCAAGGTGTGGAGCGGCGACCTCGCCGACCTCGCCGACCGCGCCATCATCCGCAGCGGCGGCAAGATCTTCCGCGAGGTGCCGCTGTCACCCGACCAGCAGATCGAAGTCCCCGGCCCGCTCGGCACCAGCATCATCAGCATCGAGAAACGGCGCGTGCGCATCGCCTCCGATCCCAGCCCGCGCCAGTACTGCGTGCGCCAGGGCTGGCTGCAGCAGGCCGGCGAAATCGCGCTGTGCCTGCCGAACCAGGTCAGCGTGGAGCTGACAGGCAGCCAGAAAAAATATGACAGCCTCAACTACTGAAAATCTGAGGGAAGGGGGGAAGGGTGAAGGGGAAAAACCGTCTTCGATCCTCCTGAACACCACCGCCGAAGACCACCACATCGCGCGCATGGCGGCGGTGGCGCTCGGCCTCACGGTGCTGGAGAACGCAATCCCGTCGCCGCTGCCCGGCGTGAAACCGGGGCTGGCCAACATCGTCACGCTGATCGTGCTGGCGCGCTACGGCTGGCGCGTGGCGGCATGGGTATCGCTGCTGCGCGTGGTCGCGGGCAGCCTGCTGTTCGGCAACTTCCTGACGCCGGGATTCTTCCTGAGCCTGTCGGGCGCGGCGTGCAGCCTCGCCGTACTCGCGCTGAGCCAGCACTTACCCCGGCGCTGGTTCGGCCCGGTCAGCCACAGCATCTATGCCGCATTCGCGCATATCGCCGGACAGATGGGCATGGTGTATTTATGGCTGATCCCGCACGCAGGCATCGCCTACCTGATCCCGTTCTTCGCCGCCGCCGCGCTGCTGTTCGGCACCGTGAACGGACTGATCGCGGCGCGATTCATGGATAATGAAAGTGCGCTCAAAAACAAAACAAAATTTTAGCCACAGAGATCACAGAGCACACAGAGATGAAACCAAACAACTTCGCATCCAGTCACTACGAGCCACGCCTTCTGTTTTTCTCTGTGAACTCTGTGTTCTCTGTGGCAAACTGATTTTATGAAAACAATAACGTTAGCCTTCACCGGAGCATCCGGCCTGCCCTACGGCATGCGCCTGCTCGAATGCCTGCTGCAAAGCGGACAGCGCGTACATCTGGTCTATTCACAAGCCGCGCAGATCGTCGCGAAGCAGGAACTGGATTTCACGCTGCCGAACCGTCCGCAGGACGCGGAGCAGGCGCTCACTGAGCGCCTCGAAAAATTCAGCGGCGAACTGAAAGTGTTCGGCATCCAGGACTGGTACGCGCCGATGGCCTCCGGCTCCAACCCCGGCGACGCGATGGTAGTCTGCCCCTGCACGATGGGCACGCTCGGCAAGATCGCCGGCGGCATCAGCGACGACCTGATCTGCCGCGCCGCCGACGTGATGCTGAAGGAAAAGCGCACGCTGATTTTAGTGCCGCGCGAGATGCCGTTCTCGTCCATCCATCTGGAGAACATGCTCAAGCTCTCCCACGCAGGCGCCGTCATCATGCCGCCGAATCCGGGGTTCTATCATCATCCGCAGAGCGTGCAGGATATTGTGGATTTTGTGGTGGCGCGGATACTCGACCATCTCGGCGTCGAGCAGCAGTTGATGAAGAAGTGGGGCGATGTGTAGGGGCAGGTCTCAGACCTGCCCTTTGTTATTATTAAAATCAACATCAAAACCGTCGGGGGTTGCCCGACAGCAAGCTACCTTCTTTTGCTTCGCCAAAAGAAGGTAGCCGAAGAAAAGGCGACCCCGGTTTGCCGCCGCTGCGCGGTGCCCTGCGTTGCTCGCCTGGTCAGGCGGCTGCGGAACTCGCGCTACGCGCTCAGACAGTCCTCGCCGACATCCCCTGACCAGCCTCCGCTACTCGGCGGCGCACAGGGGAAGGAAGAACGAAAACCTAAACCACCGGTGGGCACTTCGTGCCCACCTTACTAGGACAGTGAAAAGACATGAAATCTGATAATGAGATTTATGGCGCATTCCAATCTCTCTGGCAGGATATACAACATGCAGAAACATTTCCTGTCAAACGACCGCTCCTCGCCCATTACACATCAATAGCCACTCTTGAGGGAATCATGGCTAATGATGAATTATGGTTCTCGAATCCTTTATACATGAACGACATGGAGGAGTTGAGGTTTGGCATCCTTGAAGGTGCACAAGCATTTCGCCAGAACGAGCACATAAGATTAGCCTGCATTAACCAAGAACGTTACGATTTGCTCCTCAATGAATTTGAAAATCAACTAAGCCGGTTCAGCAACGAACATGCCTTCGACACTTATGTATTCTGCCTGTCCGAGCATGACGGAGAAAATGACGCTGATGGATTATTGTCCATGTGGCGTGGCTATGGAAGTAACGGCAATGGTGCGGCAATCATATTCGATACGACGCAGTTCAATTTTGTCGAGAGTTCTCCATTGATTATTTCTAAAGTTAGTTATGCCTCCCAAGATCAACGGCGCAAATGGATCGATTCTAAACTTTCCGAATTTGCTAACTTGTTAAAGGTTAATGATGTACCAGACGACAAGCTATTCTTGCCGATCCATTCCCTATTTGAACGCCTCAAGATGTTTTCTATCTTTACAAAACATCAAGGATTCTCAGAAGAAAAAGAATGGCGTGCTGTTTATTTAAGAGAAAGAGATACCGCACACAAGATGGAAGAGATGCTTCATTATGCAATCGGTCGAAATGGAATTGAGCCAAAATTTAAGTTCAAAATTAGACCAATTGACGGTCTTACAAAAGACGATCTTTCTCTAGAAAAAATTGTATCTCAAATAATTCTGGGACCTTCGGTTTCAAGTCCATTAGCTGTAAACTCTGTGCGGCGCATGCTTGAGATGGTTGGAAAGCATGAGTTGGCCAAAAAATTAATTGCCTCAACCACTCCTTTTCGTCCAACGTAATGTTTACGCCCGTCTACGAGATAAAAGGCGTGGGCACGAAGTGCCCACGCGGTGGTTTTAGGGTTTCGCTTTTCATCCCCTGTGCGCCGCCGAGTAGCGGAAAACGGTCAGGAGGTGTCGGCGAGGACTGTTTGAGCACGTGGCCGCGCAGCGGATCGTGCGAGTTCCGCAGCCGCCTGACCGTTTGAGCAACGCAGGGAACCCCCGAAGGGGCGGCAAACCGGGGGCGCCTTTTCTTTGGTTCCTTTCTTTTGGCGAAGCAAAAGAAAGGAACTTGCTGCCGGGCAACCCCCGGCGAAGTTGGTTTTGCTTTTGATGTTGGGTTACGCGCTACGCGCTAACCCAACCTACGATCAAGCTGCTGCAACACCTTCCGTACCGGCGTCGGTATCGCCGCCCGCAACGCCTCCTCCACATCCAGCCACACACTACCCGGTTGCTCCGCACGCAACGGTTTGTGCGCAAGCTGTATCTTCAGCGGCGTGATGTGTAACTTGAAGTGCGTGAAGGCATGGGTGAACGTCTCCAGCTTTTCTCCGTGACTCGCCTCCATTCCGTTGCGCTCGAACCAATCCCTGGCTGCCGCTTCATCGTCGAATTGCGGCGGACACCACAGCCCACCCCAGATGCCAGTAGGCGCTCGCTTTTTCAACAGAATGTCATTGCCGTGCATCAGCAATAAAAATGTAGCGCTTCGCTCCGGAACGGCCTTGCGCGGGCGCGGCGCGGGCAGTTGTTGCACGCGGCCGGTCTGGTAGGCGATGCAGTCTGACTGCACCGGACACGCGTCGCACTTCGGCTTGCCGCGCGTGCAGACGGTCGCGCCGATGTCCATTTGTGCCTGGATGTAAGTGGCGACATCGCTATTTGTCGCTGGCCATTCATGTTCCGTCGACACGTCCCTTCCCCCTTGCAGGGGGAAGGCTAGGATGGGGGTAGAAGTCTGCGAAGTTTCTACCCCCTCCCCAACCCTCCCCCTGCATGGGGGAGGGAGTAGGGACTCGGCCTGTTGCCAGAGTTGCGCTTCGACCTTCTTGTCTCCAGCCCAGCCTTCGATGCCGCAATAGCGTGCCAAGACGCGCTTGACGTTGCCGTCCAGTATCGCGCGGCGTTCGTGGAATGCCAGTGCGCAGATCGCGGCGGCGGTGGAGCGGCCGATGCCGGGAAGTTCTATGATGTCTTCGATGCGGTGCGGGAATTCTCCGCCGAAACGCTCGGCGACGATGCGCGCGGCCTTGTGCAGATTGCGGCCTCTGGCGTAGTAGCCGAGGCCGCTCCAGTGCGCGAGCACTTGCTCTTCGGTCGCGGCGGCAAGCGCGTCTATGGTCGGGAACGAGGCGACGAATCTAAGGTAATACGGGATGACGGTGGCGACTTGGGTCTGCTGCAGCATGATCTCGGACAGCCACACACGGTAGGCGTCCGCGCCTTGCCAGGGCAAGTCGTGACGGCCGTGCGTACGTTGCCAGCGGATCAGGCGGGAAGAGAAACTATGCATTCAACTGTAGGAGCGGGCCATGCCCGCGAGCCTTTCGGTCACGGGCATGGCCCGCTCCTACATGACCTCTGCTCATTTGAACAAGCCTTTCAGGCCGCCCTTGAGTTGATCCTGCAGCTTGGTCTTGACCTCAGTCTGCACTTTCTGTTTGACGGTATCGCCGACCATAGCGCCGAAGTCCAGCGTGTATTTCAGGTCGCTGAACGCGCCGCTGACGCGCACCGGCACGGTGATGCCGCCGACGCTATCCTTGCCGCCCTGTCCCTCCAGCGTCTTCGCCAGCGTGGCCTTGGCGACATAGTTCATGCTGTCGTTGCCGATGTTGATGTCGCCCGCCCCGGACAGACGCAGCAGCGGCGATTTCATCGACAGGTCGTCGTTGTGCGCCACGCCGTTGTTCACCTTGAAGGTCGCCTTCAGTTCGCTGAAGTCAGTCTTCTCGCTCTGGTTGGCGGCTTGCGTCTGCGCGCTGCCGCCGCCCTTGCCGAACATGCCCTGCGCATCGCGCAGCTTCTTCGCGATATTGATGCCCTTGATCGCGCCGTCGGTCAGGTTCAGCGACATGTTGCCGTTGAGCGCCTTCTTCATCGCGCTGACGGTGCTGCCCTGCATCGTGAGGTTCATGCCGACATTGCCCTTGCCTTCCAGCGTGTCGAAGTTCGCCGCATCTTTGGTCAGCGCGGCAACATTGATGCCGCTCAGGTTCTGGTTGACCGCGATGCTCGGCGTGGCTTGCGCATTCACGCTCAGGCTGCCGTTCATGCTGCCCTGATACAGATTGGCGGACAACGGGCTGACGTTCACCACCCCGTTATGTGCCTTCACGTCGAGGCGCAACTGGCTGGATTTCACGTTCATCACTTTCAGCGAACCGATGCGCAGACTGCCGTCCAGATTGAGTTTGCGCAGCGCGGACAAGTCCAGCGGCTGCTCTGGCTGGGTGGATTTTGCGTCGGCGGATTTCTTCGGCAGATACAGATCGGCATCGAACTTGTCCACGTCCACATCGAAGTGTATCGCCGGGTTGGCGAAGCCGTTCACGCCGACCTTGGCCTTAACCTGGCTCTGCAGCAGACCGCCGGCGAGATTCGCCTGCACGCTCTGCTTCTTCACGTCCACCTGCACATTGCCCTTCATCTCGCTGCTCACCGATTTGTTCGGCAGCTTGTCGCCGGTGGCGTTCACCGCCACGGTGAGATTGCTCAGGCTGAATTGCTGCGCCTGGAAATTGCCCGACACCGGAGAGCTGAGTTTCACCTTGAATGCCTGCTCGGGCTGCTTCACATCCAGCGACAGCGTCAGCGCGCTGCTCCTGAAAGATTGCGCGTTGCCCTCCAGTCCGGGCAGTGACAGCGTGGCGGCGATGTTGCCGGATGCGCCGTCCAGCTTGGCGTTCAGCGTCAGCTTGTCGCCTGAGAACTTGTCCTTGGTGAGGCTCAGCGCCGGTGCATCCAGCGTGGCTTCGAAATTATCCTTGGCCTTCACGCCGGTCGCATTCAACGTGAATTTCTTCGCGCCAAATTCCTGCGTGAACAAATTCGCGCTCGCATCGCCGCCGGCTTTCAGCTTCAGGTTGCTGATGTCGAGCGCCGAGCCGCTGGCCTGCAAGTCCATGGCTTCCAGCTGGTATAACTGCTTGTCCAGATCGAAAGTCAGCGTGGTCTTCAGTTGCGCGTTGATGTCCAGCTTGGGCTGGTTGGCCTGTACGCCGACCGACAGATCGATCTTGCTCGGCACGCCGTTGGCGATACGCCCGGTCTTCAGGTTCAGGTCCTTGATCGCGTATTGCGCACCCGAGCCCTCATCAAGGTAAGTCAGGTTGGTTTTGGCTATCGACACCGAGGCGATGTCGAATTTCACCTGCTGAGTTTGCGCTGGCTTTTTCTCGTCTGTGCCGAGCAGGTCGTCGATGTTGGTCGTGCCGTCCTTGTGCTTGACCAGCGAGGCGGTCAGACCGCTCACCGCCACTTCGTCCACCACCACTTCTTTGCTCAGCAACGGCATCAGTGCGAGCGAGACGCGCGCGGTTTCGACGGAAGCGAATTCCTTGTCACTCTTGTATTCGGACAACGACACCTTGCCCAGATTCGCGCCTATGCTGGGGAAGAACGACAGCTTGATGTCGCCATCGAGACGCAGGTTGCGCTGCTTGCTGTCCTTCACCGCCTGGATGATCTGGTCTTTGTAGTCGTTGGGGTTGAACGTCGCCGCCACATAAGCCGCGCCCGCGACAGCGATGCCGACCACAGCGCCCGTGCCTATCAGACCGTACTTGAGGATTTTGTTCATGATCGCCCCTTCGAAAGAAGACAGTGTTTGATTATAGCGGAGCGGCAAAACAACGGGGGCGGTTACAAGCCGCCCCCGTGATAGCCCGCGCCGCAGCCATGAACGCATGCAGGCCGGTTAAATCACCTTCGAATAGCGCGCATGTTCCGTGCGCGTGCGCAGGTATTTGTCGAACACCATGCAGATGTTGCGTATCAGCATGCGCCCCTTCGGGGTCACGACGACGCGCTGCGGGGAGATTTCCAGCAGGCCCTCGCCTTCATACTCGCGCAACTCGTCCTGCTCGGCCGCGAAATACTGGTCGAAGTCGGCTCCGTTCGCGCGGCCGAACGCCTGCTTGTCGATCTCGAAATGGCACATCAGCGCCTGGATGATGTCGCGGCGCACCAGATCGTCGGCATTCAATTCCATGCCGCGCATGATAGGCAGCTGATCCCTGTCCAGCGCGTCGTAATAGTCCTCGAGTTCGCGGAAGTTCTGGCTGTAGGTCGGGCCGATCTTGCCGATCGCGCTAACCCCGAGCGCGACCAGGTCGCAATCGGAATGCGTGGAATAGCCCTGGAAGTTGCGGTGCAGCCGGCCTTCCCGCTGTGCCACGGCCAGCTCGTCTTCCGGCTTGGCGAAGTGGTCCATGCCGATGTACACGTAACCCGCGCTGGTCAGCTTGTTCACCGCCAGGCTCAGGATGTCCAGCTTCATCTGCCCGGTCGGCATATCCTCCTCGTGGATGCGCCGCTGCGGCTTGAACAGGGTCGGCATATGCGCATAGTTGTAGATGGACAGGCGATCCGGATTCGCCGCGATCACCTTATCCAGTGTCGTGCCGAAGCCTTCCAGCGTCTGTTTGGGCAGGCCGTAGATCAGGTCGATGCTCACCGACTTGAAGCCGTTGGCGCGCGCGGCATGAATCACGCGTAGCGTCTCTTCCTCGCTCTGGATGCGGTTCACCGCGCGCTGCACGTCGGCGTCGAAATCCTGCACGCCGATGCTGATGCGGTTGAATCCGGCCTCGCCGAGCAGCGCGATGGTTGCATCACTGACCTTGCGCGGATCGATCTCGATCGAGTATTCGCCGTCTTCCACCAGCTTGAAGTTCTGGCGTATCGCCGCCATCACCTGGCGTATCTCGTCGTCGCTCAGGAACGTCGGCGTACCGCCGCCGAAGTGCAGCTGTTCGACCACCTGGCCGGGCCCCAGCAGCCCGGCCTGCATCGCCATCTCCTTGACCAGATAGCGCACATACTCACCGGCTTTGCTCTTGTCCTTGGTGATCACCTTGTTGCAGGCGCAGTAGAAACACAGCGTGTTGCAGAACGGGATATGAATGTACAGCGACAACGGACGGTGCTCGCGCTTCGCCACCCATTGGCGGTAGCTATCGGCGTTGAAGGCATCGACGAAACGGTCTGCGGTCGGATATGAGGTGTAGCGCGGGCCGTTCTTGTCCAGCCTGCGTATCAGTTCCAGATCCACTACCAGTTGGTTGACTGCGTTGTTCATGACTACCTGCACGTTCATAATTGGATGCGGCATTATACTGCGAGTCGGCACACACTTTTGAATCGTTATCGGTCAAAAGCCAGTGATTCCCGATTTATCGTCTTTCGCAAGCCCCGCACGTCGACCCAGGCGCATACCGCCCCGGAACGGCTGGCGAAGTCGTGAGCGCTGTGTTAGTGTCACGAACCGTTTTTTTCAACCCACTCAAGAGGACGCCGTGATGAACCAACAAGCAACCGGGGCGGAAATCAATCGCGCCAGAGCGTTACATTCTGTCTTGCTGTTCGACTTTATCGTTATCCATGTTTTCGTTTTTGTGCTGGCGCTCAGCCTGGTCAAGACCAGTTACATCCCGATCATGCTGATGCCGCTGATTTCGATCTCGCTGCTGAGCTATGTCCTGTTCAAGGCACGTCAGGCCATGACACAGGAACCATCCTGGTTCGTGCGCTGCCACATGCTGCTCGCGGCAAAGCGCGCCCGGCTGTTCCTCATCCTGTTCCTGGTGACCGGCTCTTTCACCGCGCTGATGTTGCTGGGCGGCCCGCAGCTCGGCATGTCGCCGATAGCCTCCAAGTCCCTCGCGTTCGGCATCGGCCAGCTTCCCTTCATGGTGGTGCTGCTGGCGCTCGTGGTCATGGAGTACGACGCCGAACATCAATGCAAGTCCGGCAAGATCCCGGCTGCCGCATTGGCCCTGCACCCAACACCAGTGGAAGCATAAGCACTCATGGATAAAAAAATCATTCTGGGTGTGATCGCACTCATCGTCGGAGCGATTGGCGCACTGCTGCTGGTTCCCAGCAAGCCGACGGACACACCCGATTCCCTGCCGTGGAACATCTCGCACCCCACACCGGGCACTACGCGCGTGTTTGGCATCACGCTGGGAAAGACTTCGTTGGGCGAGACAGAGCAAGTGTTCAAGGAACAGACCGAGATCAGTCTGTTCAAGACGACGGAAGGGAAGATGCTGGTCGAGGCGTTCTTCGACGAGCTCAACTTCAACGGTCTCAAGGCGAAGTTCGTGCTGACCGTCGCGCTCCCGCCGGAGGAGCTGACCGGCATGTTCAACCGCGGCTTGCGCATGAACAGCACACCGAGCGGCAAGCGCATCACGCTGACTCCGGACGATCTGGCACGCGTGCGCGCCGCACCGGTCAGCAGCGTGACCTATTTGCCTACCGTGAAGCTGGAAGAGGCCATCATCGCGAAACGCTTCGGCGAACCTGCCGAGCGCATACGCGAGAACAAGAGCGGCGCGATCCATTGGCTGTATCCGCAGCATGGCTTGGATGTCGTGCCGGGCGGCAAGGAGAAGCCGCTGCTGCAATATCTGCCGCCCAAAGATTTCGAGCTGGTCAGAGCGCCATTGCTGGCTGATGGCGAGATCCTGAAATAACAGGGATCAGGACTTGGGCGCGGAAGGATTCGGTTCCTTCTGCGCCTTTTCTTTTGGCTCGCTGATCAGCATCGCATCCTCGTCGTCGTCCAGCAGGATGCGGCTGGCGTTGCCTTCCATATCTTCGTACTGCCCCTTCTTTACCGCCCAGATCAGGATGCCGACGAACACCAGCCCGAAGAACGTCATACCCGGGATGAGACTGTAGATTACGTCCATAGCATTATTCCTTAAACAGTTTACGAATACGCGCCGCGTTGCCGATCACCAGCAGCGAGCTGATCGGCATGCTGATCGCCGCGACCAGCGGGGTCACGTGTGCCATCATCGCCAGCGGCACCATGATGCTGTTATAGGCGAACGATAGGCCGATGTTTTGTTTGATGGTGCGCAAGGTGCGTCGCGACAGCAGTGTCGCCAGACGCACCTTGTCGAGCTCGTTCTGTATCAGCACGATGTCCGCGCTCTCGACGGACACATCCGTGCCGGAACCCAGCGCGATGCCCACGTCGGCGCGGATCAAGGCGGGAGCGTCATTCACGCCGTCACCCACCATCGCCACGCATTCGCCGCGCTGCTGCAACTGCTGGATGACTCTGTCCTTGTCCTGCGGCAGCACTTCCGCGATGACCTCCATGCCGCCCAGCTGGCGCGCGATCGCCTCGGCAACCGGCCTGCGGTCGCCGCTCAGCAGGGTCATGCCGATCCCGGCCTCGCGCAGCGCGTTGATCAGGCCCTGCGCATCCGCGCGCAGCGTATCCGCCAGCACCAGCACCGCGACATGCTGCCCGTCCACGGCCAGATGCACGCAAGTCTTGGCCTGCGCTTCAAGTTCTGTCAGACGCTGCAGCAAATCGGCTTGCGGCACGACATGGTTGCGCACCAGCCATTCTGCCGTACCCAGCAGAACCCGCTTGCCGTCGGCCTCGGCCTCCACGCCGGCTCCTGCCGTGGCGTGGAAGCCCTGCACCGCGATGTTTCGATATGCCAACTGGCGCGCATCAACCTCCCTGACGATGGCCTGCGCCACGCTGTGCTCGGCATAGCGCTCGACTCCAGCCGCCAGAGCCACCAAGGCCGCCTCGTCCTGCCCCGCTGCCACGATGACATGCTCGACACGCATCTTGCCTTCCGTGAGCGTGCCGGTCTTGTCGAACACGAAATGCGTGACCTTGGATAGCGTCTCGAGCACTACGCCATTCTTCACCAATATGCCGTGCTTGGCCCCCAGGCCGGAAGCCACGGCGATCGACATCGGCGTGGCCATACCCAGTGCGCAGGGACAGGTGATGATCAGCACCGACGTGGCCGCCATCAACGCCAGTTCAAAATTGTCCGCCCATATATAGAAAGTGATGCTCGCGCAGACCAGTGTGGCCAGCACGAACCAGGGCACAATGCTATCGGCCAGGCGCTGGATGGGCGCCTTGGATGACTGCGCTTCCTCCACCAGCCGGATGATCTTCGACAGCGCGGAGTCCTGCGATGCGGCCTGCACTTCCACGACCAGCGCGCCGCTGCCGTTCAGCGTACCCGCTGCGACGCGATCTCCTGCCTGTTTCCTGACCGGCATAGACTCGCCGCTCAGCATGGACTCGTCCACCGAGGAGTGTCCCTCGCACACCAGGCCATCCATCGGCATCTTGCTGCCCGGTTTGACCAGCACGCGCTCGCCCACCTTCACCGCGCGCACCGATACGATCTTCTCCGCGCCTTCGCGCATCACGGTCGCCACACGCGGCTGCAGGTCCATCAGACGATTGGTCGCCGCGACCGCCTGGTGGCGGAACATGCCTTCCAGATAGCGTCCGATCAGGATGACGAAGGTCAGGTTAGTGACCGTATCGAAATACACTTCGCCGGGGTTGCCGACGTCGATGGTCACATACAGCGAATACGCATAGGTGACCGACAGGCCGATCGCGATCGGCAGATCCATGGTCAGGCGTCCATTGCGCAGACCGCTCCACGCCCCCCTGTAGAACGGGAAGCCTGCATACAACAGCGTTGGCGTCGCAAGCGCGCACCCCATCCAGTGGAAGAAGTTCCGGAACTGACCGGTGTCCGCGCCGCTGTAAAGCGCGATGGAGATCAGTGTCAGATTCATCATCGCGAAGCCGGAGAAGAACAGGCGGAACAGCATCGCGCGATTGGCCCGCTTCATCGAGCCTTCCGCCGCCTCCGGATCATATGGGACGCCGGCATAGCCGATCTTGGCCAGCTGATGTATCAGGTCGGAGAGTTTGACACGCTGATTGTCCCAGCGCAGATGCAGGCGCTTGCCGGCCAAATTGACGTTTGCCGTCTGCACGCCCGGCATACGCATCATGCCCCGCTCGATCAGCCAAACGCATGCGGCGCAATGGATACCCTCTACCAGCAGGTGCGTCTCGCGTATGTCGCCCTGGCAGCTGACGAAGTCCTGCTGCACTTCGTCCAGATCGTACATCTCGATGTCCTTTGGAGGGGTCGGCGGCGGGGCGAGCAACGTACCCTGCGGTGTGCGCTGATAATAGCCTTGCAGGCCGGCATCGTAGATCGCTTCGCACACGGACTGGCAGGCGAAGCAGCAGAAATCGCGCGGCTTGCCCTCAAGCTGGCTGTGGTAATCGGCGTCTGCTGCGATCGGCAAGCCACAATGAAAACACCCCGCATGAGCGAGGTGATTTGCTTCACTCTGTTGCATCTAGGATTTCACTGTGATTATTTCGGGATGGCGACAAAGACTTTCTGCTCCATATCAAACTGGCGGCCGTCATATTGCGCCCGGATCAGCAAATCCCAATTGCCTGCGCGGGGAAATTTCATGCTGCCTGCGTATTTTCCCGGAGCGCTTTCTTGCAGCGAGTCCTTGAAATCGAACGAGGGGTCTCCGGGCCATTGCGCCTTGATTTCCACTTGACCGCCCTGGATAGGCTGGCCGTTTCGGTCATTCAGCTCGAATTGCATTTCCGCCGGACTGGCCAACAGGATGAAGCGTGCCGCGCTAGCCATTGCCTGTGGGTCATTCTGCAAACGCTGCGGTGAATGCAGCTTGGCCTGCCAGCCCAGCGTGGAGCGTTCCGCCTGCTGCTGCACCCACTTCGCATCGTATTGATTGTGCGCCTTGACGCTATAGTTGTCGTCGAGCAAACGCGTAGGATGCTGCAAGACATTCCACAGCATGCGGCCATTGATCAGCACACCGGACAGTATCACTGCCAGCAAACCGAAAACCCATGGGTTGCGCCAGCCTTTATGTTTTTGCGAAATCATGTTTAGGCTCCTGTTGGTGAAGTTTCGATCAATGCTTGGGAGCGTTGAACATGGTGGTGTATTCCGCCGCCATCGCCGGATCCTCGACATTTTCCACGCGGAACTGGATCTTGGTCACTTCCTGTTTGGCATTTTCCTCGGGCGCTTTCACGAATACCGTGAACGAGCTCGCCTTGCCATGGATCGCCAACTGTTTCTGGCCCGCATCAACGATGACCTGATCCTTGACGCCGCCCTCCGCACTGATCTTGACGTAAATGTCCTTGTCGGTCTTGTTCAGCACCTTGAAGGTGTACTTGTTCTGAATCGAACCATCGCTCATGCGCACGAACAACGGTTGCCGTTCCGGCGCAACGCGCAGGGTAAGCGCGCCCAAGTGGCTCAGGCCATAGATGATGCCCGCCAAGGCCAGCAATATGATCCCAACATATACGAACGTGCGCGGATGCTGGTACAACTTCTTGACCGGGCGCCCTTCCAGCTCATCCAGCGACGCATAGCGTATCAGGCCCTTCGGACGGCCGATTTTCTCCATCACGGAATCGCATGCATCGATGCACAGACCGCAGGTGATACAGCCCAACTGCTGCCCTTCGCGAATATCCACGCCGGTAGGGCACACTTGCACGCATTGGTAGCAATCGATGCAGTCGCCTCCGCTCGTTTGCGTCCGGGTTTCCCCGTGCTTGTGCATCTTGCCGCGCGGCTCGCCGCGCTTCACGTCATAGGCCGGGAACAGCGTCTGCGCATCCGCCATCACCGCCTGAATGCGTGCGTACGGGCACAGCCACAGGCAGGTCTGCTCGCGCAGGAAGCCGGCCAGGGAATAGGTACCCAGCGTGAATGCGATCAGCACCGACCATTCCAGCATCGACAGGTTTAACGTCAGCAGATCATGCCAGTACTGGAACGCATCCTCGAACCAGATCGTGAAGCTGATCCCGGTGAGTACGGATATCACCAGCCAGATGGCATGCTTGGTGAGTTTCAGACGTATTTTCTCGGCATTCCACGGAGCCGCATCCAGCTTGTGACGCTTATTGGGATTGCCTTCGATTTTCTCCTCGATCCAGGTAAACAGATCGACCCATGCCGTCTGGAAGCAGAAATATCCGCAGAACACGCGCGACGCGACTGACGTGACCGCGAACAGCGTCATGGCCAGCAACAGCAGCAGCAACGAAACCATCCAGATGTCCTGCGGAAGGATGGTGAGATTGAAGAAATGGAACTGGCGATTATTGACGTCCAGCAAGATCGCCTGCTTGCCATTCCAGCGCAGATACGCACCGACGAAGAAGATCAGCCAGAGTGACTCGGTGATATATTTAAGCGCCCGGAACCGGCCAGGCATGCGTTTCGCATGTACGGTCGCCTCCCCCAGATTGACCACCCACTCCTCGTGTTCGTGGTATAGGCCTGTGACACTACCAACTTCTGGCTTGTTCGTTTGTACCGGTTCGCTCATCCCCTGCTCCTGTAGTTTCATCTTACCCAACTTTTTCAGTCGGTTATTGTAAAGAAAGCTCTGTTTAAACTCTACTCTCTCGAGAAATTTACGCAGAGTGTCCTTTTTAAAGACTGACCCCGAATAAAAAAGGAGGCGGCTAGCCGCCCCCTCCTTCTTCTATGCGTTGTTACTTATCGCCGCGATTCTTCTTCTTCGCATTGAAAAACAACCAAACCAACGCGGCAATCACCGTCGTAAAAGCGCCGGCAGTGCCTATCATCAAGCCCCAATAAACAAAGTCATGTGACATTTCTATTTTCCTTTCACATAAACTGCACGGTTTGCACCGTGCAGTTAAATTGAGATTTACTTAGCTTCAGGAGCTGGTGCGGCTTCAACAGCAGGAGCTGCAGCTGCCGGAGCAGCGGCCTCTTCAGCCTTACCGCCGCCGAACTTGTACACGTAAACAGCCAGCTTCTTCATGTCGACGGCGGACAACTTGCCGGCGGCAGTGAAGTTAGGCATGACCGCTACACGTGTCATAGGATCGCCAGAGTTCACACCATAGGTGATCGTCTGCTTGATGCCGTCCAGGGATCCGTCGAAACGCCAGATCTTGTCTGTCAGATTAGCCGAACCCATCGCTGCGATACCCTTGCCATCCGCACCGTGACATGCAGTACAACCCTTTTCTGCAAACAGCGGAGTAGAAGCAGGCTCGCCCTTGAAGACAGCATTTGCCAACGTATCGATTTCAGCTGCAGACAAGGAATCCTTGTGTGCAACCATCATACCCTGACGACCACCGGTGACGCTGGTATGGATGTCGTCGATCTTGCCGCCGTACAACCAGTCATCGTCGTTCAGCACCGGTGCCATCAGACCGCGGTCTTTTGCGGCCACTTTGGCATTGGTATTGTTCGCGCCCACACCGTTCTGACCATGACACGCCGCGCAGTTGTCGGAAAACAGCACCTTGCCGGAACGCTCAACATACTTGGACAGATCCTCGTCCGCCAGAATCGCGGCTGGGGTCATGTCTTTCAGTTTGTTCTCGTACTTGCTACGTGCATCGTCCAGCACCTTCTGGTCTTCAGCCAACTCCTTGATCGCCGTCCACTGACCGGAACCGGGCAAACCAACGCCCTTGAAGAAGGTCCCATTCGTCGCGAAAGGGATTGCGGGGTACATTACAAAGTACACCACTACCCAGATAGCGCTGGCGGTCAGACCAAGCATCCACCATTTCGGCGGCTGATTGGTAAAATCGGCCAAATCGTCGTCCCATACGTGCCCCGTGGTTGTTGCACCACCAGCGGAGTTTTGATTGTCACTCATTTTTTATCTCCCGAATTGTTGTACTCGCCCTCATCCCGCAGAGCCATATCGCCCTGCGAGTTGAGCGCATCCTTGTTCTTAGGATTGAACACCAACACGTAGACTGCAACCATTGCCACGAAAGCCAGCACGGTAAAAAACACACCAAGCCAGTCGTTGCGCGACATCGCTGCCCAGTCCGTATGCAGGTAGTCCATCAGTTTAGTCACGGTAGTTCACACCTTCCTCGAACTTCACGTGATTACCCAAGGATTGCAGGTAAGCGATGACTGCGTCCATTTCTGTCTTGCCTTGAACCTCTGCCTTGGCGCCAGCGATAACGGCGTCAGTGTAGATAGTCTTTGGCACAGGATTGAACGGCATCTTGGTCATGACTTTCATGGTTTCAACGGTGTTATCGCCGTCGACCATAGCCTTGTCCAGGAAGAAGTAGTTAGGCATCACAGACTCAGGCACCACGTCACGCGGGTATTTCAGATGGCGGCGATGCCACTCATCGGAATACTTTCCGCCGACACGAGCGATATCCGGGCCGGTACGCTTGGAACCCCACTGGTAAGTGTGGTCGTACATCGACTCTTCAGCGATCGAGTAGTGACCATAACGATCCTTCTCGTCACGGAACGGACGGATCATCGCGGAGTGGCACAGGAAGCAACCTTCACGAATGAAGATGCTGCGCCCAGCCAGCTCCAGAGGCTTGTATGGACGCACGCCATCGCCAGGCTGCCATTCATCCAGAGTCTTATGCGCGGATGTAGCCGGATTCCAGACGATTTTATCCATCGGAATGGCGTTACCCTGCAAGTCTTTGTGTGACGTACCGTTAAACGTACCGTCACCACCCGACATACCGGTATTTGGCAGGTAGAACAGAGGCACAATTTCCACGATACCGCCGACCGCCACCGCAAGTGCAGTAAGGACGAACATCAGGAGCGTATTGCGCTCGATCTTATCCTGAAGCTTGGTTGAATAAATATGATCGTGATCAGACATGTTTTCTCTCCCTTATGCTTTAGCTGCAACAGCGTTCACGCCGCGCACAGCGTTTGCTTGACGCACTGTCATCACCACGTTGTACAGCATGATCCAGGCGCCCAGATTGAAGATCGCACCGCCAACAGCACGCATCACGTAGTACGGATGCATAGCGGACACGGATTCAACGAAGGTGTAGGTCAACGTACCGTACTCATCGTAATCACGCCACATCAGACCCTGCATGATGCCGGACACCCACATCGCAACGATGTAAGTCACCGCACCGATCAACGCCACCCAGAAGTGCACGTTAACCAGACGCTCGGAATACATTTCGGTATTCCACAGCTTTTTCACCATATGGTAGATAGCGCCGAAGGAGATCATCGACATCCAGCCCAACGCGCCGGCATGAACGTGACCCACAGTCCAGTCAGTGTAGTGAGACAAGGCATTCACTGTCTTGATCGCCATCACAGGACCGTCGAACGTGGACATCGCGTAGAACGCCATCGCAGTCACGAGGAAACGCAGGATGTAGTCGGTACGCAGCTTGTCCCATGCACCGGACAGAGTCATCATACCGTTCATCGCACCACCCCAGGACGGGATGATCATCGCGAGGGAAACCGCAGCACCCAGGGAACCAGTCCAGTCAGGCAACGCTGTATATTGCAGATGGTGAGCACCCAGCCAGACGTAACCGAAAGTCAGCGTCCAGAAGTGCAACACGGACATACGATACGAGAAGATCGGACGACCGGATTGCTTAGGGATAAAGTAGTACATGATGCCGAGGAAGCCGCCGGTCAGGTAGAAACCCACCGCATTGTGACCCCACCACCATTGAACCATGGCATCCTGGACACCAGAGTAGATGGAGAAGGATTGGGTCAGGCTAACCGGGAGCGCCATGCTGTTCACGACGTGCAGGTAAGTGATCATTACGATCATACCCATGGTGAACCAGTTCGACACATAGATGTGCGAGGTCTTGCGGATCGCAGTGGTCATGATGTGATTCAGGCCAAATGCCACCCAAACGACCGCGATCAGGATATCGATCGGCCAGATCAGCTCGGCATACTCCTTGCCCTCGGTCATACCCAGAGGCAGAGTGATCACAGCCAACACGATGATCAGGTTCCAACCCCAGAAGGTGAACCAGGCCAAACCATTACTCCACAGCTTGGTCTGCCCCGTGCGTTGCACGATGTAGAAGCCGGTCGCCATCAACACGCAACCACCGAACGCAAAAATCACCGCATTGGTATGCAGTGGACGCAAACGACCGAATGAAAGCTCGGCAATATCAAAGTTCAAAAACGGGAACGCCAATTCCGATGCAACATACACACCGATCAGCGTACCTACAACTGCATAAACGACTGCCATGATGGTGAACCACCTGACAACGTCCATATCGTACTTTACTGGTGTCGCTTGAGTCGCTTCCACAAGTATCTCCTCCCGAGAGCTAAGTTAAAAACGATGCGCTGTTCACACACAAAATCATGAAAAACAACACACCTCTTCTTACAGCTTTTCTTACAAAGCTTGGCGATAATCGCACGCCTATTCATTGTAGTCAAGCAATGGAAAACCACCGAATTAACTCAAGTTATGGGAGATAGAGCGTGGCCGCAGGACGAGGATTGCAGCCTCGATGCCGCATGAAAAAACACGCCTTTTTCATGCGCCAAAGCGGAGGGGTGACAGCCGGAAAAACAAGTTGGCTCTGAATTCGGTATCGCTCACCGGCCCGTGGCCAGCAGCAACTTGATGTCCTGAAGCAGATGTTCAGCAGGCTGCCCATAGGGCGAGAGCAACAATGGCCTGCCTGTCGTACCGAGCAAATAGATGCCGTCGGTGTGATTCAGCGTATAACCACCGTGATCGTCGTACTGCTTCGCGTAGCTCACGCCGAATGCCTCAGCCGCATGGGCTGTGGCTTGCGCATCTCCAGACAGCCCCAGGAACGCGGGGTCAAAGGACGGCACATACTTTCCGAGCAACTCGGGGCTATCCCGCTCGGGATCCAGCGTAACGAACAAGACCTGCACCCTGCCAGCATCCTTGCCCAGCTGGCGCATGACCTGCGCCAGATCCGCCAGCGTGGTGGGACACACCTCGGGGCAGTGGGTATAACCGAAGAACAGCACCACCACCTTTCCCTTGAAATCCGATGGCGCACGCGGCTTGCCATTAAAATCGGTGAGTTGAAAAGCAGCCTGCCCATACTTCCAGGAGACATCTACTGCATGATAGGGCGAGGGCATCTCCGGCTCCCCGCACCCACCCAGCAGCAAGACAGCCACAAGCAGAATCAAGTTACGCCCCCACATGACAGCTCCCCGCCCAACCGTGCACCGCAAAGACATAACCCACCTTTATCAGCCCGTATACGCCGAACGCCGTCACGACCAGCCCGGCAGCCACGCGGACTCTGGGGGACTGCACCCAACCGCGGCAACGCTCCCAGAACAGCCCCATACCCAACAGGCTGGGCAAGGTACCCAGGCCGAAAGCCAGCATGATCAACGCGCCGCTTTGCGCATGACCGCTGGCTAACGCCGTGACCAGCACGCTGTATACCAGCCCGCACGGCAACCACCCCCACAACGCACCCAGCAGCAGAGCGCGTCCAGGAGTAGCAATCGGGAACAGGGTGCGCGTCAGCGGCTGAATGCGTTTCCACAACGCACTGCCGACCCGCTCGATGCGCCGCACCATGCTCCAGATTCCTGCCAGGTACAACCCAAGTGCGATCAGCATCGTGCTGGATAATGCGAACAGCAATTGCTGCACCGGCACCACATCGCGCAACAACAAACCGGCTTGCCCGATGGCGCCGACCAGCAGGCCTGCCAGCGTATAGCTCGCAATGCGTCCGGCGTTATAAGCGAGATAGAACGGCCAGCGCGCGCCCTCTTTCGGCAACTGCGCGGTCAGCATGCCGACGATGCTGCCGCACATGCCGATGCAATGCACCCCGCCGAGCAAACCGACAAGAAATACCGCGATGACGCTGGACTCAAGCATATTTATTTTCCAGTAAACAGACACGGAAGCCCCGGTCGCAGGCCTGAAGCATCATCTGCACAGGCTCATCAGGCATTGCTGCGACGCGGCGACAACTTCCTCTGCCGGAGAGTATACCAACCTTGAATGACATGCATTCGCCGGACAGCGCACTTGGCTGATTGAAAAACAAAAGGCCCGCATCGCTGCAGGCCTTGATTGTATTGGTGGGTCGTCGCGGACTTGAACCGCGGACCAAAGGATTATGAGTCCTCTGCTCTAACCAACTGAGCTAACGACCCATGAAGTCAACCTCTTCAGCTTTCACCGTCCAAAAAACTTCTCAGCTTTTCCGAACGGGAAGGATGGCGTAGTTTGCGCAAGGCTTTTGCTTCAATCTGCCGAATACGTTCGCGTGTGACGTCAAACTGCTTGCCAACCTCTTCCAGCGTGTGATCAGTATTCATTTCGATGCCAAAACGCATGCGCAGCACTTTGGCTTCGCGCGGTGTGAGGCTGTCGAGAATATCCTTGGTAACATTGTGCAAACTGTCATATACCGCCGCCTCTATGGGTGCCAGGGTATTGAAATCCTCGATGAAGTCGCCCAGATGCGAATCGTCATCATCGCCCACCGGTGTCTCCATGGAAATGGGTTCTTTGGCGATCTTCAGAATTTTGCGTATCTTGTCTTCCGGCATTTCCATTTTAATGGCCAGCATCGCAGCATCCGCCTCCAATCCGGTTTCCTGCAGGACTTGCCGGGAGATGCGGTTCATTTTGTTGATGGTCTCGATCATGTGCACCGGGATGCGGATGGTGCGCGCCTGGTCCGCGATGGAGCGCGTGATGGCCTGGCGTATCCACCATGTGGCATAGGTCGAAAATTTGTAGCCTCGGCGATATTCAAACTTGTCCACCGCCTTCATCAGGCCGATGTTGCCTTCCTGGATCAGGTCGAGGAACTGCAGGCCGCGGTTGGTGTA